>ERZ827037.1054-NODE-1054-length-32044-cov-18.054675_pt1 | contig 32044 bp, 30 predicted proteins | sample MGYA00519924_ERZ827037 | MGnify/ENA primary metagenome ERZ827037 (study PRJEB31778, sample SAMEA3449250) | human gut metagenome | biome: human gut; feature: human-associated habitat; material: faeces | place: United Kingdom | collected 2010/2012 ...
CACAGCCCTTGGAGAGGGGCTCTAATAACTACTACTCTATTATACAAGGAGGAACCCTATGCCCAAAGTGGAAGTGACCATCCAAAAAAACGACGCCGGCCAGCGGGTGGACAAGTTTTTGACGAAAAACTATCCCAACCTGCCCCAGTCCATGCTGTATAAATCCATCCGGAAAAAGGACATCAAAGTAAACTGCAAGCGCTGCGAGATCTCCACCCGGCTGCAAGAGGGGGATGTGGTGTCCCTGTTTTTAAAGGAAGAGTTCTTCCAAAAAGAAGAGCGCCCGGAGGATTTCCTCAAAGCGCCAAAAAAACTCTCCATCCTCTATGAGGATGAGAACGTGATGCTGTTGGATAAGAAGCCGGGACTGATCGTCCATCCCGATGAAAACTACCACTTTGATTCCCTGATTGCCCGGGTGCAGCACTACCTCTACGATAAAGGCGAGTACGACCCCAAACGGGAAAACGCATTTGCCCCAGCGCTGGTCAACCGCATCGACCGCAACACCGGCGGCATCGTCATGGCTGCCAAAAACGCTGAAGCCCTGCGGATCCTAAACCAAAAGGTGAAAGACCGGGAGCTGCACAAGTACTACCTGTGCATCGTGTGCGGCCACCTGAAGGAAAAAGAAGGGCTTCTCACCGGCTACCTGGAAAAGAACGAAGCCCAGAACCGGGTCTATGTGTTGCGGGGACCCAAAGAAGGGGCCAAGTCCATCCGCACCCGCTACCGGGTGTTGGAGGAACGCAAAGGGTTTTCCCTGGTGGAAGTGGACCTTCTCACCGGCCGGACCCATCAGATCCGGGCCCACTTTGCCTCCATTGGCCACCCTTTGGCAGGGGACGGGAAATACGGCAAAAACGCGGTAAACAAGGGCACCGGGTTCCCCTACCAGGCGCTGTATTCTTACAAGCTACGCTTTGATTTTCAAACCGGCGGGGGGATCCTCCAATATCTCAACGGCAGGGAATTTACCGCCGGGGATGTGTGGTTCCTGCCAGAATTTTACGCCATGCCGCCTCTGCTGGCGGACAAACTTTAAAAAATACCCGGGCACGGGTAAAACTTGGGAGTGACTTTCTCCATGCGTGTGATCCATTTGATCGGCGGCGGCGACACCGGCGGCGCCAAGACCCATGTACTGAACTTGTTAAAAGAGCTGAACCAGTATATCGACGCCAAACTGTTCTGCTTCCGCAAGGGGGATTTTTCCGAGGACGCGGCGAAAATGGGCATCCCTATTGAAGTGATTGAATCGGGCAACCCCATTGTAGGGCTCCGGGAACTGAAACGCCGCCTGAAAGGGGAACAGGTGGACATTATCCATTGCCACGGCGCCCGGGGCAACTTGATGGGCAACCTGATCAAAAAGTATCTGGGCGCCCCGGTGGTTACCACAGTCCACAGCGACTACCGGCTGGACTACCTGGGCCGTCCTGTGGCCAGGCTCTCCTACGGCACCACCAACATGGTGGCCCTGCGGCGGGTAAATTTTTACATTGGCGTGTCCGACCCCATGACAGATATCCTTATTGAACGGAATTTCCCCGCGGACAGGATCTACACCATCTACAACGGCATTGATTTTAAAACGCCTATCCGCACGGTACCTAAAGAGGAGTTTCTCAAAAGCGTGGGCATGGAATGGGAGCCCGATGATGTGATCGCCGGCATTGCCGTGCGGCTTTCCCCGGTAAAGGATGTTCCTACCCTGCTGCGGGCCATGAAGATCGCCACTCAGCAAAACCCCCATTTAAAGCTGCTCATTGGCGGCGACGGTGAAGACCGCCAGAAGCTGGAGGACATGACCAAGGAGCTGGGGCTTTCCGGCAAGGTGTGCTTTGCAGGCTGGCTCAATGACGTGAATTCTTTCTACAACGCCATTGACATCAACCTGCTCACCTCCATTTCGGAAACCTTCCCCTACTCCCTGACAGAGGGCACCCGGATGCACCGGGCCACCATTGCCTCCCGTGTAGGCGGCGTACCGGTGCTCATTGACGATGGAGTAAACGGCCTGATCTTCCAGCCGGGCAACGAGCGCCAGCTGGCAGAGCACCTGCTGACCCTGGCCGGGGACCCGGAACTGCGCCACACCTTTGGGGAGCGCATCTACGAAAAGGCTTCCCGGGAATTCTCCATCGACCGGATGGTGGAACATCAGCTGGAAATCTACGAAAGCATTTTAAAACGGGACACCCGGCAAAAAAGCCGCCAGGGCAAACGGGACGGCACCATTATCTGCGGCGCTTACGGCCATGGCAACGCCGGCGACGACGCCATTTTGAAGTCCATCATCCAGTCGGTACAGCAGCTGGATGACACCATGCCCATCACCGTTCTGGCCAAGAATACCCAGAGCATCAAAAAGCGGTACCGGGTCAATTCCATTTACACCTTCAACATTCCCAAGATGTTCTCTGCCATGAGGAAATCCCAGCTGTATATCAACGGCGGCGGGACACTGATCCAAAACGCCACCAGCTGGCGCAGCCTGTGGTACTACTTGTTCACCCTGCGGCTGGCCAAGACGCTGGGCAACAAGGTGGATATGTACGGCTGCGGCATCGGCCCTGTGACCGGCACCAAGAACATTCACCTGGTGAAACGGGTGTTGGAACGTTCCGTGGACACCATCACTTTACGGGAACAGGACTCTATGAGGGAACTGGAAAGCTTTGGGGTGAAACAGCCGGAGATCCTGCTCAGTTCCGACCCTGCGCTGGTGCTGGCCCCTTCTTCCCCGGTGGACGTGGATGCCTATTGCAAGCGCAATGGTTTGGAAGAAAGCAAGCGGTACATTTGCTTCATGTTGCGCACCTGGTACGGCTTTGACGATAAAGCAGCCGCCTTTGCGGCCTGCGCTGACCAAGCTTACGAAAAATACGGGCTGATTCCTGTATTCCTGTCGCTGAACATCTTCCACGATTCCAAAGCGGCCCAGAAAGTGGCCCAGCAGATGAAGGCCCCCTACCACATTTTAGACGAATGGGCGGAGCCGGAGCTGCTGATCGGCCTGCTGGGGCGGATGGAAGTGGTGGTTTCCATGCGGCTCCACGGGTTGATCTTTTCCTCCCTCAGTGGGGTGCCTGTGGTGGGAGTCAGCTACGATCCCAAGATCGGCTCCTTCCTGAAATACCTGGATGCAGGCAGCTGCATTGCCCTGGAGGATGTGACGGAAAACAATCTGAACGAAGCGGTAGATCAGGCAGTGGCTGTTTTGCCTCAGAAAGAGCAATTGCTGGAGAAGGCCCAGCGGCTGAAAGATGTGGAACGCCGGAACATCCAAGCGGTAGCACGGCTGTTGGAACAGACAAAATAATAAAAAAGGGCTGTTGCAACTTGCAACAGCCCTTCCTTCTTGGCTTAGGAATGGGAAACCGATCCACATTTTATGGATCTCGCCCCAAAATTACTAAGCCCTGTGTGTTTTCTTCACGGCGCGCCCCTAGCCCTTTGTTGGCAGAGCGCCCTTTTCTTTGCGATTTTTTGCCACGATCAGGAACCGGTGCTCCACGGTAGGCAAAAAGCCCCGGGATTCCACCTGCGCTTGCAGCTGGAACAGGGCATCCTGACAGGCATCCACAGAAAAACCAGGAAACTCCCAAGGGGTGACGCTGACCTGGAACACCAAAGCCCCCACATCTAGAAAGCGACCCTCCAGGTAGGCCTGGTTGCTGTTCATTACCCGGAAGCCCGCCTCCCGGAACCGGGGCAGCTCCCTTTCCAGGTTGAAGCCCACATAATTGCCGGAAAAGCCAGGGCAAAGCCGCTGGATCAACGGGCGGTTGTTTTCGCCGCCCACCTGTTGGGTGACAAAAAAGCCGTCCCGCTTCAGAACCCGACGGACCTCTTGCAGGTCATAGCTTTCGTGGCGGCTGAGGACCAGGTCGAAGCTGTCGTCCGCAAAAGGCATGGGGCCACCCTGTTCACTGCCGTACTCCCGGACGGTAATGCCCAAAGGCGCCAGGCGCCGGCGGCACAGCTCCAAATTGGGCGCCCAGCCCTCGGTGACACTGGTAAGGCCAAAGGGATGGTGAAGCCCCAGGAGGAATTCCCCTCCGCCAGTGCCCATATCCAGCAGGCGCACCCCTGGACGGAGGAATTCCTTCACACGCTGGCAGTAGTCCCAGGGAAGGGCAGGCACCGTGTAGCGGCCCTCCAAGTGGGAAAAGTCCCAGCCTTCCATGCCCCGGCACTCTTCTTCCCGCCACTGGCGGAGAAGCTCTTCCCGGTTCATGTGTTCTTATCCACCTGGTGGAAGTTCTTCAAATTCCCCTGCTTCTGATGCCGGCGGGAAAGCTCTGCCTCCACCGCCTCATAGGGGATCCCCTCATTGACCATGAGGACAGTCAAGTGGTACAGCAAGTCGGAAAGTTCCCCCACCGTATCCTCTTGCTTGCCGTTTTTCGCGGCGATGATCACCTCGCTGCACTCTTCGCCGCATTTCTTCAAGATCTTATCCAGCCCCTTCTCAAACAGGTAGCAGGTATAAGAACCCTCCGCCTTTTCCTGGCGCCGGCCCTCCACTGTTTGATAGAGTTCCTGCAAAATGTCCATATTATTCCCCTTTCAACGGTTCTTCGCCCCGCAGCCGCTTAAAGAAACAGCTGTGGCTGCCTGTGTGGCAGGCAGGGCCCGTTTGTTTCACCCGCAAAAGCAGGGTATCGTCATCGCAATCGGCAAAAATGCTCACGACCTTTTGGATATGGCCAGAGGTTTCCCCCTTGTTCCAAAGCTTTTTCTGGCTGCGGCTGTAAAACCAGGTGGTTCCCGTTTCCAACGTCTTTCGGAAGGAATCCCGGTTCATATAGGCCAGCATCAGCACCTCATCAGTGTCATCGTCCTGGATAACGGCGGGGATCAATTCGGACTTGCGGAAATAGATGTCCAGTTCGTCGTCAGTCATCCTCCCAGCCGCTCTTTTTCCGGAAATCTTGCGGCAGGCCACAATGGCGGAGCGCAGATCCAGGGCGCCCGTGTACAGGGATTTCCCTGCAATGGCCCCGTACAAACCCAAATCGTACAGGCTGACGATATCCAGCAGGCTGGCCACGCCGCCGCTGGCAATGATGTGGCAATGCACCGCTTGGTTCAACTTATCCAGCATGACCAAGTTAGGGCCGTTCATGGTGCCATCCTGATGGATATCGGTACAGATCAAATACTGCACTCCCAGGGCTTCCATTTCTTTGGCAAACTCCACATAGTCCACCTGGCTTTGTTCCAGCCAGCCCTCCGCGGCCACTTTCCCGTCCAGCGCGTCGATGCCCACAGCGATGTGTTTACCATGGCGCCGCACCGCCTCCCGGACAAATTCCGGGTCCCGCAAAGCAGCCGAACCCAAGATCACCCGGCTGACTCCGCGTTCCAGGTAATTTTCCACGGTGGCCATGTCCCGGATGCCGCCCCCCACCTCCACATGGAGGCCGGTATTTTCCACCACGTCAAAGATCAGCTGGGCATTGGCAGGTTTCCCCACTTTGGCGCCGTCCAAGTCCACCACGTGGAGCCACCGGGCCCCCTGCTCCTGAAAGCGCCGGGCAGCGGACACCGGGTCCTGGGCCACCACTTCCGCAGTGTCATAGTCCCCTCGGAACAGGCGCACGCATTTTCCCTGATGCAGGTCAATCGCTGGCAGTAAAATCATACAAACTTCTCCCCTCTCCATCGCCACGGAACAGCACAGAGCCTTTTGCCCGGCCTCCGCGGTATGCCCAAATAACTACTTACAGCTGCCGTGTCCCCAAAAAAGCCACGGCCCTGCAATCAGTATAGCACATTTTCCCCCCAGCCGTCTATACAGGCTTTTACAGCACCCCTTTGGAAGAGAGCAGCACGGCGGGATCCTCCTCTTGGGAAACAGCGTCCCGCAACGCATGGGCCGCCGCTTTGAACATGGCTTCGATCATATGGTGGGAGTTTTTCCCGTACTCGCATTTCAAATGCAGAGTGACCCCGGCGTTAGCAGCAAAGGCTCGGAAAAACTCCTCGGTCATGCAGGTGTCAAAATCTCCCACCCGCTCTTGGGGGAACTCCCCATCAAACACCAGATAAGGCCGGCCACTGATATCCGCCGCAGCAAAGGCCAGGGCTTCGTCCATGGGAATGAAAGCATGGCCAAAACGCTTGATCCCCCGCTTGGTGGGCAGCGCCTCCGCAAAGGCCTTCCCCAGGACGATGCCGGTGTCCTCCACGGTGTGATGGCAGTCCACCTCCCAATCGCCCACGGTGTTGACCTTGAGGCCAAAATTCCCATGGACGGCAAAGGCGGTAAGCATATGATCGAAAAAGCCCACGCCGGTGGACACGCTCCGCTCGCCGCCATCCAGGCATAGCTCGATAGTGACTTCCGTTTCGTTGGTTTTACGGTGCAGTGAAGAATATCGCTCCATAGTATCACTTCCCCTCCGCCGGCGTAGCGGCAAAATAGGCGGCCATTTCCTGCAAAACCGCGCGGTTTTCCTCCGGGGTGCCGCAGGTGATCCGCACCAGGCCCCCGGTATCCCGGATAGCGATGCCCTGCTGCCCCAGGTACTGGAACAGCGCTTCCCCATCTTTTATGGAGAGGGTGGCAAAGTTGGTGGCGCTTTCCAACAGCTCAAACCGATTGGGGAACTCAGCCGCCAAGGCCTTTATCCCAGAGAGCAAGTCATCCCGGGAGGCCAGAAGGGTCTGCACGGCCTCTTTCATGGCCTGGGGATGCTGGAGCACCAAGGCACCCATACGCTGGGAAAGGCTGTTGACGTTATAGGGGGACTTCACCGCCTTGACCGCATCCACCAACGCTTTCTGCCCCACGGCAAAGCCCAGCCGCAACCCGGCCATGCCAAAGGCTTTAGAACAGGTGCGCAGGATCAACAGGTTGTCGTACTGCTGGAATTCCGGCAGCAGGCTTTGGTCGGAAAAGTCCATGTAGGCTTCGTCCAACACCACCAGGGTGTCCGGCAGGCCGCCAATCAACCGGCGGACCTCCTCCCGGGGGCAGACCAACGAGGTGGGGTTACCTGGGTTGCTGAACACCAGCAGCTTGACACCCTCCTGCTGGCAGACCTGGATAGCCTTGTCAACATCAATGGCATAGCCCTCCCCCTTGGAGATGGGGACGTGGCGGGCCTCCTGGAGATAGCCGTTGAAGGCGTACATGGAGAAATCCGGCTCCAAGGTGGCAAACGCCTCCCCTCGCTGGAGGAAACCGGTAAACAGCACGGTGATCAGCTCGTCGGAGCCGTTGCCCGCCACCACGTTCTCCACTGGGACGCCGTAATAGGCTGCAAAGGCGCTGCACAACTCCTGGGCGGCGGGATCGGGATAGCGGTTAAAGGCCACCTGGGGCAGCTGCTGGGCCAGCTCCTCCAGGATGGGCGCCGGCAGGGGCAGGAAGGACTCGTTGGCGTCCAGGTGGATGCGGTAGCCCCCCTCCACCGGGTCGTAGGGACGCAAATCTTTGATTTTATCGTTTAATTGGTACATGGGCGCCTCTCAGTCCTCCACCCGGACACGGATGGAATTGGCGTGGGCAGTGAGCTCCTCGGTTTCCGCCAAACGGATGATATCCGGGGCGGCCTTTTGCAGTTCCGCTTTGGGATAGTAGATAAAACTGGACTTCTTGATAAAGTCATCCACCGATAAGGGTGAGAAAAACCGGGCAGTGCCCCCTGTGGGCAGCACATGGTTGGCGCCGGCAAAATAATCCCCCAAAGGCTCGGGGGAGTAATTCCCCAAAAACACAGAGCCGGCATTGTCCAGACGGCCGATGTACTCAAAGGGATTCTGGACGCAGACTTCCAGGTGTTCCGGAGCCAGCTCGTTAGCAAAGTCCACAGCCTCGTCCAGGTTTTCACAGATGATGACGCCGCCAAACCGGTCCAAAGACTGCTGGATGATCTCCCGGCGGGACAGGGTTGCCATCTGACGGGTAAGCTCCTCCACAGTGCCCTCAGCCACCGGGCGGCTGTTGGTGATGAGGATGGCGGAGGCCATGGGGTCGTGCTCCGCCTGGCTCATCAGGTCGGCGGCCAGATACCGGGGATTGGCTGTTTCGTCAGCCACAATGAGGATCTCACTGGGACCGGCGATCATGTCGATGTCCACCACGCCGTACAGCTGCTTTTTAGCGGTGGCCACAAAGATGTTGCCAGGGCCCACGATCTTATCCACCTTGGGGACGCTTTCCGTCCCCAGGGCCAGGGCAGCCACGGCCTGGGCGCCTCCCATGAGGAACACCCGGTCCACACCGGCGATATACGCCGCTGCCAGGATATTGGGGTCGGGTTTCCCGGTGCGGCCAGGCGGGGTGGCCATGACGATCTCCCCCACCTGGGCCACCTGGGCCGGGATGACGTTCATCAGCACGGAGGAAGGATAGCCCGCTGTGCCGCCGGGGACGTACACACCCACCCGGTGCAGCCCCCGCACCCGCTGGCCGGTGATGATCCCGTTCGGCATGGGGTCGATGCGGCTTTGCTGCTTCTGCCGCTGGTGGAACTCCCGGATATTGGCCGCGGCCTTTTTCAGGGAGCCAATAAAGGCGGGGTCGCACTGGGCCACCGCCTGCTCCAGGGCCTCCTTGGAAAGCTCCAGGGTTTCCGGGGTCCAGCCGTCAAACCGCTTGGAAAACTCCTTCACCGCCTGGTCACCCCCGGTACGGACCGCTTCGATGATGTCCCGCACAGAAGCCTCGATCTCCGGAGAGGTCTGCCCCACCCGGCTCTTCAAATCCTCCACAAAGGACTGGCAGGTCTGCCGGTCCCCTTGCACCACTTTGATCATGTTCCTTCCCCTTTCCGGATCTCCCGCTCCAACCGGGCGGCTAAGTCCTCAATCTCCTGCTTGCGAAGTTTTAAACTGGCGGCGTTCACGATCAGCCGGGCCGACACTTGGTTGATCCGTTCCACCACTTCCAGGCCGTTCTCCCGCAGGGTGGCGCCGGTTTCCACAATATCCACAATGCCGTCGGAAAGCCCCAGCAGCGGGGCCAATTCCACCGAACCCTCGATTTTGATGATACGCACGTCCATCTGCTTGCTTTCAAAAAAGCGCCGGGCCACATTGGGGTACTTAGTGGCAATGGTCTTCACCCGGTAGCCCCCGTAAAAGCCAGAGCCCTTCGGAGCCGCCAAAGCAAACCCGCACTTGCCGAACCCCAAATCCAAGATCTCGAAAAAGTGGCTGCCGTGCTCCATGATGGTGTCCTTGCCCACCACGCCCATGTCACACACGCCGTGTTCCACATAGGTGATCACGTCAGCGGCCTTGGCCAGCACCGCTTCCAGGGAGCCGTCCCCCACCGGGAGGATCAGCCGCCTGCCCTTTTCCCGCAGCTGGGTGCAGTCCATGCCGCTGCGCTCCAGCAGCTCCATGGTGGATTTTTCCAACCGGCCCTTTGTCAAGGCAATCCGCAATGGCTTCATTCCTGCCGCCCCCCTTCCAGCTCGATCTCCCTTGTCTGCTCCCCTACCAGGAACACCCGGGGGATGTTGTTTTCTTTGGCGTAGCGGAGGGTTTCCTCCTGGCTTTGGAACAGGGAACTTTCGCACAGGACGCCTTGGCCTGCCAAGGCATTCACCAGCCGCTGCCCTTGGATCTCATAACCGGGCTCCCCGTAAACCAGCGCCTGGACAGCCTCTTCCCCTTCCAGGGCGGTGGCTTGCAAGTCGGCCACGGCGTCCAGATCCAGGGAGAACCCCACAGCCGGCATGGGGTCGCCAAACTTCTCGCACAGGCTGTCGTACCGGCCACCCATGAGCACCGCGTCGCCACGCTGGTGGACATAGGCGGAAAACACTACGCCGGTGTAGTAATCGTTGCGCTGCACCAGCCCCAGGTCCACCATGAGCCGGCCCCCCAGCCCCAGCTCCCCCAGGGCTTGGTACAGCCGCTTCAGGTAGTCCAGGATCTCCCGGGTTTCCCCGTCCTGAAACCAGCGCTCTGCGTCTTTCAGGGCCTCTTCCCCACCGAAAAGCCGGGGCAGCTGTGCCATGGCTTTGGCGGCGGGCAAGTCCCCCAAGGGGTCCAGCAGCTCGGAAAGGGCCGCATAGTTTTTGGACTCAATGGTATCCCGCAGGGCTTCCTTTTCCCCATCGGTAAGGGGCAGCTGATCCGCCAACGCCTGGAAAAACCGGGCATGGCCGATCTCCACCCGGAAATCCGGCACACAGGCGGACAGGGCAGCCACCACCGCGGCGATCACCTCCAGGTCTGCCCGAAGGCCGCCGGCACCCATGAGCTCAATGCCCATCTGGGCGGACTCGTCGCTGCGGCCAGAGAGATCGGGCCGGTTGCGGTAGATGGTCTGGCTGTAGAAAAACCGCAGGGGCCGCTTCCTGCCCTGGAGGCGGGAGGCCGCCATCCGGGCAATGGGCAGTGTGGAGTCGGGCCGGAACACCACCAGGCGGCCATGGTTGTCGGTGCACTTATACATCTCCTGTTGGGGGATGGCCGCCCCCGGCAGGTTAAACACATCGAAATACTCCAGCCCCGGGGTGGTCACCTCCCGATAGCCGCGAAGGGTGAACACCTTACACAGCCGGGCCTGCACCTCCCGCCGGGCACGGCACTCCTCAAACAACAGGTCCCGGGTACCCTCTGGGGTGATTTTACTATTGGTCCTCATAAAAACAGTGGCCCGCCCTGAAAAAAGCCAGGCGGGCCGCCCCCTTTCTTCCGTGCTTGATACTTTAACGTGCTACTATGATAATGTAAGAAACCGTTTTTGTCAAGCTTAAAATAAGGTGGTTTGGCTGCTCTCCGGCAAGCCGAAGAGGGAGCCGGCTTCCCGAAGGGTGTCGATCACAGCGCTGGACACCTTGCTGCGGGCCTGGAGGTCATCGATGGAGATGTACTCCCCACCGGAATCCCGGGCCTCCCGCAGGCTGATGGCGGCGGACTCGCCCACGCCTCCCAAGGAAGAGAAGGGTAGGCGGATCTTGCCGTCTTCCACCACGAATTTCTTGGCTTCAGAGCGGTACAAGTCCACGGGCAGCAGGGAAATGCCCCGGGCAAGCATCTCGTTGATGATCTGCAGCATCCCGAACTCGCCCTCTTCTTTGGCAGAGGCTTCCCGGTTCTTGATTTTCATATCCAAATCCTTCATTTTCCGGAAAACGGCCTCTTTGCCCTTCACCGCAGTGACGCCGTCAAAGTCGTCGCTGCGCACGGTGAAGTAAGCGGCGTAATACTCCAAGGGCCGGTGGACTTTATACCACCCCAACCGCAGGGCAGAGATCATATAGGCTGCCGCGTGGGCCTTGGGGAACATATATTTGATCTTGAAGCAGGAATCGATGTACCACTGGGGCACATTGTGCTCTTTCATAGCCTGGATATGTTCCTGGGTGAGCAGCTTGGTAGCCTTGCCCTTCCGGACGATCTCCATGATCTTAAAAGCCATTTTGGGCTCCAAGCCCTTGTTCATCAAGTAGGTCATGATGCTGTCACGGGTACCGATCACCTCGGAAATGGTGCAGGTGCCGTCCTTGATAAGCTCCTGGGCGTTGCCCAGCCACACGTCAGTGCCGTGGGACAGACCGGAAATCTGCAAAAGGTCGGAGAACTTGGTGGGACGGGATTCTTCCAGCATTCCCCGGACAAAGTTGGTACCCAGCTCCGGCAAGGACAAGGTGCCGGTCTTTACCCCGCCCAGATCCTCGGGGGTGACCCCCAAGGCAGCCGGGGAATTGAACAGGGACATCACTTCCGGGTCGCTCATGGAAACGTCCATCACCGGAATGCCGGTGTAATCCTCCAAATAGCGGTAGATGGTGGGCACATCATGGCCCAGCTCGTCCAGCTTGCACACGTTGTCGTGGATGGAGTGGAAGTCGAAGTGGGTGGTGATGTTGTCGGAAGTCTGGTCGTTGGCGGGGTGCTGCACCGGGCAGAAGTCGTAGACCTCCATGCCCCGGGGAATGACGATCATGCCGCCAGGGTGCTGGCCCGTAGTGCGCTTGATACCCGTACAGCCAATGGCCAGGCGGCGCTCCTCTGCTTTGTGGAGGGTGATGCCCTTTGTTTCGGCGTATTTGCGCACATAGCCCACGGCGGTTTTATCCGCCACGGTGGCAATGGTACCGGCTTTGAACACGTTGTCCCGGCCGAACAGCACTTCCGTGTACCGGTGGGCACCGGTCTGGTATTCACCGGAGAAGTTCAAGTCGATATCAGGGACCTTGTCACCGTCAAAACCCAGGAAGGTTTCAAAGGGGATGGTGTGGCCGTCACGATCCATAGGCGCGCCGCATTCGGGGCAGTCCTTGGGGGGCAGGTCGAAACCGGAGTCAATGGAGCCGTCGGTGAAGAACTCGCTGTGGCGGCACTTGGGGCACACATAGTGGGGCGCCAAGGGGTTCACCTCAGAAATACCGGACATACTGGCCACCAGGGAGGAACCGACAGACCCTCGGGAGCCCACCAAGTAGCCGTGTTCTTCCGAGTCGGCCACCAGCTTCTGTGCGGTCATGTACAGCACGGAGAACCCGTGCTTCACAATGGAGTTCAACTCTTTATCCAGGCGCTCCTTCACAATGGTGGGCAAGGGGTCGCCATACTTCTTCTTGGCCCGCTCCCAGGTGATGGACACCAGCTGCTCCTCAGCACCTTCAATGAAGGGCGGGAAGTTGCCCATGGGCACAGGGCGGATGTAATCGATCTGGTCGGCGATCTTGTTTGGGTTTGTCACCACCACTTCGAAGGCCTTTTCCTTGCCCAGGTACTCAAACTCTTTGAGCATCTCCGGGGTGGTACGCATATACAGGGGGGCCTGCTGGTCCGCGTCAGAGAAGCCCTTCCCCGTCATGATCACCCGGCGGTAGTCGGCGTCTTTGGGGTCTTTAAAGTGGACGTCGCAGGTGGCCACCACAGGCTTGTGGAGCTTCTCCCCGATTTTTACAATGGTGCGGTTGTACTCCCGCAGACCTTCCATATCGGTGTCACCGTTGCGCACCATAAACTGGTTGTTCCCCAGGGGCTGGATCTCCAAATAGTCGTAATAAGAGGCGATCTTACAAAGGTTCTCAAAGGACTCCCCTTTCACGATCGCCCGGAACAGCTCGCCGGCCTCGCAGGCGCTGCCCACGATCAGACCCTCCCGGTACTTGTTCAGCAAACTCTTGGGGGTGCGGGGGGTGCGGTAGAAGTAGTTCAGATGGCCCTCGGAAATGAGCCGGTACAGGTTTTTCAGCCCGGTGTGGTTTTTCACCAGCAAGATCATGTGGTAGGCCCGCAGCTTCTTGGGGTCGCCTCCCGCCAGGGCACCGTTGATCTCGTCCACCCGCTGGATCCCCTGGTCATGACGGAGCCGATCCAGAAAGTTTAAAAAGATCTCCCCCAGCACAGCGGCGTCGTCCTCGGCCCGGTGGTGGTGGAACGGTTTCAGCTTTAAGTAATTGGCCACGGAATCCAAGGTGGCCTTTTTCAGGTCCGGCAGCAGGGAACGGGCCATAGTCACCGTATCGATCGTGGTGTTGGGGAAAGGTTTTCCCTGGCGCTGCAAGGCCGCCCGGACAAAGCTGGCATCAAAAGAGGCATTGTGGGCCACCAGCACCGCGTCCTCCCCGCAAAACTGGAAAAACTGCTCCAGGGCTTCCGCCTCTTTTGGCGCGCCTTTCACCATATCGTTGGTGATGGAAGTGAGCTGAGTGATCTTCTCGGGGATGGGCCGCTCCGGGTCCACAAAGGTGTCAAACCGGTCGGTGATCTCCCCCTTGTGGATGCGCACCGCACCGATCTCGGTGATGCGGTCATTTTTGGCGCTGAGCCCGGTGGTTTCCAAATCGAAGCAAATGAAGTCCTCTGTCAAGGGCTGCTGGCTGTCCCCGGATACAGCGGGCACCAGGTCATTGACAAAATAGGCTTCCGTGCCATAGAGCACTTTAAACTCTGGGTCTTCCTTGCGGATGGACTCCACGGTGTTCATGGCCTCGGGGAAGGCCTGGGCCACGCCGTGGTCTGTGACCGCCACTGCCTTTTGCCCCCACTGGTGCGCCTGCTTAATCAGGGCTGCGGGGGGAGTCATGCCGTCCATGTCGGACATACTGGTGTGCAGATGGAGCTCCACACGCTTTTCCAAGGCGTCGTCCACCACTTTAACCAAGTCCACTGTAGCGATGGCCCGGGGGCGCATGACATTTTCCCGGTCGTATTTGTCGTATTCGATCTCCCCCCGCACCAGCAGGGCAGTGCCGGACTTCAGCTTATCCAGCGCCTGGCACTCCTGGGCGTTTTGGATGATCTTCAACGTGATGGAACCGGTGTAGTCGGTAATGTCGATGGAGTAGATCTTCCGGGATTTATCCCGGGTTTCCTTGCTTTCCAGGTTGAAGATCTCGCCCCACACCACGATGGAGCCCATATCCAAGGCTGCCTCCCCCAGGGGGATAGGCTTGCCCTTGGGCACCGCACCCAGCAGGGCTTTGGCGGTTTCCGGGACAATGGAGGGCAGCAGGTGCTCCTCATCCCGGATGCTCACCTGCCGGCGGCTGGCCCGCTCCTGCATGGCCTCCTCATACTCTTCTATCTCCCGGACCTCGGCCTCCCGCTGGCGGCGGATCTGCTCGTTGCGGGCTTTCTCCACCATCACTGCATCCCCGGCGCCCACCGTGAGCCGGCCCACAAATTCCACGGAACAGTTGATGGAAAACCACTCCTTGATCAGGGCCTTCAATTTCACATCGGTGTTCCGGGCGGCAAGCAGGTCGTAGCCCCCATGGGCCAGGTGGATGGACAGCTTCCCATCCTGGTACACGGCCTGGGCCTGGTTAAAGGTGCCGTTCAAAGTGGCATCCCGTTCTTTCAGGGCAGCCACCAAGCTGGACACGCAAGCCCCGGAAAACAACTCCGGCGGGAAGTGGGGCTGAACTTTCAAGTCGCTCAAACCAAAAGCAGGGCCCTCCAGCACCGTTTCCAGCTTTTTCAGCTCGCTATATTCCACCAGCTGAGGGAATTCCACCACCAACCGCACGGCCCGTTCCGCCCGGTTGACCGTGATCTGTAGGATCTCCCCTGCCCGGAGGGCATCGGAGAAGCTTTCCCCATTGATTTCCTTTTGAAAAAAATGACCCAGTGTGTTCAATGTACGCCTACCCTTTCATTCCCACTCACAGTTACAGCTTGTCCACTTCGTCCAACAGGGCCTGGAGCAGCTGGTCCTCCGGCACTTTGCGGAGGATCTGCCCTTTCTTAAAGAGAAGGCCCTCCCCTTCGCCGCCGGCAATGCCCAGATCCGCCTCCCTGGCCTCCCCAGGGCCGTTGACCGCGCAGCCCATCACTGCCACGGTGATGTCTTTGGGGCAGCCCTTCAGGGCCTGCTCCACCCGGTTAGCCAGGCCGATCAAGTCAATGCGGGTGCGGCCGCAGGTGGGGCAGGAAACAAACCGCACCCCGTGCTTCAAATCCAGCGCCCGGAGGATGTCCTCCCCGGCCTGGATCTCCTCCACAGGGTCGGCGGTGAGGCTCACCCGGATGGTGTCCCCAATGCCCCGCTGCAACAGGCTGCCGATGCCGATGGCAGACTTCACCAGTCCCATCCGGGCGGTACCAGCCTCGGTGACCCCCAGGTGCAGGGGGTACGGGCACTGCTGGGCCATCAGCTCATAGGCACGGATGGTCAGGTCCACAGAGGAAGCCTTCAAGGAGATGACAATATCGGTAAAGTCAAATTTTTCCAGCAAGGCCACATGGTACAGGGCGCTCTCCACCAGGGCCTCCGAAGTGGGGGCGCCGTATTTCGCCAGGATGTGCCGCTCCAGGGAGCCGGAATTGACCCCGATGCGGATGGGGATCCCCCGCTGGCGGCAGGCGTTTGCCACGGCTTTCACCCGGCTGTCGTCCCCGATATTGCCGGGGTTGATACGGATTTTGTCGATCCCGGCGGCAACGGACTCCAGAGCCAGTTTGTAATCAAAGTGGATATCCGCCACCAAGGGGATATTCACCTTTTCTTTGATGGCGGGGATCAAGGCCACGGCCTCTTTGTTGGGGATGGCCGCCCGGAGGATCTGGCAGCCGGCAGCCTCCAGCCGCACCGCCTGGGCAACGCTGCCCGGAATGTCCGTGGAGGGCACATTGAGCATGGACTGCACCGTAATGGGCGCACCCCCGCCAATGGGGACGTTCCCCGCCAGCACCTGTTTTGATGTTCTCTGTTCCATGTTTTTTCCCCTTTCCCGTTTGCCAAAAAAGGAGGCCCGACTGCCGGGCCTCTCTTTGTTGTATGAATCTTATCCTTGGACGATACGGAACACGTCGTGGAAGGCGATGACCACCATCAGCCCCAAGAACAACACAAACCCCACAGCGTGGACATAGCTTTCGTACTTGGCCGGCACCGGATGGCGTGTGACCCCTTCCCAGATGAGGAACAGCAGCCTGCCACCGTCCAGAGCAGGCAAAGGCAGCAGGTTGACAACACCCAAGTTCACCGTGAGCATCACCATGATCAGCAGCATATTCAGCACCGCCTGGCCAAAGCTCTCTGCCAAACCTGCCGCTGCGGCCTGGGTGATGGCTTGGGCCGTCCCGATAGGCCCGGCAATGTCATTGAGGCCAAACCGCCCGGTGAGGATCCCCCGCAGGGACTCCACCACCATGCGCACCATGGAGAAGGTATCCGACACAGAGCGGCGCACCAGGCTCAAAAAAGTGACCGCCTCCGGCTCCACATAAAAGTCCAGGGATACCATCTGGGTGCCGTCCTCCAGGGTTTGGGAGTTCAGGGCAAAAGTGCCCAGATCCACCTTCTGGCCGTCCCGTTCCACCTCCATAGATACGGCGCTGGGGTCGGCCAACGCCAGGGCGAAGGACAGATCCCGGTCGGTGTAGATGGAATAGCCGTCGATGGACACGATGGTATCCCCCGCCTGAGCGCCGGCAGCCTCCAGGGCAGAACCCTCGGTAAAGCTGGCAATCTGGGTGGTAGCAAACACATCCTGCTGGGCCAGGACGATCATCATCATGAAAAAGCCCAGGATAATGTTGAAAACCGCACCGGCCGCCACCACCAAAAAGCGTTTCCACACCGGCTTATTGCCAAAGGCCCGGGCATCCCCGCTTTCCTCATCCTCGCCCTCCATGGCGCAGTAACCGCCAATGGGCAGCAAGCGTAGGGAATACTGGGTTTCCCCCTTTTTAAAGCCAAATAGCCTTGGCCCCATGCCCAGGGCAAACTCGTTGACCCGGATGCCGGAAGCTTTTGCCAAAAGGAAGTGCCCCAGCTCGTGGAAAAAGATCACAAAGCCGAACAGGGCCACGCCGATGATGATGAGAAGGGCCGCTGTGACGATTTGCAAAGAACCATCTCCTTCGATGTGTTTTGGTCACATCCCGGCTGCTACAAAGTCCCGGGCAGCCCGGTCTGCGGCCAGGATATTCTCCAAGGTGACCTCCCCTGCTGTCTGCTGGTCCATGGCCTTGGCCACCAAACGGGGAATGTCTAAAAAGCCGATCTTCCCCTGAAGGAACAGGGCCACGGCCTGCTCGTTGGCGCCATTTGCCGCAGCTGGCACCAGGCCGCCCCGGCGCAGCGCCTCCCGGCAGAGCTCCAGGCAGGGGAAGGCATTCCCATCGGGGGGATAAAACGTGAGCTTTTGAAGCTCCCACAAATTCAATTCCCCCGCGGGGGAGGGGAGCCGCCGGGGATAGGTGAGGGCATACTGGATGGGCACCGCCATATCCGGCACCCCCAGCTGGGCTATCACCGCGTTGTCTTTGTACTGGACCATGGAGTGGATGATGCTCTCCCGGTGGACCACCACGTCAATCCGCTCCTCCGGCAGTTCAAAGAGCCAGGAAGCCTCAATGACCTCCAGGCCCTTGTTCATCATAGTAGCGGAATCGATGGTGATTTTCGCGCCCATGTCCCAGTTGGGATGGCGCAAAGCCTGCTCCCGGGTAACGGTTTCCAGCTCTTCCCGGCTCTTTCCAAAAAACGGGCCGCCAGACGCGGTGAGGATCAATTTCTCCAGGGCATCCCGCCCGGGGCACCCCTGCAAGCACTGGAAAATAGCAGAGTGCTCGCTGTCCACTGGGAGGATCTTCACCCCGTGCCGCCGGGCCTCTTCCACCACCATGGCGCCGCCGGCCACCAAGGTTTCCTTGTTTGCCAAGGCCAGGACCTTTCCTGCCCGGATGGCGGCCAAGGTGGGCTGAAGCCCCACCATGCCCACCACGGCGTTGAGGGTGGTGTTCGCCCCTTCCCAGGCAGCGGCCTCACATAGGCCCTCCATACCGGCAAGGACCTGGATGGACGTATCCCGCAAGCTGTCCCGCAGGGAACGGGCGGCGGCCTCATCAAACACGGCCACGGCGCTGGGATGGAACCGCCTTGCCTGCTCCTCCAACAGCCTGACGCTGGAACGTGCCGCCAGCACTTCCACCTGGACCTCTTCCCCCTGGGCCTGGAGGTTTTCCACCACCCGCAAAGCCTGGGTGCCGATAGACCCGGTGGAACCAAGCAACGCTAATTTCCTCATGAGGGACCTCCCCTAATCATTATGCACCGGCCAGGGGAAGAAATCCCACCAGCAGGTATACAAACGGCGCGGTAAAGATCACGCTGTCAAAACGGTCCAAAATGCCGCCGTGGCCGGGGATCACCTGGCCGAAATCTTTGATATGGCAGCTGCGCTTGATCAGGGAGAAGCTCAAGTCTCCAAGAATGGACAACACCGAACCAAACAGCCCGATGATAAACAGCACCAAGTAGCTGGCCTGGGCATTGCCGTGGTGGTACAGTTCTGTAAAAAAGACGCCGCACAGCAGCATGGCCAACACGTCCACCACCATTCCCCCAATAGCGCCTTCTATGGTTTTTTTGGGGCTGATATTGGGACACAGCTTGTGCTTCCCGAAAAAGGTCCCGGCAAAATAAGCGCCTACGTCTGCTACCCAGGCAGACAGCACAGCAATGAGCACATAGAACATCCCATGGTTATCGCTCAGATCGCGCAAAGACACCAAAGTCTGCAAGGCGCTGGGGATGAGCACCCCCACGCTGTACAACATCCCCACCTCTTTGAAGGTGGTTTCCTGGTGGTAAATAAGCATTGCCGAGAACAACAGCAAGGTAAACAGGCAATACACCAGAAATTGCACATTGCCCTTGCAGAAGGGGACCAGGGCGGCGGCCGCAAGGGCTGGGGCCGCCAAGAACCACTTGCGCGCGAGCCCCAGTGCTTTTACCAACTCGAACACAGCGGTAACAGAGATAAGGGCCACCACAATATTCAACGCCAAAGGAAAAGACTGGTTGAAAAGTACGATCGCCGCAAAAAAGAGCGCTAAAATCGCACCGGATAAAATGCGCTGTTTCATAGCAACATCCCTTTACAGGTATTTTCTCTTTGCCAAAAATACAAACCTTTTGAGGCAAGTCAGATAGATTCTTGAAAAACACAAGCTATCATAAGCTGGGGTGTCAGACCCCGCCAAACCGGCGCTGGCGGGAAGAATAAATTTCAATGGCCCGGTCAAGGTCGCTGGTTTTAAAATCTGGCCACAGAATATCGAAATAGACAAACTCCGCATAGGCGCTCTGCCACAACAGGAAATTGGAGAGGCGCTCTTCCCCGCTGGGACGGATAATCAAATCCGGGTCTGGCTGGCTTCCGGTGTAGAGATACTGGGCAAAGCGTTCCTCCGTCAGTTCTTCAGGACGCAGACTGCCCGAAACAGCCTCCTGGGCCACTTTTTTGGCCGCCCGGGTGATCTCCGCCCGGCCGCCGTAGTTCATGGCCAAATTCAGGACCATCCCCGTTTTGCAGGCGGATGCCTCTTCCACCTCTTGGATCAACCCGCGCAGTTCTGCGGGGAATGCCGAAACATCCCCGATAAAGCGCACCCGGATATTCTCGTCCATAAAGTCCCGCAGGGCCTCTTCCAGGTACTCTTTAAACAGGCGCAGCAAAGCGCCCACCTCGTCTGAGGGGCGGTTCCAGTTCTCTGTGGAAAACGCGTACACCGTCAAATAGCGAATCCCAATTTTCGAGCAATACCGGGTGATAGTACGGAAATTCTGGGCACCTGCCCGGTGCCCCGCCGAACGGGGCAAAAACCGCTTTTGTGCCCACCGGCCATTGCCGTCCATGATGATCCCGATATGCACAGGCAGATGGATGGGCGCCTGCCCCTCCTCCTGTTTTTTGCCAAATACCACAGCCAGTTCCCCCTTTCAGGCTCAGATGGCCATGATCTCCTTCTCTTTGCGCTGAGCGCACTCTTCGGCGTTTTTCACGTACTTATCGGTGAGGTCCTGGATCTTTTTCTCAGCCTGCTTCAGGTCGTCCTCGGTGATATCGCCGGTCTTTTTCATTTCTTTCAGTTTTTCAATAGCGTCACGGCGGATGGACCGGACAGCCACCTTGGCCTCTTCGCCCATCTTGGAAACATCCTTGGAAAGTTCCTTACGGCGCTCCTCGTTGAGGGGAGGGAACACCAGGCGGATGACCTTGCCGTCGTTCTGGGGGTTCACACCCAGGTCGGAGGTCTGGATAGCCTTCTCGATACCCCGCAGGACACTCATGTCCCAGGGGGTGATGGTGAGCACCCGGGCCTCAGACACAGCCACAGCTGCCAGCTGGTTGATAGGGGTGGGAGTGTCGTAATAGTTGACCATGATGTGGTCCAGCACAGCGGGGTTGGCCCGGCCGGCACGGATGGTGGCAAACTCCTCTTCCAGATGGTCAATGCTCTTTTTCATTTTGCTTTCGGCCTTTGCGAAAACGTCCTTCATTTCTGCCATGATTCAATCCAACCTTTCAAAATGTGATGGTACTTCCGCAGGGGTCTTTTGCTTACTGGACCAAGGTGCCCACCTTCTCGCCGGAAACGGCCCGGACAATATTCTCCGGGTCTTCAATGCTGAACACCAGGAAGGGGATGCCCCGGTCTTTGCAGAAGGAAGCGGCGGTCATGTCCATAACGCCCAAGTTCTTATTGAGCACATCCATGTAACTCAGGGTGTCGAACTTTTTGGCGCCGGGGTTCTTTTTGGGATCGCTGTCGTAGACGCCGTCCACCATGGTGGCTTTCAGGATGACGTCGGCATCGATCTCAGCGGCACGCAGGGCAGCGCCCGTATCCGTGGAGAAGAAGGGGTTGCCGGTGCCGCAGCCGAACACCACCACTCTTCCCTTTTCCAGGTGGCGCACCGCACGGTTGCGGATGTAAGGCTCTGCCACTTCCTGCATGGCGATAGCGGTCTGCACACGGACGTCCAAGCCCAGCTGCTCCAACCCGTCGGCCACGCCCAGGGCATTGATCACAGTGGCCAGCATCCCCATGTGGTCAGCCCGGGTGCGGTCCATGCTGCCGCTGCTGCGGCCTCTCCAGAAGTTGCCGCCGCCCACCACGATGGCCACTTCGGCGCCCATATCTACAATTTCCTTCACAGGCTTGCAGATGGCAAGGACTGTGTCAAAATCGATGCCGTGCCCGGCCTTTCCCGCCAGGGACTCACCGCTGAGTTTTAGCAAAACGCGCTTATATTTCGGTGCCATGGTATCTCTCCCGTTCTAGAATTTATATTCTAACTTATTTTACATGAAAACCCCTCGGTTGTAAAGCTTTAAGAAATTGTTTCCCTCAGGAAAGGCCAGGCGTTACAAAAAGTTTACAAGTTTTCCCACTAGCGCCCCTCCTCCCCCGGATAAAAAGTTACGTTGTTCTCCCCGAGTGCCAGGTGTGCTACAATAAAAAACAAAAAGAGGGGATTTTATGAAACAGAAAGTACAAAACGCTGTGTTCCATCCTGCCAGTATGGCGATCATTGGCCTGTTCACAGGATTTCTGGTTAAGCTGATGGATGTCTACTGCTATACCCAACACTTCGGGGTTTCTTTAAGCGATATTTTCTCCCAAGGGGGTGTATGGGTGGTCATCGGCATCGGCATCAGCCTCTACAGCCGAAGCACAAAATTTGCCATGGTCAACATTTTCCTATTTTGTGCCGGGATGCTGGCAACCTATTACCTCACTGCCCAGTTGACCAACTCCGTCTATGGCTGGAACTTTATCAAGGGATGGGCAGTTTTTGCCTGCCTCTCCCCCCTCATGGCCTATCTGGCCAGACTGACCATGAGGCCCGGCTTGTTGGCTCTGGTTTTAAAATTTGGGGTTTTCGCAGGATACTTGGGGCTGAATCTCCTGCTGGGGTATTTCCTCCACTATTACGATCTGCCTTTTCTGCTGATCTTAGTCTATCTGCTATTCCTGAAAAAATGGAAGGTACCTGAAAGTGCCACGCCGGCACAATAACACTGCGCAAAAAAGGGAGCACGAGGACCAACCTCATGCTCCCTTTTCATAGCTTGGGATAAATTCTTATTTCACCATGCCAGCAACTTCAGCAGCGAAGTCATCCTGGCGCTTCTCCAGGCCTTCGCCCTTCTCGAAGCGGGTGTAGGCAACGATCTTGATCTCGCCACCCAACTCCTTGCCAACAGACTCGGTATACTGCTTCACGGTCATGGAGCTATCCTGCACGTAGACCTGATCCACCAAGCAGATCTCCTTGAAGAACTTGTTCAGACGGCCGGCCACGATCTTCTCAGCGATGTTCTGGGGCTTGCCTTCATCCACGATCTGCTGGGTGAGGATTTCCTTCTCCTTCTCTACGCGCTCAGCGGGAACAGAAGCCTCGTCCAGATACTCAGCGTTCATAGCGGCGATCTGCATGGCCACGTTGTGAGCGTAAACCTTGAAAGCGTCGGTGGAAGCGATCTCGTCGGTGGTGTCAAACTTCACGATAACGCCGATACGGCCGCCAGCATGGACATAAGAGGTGACCACGCCTTCGTAACGGGCAAAGCGGCGGATTTTGATGTTCTCGCCAATGGTGAGGATCTTCTCCTTCAACAGGGCGTCCACCGTCTCCTCAGAGCCATGTGCCTTGCAAGCCAGCAGAGCTTCCACGTCGGCGGGGTTCTCGTAGATCACGGTGTCGGCACAGGTCTTGACAAAGGACTGGAAGTCGGCGTTCTTGGCAACGAAGTCGGTTTCCGCATTGATTTCGATAACCACGCCCACCTTGCCGCACTCGCTGACAGTGGCGAATGCAACGCCTTCGGCGGCGATACGGGCAGCCTTCTTCACGGAAGCGGCCAAGCCCTTTTCCCGCAGGAAGTCAATGGCCTTGTTCATATCGCCTTCGGAAGCGGTGAGAGCCTTCTTGCAATCCATCATGCCGCAGCCAGTCTTCTCACGAAGGGCGGCGACATCTTTCGCGGTAAAGTTCATCTTTGTAACATCCTTTCTCTAGTACAATGCCCCAAAACAAGTTTCAGGACCCATCTATTCCAACAATCGAACCCTGTGGGGAAGGATTACTCCTCCACGTTGATGTCGCCAGCCTCTTCCTCAGCGGCTTCCTTGGCAGCAGCGCCCATCTGGCCTTCGCGGCCCTCGATGATAGCGTCGGCCATAGCGCCGGCGATCAGCTTCACAGCGCGGATCGCGTCGTCATTGCCGGGGATCACGTAGTCGATCTCATCGGGATCGCAGTTGGTGTCCACGATAGCCACGATCGGGATACCCATCTTGCGGGCCTCGGAAACAGCGATGCGCTCCTTGCGGGGATCCACAATGAACAGGGCGCCGGGGTAGCTCTTCATATCCTTGATGCCGCCCAGGAACTTCTCCAACTTCTCGATCTCCAGCTGCAGCTTGCTGACTTCCTTCTTGGGCAGCAGGTCGAAAGTGCCGTCCTCTTCCATCTTCCGCAGCTGAGCCAGGCGCTGGATACGGGTGCGGATGGTGGCGAAGTTGGTGAGCATACCGCCCAGCCAACGGGCGTTTACATAGAAAGCACCGGCGCGGGTAGCTTCCTCGCGGATGGACTCCTGAGCCTGCTTCTTGGTGCCCACGAACAGGACGCTCTTGCCTTCGGTGGAGATGTCGCGGACGAAGTTATAAGCCTCTTCCAGCTTCTTCACGGTCTTCTGCAGGTCGATGATGTAGATCCCGTTGCGCTCGGTGAAGATGTAGGGAGCCATCTTGGGGTTCCACCGGCGGGTCTGGTGACCGAAGTGGACACCGGCCTCCAAAAGCTGTTTCATAGATACGACTGCCATTTACAAATACCTCCTTGGTTTTACAAAGCCCGTTTGGTTTTTTTGCCGGGCTTTTGCCTCCGCCGCGCTGGCAATTCGGGGCAAACCCAAAGGATTTTGGGCACCAATCCGAGGCGCGGCGTGTGTTTTGCTGAAATATTATAGCACAGGGGATTTCCAGAATCAAGGCCAAATTTCCCTGGAAACGTGTTTTTCCGGCGAAATCCCAAGATCAGAACCCGATTTTGTCCAGCACCCGGCCCAGCAGCCCTGTTTTAGCGCCTTGGGCCGGGGCTTCGTACTCCACCAGGACGGTGTCTTCCCCGATGAGGACGATCTTACCCCAGGGGATAACGAAGTCCGGCTCTCTGCCGAAAAGCCCAAACAGCCGCAGGCGCCCGTAGACCACCACGGCGGTGAGGCGGGCCTCTTTGGTGTCCACCTCCACGTCACTGACAAAACCGATCCGTCCGCCGTCCTTGACGTTGATCACTTCCTTATCACGCAAGGCATCCATCCTGCACGTCACGGCGCCACCTCCTCCCCTTATCCTATGCGCCCCGCCGGATAACTATCCCTTCTCTTTTGGAAAAGGATGTGGTACAATTACGAGGAAACGCGGAAGCCGTTGCCCCAGTGAAAGCCACCGCAGCTGCGGTATCATGACTACAGGCGTCCGGGCACGCCATCTGGGGAACCTTCTAAAAAGAAAGGACAATGCGCATGAACATCTGGCACGACATTTCCCCCAAGCGGATTAAAGCAGACGATTTCTTCGCCGTCATCGAGATCACAAAAGGCGGCAAAGCCAAGTATGAAATGGACAAGGAAACCGGCCTTCTCCGGCTGGACCGTGTGCTGTACACCTCCACCCATTATCCGGCAAACTATGGGTTTATCCCCCGCACCTTCGCCAACGATGGCGACCCCCTGGACGTTTTGGTACTCTGTTCCGAGAACATCATCCCCATGTCCTTAGTGCGGTGCTACCCCATTGGGGTGATCGTCATGGATGACGGCGGAAGCGAAGACGAAAAGATCATCGCCATCCCCTTTGACGACCCCACCTACAACAACTATACCGACATCTCCCAGCTACCCAAGCACATCTTCGACGAGATGCAGCACTTTTTCACCGTGTACAAGCAGTTGGAAGACGCCACCCATACCCAAATCGGCGAGGTGAAGGACCACGAGGCTGCCAAAGCCATTGTCGCCTCCTGCCTGGAGCGGTATTTAAACGACTTCTGCCGCTGACTCGCACATAATTAAAAAGGAAAGGAACCGGCCCCGGAGCACGGGACACTGGTTCCTTTTTTCAGCATTGGCCATGGTAATATTTGCGAATCAAATCTGGGAGATCTTTGGCTACCACATGGCTTTCAAAGGTCTCGTGCTCCCAAATATAGACCCCCGAACCATCCGCCATGCCAGTGGGCAAGATACGGTAGCAGTAATAATCACCGCAGCCGTTTCCCGCGAAAAAGATGTGGCGCCCCACCTTCTCCAAGTATTCCTCGTAGGTGTCACAGACATCCAAAAAAACTTTCATCCGCTCGGCACACTCAACCATCTCTTTTGCGGACCACAAAAGCCAGTGGTCGCCGTTTGTCTCCCGCAGCAAAGCTTTCAGCTCTTCAGGGAACGGATAGCCCACCGCGTTTTCCGCCTGGGTAATTTCGTCCTCCGGGCAGGACGGCTCCAGATAGGCATACTCTGCCCCCGATTCCGAAACGCATTGAGCAATCAATTCTCGAAACATCCCCTGGATTCCCCCAAGAACGTCATTGGTTTTTCAAAAAGTCCTCCAAGCCGCCTTCCCGTAAGTCCACATACTGCTCTTCATTTTCTCGGGACACCAGCCGGACATACAGCGGGGGTTCCTCTAAAGAAGGCCCGCCAACCATCACACAGTAGTCCTGGTTTACATCGTAGACACGAATATATAAACCGGAGCCGGTTTCTTCGCACTGATACCCTTCAAAGTCACTCCAAGTGAGGGCCGTCCCCTTCTCCGCCAGCTTTTCAACCTTTCCCAGCGTCAGTTGACTGTTGCCCGCCGCACAGCCAGCCAGGACCATCAAAAAGGCCGCAAACACCAAAAGCGCCAAAGTTTTTTTCATCGTGTAAACGACTTCCTTTCCATCGGCAAAGAAGCTGAACTGACCTTTTTCAGTTTTTATTGTAGCACCCAGGCTCCCATCCTGTCAATTATCTCTTGGAAGATGTCAAAAAAAGAAATCCGAAGTACACAACTTCGGATTTCTTTGGTGGAGATAAGCGGGATCGAACCGCTGACCTCTTGAATGCCATTCAAGCGCTCTCCCAGCTGAGCTATACCCCCATATTCACTTAAGCATTTCGGCTTTTTTCGTTACCGCCTTGGCGCTTGATTATAATACCACAGGGTTCTAGAAAATGCAACCCCTTTTTTGCAATTTTTTAAATTTTTTCTTTAAAAAAGCTTTTCCCGCACCAAAAACGCTTCTTGAAAATACAATGGGATGAGAGCTTGCGGAAACCCTTGCTGAGGTGATTAAACCCTTTAAAGCTAGGCAAAACTAAAGACAAACAACTGCATGGGAGCGTGAAAACCGTGATCGTACACAGAGGAGATATCTATTACGCGGACTTGAGCCCTGTGGTGGGCTCCGAACAAGGGGGCGTGCGCCCTGTACTCATCGTGCAAAACGATGTGGGCAACAAATTCAGCCCCACGGTGATCGCCGCGGCCATCACCAGCCAAAAAGGCAAGGCGGACTTGCCCACCCACATTGCCGTGGACGCCCAGGGTTCCGGGCTGATCAAGGATTCCATCGTCCTGCTGGAACAAGTGCGCACCCTGGACAAACACCGCCTCCGGGAAAAAATGGGACGCTTAGACAAGGACTCCATGGGCCGGGTGGACCAGGCCCTTTCCATCAGTTTTGGCCTTCGGCCTACATAACCCTATGTAGGCAAAGGCAGCGCCGTGAGGGGTTCCTCCCACGGCGTTTCTGTTTTTTAGGAAAGCCCCAACAGCTGCCGGGCCAAGGCCTCCAATGCAGGACGCCGGTTTTCCACCTGCCCCCGCTGGACAGCTTCGAACAGCCGTCCCAGCAGGTTCCCCAGTTCCGGGCCGGCTGGGACCCCCAACTCTTTCAGGTCATCCCCAGAAAAGGCCATATCCCGCAGCGTCAAACAGTCCCCCCGTTGGAGGATGGTCTTGGCCAACTGGCGGCTCTTTTCCAAGTCTGGCAAGCGGCGCTCAAAAACCCCGGGGGCTTTGGCAGACATATCCGCTTCCATCAGGTCAAACAGGGTGAACACAAACTTCTCGCCGTAAGTCCCCAGCAGCTTCTTGAGAGCGGACTCTTTCATGGGGATGGCCGTCTCGTGATGGTCCACCAGGTTTGCCACCCAATCCCGCTGGCGGTTGGAAAACCGCAGCCGTGAAAGCACCTGCCGGGCGATCCGGCCGCTTTCCGGGGGATGCCCGTAAAAATGGGCACGGCCATCGGCGGAGAAGGTCTTCTTCCCAGGCTTTCCCCCGTCATGGAGCAGCACGGCCCAGCGCAAGTCCGGCTGCCGGGGCGCATGGGACAGCGCGTGGAGGGTGTGTTCCCACACGTCGTAACAATGGAAAGGGGTTTCCTGGGCGCATCCCTTCATAGGCGCCAGTTCCGGCAAGACGGTGAACACCACTTGGGCATATTCCCGCAGGACTGCTTCCGCATTTTCCCCGCAGAGGAACTTTGTCAGCTCTTCCCGGACACGCTCTTGGGACAGCGCCAGCAACAGCCCTCGCCTATCCCGCAAAGCAGCGGCCGTGGAAGGCTCTATGGCAAATCCCAGTTGGGAGGCAAACCGCAGGCACCGGAGGATGCGCAGGGCGTCCTCGGAAAAGCGGCGGACAGGCTCCCCCACGCAGCGGAGGATGCCCCTCTCCAGGTCTTCCCTGCCCCGGAACAAATCCACCAGCCCCCGCCGGGGGTGGTACGCCATGGCATTGACGGTGAAATCCCGGCGTGCCAGGTCATCTTCCAGGCGGCGGGAAAAGGAAACGGAATCGGGGTGGCGGGAATCGCTGTAGGCGTCGTCGGCCCGGTAGGTGGTGATCTCGATGGGGTGACCGTTTTCCGGAACCAGGGCAATGGTGCCGTGGACCGCGCCGATCTCCACCAGCCGCGCCCCGGGAAAACAGGCTTTTGTTTCCTCTGGCCGGGCGTTGGTGGTCACATCCCAGTCAAAAGGGGGGTTGCCCAAAAGGGAATCCCGCACACAGCCCCCCACGCACCAGGCTTCATACCCGGCCTCTTCCAGGCGGGACAGGGCTTCCCCAACAGGTGCTGGGGGCTGGATGGACAGGTTCATGGGGATCCTCCTTTGGGCAGTTGTCGTTTCACACAAAGTATACCATAAAACCGGGCCGATGAAAAGCGCCTGCGTTGACAGGGCCGGGGAAACATGGTAAGATACGAACTCAGAGAACATCACAACACGAGGAGAGATGATCGATGGCACTGCTGGAACAGTGGCGCACCTACGCCGAAGAACAGCAAAGCGGTCCCCAGGGCCCTCAGTTCTGGAAGGATTACTTTGACCGGGAAACTGAAATTTACAAGCGCATCTTAGAGAGCAAGCCCCGGAAAAACACCGTGAAGGGCTACGCCGAAAAGTATGGCGTGGACCTGATGACCATGGTGGCTTTCCTGGATGGCATCAACGACAGCCTGAAGGAGCAAAACCCCTTGGAAACCATGGAGGAAGACACGGAAGTCAACCTGAACTACGACAAGGAGCTGCTCTACAAAAACATGGTGGAAGCCAAGGCTGAATGGCTGTACACCCTGCCCCAGTGGGACAACCTGCTCACCGGGGAGCGGCGCAAAGAGCTTTACAAAGAACAAAAGCTCTCCAAAACCGTGGTGAAGGGGCAGAAGATCGGCCGCAACGACCCCTGCCCCTGCGGCAGCGGGAAAAAATACAAAAAATGCTGCGGGCGCGACTTATAAGAGAAACGCTATATGGAACGCTCCTCCTCCGGCTCCGGCCTTGAGCGGGGCGTTTTTCACTTGATTAAACTTCCCAAAAAACGCAAAGACTACCTTCGAGGAACCAATCGGAGGTGGTCTTTTTTATGCAGGGAAAAGTGGAGATCTGCGGGGTAAACACAGCAAAATTGAAAGTGTTGAAAAGCGATGAGATGAAAGACCTTCTGGTAAAAAGCCACAACGGCGACAAGGCCGCCCGGGATGCTTTGATCTATGGGAACCTGAGGCTGGTGCTTTCGGTGATCCAACGGTTTGGCAACCGGGGCGAAAACCCCGACGATCTATTCCAAGTGGGGTGTATCGGCTTGATGAAAGCCATTGACCACTTCGACGTGACCCAGGGGGTACAATTTTCCACCTATGGGGTGCCCATGATCATTGGGGAGGTGCGGCGCTTTCTGCGGGACAACAACTCGGTGCGAGTGAGCCGCTCCCTGCGGGACACGGCTTACAAGGCCATCCAGTGCAAAGAGCGGCTCATTGCCCAAAAAGACCGGGAACCCACCATTGAGGAGATCGCCGGCGAGCTCTCCATGAAGCGGGAAGACGTGGTGCTGGCCTTAGAAGCCATTGTAGAGCCTGTGTCCCTTTACGAACCGGTTTTTTCCGACGGCGGCGACACGCTCTACATCATGGACCAAGTAGGCGACCCGACAGGGGACGGGGACTGGCTGGAGGAGATCGCTGTGAAGCAGGCCATCCAAAACCTCTCTCCCCGGGAGAAAAAGATCCTCTCCCTCCGGTTTTTAGACGGCAAAACCCAGATGGAAGTGGCAGGGCGCATTGGAATTTCCCAGGCCCAGGTTTCCCGGCTGGAAAAAGGCGCTTTGAACAAGATCAAAGAAGAACTGCGGTAATGGAAAACGGCCGCTGCCTTCCGGCAGCGGCCGTTTTCCATGTTTCAGCGCTCTCACTTTCTGTGCTCTTGCAAAAACAAGCGGACCTCTTCCTCTGTTTCCAGGGACATGGCTTCTTCCGTAACCGTTTCAGCCTCCTCTTTACTCCACAGGGAAATTGTCTTCCGCACGGGCAGAAGGGACGCTGGCGCCACACTAAATGCCTTCAGCCCAAAGGAAAGCAAAACAGGTGTCAGGGCTGTATCCGCAGCCGCTTCACCGCACATTCCCACGGGAATGTCGTTCTTTCGGGCTGACTCCAGTACCTGGCGCACCATCCGCAGGACCGCCGGATGGAAGTAAGAGTACAGATGGGCCACCCGGGCGTTGCCACGATCCACCCCCAACACATACTGGGTCAAATCGTTGGTACCCAAGCTGAAAAAATCCGCCTCTTTGGCCAGGGAATCCGCCATCAGGCAAGCGGACACCGTTTCCACCATCACGCCGATGGGCAGGTGCTCGTCAAACACAATGTCTCTCTTCCGGAAACCTTCTTTCTCCTCCTCTAAGATTTCCTTAGCACGGCGGACTTCCTCCACACCAGTGGCCATGGGCAGCAGCAGCTGTGCCTTCCCGTAGGCGCTGGCCCGCAGCACTGCCCGCAAATGGGAACGGAACAGCTCCTCCTCACGCAGGGAGAACCGCAGTCCCCGGCATCCTAAAAAAGGGTTGTCCTCATGGGGCTGATTGAGATAGGGCAAGGTTTTGTCGCCACCCACGTCCAAGGTACGGATAATCACGCGCTTGCCCCCCATAGCAGCCAGGATCTGCCGGTAGGCATGGAACTGCTCCTCCTCCCCTGGCTGGGAAGTGCGGTCCAAATAGAGAAACTCCGTGCGCAGCAGCCCAATGCCGTCGCATCCGTATCCCCCCGCCCGGACAGCATCCCCTATGCTGCCCGCATTGGCTGAAAGCAGGATGCGTTCCCCGTCGGCAGTGACCGTTTCCCGCCCCACAAATACCCGCATGGAGGCGCGCAGCTCTTGGAAATCCTTCTGCCTGCCGCGGTAGACGGTTTTCATCACATGGCCGGGTGAAAACACCACACAGCCGCGGTTGCCGTCTACAATGACCGTTTCCCCCGGGGCGACGTCCATCACCCGGTCTTCCAGGCCCAGCACGGCGGGGATCTCCAACGCCCTAGCCAAGATGGCGCTGTGGGAGGTGGGACCGCCCTTTCCCAGGACGATCCCAGCCACATTGGCGGAATTCAACACGGAAACCGCCGAGGGGGAAAGCTCCTCAGCCATGAGCACCGTACCAGGCTGCAGGGCGGAAAAATCCATTTCCGGAAGCCCCAGCAACAGCCGGAGCATACTCCCCCGCAGGTCCCGGATATCAGCCGCCCGCTGGCGGGTAATTTCATCCTCCGAGGCGGTAAACAAATCGATGAACAAATCGCAGCTGGCAGAGAGCGCCGCTTCGGCAGACTGCCCTGAGGCAATGCGGCCTTCTACCTGGCCGTTCATGTAAGGGTCGCGGATCATATCCGCCTGGCAGCGGATGATATCCCCTTGCTCCTTTCCAGCCATTTCCGCCACCCTGTCCGCCTTTACCTGGGTGACACGGCAAAATGTTTCCACCGCACTGCGGTACCGCTCCAGTTCCAGTTTTGGATCGGCGATTTCACGCTCTAAACTATCCATTGGTTTCTCTTTATAGATCAGCGCCTGGCCAATGCCGATCCCTGGGGAAGCCGCCACACCGTACAAGACCCGTTCGCCTGTCACCCCTTGTCGCCTCCCGCTTCCCCTAAACCGGATTCCACCAGCGCTACCGCCCGCGCGAGGGCCTTTTCTTCATCCGGGCCGGAACAACACAGCTCCACTTCGTCGCCACACTGGATCCCCGCGGCAATGAGGTTCATAATGCTCTTCCCACTGGTAACTGACTCGTTGTGGCAAACCCACACGTCGGACAGGAATCTCTGCATCTCGTTGGAAAACAGGCCGGCAGGGCGCACGTGCAGCCCTTCCCTGTTCTTCAGCACAACCTTCTTCGCTACCATGCTGTTTGCTCCTTGTATAATAGAGTAGTAGTTATTAGAGCCCCTCTCCAAGGGCTGTGT
>ERZ827037.1064-NODE-1064-length-31879-cov-3.901647_pt1 | contig 31879 bp, 32 predicted proteins | sample MGYA00519924_ERZ827037 | MGnify/ENA primary metagenome ERZ827037 (study PRJEB31778, sample SAMEA3449250) | human gut metagenome | biome: human gut; feature: human-associated habitat; material: faeces | place: United Kingdom | collected 2010/2012 ...
TCATCACATATTCCAGCGCATTGACCCGGCGGCGGGTCTTTTCGATCTCCTCCGCCATGAGCTGAGCAGATTTTTCGATTTGCGCCAGCTTGAGCATTTTCTGGAACACCTTGCCCAGCGCGTCCACAGCAGTATCCAGCTCACCGGAGGTAGCTGCAAAACCATAGGGATAGATGTCGGCGTCGGACTTGGTCTTGGTCTGGAAATCATAAATGGGAACATTGACGGACATGATGTTCTTCATGGTCATCGTCAGCTCCACGCTCTGCTTGGGATAAAGCAGCGCCTGCTCCATGGCCTCGGAGCTCATCAGGGCGGAGGCCACGGTAAAGGACTTGTGGACCGTCATCAGTTTCTCTTCCACTTCCGCCCGCAGGGCGCGGACCTCCCGCACGGTGTCCAGGAACTGCTTCATCAGCTCGTCCCGTTTGTCCTTGAGCAGCTTATGGCCCCGCTGGGCGGTGCGCAGCTTTCCCTTCAGGCGGGTCAGTTCCATTCGGGTGGGGTTTACCGTGATGTTGGCCATTGGTCACCCCTCCTTACGCCTGCTGGTCTTTTTTCGGCCAATATTTCTCAATATACTCCGGCTTGATCCGCTTGAGTTCGCTCTTGGGCAGGATGCTCAAAAGCTCCCAGCCCAGATCCAGCGTCTCCTCGATGGAGCGGTTCTCCTCATAGCCCTGGTTGACATAGCGCTTTTCAAACTCATCGGCAAACTTGGCATACAGAAGATCCGTGGGCGTCAGGGCAGCTTCGCCCAAGATGCTCATCAGTTCCTTGTTATCCTTACCGGTGGAATAGGCTGCAAAGAGCTGGTTCATGGTACCGGCATGGTCCTCCCGGGTCTTTCCGGCGCCGATGCCCTTGTCTTTCAAACGGGAGAGGCTAGGCAGCACGTCCACCGGCGGGTGGATGCCCTGGCGGTACAGTGCCCGGGAGAGGATGATCTGTCCCTCGGTGATATAACCAGTCAGGTCGGGGATGGGATGGGTCTTGTCATCCTCCGGCATGGTCAGGATGGGGATCAGGGTAATGGAGCCCTTCTTCCCCAGCTGGCGGCCGGCACGTTCGTACATCTGAGCCAGGTCCGTGTACAGGTAGCCGGGGAATCCGCGGCGGCCGGGGACTTCCTTCTTGGCGGCGGAAACTTCCCGCAGTGCCTCAGCGTAGTTGGTGATGTCGGTCATGATGACCAGCACATGCATGTCCTTCTCAAAGGCCAGATACTCCGCGGCAGTCAGAGCCATACGGGGCGTGGAGATGCGCTCCACGGCGGGATCGTTGGCCAGGTTGGAGAAGAGGACCGTCCGGTCGATGGCGCCGGTGCGGCGGAACTCGCTGACAAAGAACTCAGACTCCTCGAAGGTGATACCGATGGCGGCAAACACCACGGCGAAGTTGGAGCTGTCATCCCCCAGCACCTTGGCCTGCCGGGCGATCTGGGCCGCCAGGTTGGCGTGAGGCAGACCGGAGCCGGAGAAGATGGGCAGCTTCTGCCCGCGGACCAGAGTGTTCAGGCCGTCGATGGTAGAGATGCCGGTCTGGATGAACTCGTTGGGGTAGTCACGGGCTGCCGGGTTCATAGGCAGGCCGTTGATGTCCCGGTACTCCTCCGGGATGATGTCCGGGCCGCCGTCAATGGGCTCGCCCATGCCGTTGAACACGCGGCCCAGCATGTCGGCAGACACACCCAGCTGCAGGGGATGTCCCAGGAAGCGAACCTTGGCGTCGGCCAGATTGATGCCGGCGGCGGATTCAAAGAGCTGGACCACGGCGGTGTCACCGTTGACTTCCAGCACCTTGCCCCGGCGGATGGAGCCGTCGTGGAGCTGGACTTCCACCAGTTCGTCGTAGGTGACGCCCTCCACCTGACGGACCATCATCAGGGGACTGACGATCTCTTCAACGGTGCGGTATTCTCGAATCATGCTTCCTCACCTCCCTGGGCAGAGACAGCCTCGATCTCCTGAGCCATCTCCTGCTCGATCTGCTGATAGACCTGCGGATACTCCTCGGCCTCCACGCTCTTGGCACGGCCGATCTTCTCCCGGGCGGGGATCTGGAAGAGGGCCATCACCGACGCGCCCTTTGCGATGGCGTCCCGGCAGAGCTTCTCATAGTGGAGGATCATGGCCAGCAGCTTCTCCTGCCGGTCGTAACTGGAGTAACCGTCCACGTCCATAAAGGCGTTTTGCTGCAGGAAGTCCTCCCGGACCATCCGGGCCACTTCCAGTGTCAGCTGGTCGGAGGGCGACAGGGCGTCCTTACCTACCAGCTGGACGATCTCATTCAGGCTGGCCTCGCTTTGCAGCAGGCTCATGGCCGCTGTGCGGTTGCGCATGAACTCCGGTCCCAGGTTCTCGTCAAACCAGGGCTTCAGGGAATCCAAATACAGCGAGTAGGAATTGAGCCAGTTGATGGCGGGGAAATGCCGCTTGTAGGCAAGGGAGGAATCCAGCGCCCAGAACACCTTGACGATCCGCATGGTGGCCTGGGAAACCGGCTCGGAAAGGTCGCCGCCCGGAGGGGACACGGCGCCCACGGCGGTCAGGCTGCCCCGGCGCTCGTCAGAACCGATGCACTCCACGGAGCCGGCGCGCTCGTAGAACTGGGCAAGACGGGAGGCAAGGTAAGCGGGATAGCCCTCCTCGCCGGGCATCTCCTCCAGACGGCCGGACATCTCACGCAGGGCCTCGGCCCAGCGGGAGGTGGAGTCGGCGATGACGGCCACGTCGTAGCCCATATCCCGGAAATACTCGGCAATGGTGATGCCAGTGTACACGCTGGCCTCACGGGCCGCCACAGGCATATCGGAGGTGTTGGCGATCAGCACCGTCCGCTTCATCAAGGACTCGCCGGTACGGGGGTCTTTCAGTTCGGGGAACTCCCGCAGAACGTCGGTCATCTCGTTGCCGCGCTCGCCGCAGCCGATGTAGACCACGATGTCCACATCGGACCACTTAGCCAGCTGATGCTGCACCACCGTCTTGCCGGAACCGAAGGGACCGGGCACGGCGGCGGTACCGCCCTTGGCGATGGGGAACATGGTGTCGATGACCCGCTGGCCGGAGCACAGCGGCCGCTTGGGGGGATATTTATGCTGATAGGGCCGGCCCACGCGGACAGGCCACTTCTGCATCATGGGCAGCTCCACTTCCCTGCCGTCGTCCGTGGTCAGGGTAGCAATGGGCTCCAGCACCGTGTAGTCCCCTGCTGGGGCGATCTTGGTGATGGTGCCGTGCATGGTGGGAGGCACCATGATCTTGTGGAGCACCACCTCGGTCTCAGGAACCGTGCCCAACACGTCGCCCCCGGTGACCTTATCACCTACTTTTGCAACGGGTGTAAAGGGCCACTTCTTGTCATGATCGATGGCGGGGACCTCCACGCCACGGGTGATGTTGGGACCCACCTTCTCCACGATCTTCTCTAACGGGCGCTGGATACCGTCGTAAATGCCCTCGATCATACCGGGGCCCAGCTCCACGCTCATAGGGGCACCGGTGGTGACCACCTCGGCGCCGGGGCCCAGGCCGGAGGTTTCCTCATACACCTGGATGGAGGCGGAATCCCCCTTCATGGTCAGGATCTCGCCAATCAGCCGCTGGGGGCCCACACGGACCACGTCGGACATATTGGCGTCCGCCAGGCCCGTGGCAACCACCAACGGTCCGGATACTTTCACAACTTTACCGCTCAAATTGATTCGACCTTCTTTCAGGATAGATTCGCCAGAAGGAATGGCCTGCCGTCTCTCTAGCCCGCGATACAGAACGGGCCCCGGGAAAACCATTCCCCGCCTCCGGCAAACCGAAAATTTTGATACACAGACGCCGCAGCAGCGCCTGGATGCCTTTGGGCCCCGCGGACTTTACAGGATGTCCGCGCCCACGGCACGCTCAATGGCTCTTTGGATATTGTCCCGGCCGATACCGAGAGAGCCCTCCCGGCCCGGGATTAGAATGATGGCCGGCCGCAGATCGTCCTTATACCGCTCCAGCACATCGGGCATATCCTTTGCCAGCTGTTCTGTCAGATAGATCACCGCGCAGTCGGCCTTGGCCAAGTCGTGGATCGTCTTCTTCGCCTCATCCACAGAGGTAACCGGATAGGTGCTCAGGCCCAGTGCCCGGAACCCCATCACAGACTCCCAGTCGCCCACCACGGCGATCTGATACGTTTTTGCCATACGCACACCGCCTTACACGTAGCTCTGCCGCAGCCGGGAACGGATGACCTCGGCGGACAGCCCGGCCCCACGCCCCATCAGCAGGATGCGCAGGTTGGTATACTCTGTCTCCCGGGCCGCCAGGTACCCCACCAGCGGCGCTTCGCCGAAGGGGACAAACTGCGCGTCCGCCAGATAATTCGAAACGGCGTCATCGCAAAGTTTCTCAAACTCTGTCAAGGATCCACCCTTCACAGCTTCCGCAGCGGCTTCCGCCGCTTTCTGGAAGTGGGTGGGCCCATAGAGTTCCGCAAGTCCCGCGCCCCGGTTGGCAGAGACCTCCAGCAGCTGGTCCGCCGAGAGCTCACCGCCCTCCAGCAGCACGCCCCGCAGGAATTCCGGTCCCTTGCCCATCCGCAGTGTCCGCACCAGCGTCCGCAGATTGGCGGCGTCGATCTGGGTCTGGACATAGCCCATCAGGAAAGCACTTCCGGTGGACTCCGCCACCTGGGCCAGATCCCGGTAGCACCAGCGATCCAGCACGATGTCGCTCAGCTGGGGGTCACTGGTGGTGCCCAGCACTTCCCGGGCCTCGGTGACCGCCTCTGCCAAGAGATTCGGCAGGGCGTCCAGCTGACCGGTGCGCACCGCCTCCTTCAGCTCCGCCACCGGCACCCGGCCCAGATCCATCAGCATGGAATCAGCGCTGGTGCCCATGGCCTCCGCCTTCAGCAGGGCCTTTACATTGTGATAGTCATATTTCAGTTTGAAACTGTCGATATACCTGGGGTCCGGCGCACCGTCGGCCAGATCCTTCAGCGTCTCCTCCCGGGCGGCGGAAAGGGCGGCATCCATAGCCGCTGGGTCCGCCGGGTCCAGTGCCGGATACCCGCACTCCTGCAGGATCTTCACCGCGTCCTCGCTGCTTTTGGCCTCCAGCACCTGCTCCATCCGCTCCCGGGTCAGCAGGCCGCTCTCCATGGCTTTCACCCGGGCGGAGATCACCAGGTAATCGGTGTCTTTGATTTTCTTAGACAAGAAACACCCTCCTCGTCATCCCTCCGGAAACAGCTGCTTTGCCACCGCGCCGGCGGTCTCGCTGCGCTGCAGGCGCACCAGGGTATCAAAGGTGCAGTTGATCTCCACCCGGCCGTTGACCAGGATGAAGCCGCCCTGAATGGGCCGGGTCTCCTCCGCCAGAGTCAGCCCGCCGTCCTTGAGACGGCTGTTGGCCGCTTTCACTGCGGCGGCGCCCACCCGCTCCCGGTCGCCGGGGGCGAAGATCACGCTGCCCTTGCCGTCCGGCGCCGCCTTTACCAGCAGATCCGTCAGAACGGCTGTGTACCGCTCCTGGGGAAGTGTGCAGAGCGTCTTGAGGGCCAGCTCATAGGCTCGCTCCACCATCTCCTGGCGGGCGGAGAGCGTCACCTTCCGGGCCTCCATCTGGGCCACGCTGACGAGGCGCTCCTCCCGCTCCTGGGCGGCCTTTTCGCTGCGGGCCGTCAGGCTCGCCCGCTCCGTTTCCGCCTGGGTGCGGTACTGCGCGGTGATCTGCGCCGCCTGCTCTTTGGCATCCGCCAGCAGACGGCCGATCTCCTCCTGGGTCTGCGCATCGATCCGGGCCGTGATTTTTTCGATTCCGTTCATTGTGGTCTCCCCTTTCCCCGGGGTCAGCCGCTGATATTGATGATCATCAGCATGGAAGCGAGCAGGGACAAAATGGCGTAGAACTCCACGGTGATGCACAGCACCATGCCCTTGGACCAGTCATCCGGCTTCTTGGCCAGGATGTTGATGGAGCCAGCGGCCACGCGGCCCTGGGCGATGGCGGAGAACAGTCCGCCCAGCGCCATGGGCAGGCACGCCGCGAAGTACTGGAGGCCCTGCTGCACGGTCAGATCCGGCAGACCATTGCCGCCCAGAAGCCCCATGCTGTAAATGGCGAAGAACCACACCACCAGGCCGTACAGGCCCTGGGTGCCGGGGATCACCTGCAGGATCATGACTTTACCAAACTTGCTGGGGTCCTGGCACAGAAGACCAGTGCCCGCCTCACCGGCGATGCCGGTGCCCTTTGCAGAACCGATACCGGAGAGGACTGCCGCCAAACCGGCGCCCAGCAGCGCCAGCGCCAAACCGCCGAATGCCTCAAAGAATCCCATGATGAATTTCCTCCTCAGACGTTTTCAATGTCCACGTATTTTGTATTGATTGCCAGGGGACGGAAGGGCTTGCCGCCGTCCTCATAGAACTTTCCGAAATACTCCAGGCACTGGAGCCGCAGGTCATGGACGTAGCAGCCCAGCAGGTTCAGGGCAAAGTTCAGTGCGTTGCCCGCCATGGAGATGATGAAGAACACCACGATGTTTCCGGGGATGGCGCCCAGGGTATTGAACACCTGCGCAATGACGCTGCCTGCCAGCATCAGAGCCATCAGACGGGAGTAAGACAAGATGTCCCCGAAATATCCGGTGACGTGGTTATACAGCGAAGCGAAGATCCCAGTGACCTTGCCGAAGCCCTTGCCGGTGATCAGCGGACCCGCCACTACCAGCACCAGGCCCGCATAGAGCACCAGGTTGGTGATCTTCAGGACCATCAGGGCGATTCCTGCAAAGACCACCCACCAGGTGACCTCTTCCAGGACTGCATCCAGCACCTGGCCCTTTTTCAGCTTCTGCACGAAGCTGATGGCCATGCCGACGACGATCTGCACAAAGCCCAGGCACATAGCCCCTACCAGGATCATCAGCGTGTCATCCAGCGGGGTGAACAGCGCCGGCAGCGCAAAGTCCCGGCCAGTGGCCAGCTTCACCAGCTGCGTCAGGAAATCTCCGAAGAAGCCGCCTGTGACAGCGCCCATCACAAAGGTGGTGATGCCGCACAGCGTCATCAGATTGAAGAGATTCCCCGCCGTTCCCTTGGGCCGGTACGTCCGGGTAATGAGGATACCTGCTAGGATCATCAAGATCCCGTAGCCCATGTCCGCCATCATCACGCCGTAGAACAAGATGAAAAACGGCGCCATCAGCGGGTTGGGGTCCACATTGTCATACGCCGGCAGAGAATACATCTCCGTCACCATGTTCAGCGGGCGGGTCAGCCAGTTGTTCTTCAGCTGTACCGGTACCTCCGAATACTCCTCCGGCGTGGGATCGGCAGCCTCCCAGGCACATCCCTCCTTTTCCAGCAGGGCCTGCACCTTCGGCATACTGGCCGCAGGAGCCCACCCCTCGAAGAAGGTGATGGTCCCGTCCGTCAGAAGACGCTGGGCGGAGGTCTCCTCCGCTGCCTCTGCCGCCAGACGGTCCGCGTACACCCGCAGGGCATCCCGCGCCTCGCCGTTTGCGGCGATGGCCGCCGCAGCGTCCTCCTGCCCTTTGCGGTTCTCCGCCAGAGCCTGGCTCACGGACGTGAGATTCGCGTCCGCCGTGCCGGTGAGGCCCTGGAACGAAACAGCGCTGAAGCTGAAGGGCCGCAGGCACTCCATCACGGCCTCCTCGTCCTGACGATGGCATACCAACAGGCAGTATTTTTGCTGCTTGTCACTGCTGATCTCCAGCAGCTCCGCCGCCAGATCGCCAAAAGACACCTGGATCTGACCCACGTCGACACCCGCCGGCATCACACCGGGACGGAACAGCACGTGCTCCGTACCAGACAGCTCCAAGGGCATATCCATGGCCTGCCACGGCAGAAGCGACGCTTGTCTTGCCGTCAGACGGTTCTCCTCACTCTGGAGACGGGCAAGGGTCTGCAGCTGTTCGCCGATTTCCCGGCTGACTGCTTTGGCCCGCTCTGCTGTCCCAGTGCTGAGGAATTCCTCTTCCGAAATGGGATGGCGCTTGATGAACAGTCCGTCTTTCAATCCAGCGTAGTGCCGGATGGCCTCCAGAGCAGTGTTCACGCCGTTGATCTCGTTTTTGGTGTCCGCCAGACGGGAGGAGCCGCGCTGCAGCAGTGCGGACCAGGCCGGGTCTTCCAACAGGCCGTCCGGTTCGCTGATCTCAACGCAGCCCAGACGCAAAAGCGCCCGCAGCAGCGCCTCCCGCCGGTCCGCCATGGCCATGACGCGGAGCTTTTTCATTTTTACAATGGCCATATCAGTCCTCCACTATCCTTCCGACAATAAACTCGGCGGCTGCCTGTAACCGACCCTCCGCCGCCCGGCGCAGGGCATCGCCATCCGCCTCGGCAGAAGCGGCAATCTGCTCAGACCGCTGTGCCGCCCGCTCCTCCGCCTGCCGCAGAAGTTCCGCTCCTTTGGCGGCCTCCTCCGCGCGCATTTGTTCCAAGAGCGCAAGACCATCCCGCTGCGCCGAGGCCAGCATCTGCTTCGCCTCGGTTTCAGCGGCAGCCCTGCGCTCCTTGTTTTTCCGCTCGACTTCCGTGACCTTCTCGATTGCTTCCAGGGACATTGTTCTCACCTTCTCTCCCGCCGTGCAATTCATTTGATTTCGCTCGCTGATTCGTTTGTCTTCAAATTCCCGGAAAAACGCCATACCCCGGGAATGCACCGGCTGCCAAATTCAGGTTCTTCCCTGCATCGGCTCCGTATGACATCAGTATAGGTCACCCCTGTACCCAATGCAAGGAATTTTTGCGTCCTCTTTACGGAAATCCCTCTTTTTCACAAAAATAAAAAAATTTTTTGGTTATAAAAAATTTTTCTGTTTTTCAGGCTGGTGCATTTGCTATTGTAACCGCTCCCGCAGACCTCATACTGATAAAATTGGAAAAAACGGGCGGTTCCGATGATCCGAACCGCCCGCACCTCAATTCTGCTGTTTTGCCCGCTCCAATTCCGCAGCCAATGCCTCCAGTTCTTTTCCCGCCTGGTCCATGGCTCTGGGAAGCTGGGTAAGATTGACTTCCACTTTTCGCAGCTCTCCGGTCACATGGGTCGCCGTGGCATCGAACGTGGTCATCAGGTCCTGATACTTGCGGCGGAAATCCGCAGTGATCCGCTCCAGCCGGGAAACGGTCTCGCTCTCCAGATCAGCGGCACGCTTCCGTGCCTCGCACTCGATGGCTCCGATCTGTTCCCGGAACTGGGCGTATGCCTCTGCGTCAGGCCGCAGTGCCTGCAGTTCTTCTTCCAAACGTGCATTTTCCTGGGACAGCTGCTCCGCCTCGGACTTGAAGGGCTCCAGCGCCGTCCGAACAGAAGTCTCCTGCTCCAGCGCTTTTTCCAGCTCTTCCCGCCGGGCATTCAGCTCCTGCACCTTGCCCTGGGCCTGCTCCAGCTGCGCCGTCAGGTCCTGGATCTGCGTCCGAAGGCTTTCATTTTCCTGCTCCAGCCGCTCTTGCTGCGCAGCAGCTTCCCGGGCAGCTTCCTCTATATAATTGATAACGTCCTGCTTGGCAAACCCGCCGAAGGCGACGCTCTTAAAGGTGTTGTTCTCCATTGATCCACCGCTTTCTTCCTGTTGATTTTCTGGGACCACTTTAGCACACAATGGCTGTATTTACAAGCCTTGCAAAAATCCGAAAAATTTTTTTGAAATTTTTTTCAAAAAAGGCTTGCATTTCAAAACAAGCCGTGCTATTATGATTAAGCTGTCTGTGAGACATGCGGTACGCGCCCTTAGCTCAGCTGGATAGAGCGTCTGGCTACGGACCAGAAGGCCGGGGGTTCGAATCCCTCAGGGCGTACCAAAAGACCCGCTGATTTCGAGTGAAATCAGCGGGTTTTTTGTACTTTTTTGAAGGTTCCAATTTTCGACCCATTAAACGACCCATTAGCCGAAAAATCCAGCCGGAACGATCGGACGATTTTAGTCTGGAATTACAGCTTCATTTTCATAAACTGACCCATTGCAGGGCAAGCGCCGCAAATGTATGAGTCATGAAATCGACAGTCTTCCAAACCTGCTTTCCTCAGCAGTTTTTATGGATACGACCGGCTGCATCTGGATCATGTCCAGTTGCAGGCGACGGAAACATATATGGATTTTCCGGATGTTGGCTGTGTTCCGCAAGTAATAAGTCGACGGTTTGCTCGGGGACTATTTTACGTTTTCGTATGCTTCCTTCTCCCTGAGCTGCGGGCGACGTGCGAACCAGCGGTTGGCTCCGTCCTCCGGGAATCCCACCCCTCCGAGGATCTCTCCGAGATGCCACTATTACTGGATGAACATAGAGTACCATTATAGGTTCACGGAATCACCGCAAGACAACTTGCCAAAGTTGTTTTTGAGATCGTTTCAAAAAAATGGGGCTTGACCCGTGTTCACCGCTGAATATAACCACACCCTATATTTTCTCTTCTTGGCGGGCCATCATGCCCCGCCTCCCGGTCCAGCAAAAAAGCGCAATCCCCCCTTGGCGGGAGATTGCGTTCTTTTTCATAGCAGTCGATAGAGGTTGGATGTCCGCTCTCCGTTTTTCCGGTACCTCGGCTTCTTCTCCACGGGCCCTTGGCGAACGAGATTGCCAAAGGTGCGCTTCACAGTGGATCTGGAGAGGCCGAGATCTGACGCGATGGTATTAATGGCATACCAGCTCTCCCCCTCTCTGTTGGTGCGGTCGTGTAGATACATACAGATCGTTTTGGCGAGAGGAGACAGCTCATGGTCCGCATAGACCGCATCAAAATAACTCATATCATCCCCTCCCGCTTGGTGTTATAGAATCCGCGGGTTTGCCTGCTGGCCATAATACTGTTGACCAGATCCTCCTTATTTGCATAGGCGATCTTCTGATTTGCTCTCTCCGGCATTTGGTACGGCTCTTCGAATGTGATGGCCCAATCCAGGAAGAGTGACAGCCTTATCTGCATAGGATGAGTGCCTGAAATTCATTTTTCTTCTGGTTAAACTGACTACGGACCGGAAGGCGGGGAGGCGAATCCCTCAGGGCGTACCAAAAAAGCCACTGTTTTCTTTAAAAAACAGTGGCTTTTTTGTATTTCCTTGCTTCTGCAGATCTTTATCGATTCAGGAGCCATACGCCAAGGTTCAAATAGGCCGCAAAACCCACCCACAGGAAATACGGTATCTGCAGCCATGCAGCCAGTCGGTCCGTTTTGTAAAAGGACACGATCATCCAAAGGATCAATCCCCAAAGCACCACCAGCCAAAGCAAGGCAAAGCCAAAGTTTTGAAAATTGAAAAAAATGATGCTCCAAAAGAAATTGAATGCCAGCTGTACGGCAAACAGCAGCAGACTTCGTGTACGGATCGGAGATGCCGGGGACAGAGCGATCCGCGCTGCGCTGATCCCCATCAAAAGGAATAAGATACTCCAAACAACAGGAAAAACGATACTGGGCGGAGACAACGGCGGCTGCCGGATACTTTCGCTGTAGATCTCTGCCCCGTCCCGGGTGAGCCAGCCGGAGAGGGCCCCCACTGCCTCTACCCCTAAGATCCAAAGCGCATAGGTCTTCCAGGGAACTTTTTTCATACAACAATCACCTGATAATAGGGTATGTTCCCGGTCCATGCACTATGCATCCCCTTCGGATCAGCAAATTGCTGTAATTTTATTGATCCTGCTCGTTAAAAATTACAAAAAGAGCGAGGATTTGAAAAATGCCGTTGACTTCCATTTATGAGGACGGTATATTGTTGTCAGACAACTAGCAAGAAGGTATTGAATATGGCATCTGATCACAAAATTCAAAAAACGAATGTCACGCAACAAGTTGCAGAATATATTCGTGACAATATCGAATCCAACCGCTGGCCGGAGGGCAGCCGGATTGAATCGGAAACCCAGATGGCAGAAAAGCTGGGCGTCAGCCGGGCAAGCATTCGGGTCGCAATCCGCCAGTTTATCGCCTACGGCCGTCTTGAGAGCATTCAGGGCAAAGGCACCTTCGTCCGCCCCGGTGCATCTATGGAATCACACAGTCTATTTTCCTCGGCAGACAGCGCAGACATCGAAAAAGTTATGCAGTTCCGCACCACAATCGAACGGGATGCTGCCTTCTATGCTGCGCAGCACGCAACCCCAGAGGATATTGCTTTCCTGGAAGAAAATATCAAAAATATGACTGCGGCAGATCAGGCAAAAGATTTGAAGCTGAGCTGGAAATACGACATGGAGTTCCATATGAAGATCGCCGAAATGTCGCAGAACAAGTTCTACCAGGATTCATTGGATATGGTATTCCGCTCCACCTATGATCTGCATTTTAAGATCATCGAGCAGTTGGGTGTCCGTTTCGCAAACTATTTCCACCCTGCGATCCTGGATGCAGTCTCCAAGCACCATTCCGAAAAAGCCCGCACTTGTATGACGCGGCATCTGGAGGACTTTATTGAAATGATTCGGGTAAATCAATGATTTACCCTTTTCATAACCCCTAACATGTCAGACAACTATCAACTACACAGAGAGAACTGGAGGAATGAAAGCTCAATGAAAATCACAGAAATCAAGACCCTTCGTCTGGAGGAATACTCCAACATCTGTTATGTGCAAATCTACACAGACGAAGGAATTTCAGGTCTTGGCGAAACATTTTTCGGCGCAGGAAGCGTAGAGGCCTGGATCCATGATAACGCCTCGCCGATCCTTTTGGGGAAGGACCCTCTGCAAATCGAAAAAAACTGGCACTCCCTGAGCTCGTTTACCGGCGGGAAGAGCACCGGTTCGGAGGGCCGCGCCAGATCTGCAATTGACGTTGCACTCTGGGACATCCTTGGTAAGGTCACAAACCAGCCGCTCTACCAGCTGCTGGGCGGAAAAACACGGGATCGGGTTCCTCTGTACAATACCTGTGCAGGAAATGATTATACAAAGAAGATCTCCAAAACCGGCCATCCCTCCGATTACAAAGGTATCGGCCGCAAAGGCCGCTACGAGGACTACGAGGCCTTCATGAACCGGGCTGACGAACTTGCAGTGGATCTGCTGGAAGAGGGCTATCACGGAATGAAAATCTGGCCGTTTGATGCCTTCTGCAAGGGATCTGTCACCCACTACATCACGCAGGAAGAATTGAAGAAGGGCTGCGAGCCCTTTGAGAAGATCCGAAAGGCCGTGGGCGACCGCATTGAAATCATGGTGGAAATGCACTGCCGCTGGGATCTCCGGGTGGCAAAGCAGATCGCCAAGGCATTGGAACCCTACAATCCGTTCTGGTTTGAAGACCCCATCCAGGCGTTTAACGTAGAAGCCCTGAGTGAATTTGCACACTCTACCCACGTGGCCACTGCCTCCAGCGAAACGGTCGGCAGCATCTATTCCTACCGTGACATCTGCGCAGCGAAGGCAGCGGAAATCATTACCTTTGACCCCACCTGGACCGGCGGTGTGACTGAGGCCAAAAAAATCATTGGCCTGACGGAAGCGCATGAGGTGTCCGTTTCTACTCATGATTGCGTAGGCCCCTTGTCATTCGTTCTGGATACCCACCTTTCCACTTACGCGCCCAACGCATTCATCCAGGAAGCGACCCGCGCCTTTTACCACGGCTGGTACAGTGAGCTACTAACGAACATTCCTCAGATCCGGGATGGATATGTCTATACGCTGGAAGGACCCGGTCTTGGTACGGAACTGCGTCCCGAGGTATGGAAACGAGACGATGCCATCATTCGCAGCTCCAAGCTCAGCATCGTCGACTAAGTCCCCTCCCCTTTCCTATACGCATCTTATATAAAGCTGGAAATCCAAAATCTTTTTAAGGAGTGTCTATCATGAAAAAGACGATGAAGCGAATCTTCAGCGCAGTCCTGGCTCTCTCCATGTCTCTTGTGATGCTCACCGGCTGCGGAAGCAGTTCTTCCGATGCCAAATCTCCTTCGGACGGAGAAACCGTTGAGCTTCGCCTCAGCCACACCAATCCTGCTTCCAGCGCCTTTGGCCTGGCCAGTGAGGAATTTGCAAAGCTTGTCAATGAAAAGACAAACGGCCGCTATCACATCACGGTTTACAACGATGGTCAGCTGGGTGATGAGCGCGACAGCATCGAAGCTGTCCAGCTGGGCAATCTGGACTTCGCCATTGTGAATGTCAGCGTTCTGGCGAACTTTGTTCCTCAGCTGAGCGTATTCGACCTCCCCTACGTGATCCAGAGCACGGAACACGCGGACAAGGTATTCAAGGGTGATGTCGGCGATCAGATGATGGAGTGGATCTCCGGCATCGGTGTCAAGGGCCTGGGCGTCTGGGAGTCCGGATTCAGAAACCTGACCAACAGCGTGCGGGAAGTCAACAGCCTTGAAGACGTGGCCGGACTTCGCATCCGCGTAATGGAGAGCGAGCTGCACCAGAAGCTATGGATCGCACTGGGCGCAGATGCAGTGCCCATGGCCTGGGGTGAAGCCTATACCGCTCTGCAGCAGGGTGCTCTCGACGGCGAGGAGAATCCCCTGACGGTCATTCTGTCCAACAACGTCGCTTCCGTCAATGAGTATCTGGCCATGACGGAGCATGTCTACTCCATGGTCGTTCCCATCATGAGTCAGAAACTGTGGGATTCCATGAGCGATGAAGACAAGGCTGCGATGGAAGAAGTGATGCAGGAAATGATGGACCGCGAGCGCGAGATCGCCCGTGCGCAGAATGAAGAGGCCCTCGGAAAGCTGGAAGAAGCCGGCATGAAGGTCTCCTATCCTGACAAGGCCGCCTTTATTGAGGCCACACAGTCCATCCGGGACGAGTACGGTGCAGAGTACGCAGATATTCTGGAGCAGGTGAACGCTCTGGCCTGACCCATCCCTGTTGCCGTTACTCTTGAGAAAGGAAGGAACCATGTCAAAGGTATTAGCCCTATTTGAGCGTATTCAAAAGTTCGTTGAAGCTGTTCTGGGGATTGCACTCGCCATTATGATGACCGTGGTGTTTGCACAGACCTTTACAAGGTATGTTGTTTTTCACAGCATTCCCAGGTCCGAAGAACTTTCCCGGTTTTTGTTCGTGGGGATCATTGTCCTCGGGATCAATCTGGGAATCAGCCAGAACATGATGGTTCGGATCGATATTCTCGACGGCCATCTGGGAAAACGCAGTGCCAAGGTGGCCGAGATCCTTCGCCAGCTGATCGGCCTGGTCATGAACGCTGCGTTTGCATACAGCACCATCGATCTCATTGAGATCGGCCAGATGCAGAAAAGCCCTTCCATGCAAATCCCCATGAGTGTGATGTATAGCATTTTGCTGATCGGCTTTGTACTTGCCTGTCTCTCGATTCTGGCGAAAATCGTGTCCCTGCTGAAGGACGGAAAGGAGTGTGCCTGATGGAACTGCCTGCAATCATTATGCTTGTTTTGGTGATCGGATTCATGATCCTCGGCGTTCCAATCACCTGGGCAATCGGCAGCGGCTGTGTGGTGGCGTGTCTGCTGGATCCCGGCCTCTCCTTTTCTGTGCTGGCGCAAAAAATCTTTGCCAACAGCAATAGTTTCTCCATGCTGGCGATCCCCGCATTCTACCTCGCCGGAGACATCATGTGTAAGGGCGGCCTGTCCAAACGGCTGGTTGCCTTTGCCGACTCTCTGGTGGGGTGGATTTCCGGCGGCATTTCCCTGGTATCCATCGTTGCGTGCATGTTTTTTGCCGCTATTTCCGGCTCTTCTGTTGCAACCACCGCCGCCATCGGCGGCCTGATGATCCCGGAAATGGAAAAGCGCGGCTATCCCAAGGACTATTCCGCCGCTGTACAGGCCATTGGCGGTACGCTCGGCATCGTGATTCCGCCCAGCATCGTATTCGTTATCTATGGAAACATCACGGGCGTCAATGTCGCGCAGCTTCTCGCTTCCGGCATCCTTCCCGGAATTGTTGTGGGTGTTGCTCTTTGCATCTACGCATATTTCAAGGCAAAGAAAAACAACTTCCCCAAGCAGGACCGCTTCTCCATGCGCTTATTCCTCCTGTCCTTCAAAGATGCGATCTGGGCCCTGATCATGCCCATCATCATCCTGGGCGGAATTTACGCGGGAATCTTCACTCCCACAGAATCTGCGGCAGTGGCCGTCTTTTACGGTGTTCTGATCTGCATGCTGATTTATCGCGAAGTGAGCGGACGCGAACTGTATGACATCCTGAAAACCACGGCTGCAAGTGTCTCCAATTTGATGATTCTGGTTGTAACTGCTCAGCTGTTCGGTTATATCCTGACCTACTATCGTATCCCGGTCTATGTCACCGACCTCTTTATGGCAGTTGCTTCCAACAAATACGTATTCCTCATTCTGATCAACATCCTGCTGTTGGTCGTGGGCATGTTCATGGAAGTCGGCGCGACAAACCTCATCCTCGGTCCGATCCTGGCTCCCATTGCCGCCGGCTTCGGAATCGATCCTGTCCATTTCGGAATGCTCTTTGTATATCTGCTGGCCCTGGGGCAGGCAACCCCACCGTTTGGCACCACTATGTTTGTGGCCTGCGGTATCAGCGGAGTTTCCATGGGACGCATTGCAAAACAGCTTCTTCCCTTTATCGCAGTTGAAATTTTCTGTGCATTGCTGTTTTCCTTTGTTCCGGCACTCTCCACGTGGATCCCTTCCATGCTGGCATAAGTACGTCCCCGACAAAATTACACACGCCCCGGAGCAGAGCAGCCAAGCTGCTCTGCTCCATTTTTATCAGCATCTGCTTCAAATCCCCTGCATTTTCCAGAATAACCGCACAATCGAAACACGTTTTCCCTCCTTGTACTTTCCGCCGAAAAAGGGTACAATCGTTTTATCTCATCCAAAAGGAGTCTGTCATGAGCAAGCATTTGCATCTGGTGCTGGGAAAACTTCTCTATGTGGCATTGTTTGTCACCATCCAGGTCGCAGCACTGATCGTCATGTTCCTGTTCTTCCGGGATCAGTTTGCCTACTTCTATATTTTCTGCATGCTGCTCTCTCTGGGGGCCTCGATCCACATTCTGAACAACACCACCAGCAACCCTGCCTACAAAATTGCCTGGCTGATCCCCATTCTGCTCTTTCCCATCTTTGGCGGACTGCTGTACCTGCTGTTTGGAAAGTACCGCATGACACGGAAACAGCGCGCCTCCAGCCGGGCAATACGCAAGCAGATTGCCACGGTTATGGAATCAGAGCATATCGCTGCGGACCATCTGGAGACCCTGCCTCCGGATGCGGCCATCCAGGCCCGGTATCTTTTGCGGGCCTCCGGTTCCCCGCCCTGTGTCCATACCCAAACGGAATATCTCCCCATTGGAGAGGCGTTCTTTGATGCGCTTTTGCGGGAGCTGGAGACAGCGGAATCTTTCATTTTCCTGGAGTACTTCATCGTCGAGGAAGGCACCATGTGGAACAGCATCCTGGAAGTGCTGGAACGAAAAATCAAACAGGGCGTGGAAGTGCGGCTGATGTACGACGATCTGGGGTGCCTTCTGACACTGCCCCGCCATTACGATCGTGTTCTGCGGGCAAAGGGACTGCGGGTGTGCGTGTTCAATCCCTTCAACTCCGTTCTCTCCCCTCGGTTCAATAACCGGGATCACCGTAAAATCTGCATCATCGACGGCAAGGTCGGCTTTACTGGCGGCATCAATCTGGCGGATGAGTACATCAACGCCTATGCAAAGCACGGCCACTGGAAGGATACCGGCGTATGTCTCCGGGGCAGTGCCGTATGGAGCATGACCGTGCAGTATCTCGCGCTGTGGGGCTTTACCAGCGGACAGGTGGATTCCTTCTCCCGCTATTGTCCTCCCGCTGCATGGGTGGAATCCATTGCCCCTGACGGCGTGGTCCTCCCCTACACGGACCTTCCTCTGGATGATGATCTGGTGGGCGAAACGGCTTACCTGAACATGATTCACCGGGCCAAAAAATATGTATACATCACTACCCCCTACCTCATCATCGACAATGAGATGATGACCTCTCTTTGTACCGCTGCGAAGGCCGGGATCGACGTTCGGATCATCACGCCCCATATCCCCGATAAGAAGACCGTGTTTTTCCTGACCCGATCCTACTACGAACCGCTGCAAAAAGCCGGCGTTCATATCTATGAATACACCCCCGGCTTCATCCACGCCAAGACCATGGTCTGCGACGACGAATACGCCATCGTGGGGACCATCAATCTGGACTACCGCAGCCTTTACCTGCATCTGGAGGATGCCGTCTGGATGTATCGCAGCAGCGCTGTATCTGACGTGAAGCAGGATTTCCTGAGAACGCAGGAGATCAGCCAGGAGATGCACCCTGAAGATCTGGGCCGCATCGGCTGGCTCAAGCAGCTGTGGCTGGGCATCCTGCACGCCTTTGCGCCTCTTGTGTGACTTCTCTGCACCGCTGGTTCATTCGTACCCCCTACCGGCTTTGGCCTCTGTGCCAAAGCCCTTGCAGCAAAAAAAAGCGGACGCCTCTCCATGGAGAGGCGTCCGCTTTTCGTACGCTAAAATCCTCGCGCTTTCAGATCCGCCGCCAGGCGAACATAGAACTCCCGCACATCAAATCCGGGGATATTTTCCCGGTTCAGATCCACCACGTCGCCGTGAGAAATTCCTCGTCTGCCCTGAGGCTCCACCAGCGTGAAGCGGCTGCCCCACTTGGCCGAGTCCACCGCCACCAGGCCGTCGTTGAGACCATCAAAGTGCTTGACGATGGGATAGGTCATATTCAGGGGAAATTTCCCATGTTGGGCCCGCTTACAGTAGGACATGACGCTCTCGTACACCACGCCGGGCTGATCCGGGGTCTCCTCGTTCCGGGCCATGCAGGCAGACGCCGTCAGGTCTGTCACCGCCGCCAGGAAATCCGGATCAGGATCCCCCAGCCGCCGGAGAGTGGCATTGTAAGTATCGGCGATCTTTTGCCGGGCAGCCTGAGGCATCCTATTAAGGAGATATTCCGCGAAAATACAGCCGCGATGGGGCGTATTGATGGTGGTAAGGCTTGCCACATAAGGCGCCATTCCCTGATGGGCGATGGCGGCCCGGCTGTCCAGTCCGCCCTTGGAGTGGGCGATGATGTTCACCTTGCCGCAGCCGGTCTCCTCCACGATCTGCCGGATCCGCGCGGCCAGCTCCTTCCCGCTCTCCTCCACCGCAGCAGCGGACTGCTGCTGGCCGTAGTAGACCGTGGCACCGTTGCGCTGAAGTTCCCGGGGAATGCGGCCCCAGTAGTTGAGGTAGCGGAAGTCCCGGAAAAAGACGCCGTGGACCAGCAAAAGCGGATACTTCGTCTTGCAGATCTCACTCTCCGCCCGGGCCTCGTCCAGTTCCCACTTCTCTGTTTCAAACTCCACTTCGTCTGAGACGATGCGGATGATCCTGAGCAGGTACCAGATGTTGAGCAGAGGGATCCATCCGCAAAGAGCTGCCAGCACCCGGTGTTTGAGTCCCAGCTGCACAGAGGTGAGGTACACCCGAATCATACCAGCCCAGAAAACCGCAGCCGCCACAGCCACGATCAGCAGCACATGACCTCCCCAAACCAGCCAGCCAATCCCCATTTCATAGCCGTCTGCCCCGGTCCAAGGGGTCAGCAGCATCAAAAACCACAGCGCTGAGACCAAATCCAGCGTGACTGTCACCAGGAACAGCCGCAGCAGCTCCGCTCCCGCTGCCAGCTGCCGGATGCGGCGGGTGGGCAGCGCTGCGTTTCCCAAAGGGCGCACCAAGATCAAAATCAGCAGCAACACCAGCATACATGCTGCCAGAGGCAACTGCCATTCCCCTGTCCTCCGATAAAGCGGCAGGACGCATACCACCGCCACCAGATTGGATACAACCAGCATCACCAGGACACAGAGAATACGGCGCAGCCATTTCATAGCGTCTCCCCCCTCTCGATTCCATCTTCCTTACAGGAAGGTCTCATTTTCTTTGGGATCTTTGAAATGGGCCTCCAGCATGGCCACATGGCTGAGAAACGCCTCATCGTCAAAGTACTTGGCCTGCTTGGTACACTTGCGGACGCAGGCCTGGCACTTGATGCAGGTCCCAGGTACATTGGAGGGATCCTGCGGGTCAATGGCACCCATGGGGCACATACGGACGCAGGCGCCGCAGCCGTTGCAGCGGCTGGCCTTCGTCTTGGGCTTTGCCTTCAGGAACTTCACAGGCTGTCCGTCGGTCCCCTTGGGAACGTAATAAGGCGCCGCCGTGTCCCCGGGCACCCGGACAGGCTCCGGGACGCCTGACGCCCGACGGACCTTGTCCGCTGCCTGTGCCGCAAAACTTTTTGCCTCAAAGAGGTCGCTCCAGCCGGGACGGCCATAGGCCAGTTCATCCGTAAAGGCGTGCTGGGCCACAAAGGCACCGGCGGCGGCCGTATGGAAGCCATCGCCCTCCAGCGTGGCGCACAGCTCTGCCAGAGAGTTGTCATAGGAACGGTTGCCGAAAACCACCACAGCCACCGCCAAGGCGCCGTTTCCCCGCAGGCCGCTTTGCAGCCAGGGCAGCAGCTTGTTGGGGACCTTGCCCGCATAGGTAGGAGTCCCCACTACCACCAGGTCGGTTTCCGCAAACAGATACACCCGTTCCCTAGCCTGGGGAAGCGTGATGTCCACACACTCCCATGGTACCCCCAGCCGGGCAGCAGCGGCCTCTGCCACCGTCTCTGTCACCCGGCGGCAGCCGCCGGTGGGACTCCAATAAACAGCCCAGACCTTTTGAATCTCCATCGCTCTCTCCCCTCTCTCTTGTATAGACGCAGGAAACGCAGGCGCCCCGTCGGGACGCCTGCGTTTTTTCAAAGTGAAAAATCAGCCTCGTTCAGTTTTCCGGTGTCCAGCGACGCCGGGCGGGGCGGTACCCGCTTCATGGGATCGTACTTAAAGGACCGGCAATGATCCTCCACCGGCATGATTCCCCGCTTCACGCAGGCAACTTCCCGTTCGTTGATCTGCTGGCCCCGCTGGCAGTATGCGCACCGGGGCTCAATATTTTTGCGAAACAGCATTCCAATTCCCCCTCAAGCACACCCAGCTCACATACCGTAGAGCTGGACCTTGTCGTCCTCCACGGTGGCTCGGATCTGGGTAATGGGCGACTCATAGCTGTCAATGATCTTGGTTGCCATGGGATCCTCCAGTTCCTTCTGGATGGTACGCCGCAGATTCCGGGCGCCGTAGGTCCGGGAGAAGGACTTCCCCGTCAGCCAGGTCACCAGCGCATCATCATAGGTGAAGGCAATGCCCTTGTCCTTCAGGGAGGTGACCAGCTCGCCCAGCATGATCCGGGCAATGGCGCCGAAGTTCTCCTCGCTGAGCCGGTTGAAGGTGATCACGGCGTCCACCCGGTTGATGAACTCCGGCCGCAGGAACTGCTGCAAGGCCTTCATGGCCCGGTCCGCATCCTGCTCGTTGGCGGTCCGGCCAAAGCCCACGGTCCCCTCCTTGGTGGCGCTGCCGGCGTTGGAGGTCATGACAATGATGGTGTTTTCAAAATTCACCTTCCGGCCATGGGCGTCGGTGATCTCACCGTCGTCCAGGATCTGCAGAAGGACGTTCAGAACGTCGGGATGGGCCTTTTCGATCTCATCAAAGAGCACCACGGCATAGGGCTTGCGGCGGATCTTCTCCGTCAGCTGGCCGGCCTCGTCATAGCCCACATACCCCGGGGGAGACCCCACGATACGGGAGACGGAGTGCTTTTCCATGAACTCCGACATATCCAGCCGGATCAGCGCGTCCGGCGTGTTGAAGAGGTCGTTTGCCAACTGCTTGACCAGCTCCGTCTTACCCACACCGGTGGGACCCACGAAGATGAAGCTGACGGGTTTGTGCTTGGGGCTGATGCCCACCCGGTTGCGGCGGACGGCCGCGGATACCGCGGCAATGGCCTCGTCCTGCCCGATGATATGGGACTTGAGCCGGGTCTCCAGCTGGCTCAGGCGCTGGAACTCCTGCTCCCGGATCTTGGAGGCGGGAATTTTGGTCCACAGCTCGATCACATGGGCCAGATTCTCCATAGACAGCTGGGGATCTCCCTTTTCCAGCAGGGCGTTCAGCTCCGTATTGAGCTGGAGCTCCTTGCTCTTGAGTTCCGCCATGCGGGCATAATCGTCCTCGGCCTTCTCCTCTTTCTCCTCCAGCATGGTCCGCTCTTTTTCATAGTCGTCCAGTTCCCGCTGGATCTCCATGCGGCGGGAGATGTCCGCGTCCTTCAGATTCAGGTCGGAACAGGCCTCATCGATCAGGTCGATGGCCTTGTCCGGCAGGAAACGATCCGTAATGTAGCGCTCGGAGAGCACCACCGCCTGGCGAAGGATCCCGTCAGAGATCTTCACGCCGTGGTACTGCTCATATTTGGGAGCAATGCCCTTGAGGATCTTGACCGTATCATCAATGGAAGGCTCGTTCACCGTCACCGGCTGGAAGCGGCGCTCCAGAGCGGTGTCCTTTTCAATGGACTTGCGGTATTCATTGAAGGTGGTGGCGCCGATCACCTGGATCTCCCCCCGGGAGAGGGCGGGCTTCAAAATATTGGCGGCGTTCATGCTGCCCTCGGCGTCACCGGCGCCCACGATGTTATGGACCTCATCGATCATGAGGATGATGTTGCCCAGCCGCTTGACCTCGTCGATGAGGCCCTTCATCCGGCTTTCAAACTGGCCCCGGAACTGGGTGCCGGCCACCAGAGCTGTCAGATCCAGCAGATGCACTTCCTTATCCCGCAGCTTGAAGGGCACATCGCCGTCGGCGATGCGCTGGGCCAGTCCCTCAGCAATGGCCGTCTTGCCCACGCCGGGCTCGCCGATCAGGCAGGGGTTGTTCTTCTGACGGCGGTTGAGGATCTGCACCACCCGCTCGATCTCCTCGGTACGGCCGATCACAGGGTCCAGCTTTCCATCCTTGGCCTTCTGGGTCAGGGAGATACAGTAGTTCTCCAGATATTTGCGCTTGCCGTTTTTGGGGTCCTTGCGGGATTCCTTCTCCCGATTCCGGGAGGTCCCCTCTTCCCCGCCGGCGGCTTCCCGGCCGCTTTCCCCGGAGAAAAGCCGGTTGAGGAACGGGAAGGTGGCCGTCTTGCCGTCCTCTTCCTCATCACTGCCCTCAGCATCCCCGCCAGGCAGGTCCTCAATGTTCTCCACGCCGTTCATGGCCTGCATCATCTCGGAGTTGAGCGTATCCAGATCCTCATCGGAAATGCCCATCCGCTTCATCATATCATCCACCTGGGGAAGCCCCAGGTCCTTGGCGCACTTCAGGCACAGGCCCTCGTTGATGGTCTTGTCCCCCTCAATTTTGGAGATGAAGACCACCGCCACATTTTTTTTGCATCTGGAACAAAGTGTAGGCTGCATTGTGTAACCTCCATGCGCCCTCGGCGCCTTTTGAAATTTCAATCCTCCCTGCGGGAGGTCAGGCGGTCCGCTTTTCCGCCTGTTATTGCAGGAACGACAACGCGCTCAGCGGCGTGTTGGTCGTGAAAAATCTAAGGAGATGCGTCGCGGCCACGGCGTCCGTCTCAAAGGAGACCCCAAGCCGGCGGGCGACCCAGATCACCAGAAATACCAGCAGCCCGGCTTCGATCAATCCAATGGCACCGCCGCCCAGGCTGTTGGCAAGATGCAGGCCCGGCAGCTTCAGTACCAAGTCTGTCGCCCGGATGAGAATCTTGAGTCCCCACAGCAGCAGCGTGAAAGAGACAATATACAAAATACCGTAGATCATGGACTGAGCCACGCTCTCCACCACGGCCATGGCAATGGACACCCCAGTGTCCTGCACCTTCTCCTGAGCCTGCTGCGCAAGAGAGTCCCGTACGTCTTGATCCAATCCCAACAGGTTCAGCAGGTCTTCAATGCTCAGCGCATCGCCCTCTATCTCCGCCATGGGATCTGTGGGCACTCCATCTACCTGAGGAGCTTGACCGGACTGTTCCGTTACAGCCTCCCCCACCTTTTCCTCGATGTGGGTCTGGATCAGCGGGGTCACCAGCTTTGCCGCCGGCGCCGCCAATGTATTTGCAATGATTCCGGCGCCTACCAGTGCCACAATCACCGCAACCAGTCCTGCCAAGGCCCGGAACAGCCCCCGGCGGGCACCAAATATCGTGAAAGTGACCAAAACAGCCGCCACGATCATGTCCATTATAACAGGTGTTGTCATACTTGCCTACCTTTTGCCATGAAAACTTTTTGTGAACGCTCCTTCAATTTCTGCCGCTTATGGCAGGAACAGCCGGGCGGATTCCGACGCCAGAAGCAATACCGAGCCGTCGCTGCGCATCAGAATATCCCGGGCATAGCCCGTATCCTCCAGCGTGGCATAGGTCTGCAGGTCCTGATTGTACACCTCCAGATGATCGATGTACAGCACCGCGATGTACCGCCCCGCAGCCGACAATCCCACCACCTCATCACTGATGTCCAGAGAGGCGATCTCCTCTCCCTTTTCATCCACCGTGACCAGCCGGCCCAGGCTGCCGGACTGATAGCGATTGAGCAGCAGCACGGTGAAATCATCACCGGCGGTGTCATACTCCCGGAGGTACTCGCCCCCGTAAGAATAGCTTCCCTCCACCGTGCCCTTGGGATCTGCCAGGGTCAGTACCGTGTCAGACACCGTCACGATTCTGTTATCCTGCTGGCTGATCTCCAGTACCAGACCGTCGGAAATGTCATAGTCCGCAACAGGCTCTGTCTCCGTGAGATCATAGAGCACGATATTGCTGACAAAGACGCTGTCCTCCTGTCCAAGCGTCACCGCTGCCAAATAAGAATCGTCATCCGTCACATAGGCGTCCGTCACAAACCGCTGGGAAGAGCGGAAGGTAAACATCAGATCCCCCTGGGCGCTGTACACATCCACAGCTCCCTTGCAGTTGTCCCGCTCTGCGGTGACTGCCAGCCATCCATCGTCATTGAGCGTAGCCGCCAGAAACGGCTCCGATGGGTCTACCGTCAGGGTCATCTGCTCTCCCTCACTGTCCACCACATACAATTCCGTACCGCCCACATCGTAGGCCACGGCCCGGCCGCCGCCTACCGCCAGAGCCGGAGTATTCATCTTCACGCTGGTAGACCAGACCTCGCTGCCGTCCGCCGCGAGGACTTGCAAAGACGTGTTGGACAACACCACCAGCCGTTCTCCCAGTACCGCAAAGCGGTTGGAGGAAGATGCGTCATACTGGTATCCGGAATCACTTTCCTCACCGGTTTCCCCGTATGTAAAGTAACGGCGCAGCACGTCAAAGCCCGTGCCGTCCCGGTACGCCGCCAGCAGCACCACCACCAGGACCACCACCAGCACCAAAAAGAAAATCAGGAAGCGGCGGAACCGATGACTTTTCTTCTGCAGCGCTTCCTCGCCGTCGTCATCATTCCAGATGTCCTTTGTCGTATCAGCCATTGAGTCGCTCATCCTCATACCAAAGTCTTGTCAGGTACAATCCGCCGGGGGGCACCGTAGGTCCCGCCAGGGTCCGGTCCCCGCTCTCCAGGATGGCGGGAATATCCTCCGGAAGGAACTTGCCCTCCGCCGCATAAAGCACTGTTCCGGTGATAGCCCGTACCATGTTATACAAAAATCCATTGGCGCAGACCTTCAATTCCAGCAGATCCCCGTTCCGGGTCACATCGCACCAGTAGATGGTGCGGACCGTGGTCTTTGTCTCCGTTCCCACAGAACGGACCGCCCGGAAATCGTGGGTCCCCACAAACATATGGGCCGCCCGGTTGAGGAATTCCTCGTCCAGCCGCTTGGGATAAAAGTAGACCCGGTTGACGTAGAAGGGATTCTTGAACCGGGAATTATAGATCCGGTACGTGTACTCCTTTTTCAGGCAGGAGCCGATGGCGTTGAACCCCTCCTCCACCTCCAATGCCTCCCGAACGGCGATGTCCTCCGGTGTATGGGTGTTGATGGCAAAGGGCAGCCGGTCCAGCGGGATGCGGGACTCCGTGCGGAAATTGGCCACGTAATACTCCGCATGGACACCGGCGTCCGTCCGGCCGCAGCCGGTCAGATGTACCCGTTCCCCGGTGATCTCCCCCAGGGCCTTTTCCAGCGTCCCGCAGACAGTCACTGCGTTTTTCTGCACCTGCCAGCCGTGGTAGGCAGTGCCGTTGTACATGAGTTTCAGGGCAATGTTGCGCATATCGCTTCCTACACTTTCTTCTTTTCCGCGGTGCAGACCCACTCACCGGCTCTTCGGCACAAGGTCCGCTACTACCACTTCCGGACGATTGAAGATCCGGGGGATACGGGTGCTCTCCCGGGCAAGGCCCCGGCTGACCAGGAACACGGTGCCGTCAAAGAAATACCGTCCCCCGGCATAAGACGGGAACAGCCCCTGATTCGGGGCATACAGCCCGTTGAGGATCCCCGGGATCCGCCACTGTCCGCCATGGGCGTGGCCGGAGAGGATCAGATCATAGGCACCGTCCAGATAGAAGGAGATGTCCTCTGGTCTATGTGCCAGTAGAATCGTAAAGGTGTTTTCCTTGTCACATTTCTCCAACTGTGACAGCTGCTGTTCACTTTCCCCGGAATCCGGATCATCGATCCCACAGAAGGTGATCTTCTCTCCATTGAGTTCCATGGTCACCGCATCGCCCCGCAGGACATGCACGCCCAGTGCCTCCATCTGATCGCAGATACGCTCCGCCTCCCCGGACCACCACTCATGGTTGCCTGTCACATAGAAGCAGGGCCATTGCTCTGCCAATGCAGACACCGTCGTCCAGGCATTCTCTTCCGGCAGTACATCATCCATGATGTCCCCCACCAGGGCCACTGCGTCCGGATCCTGAGCCGTCACGGCGTCCAGCAGCTCCCGCTGCCCTTCCCCGTATTTGCAGCTGTGAAGGTCCGTCAAAACCGCCAACCGCACCGGTACCGTGATCTTTTCGCTGGGAATCTCATAGGAGACGACCCGCAGTCTCGTATCCAGTGCTGCCAGCAGCAAAAAAGCCAGAAGAGCGCATAAGGCAATAATTGTAATGGTTTTTCGCTTCACAGTCCAAACCGGCCCAGCACGATGACACCCACCGTAATGACCAGGCCCGCCGTCAGGGCTGCCCAGTCCCGGGGCGCATATTGCAGCACATGCAGCTTGGTGCGGCCCTCGCCGCCATGGTAGCAGCGGCATTCCATGGCGGTGGCCAGCTCGTCGGCCCGCCGGAAGGCGCTGATGAACAGCGGCACCAGAATGGGGATCATCGCCTTGGCCCGCTGGACCAGGTTTCCGCTTTCAAAGTCCGCGCCCCGGGCTTTCTGTGCGGACATGATCTTATCCGTCTCCTCGATGAGAGTGGGAATGAACCGCAATGCAATGGACATCATCATGGCCAGCTCATGGACCGGCACATGAAGCTTTTTCAGCCCGCCCAGCAGCCGCTCCAATCCGTCGGTGAGACTGATGGGGCTGGTGGTATAGGTCATGAGGAAGGTCCCCATAATGAGGAGCATGATCCGCAGCACCATGAAAACGGCATTGCGCACGCCGGCATCCGAGATACGCAGCGCTCCCCACTCCACCAGATACCGGTCTCCCGGAGTGAAGAACAGGTTCAAAATACCGGTGAAAATGATGATGAACAACACCGGCTTGAGGCCCCGCACCAGAGAGCGGATGCCCACTTTGGAGATCCGCACACACACCGCCAGCACCAGGGCCAGCAGCGCGTAGGTCACGATGCTCTTTGCGCAGAACAGGGCGATGATGTACAGCGTCACCAGCAAAATCTTAGTCCGGGGGTCCAGCCGGTGGGCAACGGTATCGCCGGGAAAATACTGGCCCAGCGTAATATCCTTCAGCATGCCGCACCGCCTTTCCGAACTGCCAGCAGCTCCTTTTCCAGGTCCTGCACCGTATAGACTGCCGGATCAATGGGCAGTCCCTGCTGGCGCAGCCGCATGGCTACTCTCGTCACCTGGGGCACGTCCAGCCCCGCGGAGAGCAGTTCGTCCGCCCGGGCAAAGACCTCCTTGGGGGTGCCGCTCATGAGCACATGGGCGGATTTGAGCACCAGGATGCGGTCCACATTCTGGGCCACCTCGTCCATGCTGTGGCTGACCATCAAAATGGTGGTGCCCCGGTTGCGGTGGATGTCCCGGATATTGGCCAGCAGGTTTTCCCGGCCTGCCGGGTCCAAGCCCGCCGAGGGCTCGTCCAGGATCAGCACCTTGGGCTCCATGGCGATGACGCCTGCCAGGGCCACCCGGCGCTTCTGGCCGCCGGAGAGCTCAAAGGGGGATTTATCCAGCTGATCGTCCCGGATCCCCACCAGCTTGGCGGCCTCCCGCACACAGCGGTCCAACTCATCCCCGGTCTTGCCCATATTGGCGGGACCGAAGGCGATGTCTTTATAAACGGTCTCCTCAAAGAGCTGATACTCCGGATACTGGAACACCAGCCCCACCTGAAAGCGGACGCTGCGGATCTTTTTCGGGTCCTCCCAGATGTCCTGCCCATTGAGCAGGATCTGACCGGAAGTAGGCTTGAGCAGGCCGTTGAGATGCTGGATCAGAGTGGATTTTCCGGAGCCGGTGTGCCCGATGATCCCCAGGAACTCCCCCCGCTCCACTTCAAAGCTCATATCCTCCACGGCGCTGCGCTCAAAGGGCGTACCCACGCCGTAGGTATGGGTCAGGTGTTTGACTTCTAAAATCGGTTCCAATGTTTCCTGTCCCTCCACGTCAGTTTCCCCGCATGGCCTGCACGATAGCATCGGCGCACTGCTCCACCGTCAGTGCCGTCAGCGGCACATCCAGTCCGTCCTTTTGCAGGCGGTCCAGCAAGTCCACCGTGTCCGGCACCGTCAGCCCCATGGACCGCAGCGCCTCCACCTGGGTAAAGACCTCCTGCGGGCTCCCGTCCATGGCCACCTGACCGTCGTCCATCACCACCACACGGTCCGCCTCCTCGGCTTCATTCATGTGGTGGGTAATGAGCACCACCGTGATTCCCTTTTCCCGGTTCAGGCGATGAATGGTGCCCAGCACCTCCCGCCGGCCCACCGGGTCCAGCATGGCGGTAGCCTCGTCCAATACGATGCACGCCGGCTCCATGGCCAGTACACCGGCGATGGCGATTCGCTGCTTTTGTCCGCCGGAGAGCAGATGGGGCGCGTGGCGGACGAATTCGCTCATGCCAACGGCGGCCAGGGCATCGTCTACCCGCTTTCGGATCTCCTCACTGGGCACCCCCAGGTTTTCCGGTGCGAAGGCCACATCCTCCTCCACCACGTTGGCCACGATCTGGTTGTCCGGGTTCTGGAACACCATGCCCACCCGCTGGCGGATGGCCAGCAGTAAATTGGGATCGCAGGTATCCATCCCCTCCACATACACCCGGCCGCCCGCCGGCAGCAGAACCCCGTTGAAGGTCTTGGCCAAGGTGGACTTGCCGGAGCCGTTATGACCCAGCACCACCACAAAGGACCCCTTCTCGATGCGCAGGTCCACGCCCCGCAGGGCAAACACCATGTTCCCCTCCTCATCAGTGGGATAGGCGTATTTTAGATTTTCCGTTTCGATCATCGTTGTCATGGTTTATTCTCACTTTTCATGAAGATCGCTCTGCGGGTGAAATCGCTGCACAAATTCCGGAGCCAGCCGGCCCAGCAGCCGTGCCAGTCCATAGCCGCAGAGAACACCCAGCGTATTCAATAAGAGATCGTCCACGTCAAAGGCACGGCCGATCAAAAGCTGCCAGCACTCGATCCCCAGGGTGATGCACACGCCCTCCGCCAGCGCCCATCTCCAGCTGCATCTGCTGCGCAGCAGACCGGGAAAAAAGCCGAAAGGCAGGAACATCACAACATTGCCTGCCAGAATATACAGAGAGTGGCCGTCCAAAGCAAAGGTCTGAAAGGGGATCAGGTTCACCGTTCCCCGTTCAAAAAAGGGATACCCGGCCCCGTTCCAGCCATATCCGTGGAGCACATCCACCACTGACCAGACCACCCACCGGGGCGTCAGCGTCACCGCTGCCATGCCGCCGCAGAACATCCAAAAGAGGGCCTCCGCCGTGCTTCGCAGTGCTGAGCCGCTCGTTCCCGCCGCTAGACGGCGCTTTTTCCGGAAATGCAGGCACCCGAATACCGCCAGGGCCGGAAGGGCTCCCGCCAGCATGGTCACAAGATAAGCCCCTGTGCGCCCCATAGGGATCACTCGCTCATCCAGCGGCCGGTGGCACCGCAGGGCAGGGCCATGCCGGTCTCCGTAACGGGCAGTCCCAGCTCGTCCCAAGTACATCTGCCGCCGTACTTCTCGGCTACCAGCAGATGCAGCAGATACCCCAGAACTGAGGGTGCCAGCCCGGTGGTGTAGGAGTTGATGAGCACGAAAAGGGGCTTGTCCGAAAGGACATTGGCGCACAGCTTGACAAAGCCGTAGAGGTTGTCCTCCAGCTTCCAAACCTCCCCGCCGGGTCCCCGGCCATAGCTGGGCGGGTCCATAATAATGGCGTCATACGTTTTGCCACGGCGGATCTCCCGCTCCACAAACTTAGCACAGTCGTCCACGATCCAGCGGATGGGAGCATCCTCCAGGCCGGAGAGCTTGGCATTTTCCTTGGCCCAGGCCACCATGCCCTTGGCCGCATCCACATGACACACACTGGCTCCCGCCTTGGCGCAGGCCACCGTGGCGCCGCCGGTATAGGCGAAGAGATTCAGCACCCGGATGGGCCGCCCGGCGGAGCGGATCTTCTCCATGGCGAAGTCCCAGTTCACCGCCTGCTCCGGGAAGAGGCCCGTATGCTTGAAGTTCATGGGCTTGACCTGGAAAGTCAGATCCTTATAATGGACCTTCCAGCTCTCCGGCAGCGCTTTCTTCTCCCAGTGTCCGCCGCCGGTCTGGCTGCGCAGATACCGGGCGTTTGCCCGCTTCCAGGCCGGATTCTTCCGGGGCGTCTCCCAGATCGCCTGCGGGTCCGGCCGCACCAGGAACTGCTTGTCCCAGCGTTCCAGTTTTTCTCCGCCGCCGCAGTCCAGAAGCTCGTAGTCCTTCCAATCCTCCGCGATCCACATAGCCATTCCTCCATTGTGCTGTCTACATAAAAATACATTATATTATACCTCGCTGCAGGCGAGTTCGTCAATTCCTTTCTCCGGCGGCAAACAGCCTTTCACACTGTCAAAACGCACAGCGCCCCCGGCACCTCTGTGCCGGGGGCGTTTTTCACAGCATTTGCAGCAGCTGCCGGGCAAAGGCCCGGGTACGATCCTCCTTGTCCGGTGACATGAAGACGGTGTCGTATCCCAGGTGCCGCTCAGCGTGGCTGCCCAGATACCGCAGACGGGAGTGGCGGCAGTACCGGCGCATCCCCTCCTCAAAGAGGTCGCATCCCTTCTCCGGCCGGTACCCGCAGGTCATCAGCAGCGCCATGGCCTTCCCTTCCCAAAGGGCGGGTCCCTTTTCCTCACCATAGTACTTGTTCATTCCGTAGACCAAGCGGTCCAGAAGCGCCTTCATAGGCGGCGTACAGTACCAGGAATAGATGGGGGTGGTCAACACCATCAGCTCACTTTCCAAAATCACCTGAAAGATGGTGTCTGCATCGTCTTTGCGCACACAGCCGAACCGGGACCAGTCCCGCTGGCAGGCCCGGCAGGCAATACAGGGCTGAATGTTTTTCTCATAAAGCCAGATGGTACGGGTTTGTGCTCCGCCCCGTTCCAGTTCCTCCCGAAATGGCTCCAGCAGTGCGGCGGTATTTCCCTGCCTGCGGGGACTCCCCATCAGAATACAGACATCCATCATCGGCCTCCTTCCCCGGCAATGATTGCCGGACAGCGCTTTCTGGAAACAGTTTAGCCGGTATCTCTTCCCCACGTCAAGGTCCGTTTTTTCCTGTGGCTTCATAAAAAGACAGGCTGCCGAGTG
>ERZ827037.1065-NODE-1065-length-31819-cov-9.435273_pt1 | contig 31819 bp, 28 predicted proteins | sample MGYA00519924_ERZ827037 | MGnify/ENA primary metagenome ERZ827037 (study PRJEB31778, sample SAMEA3449250) | human gut metagenome | biome: human gut; feature: human-associated habitat; material: faeces | place: United Kingdom | collected 2010/2012 ...
GGCCGAACCGACCCAGGACGAACTCATCCACCACATAGCACACGGCGGAGGCCAGGCCCATGACGAAGGTCACGGCGATGCCCATGCCCACGGCGGTATCCACCTTCTTGGACACGCCCAGGAAGGGGCAGCAGCCCAGGAACTGGGAGAAGATGAAGTTGTTGACCAGAATGGCCCCCAAAGTGATGGAGAGAAGATTGGTGATGGAATCCATTATTTGCTCTCCTCCTTATTCTTGGATTTGCTCAGCGCCCACTGCATGGCGGCGATCAGGCACGCCAGCACCAGGAAGCCGCCGACGGGCAGAGTCAGCATACCGATGGGGAACTGCTCCGGCAGGATCTGAATACCGTCGCCGCCGTTGAGGATACCGCCGCCGAAGGTGCCGGCGCCCAGAAACTCACGGATGATGCACATAACCATCAGCACCACAGTGTAGCCAAAGCCCTGGAAGATGCCGTCCCAGAAGGAAGCGGCCACACCGTTCTTGTAGGAGAAGGACTCTGCCCGGCCCAGGATGATGCAGTTCACCACGATCAGGGGGATAAACACGCCCAGCGACTCGGACAGGGCCGGAACGAATGCCTGGATCAGCAGATCCACGCAGGTCACGAAGCCGGCGATCACCACGATGAACATGGCGATACGGATCTTGTCCGGCACGATCTTACGGATGGCGGCGATGATGACGTTGGAGAGCGTCAGGATCACCAGAACGGCCACGCCCATGCCCAGGCCGTTGAAGAACGAGGTGGTGATGGCCATGGTGGAACACATGCCCAGCACCTGCACCAGCACGGGGTTGTTGGTGATCAGTCCCTCTTTGAACTGTTTGCCTAAATTCATGAATTGCTCCTCCCTTCTCAGCCCATGGCGGCCACGGCGGCCAGCGCCGTGTTGACGCCGGTGGTCACGCCTCTGGTGGAGACGGTGGCGCCGGTGATGGCGTCCACGTTGGTGCCCACCGTCAGGGTGCCGTCCGCCGCGCTCTTGCCGATAAACTGGTCCAGCACGCCCACGCCGGAAGCCGTGGGATCATTGCCCATGACCTTGGTGCCGATGCCGGAGGTCTCGGAGTGGCTGACGATGGAGACGCCGGTGACAGCGCCTTCCACGTCCACACCCACCATCATTTCAATGCTGCCCTGGGAGCCGGAGGCGGTGACCTTCACGGCATAGCCGGCGGCCTCGCCGTTCACCTGGACCTCGTACATCTCGTTCAGGGTGCCGCCGGCAGCTGTGGCCGCAGCGGTCATGTCGCCAGACAGTTCCAGCGCGTCGGAGAAGGTGGTGTTGTCCGGATCGGACACCACGGCCAGCATGGCCGCTTCAGTCTTCTGCTGGTTGATCTCAGCGATGGGGCCGGCCGTCACACCGTTGACCAGACCCAGCAGCAGTGCCACGATCAGGCAGGTCCCCAGCAGGGTCACAGTCAGCTTTACGATGTACTTGGGGTCCATATCAATCTTTTCTTTGGTCTTGACTTCGTTGCTCATTTCGCAGCCGCCTCCTTGTTAGCGGATTTCACAACGCCGAAGCGAGAGGGCTTCACAGCCTTGTCGATCAGCGCCACTACCAGGTTCATAATCATGATGGAGTAGCACACGCCCTCGGGATAGGAGCCGAAGTAGCGGATGAACACCGTCAGCAGGCCGCAGCCCAGGCCGAAGATCAGCTGGCCGGTCTTGGTGACGGGGGAGGTGGTGTAGTCAGTGGCCATGAAGAAGGCACCCAGCATCAGGCCGCCGCCGAAGATGCTGTACAGCATGAACTGCAGATTGTCGGCGCCGCCCTTGGGGAACAGGAAGGTCAGCACGGCCACGGTGGCGATGTAGGCCGCGGGGGTCTGCCAGCTGATGACCTTGCGCCAGATCAGATACGCTCCGCCCACAATCAGCAGCAGGGCGGAGATCTCGCCCAGGGAGCCGCCGATATTGCCCAGGAACATATCCGTCACGCTGTACTGGCTGGTGAGGCCGGCCATGTCGCCGGTCTTCATATAGGCCAGAGGCGTGGCAGCGGTAACTACGTCGGCAGTGCCGGCCAGGGGCACCCAGCCGGCCTGGGGATCCGCCCAGGCGCCGCTCATGGTGCCGGCATAGCTGGCCACCAGGGCGGCACGGCCCGCCAGCGCGGGGTTGACGAAGTTCTTGCCGATGCCGCCGAACAGCTGCTTGACCACCACGATGGCGAAGAAGTCGCCCACCAGGATCATCCAGTAGGGCATGTTCACCGGGCACACGAACGCCAGCAGGATGCCGGTAACCGCGGCGGAGAGATCGTTCACGGACTGGGGCTTCTTCATGAGCTTGCGATAGCCCCACTCAAAGAACATGCAGCCCACCACGGACACGGCAGTCAGAGTCAGGGCCCGGAAGCCGAACTTCACAATGGCCCAGATCAGGGCGGGCATCATGGCGATGATAACATCCAGCATGATGGAGCGGGTGTTCTCTGCCGCCCGGATGTGGGGAGAGGAAGTGGCAATCAGTTTGAGATTCTTGTAGTCAGTCATTTCGCAGCGGCCTCCTTTGCTTCTTCGGCCTTTTTCTTTGCCTCGGCGGCAGCCCGGTCAGCGGCCGCCTTGTCCTTCACCAGCTGCTTGCCGGTTTTGAACATATGGGTCAGGTGCATCCGGGCCGGGCAGATGTAGGAGCAGGCGCCGCACTCCATGCAGTCCATGATGTGGGCGTCATTCAGCTCCTCCACCATGCCCTTGGAGGCATACTGGTACATGAACAGGGGCTCCAGGTGCATCGGGCAGACGGACACGCACTTGCCGCAGCGGATGCACTGGGGATTCTCCACGGTCTTCTCCTCGTTCTCGCAGAAGGCCAGGATGGCGCCGGTGCCCTTGGCCACGGAGATGTCCGCGGTGTACTGGGCCATGCCCATCATGGGGCCGCCGGCGATCAGCTTGTATGTACCGTCCTTCAGGCCGCCGCAGGCGTCCAACAGGTTGGAGACGGGGGTGCCGATGGGGCACTCCAGGTTCTTGGGCTCCACCACGCCGGAGCCGGAGACGGTGACGATCTTGCGCACCACGGGCATACCGGTGGTCAGGGCCCGGTAGATGGCGCATGTGGTGTTGATGTTGAATACGGCGCAGCCGATATCGGCGGGCAGTCCGCCGGGGGGCACCTGGCGGCCGGTGATGGCCTGGCAGAGCTGTTTCTCACCGCCCTGGGGGTAGCGGCAGCGCAGGGGCTCCACCACCACGGGGGCCTTCTGCTCGGCAATGACCTTGTTCATGGCGTCGATGCCGTTGCGCTTGTTGTCCTCCACGCCGATGACGACCTTGTCCACGCCGAACATCTTGGCCAGGAACTTGGCGCCGCCAATGATCTCCTCGGGCCGCTCCAGCATGGTGCGGTGGTCGCCCGTGATGTAGGGCTCGCACTCCGCGCCATTGATGATGACGGTGTTCACCTTGCCGATGCCGCTGGTGATCTTCACGTGGGTGGGGAACGTAGCGCCGCCCATGCCGACGATGCCGGCGTTCTTGACGATCTCCACCATCTCCTCCACGCTGAGGGCATTGGGATCCGCGGGGGCCTGGACCTCTTCGCTCACCTCGTCCTGCATGTCGTTTTCAATGACCACAGACGTGATGTTGCCGCCCATGGAATAGGGGCGGGGTTCCACTGCCTTCACCGTGCCGGAAACGCTGGCGTGGATCGGGGCGCCCAATCCGTGGAATTCGCCGATCTTCTGGCCCACCTTCACGTGGTCCCCGGCCTTGACCAGGGGCGTGCAGGGCGCGCCAAAGTGCATCGACATGGGGATGACCACAACAGCCGGCGGAGCCAGCTGCTCGATGGCCTTTTCATTGGTTGCGGCCTTCATATCATGGGGATGAACGCCGCCAAAGAAAGCTTGTGCCATTGTCTTCACCTCATTTTTACTCCTTGATAGTCGGCCCGGGCAGGAGGGCACGGCCCCTCCCCTTCCCAAGAGAGGGGGTCTCCAGGCAGGCGACACTATCACATACTGCGCCTCATTCTACACCTATTTTTGAAAAATGTCCAGACTGTGAACGACAACTTTTGAAAAAAATATGCTTCTTTATACAGAATCTTTGCAACTTTTCACACGTTTTATCCAGTTCTGTCATTCCCTCCCATTTTTACGCCGTCTCTTGTTATTTCAGAAGAAACATGATATGCTTGGTGATACGGGTCCGGCTCCGGCCGCCCCATTTTCAAATTATCTGGAGGCCAAGACATATTATGATGGCACAACTGATCGACCGAAAGCAGCTGAAGCAGGAGATGAAGGAGCTGCTGCGCTCCGCCCAGGTCAGCCCCCGCGGGATGACCTGCCTGTACCTGGCCCTGGTGCTGGTGCTGAACCTGGCGGACAGCTTCATGGGTCTTATGAATCCGGGCCTGCTGGGCACCTTCATCTCCATCCTCACCGGCCTGATGAGCATGGTCCTGGCCTCCGGCTTCGTGATGTACTGCATGGCCATCCGCCGGGGCGAGCGGGCGGAATACCTGACGCTGTTCGACGGGTTCTCCTTTGTGGGCAAGGTCATCCTGCTGAACATCGTGATCTACCTCTTCACGTTCTTCTGGTCACTGCTGTTCGTCATTCCAGGCATCATCGCCGCCTACCGCTACCGCTTCGCCCTGTACAACCTCTATGAGAACCCCGGCATCGGGGTGATGGAGGCCCTGAACATGAGCAAGCAGCAGACTCTTGGCTACAAGGGGCAGCTGTTCATGCTGGATCTGAGCTATATCGGCTGGCTCCTCCTGGCGTCCCTCACCTCCGTCGTGCAGACGGGCTATATCTACGCCTGCATTTTCCAGGACCCCGGCTACTATTTGGCGAACCCCGCCCAGGTCTATGCCATCACCCTGCCCATGCCCGTAGGATTGCAGGTGGTGCTGGGCTGTGTCTGGCCGCTGCTGGTGGCGCTGTTCTACCTACCGGTCTACCAGTGCACGGAGCTTGGCTATTTTGACACCGCCAAGCACACTTCCGGCGTGGGAGAGGGCGCGGCCCCCAAGGATCCCGGCAGCTTTGACAGCGGCTGGGGAGGCTTCTGAGCACCCCATTAAGCCTACAAGCCCCCGGCGGGTTTTAGAACCCGCTGGGGGCCTCTCTTTCAGGAGACCTCGCCTGCGGGCCGGGGGCTCTGCGCCATCCGGCCTCCTTCCGGGGTCCGCCTCCGCGCCAAGGGCCCCCCTCCACAAGCATCTTTCAGATTCTCCCGCAGACGCAAAGCTCCCCCGCCGGGGGAGCTTTCTTCCATGTTGCGGGGATCACAGCCGGGGGAACTCCCGCCGGACGTAGGCGCTGCGGCCCAGAGCCGCCGCCAGCAGTGTGGAGGCGGCGATGCCGAAGGCAGCCTGCACCAGATTGCTGGGGATACCCGCCGCGGCACCAGCCGCGCTCCCCAGCAGCAGGGCGTCGTACAGCCAGTAGCCCACCACCATGGGCAGCTCTCCCACGATGCCGCAGGCCGCAAGGCCCAGGGGACCCCGTCCCTTTCCGAACGCCTGATGGCACGCGGCCGCCAAAGCCGCCATCCCTGCCTTGATGACCAGGGTAGCGGGTGCGTAGATGGGCGAGCCCAGCAGCACATCCGCCAGGGCCGGGCCGATGCTGCCCGCCAGGGCGCCCCAGGCTGGCCCCAGCAGATATCCGCCCAGCAGCACCACCGTGTCCCCCAGGTTCATGTAGCCGCCGGTGGGGGACGGCACCTTCACCACCATAGTGGCCACGCAGGCCAGCGCCGCAAAGGCCGCCGCCATCACGACCATCCGTGTCCGCTGGAAGGTCTTGGCCGTCTCCTGCTCCGCTGTCTTCTCCATATCCTCTTCTCCTTCCGGCGGGGCCGTCTCGCGCCCCATTTGCTGTTGCCATCATAGAACAAATATGATATGATTAAAAGCGTCAATTTCTGAATTTTTTATCAGGTCAGATGGAGGAAGCCCATGCGTACCTACGCCCTGGAAAACCGCGGCAGAGCGCCGCTGTATGAATACCTGTACCGCTGCATCCGGGGGGACATCCTGGACGGCACCCTGACGGCCGGGGAGCGGCTGCCCTCCAAGCGGGCCCTGGCGGAGCACCTGCACATCTCCGTCATGACGGTGGAGGGGGCCTACCAGCAGCTGGAGGCGGAGGGCTATGTGTACACCCAGCCCAAGCGGGGCTTTTTTGTGGCGGAGGTGGAGCGGCCCCGGCCTGCCGTCCCCGCTCCTCCGGCTCCTGAGGCGCCGCCGGAGGCCCCGGTCTGGCGGCTGGATCTGAAGAGCAACCAGGTGGACGCCAGCCGCTTCCCCGCGGCGGCCTGGGCCCGTTTGACCCGGCAGGTGCTGTCCGAGGACGGGGAAGCCCTGCTGCGCCCAGTGCCCCACCAGGGGCTGCCCGCCCTGCGGCAGGCCATCGCCCGGGACCTGCGGGAGTATAAGGGCATGGCTGTGCCGCCGGAGCAGATCGTGGTGGGGGCCGGGGCGGAGTACCTGTATCTGCTGCTGGCTCAGCTGCTGGGACGGGAGGCCGTCTTTGCCGTGGAGGATCCGGGCTATCCCAAAATCCGCCAGGTGTACGGCAAGTGCGGCGCGGCTTGCCGCCCGGTGCCCCTGGACGGCCAGGGCGTTCCCCCGGAGGCCCTGGAGGCGGCGGGAGCCAGTGTGGTCCATCTCTCTCCCGCCCACCACTATCCCACCGGACTGGTGACACCCATCGGCCGGCGGCAGGCCCTGCTCCGCTGGGCTGAGAAGGCCGGAGGCATCATCATCGAGGATGACTATGACAGCGAGTTCCGCTTTACAGGCCGTCCCATTCCCACCCTCCAGAGTATCGACACCGCCGGGCGGGTGGTGTACATGAACACCTTCTCCCAGACCATCTCCCCCTCCATGCGGGTGGGATTCATGGTGCTGCCGCCCCGCCTGCTGGAGCAGTACCGCCGGGAGCTGGATTTTTATTCCTGCACGGTGCCCGCCCTGGACCAGCACGTGCTGGCCCGGTTCCTGGACCAGGGCCACTACGAGCAGCACCTGGCCCGGATGCGCAAGGAGTACCGCACCCGTCACGACGCGGTTCTGGCCTCCTTCCGGTCCAGCCCTTTCCGGAATCGGATCACGATCTCGGAGCAGGGGGCGGGGCTCCACTTTCTCCTGCGGCTGGACACCCGGGAAAGCGACGGGGCCCTGCGGGACCGGGCTGCGGCTCTGGGCGTCCGGCTGGGCTTTCTCTCGGAGTACGCCGCCATCCCCTCCCCTGCCTACGCCCACACGCTGGTGGTGAACTATGCCGGCCTCAGCCCGGCGGCGCTGCCAGAGGCCATGGACCTGCTGGTGGAGATCTTCGGGGCCTGATGCCTACCGTCCACTCCCACGCGCAAAAAAGCCGGCCGCCCTTGGGGCGGCCGGCTCTCTGCATCGGGTTTTCGGTTCACACGCCGGGCTTTCCCTCCAGCGCGGTCATGCTCTTTTTGAAATGGACAGCGAACATGGTGGCTGTGGTACACACCGCCAGGAAATCCGCCACCGGCTCCGCCAGAAAGACCGCAAAAGCCTTATCCGCAAAAAAGTTGGGCAGAATATAAATGAAGGGAATCAGCAGGATGATCTTCCGCAGCACTGCCAGGAACAAGGAGATCTTGGCGTTGCCCAGGGCCACGAAAGTCTGCTGACAGGCGATCTGGATGCCGAAGATCCCGGTGGCCGCCATGTAGATCCGCAGGGCCCAGGAGGCATAGCTCACCAGCTCGCTGTCCGAGGTGAACATCAGGGCGAACAGCTGGGGGAACAGCTGCACCAGCGCCCACAGCAGCAGGGAGTAGGCCAGGCAGGCCATCAGCAGCACCTGGAAGGCACGCCGTACCCGCTCCGGATTCCGGGCGCCGTAGTTGTAGCTGATGATGGGCTGGGCCCCTTGGGTCAGGCCCTGGAGGGGCATCATGGCGAACTGCATGATGCTGGAGAGCACGGTCATAGCACCCACAGCGATGTCCCCGCCGTATTTCAGCAGTGAGGAGTTGAAGCACACGGTAATGAGGCTCTCCGTAGACTGCATGATGAAGGGGGAAGCGCCCAGGGCCAGGGCTGGCAGCACCACCTTGGCTTGGGGCCGCAGGTGCTCCCGCCGCAGGTGCCACTTGGTCTTGCTGCCCGTAAGGAACTTCAGCACCCACACCGCGGAGACCGCCTGGGATAGAATGGTGGCCAGGGCCGCGCCCCGGACCCCCATGCCGAAGGCGAAGATGAAGATGGGGTCCAGCACCGTATTGAGGATCGCGCCGATCAGCACAGTCTTCATGCCCACCACCGTGAAGCCCTGGGCGGTGATATAGGCGTTCATGCCCAGGGTCACCTGGACGAAGATGGTGCCCAGGGCATAAATGCGCATATAGTTCAGGGCGTAGCCGATGGTGTTGTCGCTGGCGCCGAAGATGCGGAGCATGGGCTCCGCAAACACCAGAAAGACCACGGTCAGCACCACGGACACCGCCATCAGCATGGTGAAGCTGTTGCCCATGATCCGCTCCGACTCTTTCAGGTCTCCCCGCCCTTCGGCGATGGAGGCCCGGGGTGCGCCGCCGAAGGCCATCAGGGCCGCGAAGGCGGAGATCACCATGATGATGGGCAGGCACACCCCCACGCCGGTGAGGGCCAGCTTGCCCACAGTCTCCACCGGCTGCATGTGGCCGATGTACACCCGGTCCACCAGATTGTACAGCATGTTGACGATCTGGGAGGTGATGGTAGGAACGGCCAGGGAAAACAGCAGCTTTCCCACGCTCCCGCTGCCCAGGTCCACATTTCGACGGCTCATGTATTGCCTCCTTCCTTCAACCGCACTTCCGCGCTGGTCAGAACCTTTTCCAGCAGTTCCTGAAATCGCTCCGCCTCCGACTGTGTCAGACCGGCAAACAGCGCGTCCAGGCAGGTACTCTGGAGCTTCTGCCCCTCCCGGGCCAGGGCCGCGCCCGCATCTGTCAGCGCCAGATGGATCACCCGGCGGTCTGCCTTGTCCGGCTGACGGCGGAGTAGCTCCCGCGCCGCCAGCAGGTCCACCGCGGCGGACACCTGGCTCTTGGCCAGTCCCCGGAGCTCTGTCACGTCCCGGGCAGTGTCATGTGCCGGATGATTGGCCAGAAACAGCACCACATGCATCTCCCGCATGGAGAGCCCGGTGCGGGACAGAAGCTCTGAGAAATGCCTATCGTAATACCGGCGGAACTGCTGGATAACCCGCAGCAGCTGCGTACTGCTCACTGCCACAGCGCCCGCCCCCTTTCATTTTATTTAAAACAGTTCTTATAAGAACTGTTCCAGCATAGCACTATTTTTTCCGCCTGTCAAGATTTCCGAATCCATCCTTGACAATTCTCCCTTCCTCCAGTATGATGGTGGCAGAAGATATCGTTTTTAAAATCAGATTTCGGGGTGTTCTTTATGACATGGAATATTGTGAGCGACAGCAGCTGCGACCTGCGGACAGCTTCCTTCCACAGCAGCTGCGTCCGGTTTGAGACCGTGCCTCTGCGCATCCAGGTGGGCGGCCGGGAATTTGTGGACGATGACGCCCTGTCGGTTCCCGCCCTGCTCTCCGCCATGGCGGTGGAGAAGGCTGCCTCCTCGTCCGCCTGCCCCTCCCCCGCCGACTTTGCCGGGGCCTTTGAGCGGGGGGACCGTACCGTCTGCTTCACGCTTTCCTCCCAGCTCTCCGGCACGTATCACGCGGCCTGCATCGCCCGGGAGATGGTGCTGGAGGAGCACCCGGAAAAGCAGATCTGCGTCATCGACTCCCGCGCCGCCGCCGGGGCCATGGTGCTGCTGATCCGCCGGGCCCAGGCCCTGATGGAGGCAGCGGGGGATGATGGGGACTTCGACGCTCTCTGCCAGCAGCTCCACCGCTATCAGGCCACCCTGCGGACCTGCTTCACCCTGGAGAATTTCGACAACCTCATCAAAAATGGCCGGATGCAGCCCATTGTGGGCACGTTGCTCCGCTCCCTGGGCATCCACATCATTGCGGACGCCACAGCCGAGGGCACCATTCATGTGGCGGATAAGGCCCGGGGCGTGGGTAAGACCTACCGGGCCATCACCGCCCTGATGAAGGCCAGCAAGGACTGCACCGACGCAGAGGTGGTAATCTCCCACTGTGAGAACCTGGAGGGTGCTATGGCCCTGAAGCGGCAGATCCTGGCAGACCTGCCGGTGAAACAGGTGGACCTGCTGTCCTGCCGGGGACTCACCAGCTTCTATGCCATGGAAAAGGGCCTCATCGTGGGGTACTGAGGTACGTCCTTCCCCATCAGGCGCCTCCGCGGAAGGCCGCTTCCGGAACAGCAGTCAGCCGCCGGAACCGCCATCTTCCGGCATTTGGATATGGCAAAAAAGCGCGCACGGAAAACCGTGCGCGCTTTGCTTTTTCTATCCCAGCAGCACACCCGCCACCAGGAACGCCAGGGCCAGCAGCAAAAACCAGAGTATCAGCTTCCACACATACTTCACCCAGCGGTCGTAGGGCACATGGCCCAGGGCCAGGGCGCCCATCACCACCGCCGCAGTAGGGGTGATGATGTTCACCAGGCCGGAGGCGGACTGGAACGCTGTCACCACCAGATCGCCGCCCACCCCGGCGAATTTGCCCAGGGGCGCCACAATGGGGATGGACAGTGTCGCCAGGCCCGACGAGGACGGGATCAGGATGGTGAGGGGCAGGTACAGGGCGAACACCAGCAGCGTGAAGCTGATGGCCCCGGCGCCGGAAAGGGCCTGCTCTCCCCAGTGGAGGACCGTGTCGGTGATGGCGCCGTCGTTCATCAGCACAGTGATGCCCCGGCTGATGCCGATGATAAAGGCCACGCCCAAAAGGTCCGCGCAGCCGGCCACGTAGGTCTCTACCAGCTCCTCCTCACTCATCCGGTCAATGAGGCCGATGACGACACCTGCCACCAGGAACAGGGCGGAGAGCTCCGGAAACCACCAGCCCAGAGCGGGCAGGGACAGGCCCATCTCGTCAAAGGGCACCACAGCATAGACCATGATGAGGAATGTCAGCGTAAAGAGGGCCATGATGACCTTCCGCTTGGCGGTAAAGGACACCTGCTGGTCCATGCTTACCTGGATCTTGCCCGCGCCCACGCCCACCACGGATTTGGAGGGGTTCTTCTTGACCTTCGCGGCGTAGGCCATCACAAACCAGATGGCCGCCGCCTCAAAGGCCACCCACTCCAGCAGCCGCAGCACGATACCCTCTCCCAGAGAGACCCCGGCAAAGCCCGCGGCGATGCCGGTGGCAAAGGGGTTTACCGTGGAGGCGATGACGCCGGCCCCGGCCCCCAGCAGGATCACGCTGATGCCCACTACCGCGTCGTACCCGGCCGCCAGGAACACCGGGATCAGCAGGGGATAAAAGGCCATGGTCTCCTCCCACATGCCGTAGGTGGTGCCGCCCAAGCCGAACAGCAGCATCAGAATGGGGATCAGCCACTTCTCCCGGCCGCCCAGCAGGCGGATGACGTTGCCCACGCCGGCGTCCACGGCACCGGTCTTCATCACCACGCCCAGAAAGCCGCCCACCATCAGGATGAAGATGCACACGTCCACCGCGTCGTAAAAGCCAGAAAAAGCTGCCTTCAGAACGTCGCCCACTCCCTGGGGATTCTGCTCCACCGTGTGGTACGTCCCCGCCACCGGCACGCCGTCCACGTAGTCATAGCTGCCCGCCGGGATGATCCAGGTGGCGGCAGCCACCAGGATCAGCAGCAGGAACAGGATCGTATAGGCTGTGGGCATGTGGAATTTTTTTTGATTCAAGATATCTACCCCGCTTCTGTTTTGACGCCGCGGCGTCAACATCATTTCCATCATGTTTGCCGGCAGCACGCGTGTCGGCAAACATCCTTCCCAGCTATCAAGTGTGCAAGCGAAGCGAGTACATGCAGATAGCTGTAAACGCTCTCACGAAAAAGGCGGCGCCTTTTCCATGAATTATCTTCCGATGGTGGCCACCAGCACAGCTTTGATGGAGTGCATCCGGTTCTCCGCCTCGTCGAATACCACACTGTGGCGGCTGCGGAACACCTCGTCGGTGACCTCCCGGATGTCCACGCCCTTGTCCTGCCACTCCTTGGCCAGCTTGGTCTCAAAGTCATGGAAGGAGGGCAGGCAGTGCAGATACAGCACGTTGGAGTTGCCGGTGGCCTTCAGTGTCTCCTCCGTCACCCGGTAGGGCGTCAGCAGCTTGGCCCGCTCGGGGATCAGGTCCTCCTCGCCCATGGAAGCCCAGATGTCGCCGTAGATCACGTCCGCATCCTTCAGGGAGTTCATGTCGTCGGTGATCTCGATGAGGCCGCCGTTCTCCCGTGCGGTGGCGAATACCCGCTTCACCAGTGTGCCGTCCATCTCCTTGGCCAGCTCCTGGGGCCCCAGGCCCACAAAATGCATACCCATCTTGGCGGCGCCGATCATCCAGGCGTAGCACATATTGTTCCGCACGTCGCCGGGGAACACCACCTTCACCTGGTTCAGGGGCTTGTGGCAGTGCTCCTCAATGGTCATCATGTCCGCCAGGATCTGGGTGGGGTGGTCTGCGTCGGTGAGACCGTTCCAGACGGGCACACCGGCGTACTTCGCCAGATCCTCCACCACCTTCTGGTCGTAGCCCCGGTACTCGATGCCGTCGAAAAACCGGCCCAGCACTTTGGCGGTGTCCTCCAGAGACTCCTTCTTGCCCATCTGGCTGCTGCCGGCGTCCAGATAGGTGACGTGGCCCCCCTCCTGGGTAGCAGCCACCTCGAAGGAGCAGCGGGTGCGGGTGGAGGTCTTTTCAAACAGCAGCACGATGTGCTTGCCCTGAAGGGTTGGGTCGCAGATGCCGGCCCGGCGCTTGGCCTTCAGGTCGTGGCCCAGGTCCAGGAGATAACGGATCTCCGCGGGGGTGAAGTCTTCCAGAGTCAGAAAACTCCGGCCTTTCAAATTGATTGCCATAAAATGCACTCCTTTTTATCTTGTTCATGATGAGGACTTTTTGAGGGGACAGATGTGGACCGCCGAACAGGGGCTGTGGGGGATACTGCTCCCGGCGGAAAAGAAAACATGTTTCGGCGGGGGAAGGTTGGCGATCCCTTGCGGCGATCAGAGAGGGAAACGTCCGGCCCTTGTGAACCCCTCCAGCCCGGGGAAGTCCGGGATACACGCTGCGCTGATTTTCGCTGCCGCTGGCCGGTGGTTAATGAGAGTTTCAGCATAGGGCCAAGCTGCAGCTTCCATGACCGCCAGGGCAGCGCGTAGCGAAGCCGAACGCGCGGAAGGAGGAACCAGTGGAACACTGATGACGGAAATCCCCGGAGCGCCGTAGCGCGAGACAGGAAAAGCGAAGCAGTTCAAATGCGTCCTTGCATCCCGGCAACTTCCGCACCATCCGCCACGGGACGGCAGTCGAGGGAATTGCAGAAGGGCCTAGCGTGCCCGAAGGCAAGGCCAAATCGGAGCAGGCACCGATTCGCCGCCCCCCCTTCAGCGCGGAGGGCCACTGCACCAGAGCGCATCCAGGCGCCTTTCTCTTTGGACCGTGCACGGCCCGTTTCTCTTTTGGCAAGACCGATAAGGGGTCCCGCCGCGCCCCGCACGGTGGGGAGAGGAGGAGCGCCCAAGCCCACGGAGTGGGCGCGGAAGTGCCCTTGGGGTGCAAGGGAGCGGGCGCAGTTTTCGCCGTACACGGAAACGGGGCTGAGCGGACTTTGCGACGACGACATGGGGGTGCATCCCGCTGGACAAGCCCTCCCTGGCCGGGGCCAGCATCCCCCGGCCGCCGGGGCGGCCCATTCACGCTCCGCGAATGCTTACGGATCCTCCCGCCACAGCGGCATGGACATGCACCGGGGTCCGCCCCGCCCGCGGGAGAGTTCTGCGCTGGGAATGGTGTGGAGCCGGATGCCCGCCTCCTCCAGGGCCCGGTTGGTGACATAGTTCCGGGAGTACACCACCACCTCGCCGGGGCCGATGGCCAGGGTATTGGAGCCGTCGCTCCACTGCTCCCGGGCGGCGTCGATCTCGCTGCCCTGGCCGCAGGGGATCAGTGTCACCTTATCCAGCTCCAGGTGCTCCTTCAGGATGTCCTCCAGCCGGCCGTCCTCCTGACGGATTTTCATCTTCCGGTTTTCGTCCAGCTCCATGACGAACACCGTAATCTGCTGGAGGATGTTGGGATGGACGGTGAACTTGTCCCGGTCCACCATGGTGAACACCGTATCCAGGTGCATGAAGGACCGGCTCTTGGGAATGTCAAAGGCCAGCAGCTTGCGGAAGGTCTTGCTCTCGGAGAGCACCGTCTCCGCCAAGGCGTCGATGGAGTCCTCCTCCGTCCGCTGAGAGATGCCCACCGCCAGCACCTGAGGGGACAGGATCAGGATATCGCCCCCCTCCAGGGAGGAGGTCTCGCCCCGGTCGTACCACCTGGGGGCGTTGCGGTAGTCCGGGTGGTGCTCGAAAATGAACTTGCCGAACAGGGTCTCCCGGTTTCTCGTGGCGGTGTGCATTTTGTGGATGGACACGCCGGTACCGATGGTGGCGAAGGGGTCCCGGGTAAAATAGAGGTTGGGCAGAGGGTCTACGGCGAAGGGGTAATCATCCCCGGCGGCAGAGAGATAGTCCCCCAGCCGGGCGCTGTTTGCCCGGAGCTGGGACTTGCGGACGCCCGCCATCATGGCAGACACCATCTCCTTGTCCGGCAGGGCAGAGAGGAAGTCCTCCAGGCTCTCCCGGAGCCGGTCGTCCTTGACGCCGGACTCCTCCAGGAACTGGCGGATCAAGTCGGCCCGCACGTCGGCGTCCGTGATGGACTCCGCCACCAGATCCCGCAGGTAGACCACCTCCACTCCTTGCTGCCGGAGGCAGTCGGCAAAGGCGTCGTGCTCCCGCTGGGCCTCCTTCAGATAGGGGATGTCATCAAAGAGCAGCCGCTCCAAATACTCCGGCATCAGATTTTCCAGCTCACCGCCGGGGCGGTGGAGCAGGACCTTTTTCAGCCGCCCGATCTCGGAGGTATTGTGAATTCCGGTTTCCAAAAAGCTCACTCCTTTGTTCATCGGAAAGGTACAGGGAAATCGCTCTGGTTTAGGGTCTCTGGATTTTGGCATTTCATGCGCCGTTCCGAAAAATCCGCGCAAAAAAAGAACGGACGAATCGTCCGTTCTCCCCACATGTTCTCCGCAAAGGCCGCCCGTCCCTCCTTCGGGCCGCGGCATCGGCAGTGGAAACGCAAAAACAGGAGAGAGGCTTCCGCCTCTCTCCTGCTGTTATCTGTGCTTGCCGAGATACGCCTCTTTGATCTTCTCATTGGCCAGCAGCTCCGCGCCGGTGCCGGACATGGTGATGTTCCCCGTCTCCAGCACATAGGCCAGGTCCGCGATCTTCAAGGCCATGTTGGCGTTCTGTTCGATCAGCAGTACCGTCACGCCCTGGCGGTTGATCTCCCGGATGATGGAGAAGATGTCCTGCACCACCAGCGGCGCCAGGCCCAGGGACGGCTCATCCAGCATCATCAGCTTCGGCCGTGACATCAGGGCCCGGCCCACCGCCAGCATCTGCTGTTCGCCGCCGGAGAGGGTGCCGGCGGACTGCCAGTTCCGTTCCTCCAGCCGGGGGAACAGCTCATAGACCCATTTCAGGTCCTTTTCGATCTCCGCTTTGTCCTTGCGGAGGTAGGCTCCCAGCTTCAGGTTCTCCAGCACCGTCAGGTCCGCAAACACCCGCCGCCCCTCCGGGCTCATGGCGATGCCCGCGGAGATGATCTTGTCGATGGGCTTGCCCAGCAGCTCCTCCCCGTTCCACTGGATGGAGCCGGACTCCGCCTTCACCAGGCCGGAGATGGTCCGCAGGGTGGTGGACTTGCCCGCGCCGTTGGCGCCGATCAGGGTGACGATCTTGCCGTCCGGCACCTCCAGGTCGATGCCCCGGAGAGCCTGGATGCCGCCGTAGGACACCCGCAGCTGTTGGATTTTAAGCATCTTCCGCCACCCCCAGGTACGCGTCGATGACGCGCTGATTGTTCTGGATCTCCGCCGGTGTGCCGTCGGCAATCAGCTTGCCGAAGTCCAGCACATAGATCCGGTCGGAGATGTCCATGACCAGGTCCATGTGGTGCTCGATCAGAAACACCGTCAGGCCGAACTTCGTGCGGATCTCCCCGATGAAGGCCGTCAGCTCGTCGGTCTCCTGGGGGTTCATGCCCGCAGCCGGTTCGTCCAGCAGCAGCAGCTGCGGATCCGTGGCCAGGGCCCGGGCGATCTCCAGCCGCCGCTGCTTGCCGTAGGGCAGGGAGTTCGCCTTCTCCCCGGAAACGTCGCTGAGGTTCACCTCCGCCAGCAGCTCTTCCACCCGCTGGCGCTGCCGCGCCTCCTCCTGCCGGTTCAGATGGAAGGTCGCGGTGAGGAGGTTGCACGTCGCACGGCAGTGCATGGCCGTCAGCACGTTGTCGAACACCGTCTGGTCCTTCCACAGACGGATATTCTGGAAAGTCCGGGCCATGCCCATCCGGGTGATCTTGTCCGGGGTGGGGGCCAGGGCGTGGGTGTACTCCCCGGCGTGCTCGCCCTTGTAGAGCTTGCGCATCTTGCCCTGGGGGTAGTTTTCCACGATCTTCTCCCCCCGGTACCACACCGCGCCGTTGGTGGGCTGGTACACGCCGGTGATGACGTTGAAGGCCGTAGTCTTGCCCGCGCCGTTGGGGCCGATCAGGGAGACGATCTCCCCCTCGCCTACCTCCAGATTCATGTTGTTCACGGCGATGACGCCGCCGAACTGCATGGTGATATTCTCCAAGCGAAGGATCTTCTCACTCATTTCGCCGCCTCCTTCTTTTTCGATTTTCCGGAGAGGCGGGCCCGCAGGCTCCGGGCCACATCAGAGAGCTCCCGGTCCCCCATGAGGCCACGGCGGAAGAACAGCACCACGATCATGATGATGATGGAGAACACCACCATCCGGAAGCCGGTCCGCAGGAAGGGCACCTTGAAGGCGCCGATATACGTCTCTGTGTCCAGGAATCGCAGCCACCACTCGCTGGCCGCCACGTACAGGAACGAGGCGATGCAGCTGCCGGAGATGGACCCGATGCCGCCGATCACCACGATCAGCAGGATCTCGTAGGTCATGGAGGTGGTGAAGGTCTTGGCTTGGGCCTGGTTGGCGAACATGGCGAACAGGCCGCCGCCCACGCCGGCGAAGAAGGAGCTGATGCAGAAGGCCATCCGCTTGTGCTTGGCCAGGTTGATGCCCATGGCCTCGGCGGCCACCTCATCCTCCCGGATGGCCTTGAAGGCCCGGCCATAGGTGGAGTTGATCAGCAGCACCATGATCCCGATGCACACTGCCACCAGCAGGAAGGGCACAAAGGTGGAAAGGCGCAGCACCACCTCCCCATTGGCGTTCTCGATGTTGAAGCTGGAGAAGGTGGGAAAGCTCTTCAGCGCGTTGGCGCCGTTGGTGACAGGGCCCAGCCGGTCCCACTGGAAGATGGCCCGGATGATCTCCGCAAAGCCCAGGGTGGCGATGGCCAGGTAGTCGCTCTTCAGCCGCAGCACCGGCAGGCCGATAAGCCAGGCGATCACCGCCGCCACACAGCCCGCCAGGATCAGCGCCGCCAGCACACCCAGGATCAGACCCAGGGCGCCGCCGCCGAACAGCTCCGGCAGGGAGAAATTCACTGCCGAGCCGCCGTAGAGGTAGTAGACGCTCTCCCGGTCGGCAGAGGGAATGGTCAGAATGGCGTAGGTGTAGGCGCCCAGCAGCATGAAGCCCGCCTGCCCCAGGGAGAACAGGCCCGTAAAGCCGTTCAGCAGGTTCAGGGAGGCCGCCACCAGCGCGTACACAGCCCCCTTCTTCAGCACGGTGAACAGCATACTGGTGGGCTGCATGGTGTTCTCCAACACAATCACCAGGACCAGCAGGGCCGCCACGCAGCCCAGGGCGATCCACGCGCCCCGTTTGCTCTTTTTTTCTTGCAGCATCGTGACGCCCCCTTTACACTTTGTCGGTGGACTTCTCACCGAACAGGCCGGTGGGCTTCACCACCAGGATGATGATGAGCAGCGCGAAGGTGAACGCGTCGGAAAACACACTCCAGTTGGAGCTCTTGATCACCGTCTCGCTGAGACCGATGAGGAATGCCCCCACCACGGCCCCGGGAATGGAGCCGATGCCGCCGAACACTGCCGCCACGAAGGCCCGCAGGCCCGGCAGGGAGCCGGACAGCGGCACGATGGAGGGATAGTTGGTGAAGTACAGCGCAGACCCCACCGCCGCCAGGAAGGAACCGATGACAAAGGTGAAGCTGATGATGTTGTTGATCTTGATGCCCATCAGCTGCGCGGTCTCAAAATCCCGGGAGGCGGCCCGCATGGCCATGCCGATCTTGGTGTGGTTGATGAGCTGGGTCAGCACCACTACCAGCGCCACCACCAGGAATGGCGTAATCACCGTCACCATTTTGGTGGAGGTGCCGGCAATGGTGATCTGACTGGACAGGCCGGGCAGGCTGGGGTACATCTGCGGCAGTCCGCCGGTGATATAGGTGGCCAAATTCTGCAGCAGATAGCTGACGCCGATGGCGGAGATCATGACGCTCATCCGGGGCGCGCTGCGCAGCGGCTTGTAGGCTGCCCGTTCGATGACAAAGCCCAGCAGCACCGTCAGCAGGATCATCAGCGGCAGCGCCACGCCGATGGGCAGGCTTGCGCTGAGATAGACCATGATTAATCCCGCCGCCATGAACACGTCGCCGTGGGCGAAGTTGATCAGGCGCAGGATGCCGTAAACCATGGTGTATCCGATGGCGATCAGGGCGTACTGCCCGCCCAGCGAGATGCCGGAGAGCAGGATGGAAATTCCGTATTGCACAGGGATACCCCCTTTTCTTTCAGAGTTGGCGAGCGGGAAGGACCGTCTCCAAAAGGGCCGGGCTGCGGCCCCTTTCGAGGCGGTCCCATCTCGCGCAAGAACAAGCCGCCTGGCGGGGGATACCCCGCCAGGCTGGCCGGATGGCAGGCTTATTCCACAGTCTGGACCGTCTCCAGCGTCCAGGCGTTGTTGGCGGTGTCTGCGGTCTTGATATAGGCGGTGTCCCGGATGGCGTCGCCCTGCTCGTCAAAGGCGATGGAGCCGGACACGCCGGTGTAGGTCACGTCAGGCAGCGCGGCCTTCACGGCGGCCTTGTCGGTAGAGCCGGCGGCCTTCAGGGCCTCCAGCGCCACATAGTAGGCGTCATAGCCCATGGCAGTGACAGCGGCGATGGTATCGTTGCCGCCGTTGTTGGTCATGGCGGTGGAGTCCTCGTTCAGCCATGCCTTGATGCCGTCATCGAACTTGGGAGAGCCGCCCTCCTGGTAGAAGGTGGACACGTACAGCTGTACGTTGCTGCCCTGCGCGGCCTCCAGCACCACGTTGCTGTCCAGTGTGTCGGAGCCCAGCAGGGGGATATCCAGGCCCATGGAGGCGGCCAGACCCACGATCTGCGTGGCGTAGGCGATGGAGACGGGGCAGAAGATCACATCCACATCCTCTGCCACGGCCTTGTTCAGGTAGGTGGTGAAGTCGGAGGTGTTGGTGGGGAAGGAGTCCTTGATGACCTCACCGTCAAAGTTCTGCTCGAAGAAGGCGATCAGGCCCTGGTCGTACTCGTTGCCCAACTCACCCAGGCAGTAGGCCTTCTGTGCGCTGAACTTGTCTTTTGCGAAATTCACCAGCACCTGGGCCTGGAAGTTGTCCAGGAAGCAAATCCGGAAGTAATAGTCGTTGCCTGCGGTGATATTGGGGTTGGTGCAGGTGACGCCGATGGCGGCCAGGCCCGCCTCGTCAAACACCGGACCGCCGGCCATAGCCACGCTGGAGCCGTAAGAGCCCAGCACCAGGCTGACATCCTTGCTCACCAGCTCCGCCGCGGCGGTGGGCGCCTTGTCGGTAGTGGAACCGTTGTCCGCGTAGACCAGCTCCACGTTGTAGGTGGTGCCACCGATGTCCACCGTGGGAGTCTCCTTATTGGCATACTGCATCCCCAGCATCTCCTGCTTGCCGCCGGGACCGGAGTCGCCGGTGGCAGGCTCGAACACACCGATGCGGACCACATTCCCCCCGCTGCTGCCGGAGTCGCCGGTGGATGTGTCGCCGCTGCCGCCGCAGGCGGCCAGACTCAGAGCCATGACCATAGCCAGAGCCAGTGCAAGAACTCTCTTCATGCTTCTTTTCCTCCTATCAATGGTTAAGGATCGCTGTTCCCTCATGTATGAAAGGCATTTTACAGGTTTTTTCCAGGCTTTGCAAGATGAATAATCCACAGAAAGTTTTCCGCTCTCTTTCAAAAAAGTTCAAGATTTTTCCGCATATTCCGGTCATTTGTCCCTCTGTTGTGGACGTTTCAAAAAAATTGCAGAGAAAAACGCGGTCATTTGTCCTCGATAGAGAGACAGGCGAATTGGTAATTTTGCCAAACTCCAGTGACTGCATTGATGCATTTTCCCGTCACTCCAACAGTTTTGGAGGGTTGCGGCGGCTTTATTCCCCGCTTTTTGCAAAAAGGCCGCCGTCCGGAGAACCGGACGGCGGCCTTTTCTCAGACCTCTTCTTTTTTCAGGGACAACGGCTGTTCGCCGAACACGGCCAGAAACGCCTCCCGCTCCATGGTCTCATGCTCCAGCAGATAGGACGCCACGGCCTCCAGCTTGTCGCGGTTGTCGTTCAGGATCCGTTCGCAGCGGTCATAGGCATCCGCCACCAGGCGCTGGACCTCCTGGTCGATCTGGGCGGCCACCGCCTCGGAATAGCTGCGGCCCTGGGTCATGGTGCGGCCGATGAACACCTCGTCGTGGCCGGACTCGAAGGCTACGGTGCCGATCTTGTCGCTCATGCCATAGGTGGCCACCATCTTCCGGGCGATCTGGCTGGCCCGCTGGATGTCGTTGCTGGCACCGGTGGAGATGTCTCCCAGGCACAGCTTCTCCGCCACCCGGCCGCCCAAGAGACCCACGATCTGATCCTCCATATACCGCCGGGAGAGATAGGACCGGTCCTCCTCCGGCAGGGAGATGGTCATGCCGCCCGCCTGGCCCCGGGGCACGATGGTGATCTGGGCCACCGGGTCCTGATCTGGCAGAGCGTGCATCACCACAGCGTGGCCCGCCTCGTGATAGGCGGTCAGCTCACGCTCGTGCTGGGGGATCACCCGGCTTTTCTTCTCCGGTCCGGCGATGACCTTGATCTCCGCGTCCTTCAGATCCTGCATGGTGATGAACTTCTGATCTTTCCGGGCGGCCAGCAGGGCTCCCTCGTTGATGAGGTTCTCCAGGTCCGCGCCGGTGAAACCCGGAGTACCCCGGGCCAGCTGGCCCAGGTCCACATCCTCCGCCAGGGGCTTGCCCTTGGCGTGGACCTCCAGGATCTCCTTCCGGCCCCGGATGTCGGGCAGGCCCACGTACACCTGCCGGTCGAACCGACCGGGCCGCAGCAACGCCGGGTCCAGCACATCCGCCCGGTTGGTGGCCGCCAGGACCACCACACCTTCGTTAGCGGTAAAGCCGTCCATCTCCACCAGCAGCTGATTCAGGGTCTGCTCCCGCTCGTCATGGCCGCCGCCCAGGCCCGTGCCCCGCTGGCGGCCCACAGCGTCGATCTCGTCAATAAACACGATAGCCGGGGCGTTCTTCTTGGCCTGCTCGAACAGGTCCCGGACGCGGCTGGCGCCCACACCCACGTACAGCTCCACGAAATCGGAGCCGGAGATGGACAGGAAGCCCACGCCGGCCTCCCCTGCCACGGCCTTGGCCAGCAGGGTCTTGCCGGTGCCGGGAGGGCCCACCAGCAGCACGCCCTTGGGAATCCGGGCCCCCAGAGACAGGTACTTCTTGGGGTCCTTCAGGAACTCCACGATCTCCCGGAGCTCCTCCTTCTCCTCATCGGCGCCGGCCACGTCGTCGAAAGTGACCTTTTTGTCCTTGTCCGTCAGCATCCGGGTCCGGGCGGAGCCGAATTTGGCCATCTTGTCCGGTCCCATGCCACCTCCCTGGGGCCGAATCACCAGGAAGTACCACATCAGCCCCAGGATCACCGCCGTCAGCAGGAAGGGCAGCAGCTCCAGCAGCCAGTTGGTGCGCACCGGCTCCGGGTAGTCATAGTGCTGGATGATACCCTCCGCATACTGCTGTTGAACTAGGTCATTGAAGTCGTCATAAAACAGCTGGAAGCTGTACAGCTCATACCGCACGGTCTCGCTGCCGTTCACCGGCTCCCGCAGCTCCAGGGTCAGTGTGCCGCCGCTGTCAATGGTCAGCCCCGTCACTTTTTCCTGCAGGAACAGCTGGCGGACCTGGGAGTATTCCAGCTGGTCCACATGGTTGTCGTTCTGCCAGAGCCAGTTGACACACAGCAGGATCACGAGGGCCAGCAGTACGAAGCTCAGATTGGATAGCCGTCTTTGTTTTGTCACGAGCAGAAGCCTCCTTTCCCATTGCCTGGGACGCAATGGGAGACTGTTTTCATGTTACGATTGGGCGGAGTCCGCCCAAAACAGGGCGTATCGCCTCACTCCCCGGAGTATACCTCCGGCTTCAAAACCCCGATGTACGGCACGTTCCGGTACTGCTGGCAGTAGTCCAGCCCATACCCCACCACAAACTCGTCCGGCACCACGAACCCCGCCAGGTCGGCGGTGATGGCCTTAGTCCGGCGGGAGGGCTTGTCCAGCAGCGTCACGATGGTAATGGAAGCCGCTCCCTTGGTCATGAAGTAGTCCTTCAAAAACGCCAAGGTGTTGCCGGAGTCCAGAATGTCCTCCACGATGATCAGGTGCCGTCCGGTGATGTCCTGCTGCAGGTCGTGGGTGATCTGCACCCGGCCGGAGGACACAGTGGCGTTCTGGTAGGAGCTGACGGCGATGAACTCCACGTCGCTCTTCACCTGGCAAGCCCGGACCAGGTCCGCCATGAATACGAAAGACCCCTTCAACACGCCCAGAAACAGCGGGTTCTTGCCATGAAACTGCTCATACAGCTCCGCGCCCATTTCGGTGATGCGGGCCTTCAGCTCCTCCTCTGTCACCAGGACCTTCAGGATATCCCTTTCCATCTCGCTTTTCATATCAAATCTCTCTCCTTTGCCGCTTCGGTAATCTGAATGAACCGGCAGGGCTCCCCCTCCGGTGCTGCAAACGCCATATCCACGCCCAGCCGCCACACCGCCGCCAGGCATCCTCCCGCGTAGACGGCCGGCAGCCGGTCCCGCTCCGAGAGGGAGATCCGGCGGTCCATGCACAGCCGTTTGATGCTGCGGCCGCCCCCGTGGGTCTCCGGCAGAACCAGACGGTCTCCCGGCGCCGCAGGGCCCACCGTCAGGCCCATCCGCTCCCCCTGCCGCCAGGGCCGAAGGGCAAGTCCCTCCCCCTCCCGGTGATCCAGCAGGGTGATCCGGTAATCGCCCCAGGCGACGGGGCACTCTTGCAACAGCTGGACCTCCGTCAAAAGCTGGGGCCGGGTCTCCAGGATCAGCCACTCCCGGCAGTACCGGGCGGTGACGCCCTGGGGCAGGTCCACCCGGCTCTCCCGGCCCCAGAGGGTATCCCGGGTCAGGTGCAGGATGTCCTGCAGATGGGCGGCTGTGATATCCCTCCGCCCCACGCCCAAAAGGTCGAAGAGCCGCAGCAGCATCCGGGGTCGCACGGCGTCCGTGGCCTCTGCCAATGCCTGCCGGGATAAGGTCACCCGCCCCTCCTGCACCTCCACATGGGCAGTACGGCGGGCGGCCTCTTCCTCCAGTGATTGGTCCGCCACCCGCAGGCGGCGTCCGGCGTCGTTGATGTGCTCCACAGCTCTGGGGTTGATCTGCCTCAAGCGGGGCATGACCTCCAGCCGGAGGAAGTTTCGGGCCGCGGCGCCGGGGTCGGCGTTGGTGGTGTCCTCCACGTGGGGGATGTGGCGGGCGGCGGCGTAGGCCGCCAGCTCTTCCCTTGTCACGTCCAGCAGTGGCCGGCAAATGCCGTTTTGCTGGTAGGCCATGCCGGTAAGGCCCGCCACGCCGGTGCCCCGGATCAGGTTGAAAAGAATGGTCTCCGCGTTGTCATCGGCGTGGTGGGCTGTGTAGATTTTGATATGCTGCCCCAGCTTCTCCGCCTCTTGGCGAAGAAAATCGTACCGGAGCTTCCGGGCCGCCTCCTCCAGGGAGAGGCCCTCCCGCTCCATAAGGCCCCGGACGTCCCCGGAGCTGGAGACGAATGCGATGTCATGGGCGGCACACCAGTCCCGGACGAAGGTCTCATCCCGGTCGGCTTCCGCGCCCCGCAGCCGGTGGTTGAAGTGGGCAGCCACTACCCGGCCGTCCCGCTTCCGGCACCACCGGTCCAGCAGGTCCAGCAGGCACATGGAGTCCAGCCCGCCGGACACGGCGCACAGGGCCGGACTCCCCGGACCGGGCAGCACCCACCGGGGACAGCGGGACAGCAGTTCCTCCATGTCCGTACCTCACCTCTCCCAAAACAGACCTCAGTCCTCGTCGTACCTCGTATCCAAGGTCGAGAACTGGGTGTATTCCGGCATCCACCGCAGCTCTACTTTGCCGGTCTCACCGTGGCGGTTTTTCGCCACAATGCACTCAGCGATGTTGTGCTTCTCCGAATCCTCATTATAATAGTCATCCCGGTACAGGAACAGCACGATGTCTGCGTCCTGCTCGATAGCGCCGGACTCCCGCAGGTCCGACAGCATGGGCCGCTTGTCGTCCCGCTTCTCACTGGCGCGGGACAGCTGGCTCAGGCAGATCACCGGCACGTTCAGCTCCTTGGCCATGATCTTCAGCATCCGGGAGATGTCGGACACCACCTGCTGGCGGTTCTCCCCCGCGTAGCCCTTGCCGCCGGCAGAGGTCATCAATTGCAGGTAGTCGATCACCACCAGGCCCAGATCATCCAGCCGGCGGCACTTGGCGTTCATGTCCGCCACGGACAGCATGGGATTGTCGTCGATCCGGATATCCACCTTATTCAGGATGGTGGCGGCCCCGGCGATCTTCTCCCAGTCGGTCTCCCGCAGGGCGCCGGTCTTGAGGCGGTTGTTCTCCACCAATGCCTCGGAGGCCAGCAAACGGGTGGCCAGCTGTTCCCGGCTCATCTCCAGGGAGAAGACGGCCACTGTCTTGTGGACGGCCTTGGCCACGTTCAGGGCCACGTTCAGCGCAAAGGAGGTCTTGCCCATGCCCGGCCGGGCGGCCAGCAGGATCAGGTCCGATTTGTTCAGGCCCGTGATCTTCTGGTCCACCGCGGACATACCCGTGGAGAGCCCCGGCAGGTGATTTTCGCTCTCGCTCATCTCTCCCAGCCGGTCCAGCACCTCCGGCAGCACCTGCCGCAGGGGCACCATGTCCTGGGCGCTCTGTCCCCGGCGGACGGCGTAAACCTTCTGCTCCGCCGCCTCCAGAATTTCGGAGGCCTCGCCCACGCCCTCCTGCACCATGGCGGTGATCTCGGCGGCGGCCTGGGCCACGCCCCGCAGCAACGCCTTGTCCCGGACGATGGCCGCGTACTCCATCACGTTGGCGCTGGTGGGGGTGATCTCCATCAGCTGGGCCAGATAGGAACGGGTGGTGTTCTCGTCGTAGGTGCCCGCCTTCTGCATCTCCTCACAGACGGTAATGCCGTCGATGGGCTTGGCATAGGTGAACATGGAGTAGATGGTCTCAAAAATCTCCCGGTTCTGCCGGAGGTAAAAATCTGACGGCCGGAGCTTGTCCATCACATCCTTGACGCAGTCCGCGTCGATGAGCATGGAGCCCAGGACGGCTTGCTCCCCCTCCAGAGAGTGGGGCATCTGCCGCAGGAGAAGGTCTTCGTTTGCCATCTTACTGTCACCTCGCTGTGAATAGGAGTCCACCTGTTTGGGTTAGGAAAGCGCGAAGGGCCATTGTACCAGAGCGCGCCAAGCGCCTTTTCTCTTCCACCGGGCGCGGCGCACTCTCTTTTTGGCACAGCCAAAAAAGAGAGCGGGGGCGCACCCCTGCGGGCGCAGGAGCCCCCGAGACTGCCGCAATGGCGGCCCATTCCTCTCCCCCAGAGTGTGCCCCCAAACAGAGGAACTCCCTTTATTTTTCCTCAAACACGGAGACGTACACCGTCCCGTTGACCTCAAACCCCAGCTTGGCCTTCACCTGATAGGATCCGAACGCCTTGATGGGCTCGTCCAGCACCAGCTTCTGCTTGGGGATGTCGATGCCGAACTGCTGCCTAAGCCCGTCGGAGATCTCCTTGGTGGTGACGGCGCCGAACAGCCGCCCGCCGTTGCCGGCCTTGGCGGTGAGCTTCACCATGCACTCCTTCAGCTTCTCGGCGGTGGCCTCCGCCTCCGCCTTCTGCCGGGCCTCCTCAGCCTTGCGGGCCTTCTCCTTCAGGTTCATGGTGTTGATGGCGTCCGCCGTGGCGGCGATGGCCAGCTTCCGGGGCAGGAGGAAGTTCCGGGCATAGCCCTCGGACACCTCCACCATCTGGCCCTTTTTTCCCTGGCCCTTCACATCCTGCTGTAAAATCACTTTCATGATAACGTCTCCTTTTAGTCGTTCTGTTTCTGAATTTGTTCCTCCAGCTGCCGGGTCCGTTTTTCCAGCGCCTCCAGCCGGTCATTCTGATGAACCAGAATGCACACCAGCACCGCCAGAACCAGGGCGATGGACGCGCCTGCCAAATACCAGCGCCGGCTGAAATCAAAGAGCTGGTATCCTCCGAAAAAGATGAATGCCTCCACCAGCGCCAAGCAGATGCCAAATGTGGAAAGAAACCGCTTCATGGCCGCGCTCCTCCTCACTTTTCAAAATACGCGTCGATGGCCTCCAGCAGACGACTCTTCACCGTCTCCACATCTGTGTTCTCCACACGGCCGCCGGCAGTGGTGGAGTTGCCGCCGCCGCCCAGGGCCTCCAGGATCACCTGGACGTTCACCTCTCCCAGAGAACGGGCGGACATCTGCACGTTCTCCCCACTGGGGAATACCACAAAGGACGCCTTCACGCCCTTGAGGCTCAGCAGCTCGTCCGCCGCCTGGGCCGCCGTCACCCGGTCCACGCCCTCCTGGTCGATGGCCGCCACGGCGATGTCCTCCCGGTACAGCTCCGCCCGGCGGATGATGTCGTAGCGGGACACCATCTCGCTCAGATCGCTCTGGAACAACCGCTGAACGTCGGTGGTGTCGGCCCCCGCCCGGCGGAGGAAGGCCGCCGCCTCAAAAGTCCGGCCGCCGGTGCGCAGGGTGAAGTGCTTCGTGTCCAGCACGATGCCGGCCAGCAGCGCCTCCGCCTCCTCCCGCAGCAGATCGGCGGGCTCCACCAGATACTGCAAGAGCTCCGTCACCAGCTCACTGGCGGAGGAGGCATAGGGTTCGTGGAAGCTGAAGGCGGCGTTTTCGATGTAGCTGGCCGCCCGGCGGTGGTGGTCGATCACCGCCACCCGGTTGCTGGACTCCAGCAGCTGGGGGCTCTCCACCATGTCGGGGCGGTTGGTGTCCACCACAATGACCAGAGCGCCCGGCCTCATTTTCAAAAATGCCTCCGCCCCGGAGGTGAACGCCCCCGCATACTCCGGCAACGCCTGGAGCTTGGCCAAAACCGCTCCGGCGGCGTTGTGCTCCAGATCAATGACCATCTGGGCCCGCTTGCCGTGCTTGCGGGCAATGCAGTAGAGCCCCGCCTCGGCGCCTACGGCATCCATGTCCGCAAAGCTGTGGCCCATGATATAGATCTCGGACGCGTCGGCCATCAGCTCGTTCAGGGCGCTGGCCATGACCCGGGACTTCACCTTGGTGCGCTTTTCCGTGGACTTGCTGCGGCCGCCGTAGAACTGGAAGTCCACCTTTCCCCGGACCACCGCCTGGTCTCCGCCCCGGCTGAGGGCCATCTCCAGGCTGAGACGGGCGTTGCGGTACAGCTCCGCCATAGCGTCGGCATCCTTGCCAATGCCGATGGAGAGGGTAGGGCACACATCCCCCACCTTGATCTCCCGAATGGCATCCAGGATGGAGAACTTCTCCTCCACAAAGTGGTCGTAGTGGCATTCCTCAAAGATGAAGAGGTAGTGGTCCCGCTCCGTCTTCAGCAGCAGGCCGTCGGCGCAGGCGGCCCAGTTGTTCAGCTTCTCGTCGATCTGGGCCAGCACGGCGCTGCGCTGGGTATCGGCACATGCCTTCATCAGGTCCTCGTAGTTGTCTACCATCAAAATGGCCAGCACCGGCCGGGTGGCGGTGTACCGCTCCTGCAGGTCGTCGGCCTCTGTGGTATCCACCCAGTAGGTAGTGGCCACCAGGTTCTGCTCGGCCCCCCGGCCCTTGGCCCGCACCAGGCTGCCGTACACCCGGAACCGCCGACTGTTCATCACCACCCGGTCCGGGCACTCCTGCTTTCCCTCCAGCATCCACTGAACGGGGAAATCCGGTACTGCATCCTCCACCTTCATCTCGAACAGGTGCTCCCGCACGCCGGCCAGCTGCAGGAAGTTCTCATTGCTCCAGATCACCTCGCCGGTGTCCGGCCGGAACACCATGATGGGCAGCGGAGAGTTGATGAGGGTGGATTTGCTGGCGGTATCCACGCTGCCGGTGACATTATCAATGTACTGGAGGATGTTTTGCCGCCGCTTCTGGTTACGGTTGGTGAAATAGGCATACAGGCCCACGGTGCAGGCGATCTCCACCAGTCCCAGAGGCAGGCTCACCGTGGCGGTGGCCGCCGCGAAGACGATCATGCAGAGGAAGTAGAGCTTGAGATTGGGCTCCAGCAGGCGGGAGAGCTTCTTGTTGTTCATCTCGATCAGGTCTCCTTTTGAAAGGGACGCATACATACCCATATTGAAGAATAGTATAGCAGTTTTTCCCACAAGAAGCAACTGTTAAAACAGGCCCGGGCTGATCCGGCCCGAGCCTGTTTTGATGGTCCTCAGGATGCCGCCGCGGCCGTCCGACGGCCGTTGGCGCGCAGAAGCAGCAGGTTCAGCCCCAGTGCCGCCAGGGCGAACATTGCCGCCGGCAGGCCCAGGGGGCGGAATCCCCACCCCTCCTGCACGGCGCTGCCGATGAAGGAGCCGATAGCAATGCCGAAGTTGTAGGATACCGGCTGTACGGAGGCGCACAGGCTGGAAGCGAAGGGGTAATCCTGCTCTGCCAGGGACAGCGCGTGCATCTGGGCCGGGGTGTTCAGCAGGTACATGAGCAGCCCCATGGCAAAGACCCCCGCAAGGCCCGCCCACCGGTTTCCCAGCAGCAGCGGCAGCAGGGCAAACAGCACCGCCTGGGCGGCGAAGGCCATGGGCAGGGTCCGGAGGCCGCCCCGCTCCCCCAGCCGGCCGGAGAGGAGATTGCTGGCGGCGCTGCACGCTCCCATCACCAGCAGCAGCGGGCTCACCGCCCCCGCTGGAAGCCCCAGTGTCTCTGTCAGGATCGGCGAGAGATAGGTGTACACGATATAGGTGGCGGAGGCGCTGCACAGGATCATCCCCACACACAGGGAGCATCGGGGGTCCCACAGGATGGAAAAGGACTTCAGAAGCCCGCTGTCCGCCTGTGCCGGCACCGCGGGCAGGGAGCGCAGCAGCAGCGGCAGCAGCGCTGCGCCCATAGCCAGGATCACGGCGAAGGTCCACCGCCAGCCCAGGATCTGGCACACGGCAGTGCCCAGGGGCACTCCCAGCACCGCTGCCACGGAAAAGCCGCCGTATACCAGCGAGATGGCCCGGGCGGTCTGCTCCGGGGCGGCGACCTCCTTGGCATAGAGCATGGCCACCGCCGTCAGCGTACCGGACACCAGCGCCGCCACTACCCGGGTGGCATACAGCACCGCCACATTAGGAGCGGCAAAGCTTGCCGCGCTGGTGAGGAGGAACACCCCCATCAGCACCGCCAGCAGCTTCCGGCGGGAGATTCCGCCGGTAGCTGCAGTGATCACAGGCGTCCCCACCGCGTAGCAGGCGGCGAACACCGATACCAGCTTTCCCACTGCCGCCAGAGAGGTGTTCAGCCCCTCCGCGATCTCCGGCAGAATGCCCACAATCACAAATTCGCAGGTCCCCAGCACAAATCCCAGGGCCGCCAGCAGCAGTACCGCTCCAGGCAGCGGCTTTTTCGTCTGTTCCATGACACGGTTCTCCTTCTGTTTGCGTACACAGCTTTTCCCAAAAACAGCTTCCCCCAGAGTCGGCCTCCGCGGGAAGCCGGCGCCGGAGAAAGTCTTTCAGCAGTTCTCCGCCGTGAGGATGGGGCTCTCCGGATAGAAACAGTCCCGCTCCGGCGTCCGGTGCTCCACCACTGCGTCGAACAGCAGCGACAGGGCCTTGCGGCTCTGGTAGGTCAGGTTCTGGTCAATGATGAAGTCCAGCAGTCCCTCCCGCAGGAAGGTCCGCGTCTCCGGGCTGTTGTCGTGGGCCAGAACCCGCACCTGCCCCATCCGGCCGGCCCCGCGCAGGGCTTCCATGCACGCAGGCACGGAGCGGTTGGCCATGTAGATATACTTCAGGTCCGGCTCTTCCGCCAAAGCGGCGGTCACCGCTGCCAGTGTCTCATCATAGTTGTCGTGGGTTTCTGCCACCCGGCAGTCCTCCTGCCGGAGCCCCCGCTCCGCAAGCCGCTCCAGAAAGCCGTCTGCCCGGCCCTTGTGTCCGGCGTAGCCGTGGTCGGCGTACACCAGCAGCATCCGGTCTCCGGGCCTGAGGAACTTGGCGGCGATGTCCCCGGCCACCCGGCCGGCGTGGTGGGCGTCCTCTCCCACGTAGCACAGCCGCCGGGCGCCTGCAATGTCGGAGTTGAAGGTCACCACCGGCATCCGCCGCTCCGCCAGGAGCTCCAGCTTTTGGCGCACCTGGGGGCAATCCGCGGCGCACAGGGCGATCCCCTGGACCTCCTCCGCCAGCGTGTCCAGCAGGTGCAGGCAGTCCTCCATCCGCCCCTGGCGGTACGGGTGGATGGTGACGCTCACATTGTAGTCCTGACGGTCCTGCCGGAACTTCGCCACGCCAGCGGCCATGGCCTCGCCCACATAGCTCTCCCACGTGGGCTGGATGATAGCGAAATGCCGGGCCATGCCGCTGGTGGCCAGGGCGCTGGCCACCCGGTTTGGCTGGTAATCCAGCTCCTCCATCACCTCCAGCACCCGCCGCCGGACCTCCTCCTTCACATACGGCCGGTCGTGGAGCACCCGGTCCACCGTGCCGATGGAGACGCCCGCCCGTTCTGCGATCATCTTGATCGTTGCCCGCATGTCCCTTCACTCCCTTTCTCCGGCCCTTCCGCCGGTCATCTTGGTTTTCTTGAAAAAAATGTATACAAAACGCTTGACCTGTGCTATACTAGGGGCAGAATGGTGCGGCCTTCCGTGTCCGCCGGCGGCAGGCCGCCGGCTGTCGGAGCGCCGCGGGGCGTGCCTCTGCCTGGGCCGCGCCTTCGTTTCAGTATAACAAAGTGCGCGTCGAGAAGCAACTGCTTTTCCGCCCTTTTTTACACAGTTCCACAGTATTTCACTGGTGCGGAGCGCCGCTCCGCCTCAGTCAAATAAAACCCCATACGGTTTCAACGGAATGACGTGACCGAACCCCTGCCGGCGAAACGGGGCCGCGCAGGCTACGGGCGTCTCTTGTTTGCGTGCGCTCATTTTGCGCCATTTCCGCCGTTATGGGGGTATTTTACATATTTTTTTAAAGGAGTATCATCGATCTATGGCAGAAAAATTGAAAATCATCCCCCTGGGCGGTCTCAATGAGATCGGCAAGAACATGACCGCCTATGAGTACGGCGGCGAGATCATCGTGGTGGACTGCGGCATGGCCTTCCCCGGGGACGACA
>ERZ827037.1082-NODE-1082-length-31502-cov-6.589500_pt1 | contig 31502 bp, 24 predicted proteins | sample MGYA00519924_ERZ827037 | MGnify/ENA primary metagenome ERZ827037 (study PRJEB31778, sample SAMEA3449250) | human gut metagenome | biome: human gut; feature: human-associated habitat; material: faeces | place: United Kingdom | collected 2010/2012 ...
ATAGACCATGTCTATTTTTATGAAATTAATTTTGCGAAATTAATTATACGTCATCATCTGTTGTACCATTTTCCCTAAGCTGTGCAAAAGCTGGTCTTAAAGCCTCATAATGCGTCACACCAGCTACTGCAAGAAAAGTCCTACCAGACAGGCTATGAGCAACATTCGCTTTTAACGCACCCTCTGTCACATATACCGTCTTGGCTGCTGGATTACCTATAAAATGCACAGGACCACCAATAGAAGCTCCTCGAAACTGATTGGAACTGGAAAACCAGATATACTTCTTATCTTCAATGGGATGGTCTAATCGAATCTGAAAGCCTTCCACACGTCCATCCAAAGCACAGATCGGAATTAAAATACCAGAAGCCTTTTTATGAAACTGTATACCATAGGTATTATCCTTTCTTGTATAGAAACCTGGCACACCGCTGAGCTGACAGCCACTTGCCACCAATGCAGATACAATTTTATGAAATCCAAAGGCTGGCGTACTTCTGTATTGGTATTTTACAATCTCATCAATACGAAACCCTCTTTCCAGCAAATTTTGCTTATGTGAAGCTGTCAATATCAACTGAGAAAGTAGCATACGATAGGTCTGATCTCTCGTTTCAAGGTCTGCCCTTTTTACCTGCTCTAACTCTGGTACCATATTTTTCTGTTTAGCAGCTAATGTCTGATATTCCGGTGCCTTTTTCCCACAGTGCAAAATCTCACAAATCTCCGCAAAAGCCTGTTTTTGATTTATCCTGTGCAGTTTGGCATATAGGTCGATCATGCCCCCTGACGTTTCACAATAATTACAGCGGAAAACATTTTTCACAAGATTGATATTCATTTTTCCTTTTTTGTGGTTGCAAAAAGGGCAGTCTACATCCATATTTGTGGGTTGTCTACGGCGAACCTTTAAGTCTAATATTCCTGCCACATCTAATATGGTAAACGGATATATTTTCTCCATATCTTACCCTCCTTGTTATTTCGCAGCATCCAGTAATACCTTTGCTGCGGCACGAAGCAGATTGTTTCTGCCGCCGTATGAATCTATATACCAAGTCAACGCACTTGGTTTTTCCAGACAAAGTTCTCCCATGGTTTTTCCTTTATAAACACCCATAGGAATGATATAAGCTTTGGCATCATCCAAAGTCATTTTCTTTGTCAGCTCCTCAACACTCATGTGTTCCGACAGTTCCTCTTTTTTGTTGCCTTTAGGACTCGATTTTTCACTTCCGACCTTGCCACTATCTTTCTTCTGCTGTGGCACAGGTTCTTCCGGCAACGGCTCATCATCTTCTGGTGGCAGGTCATTCTCATTTGTTTTTGATACTGTGACCGGTGCGTCTACCGGATTTGGATCATGTTCTTCACCTGGTTCTGAAAATTGGATACCAAAGCCAGCATCCGCCAAAGCCCTGCCCACTGCAGCTGTTTCAGCAGACTCCACATATTTCTTCCCATAGGCGTCATCTTCTGTACGCCAACGCTGTGCCATTGCACAGGAAATATAGTTGTCCTCTGGATCGTTTCGATCCAGATATATCCTACTTTCAATGATGGCATAATCATTCTCCAACTTGATGATACGTTTTGCTATTTTTCCTAAAGGGTATTTCAATCGAAACCACAGCTTACGATATTTTACATCCAGATAAAGCTGTTCCTCTCCTGCTTCGTTTTGCAGTTTTCTTAAAAAAGCAGCAGGATCAAAGCCTTCCACTTCATTCAAACCATTGATAATTTCCATATTTTTTGCCATCGTTTCATTCATAGCTGATTCTCTCCTTTTCAAAAAATAACTGCGTGATCAGAGTACTCTCATAATCACGCAGCGTCCTTTTTACAATGCTAACTGTTCTGGTGTTTTTGTATGTACCATAGCAGTCTTTTTCCCTTCTATTTTCTTCTTATACGCCTCTTGAATTCTTTTTCCCAACCATGTATAACGCTTGACACTGCTGTTTTTATGGATTGCCATAAAAAGCGCCTTTTTCTGACCGACCAATATCACCTTTTTCTTCGCTCTGGTAATGGCTGTATAGATCAAGGCTCTTTGCAGCATTACATAGAAAGAGGATAAAATCGGCAGGATCACACATTCATACTCGCTACCCTGTGATTTATGAATGGTAGTGGCATAAGCCAGCTCCAGCTGATTCAGCTCATCTATTGTATATGTCTTGCAGCGATGGTCTGAAAACTTGACCGTCAATACATCATCATTGTTTTTATCTACCTTTGCAATAAAACCGATATCACCGTTGCTCGCAACCTCTGTATTCTTTGTCTGCATTACCTTATCGCCAAAGCGAAATGATGTGTTTCCATAAGAGAGTTCCATGGTTTTATTGAGCAATGGATTTGCTAATTCTCTTAACATCTGATTCAGATTTTTCACACCGGCATCGCTTTTCAGGCGGAACGGAGATAATACCTGCACCTGCTCCAGTCCATAGGTTTTCACTGCTTTCTGATAAATTTCCTGAATAGACTGAACTGCTTCTGCAACATCGTTCACATCTATAAACTGGAAATCGTCGCCATATAAAAGCTTTGTGTCTCCTTTTTTCATTGCATGGGCATTCAAGGCAATCCTACTGGTGTTCTGCTGACGGAATACCGTGTCCAGTACTGTTACCGGGACTAAACCGCAGCCAATCAACTCACTGAGTACATTTCCTGCACCAACAGAGGGAAGCTGATCTATATCACCTACGAACAAAACCTTTGTTCCGCTGGCAAGTGCCTCAAAAAGATAATATGCCAGCTGCATATCCAGCATAGATGCTTCATCTACAATAATGAAATCAGCAGATAAAACCGTCGTATCCTGCTCATTGGCATCTGATGTCAAAGAAAGAGCGGAATGCAGTGTAGAAGCATTTGGATATCCTGTGCTTTCCGACATTTTTCTTGCGGCTCTCCCAGTGGGTGCTGCAAGTAAAACCTCTTTTCCTTGAAACATCTTTCCATAGACTGCCAGAATGACTTTCAGTACCGTTGTTTTACCAGTACCAGGACCACCTGTAATAATAGAAAACGGATGTTCCATACACATTTCCACAGCTTGACTTTGGGCTTCAGAAAGCCAGATTCCATTTTCCTTCTGTGCTTCCTCCAAAAATTTTTTGCAATCTTCTGGTTTCTTTTTTCGACACAATAGTGCCGCAATATTCTTTGCCGTTTCCTTTTCATATAAATAAAGTTTCGGAAGATAAACCTGCTCATGCTCAGAAATAATTGTCTTTTTCTTCTGCATCAAGTCATAAACCTTTTGAATCTTAGATTCACTCACTGGTGTATCTTCACACTTCCCATTCAGCATCGCTAATGCCTTTTTCAGCACCTCACTCTCTGGCAAATAAACATTGCCATGGTCTTTGCCTTCCTCCAATACATACATGATGGCACCTTCCATACGCAGGGGATCATCCGGTTGGAAATTGATTTTTCTTGCAATTTCATCAACCGTTAAAAATCCAAAGCCGGAAATTTCACATAAGGCAAACGGTCTGTTTTTAATGGTTTCCACTGCATTCACTCCAAAAGCTTCCTGTATCTTTTTTGCTTTATTGACAGAAATGCCATAAGGTGAAAGAAAGGTCATCAGTTCTCGGATACTTTGGCTATCTGCAAAAGATTGACGGATTTTATCCAGCTTCTTTTGTGTAATGCCTCGCACTTCTAACAAACGCTCTGGTTCGTGTTCTAAAACATCCAATGTATCCAATCCAAACTTCGATACAATCAATGTGGCTGTGGCTGGACCGACACCTTGAATCAAACCAGAAGACAGATATGCTGCAATTCCATCTTTCGTTTTGGGGATGATTTCACGAAAACTGTCCACCATGTATTGCAGACCATATTTACTGTTTTCCCATTTTCCATTAAGCTCCAGCATCATATTGGCTCTTTCCGGAAGATAATATCCTTTTACAGAAAAACGGATCTTGTCATACCTGCTGTTTAGCTGTTCCAATGCTTCTTTTGGAAACAACCCCTTTTCTTCACTCACCATACGCAGGATACAAAATCCGTTATCTTCATTCTTATAAATCGTTTTTTCATAGGACGCAATCAAAATACATCACCTTACCTTTTACTTTATCACTTTCTTCACTTGAAATGTTCTGCTTTCTGAAACAGAAGCATATTTATCAAACATTTCTTTGTCATTTAACTTCATTCGTTCCATTGCTTCTTTTGGTATCAAGGTACGGTAAGATGGCTTATAGGTGATCAAATACTCACACCCATCTGCTACACACTTTCCCTTTGTACCAGAACCCAACATGGCTGCAAACTGTGCATACAGGGTCTTGATTTTTCCTTCCAATTCTCTACCTGCCTTATCTAATGCGGACTTTTCGTTTTTCATCTCCAGGATTTTTTCAAACACATCACCATATACATCGTCAAAAAGCAATTCTTCCTGTTGGTTACGCTCTGCCTGATAACGCTTCAGGCTCCTAAGCATCAAATCACCATCACCTGTTAACGGCGGCTCTTGCTGCTTTTCTACATAGTCGTACCAAAACATCCCTTCCTGTTCAATCAGATCTTCTTCAAAATCCAGATCGCGTTCGATTTTCTGATAGATAAAATCGTTTTCTGTGTTGCCATGCAGGCAAGCAGCATAACTGGTAAAAACATTTCTTACTGCCATGTAATGTCTGCATTGTACCTCATAAGTATAGGGTACTGCACCGCCGTCCCATTTATCTTTCACATAATGGCTGCCAGTTTTGCATTCTAAAATACCGATTTCACCAGATGACGTTTCGTACATATAATCAATGTCTGCAATCATATAGGGATATAATGGATGACGCAACATCCTTTTTTCCTTCCAGACACGAAATCCTGTTTTTTTCGCAAAGATTTCTGCAACCAGATCCTCTAAACGCTTTCCAACCTCAAGAGTAACCCAATTTTCATCCTCTGGCATGTCAGGTGTTCTGCCAATTTTCTCAAAATAAACATCTCTTGGAAGTTTATAGGATGACACACCAAGAATAATGCCAGCATCACTGCCACCAATACCACTTTTTCTATATTCCAGCCAATCTTCATTACTTAATCCTGTAATATCCACCACAACTTCTGGTTCATACTGTAAATCCAAAGACATTTTTTGTTCCTCCTTTTACCATTTCATTTCTCCAGCCAGATCATAGTCCTTCCAACGGATATGCACCGCACGAGCAATGTTCTCCTCCATTTTCACGATTTTAGCGCCTTCTGGCTCATCACGCATGAGGATATGTTCTGCCTCTGTAATGCCCAAATAGACTTCATACGCTGAACAACATGTTTCTCCGTACTGCTGCTGAAAATTTTCCGCAACTTCCATGGCAATTTTTTCGGGATACCAATGCGTTTCATAACACCAAGCATAGCATTGACCGGATGAAGTAAAATCAGGCTCATCATTTTTTCCAGATTGCTTAACGCCTTTCCATATTGGGCATACAACAGATTTAGCTGGCTGTCGAACTTCTCCAGACTGGCACCATTTTTATGTTCCAGTTTTAGAGGACTGCCAAGGGGTAAAATCTTAGCTCCGCTTCCAACAAAGAGCAATGGATATAAGTTTGCACCACTATACCCTACATCAGAAGTCGTTAAACGAAGTCCGGCTTTTAATCCATCTGTTGGTAAATGGTGTTTTTCCAGCAGCTTCCTGTACTCCTGAAGCAAATCTGTTTCATTGCTAAGCTCCCATAAAGCAGTAGCTACACTATGGTCATAAGACGCACCTGCAAAGGTATACCCTGGGAAATTCGTTTGCAGGTATTCCACTGTCTTGCGGAATAATTCCGGCATTTCTAATACTGCATAGTCTGACGGATCACCACCATGAACAGCGGATATTTTTTTCTCGCAAAACCTGAGCAATGCTTCTCCAGATGCAACTTCCATACAGTAGTTCAAAATTTTAGCAAGGACAGTTTTTTCCACTTTGTTCAAGGCGTTGCCAGAGACCCTTGCCCTATCTAAAATGGTTTTCACTGCACAGCTACGTACCGGATAAAAACTATCCTGCACCTTCAGAACCAAACGGGTATGTTCCATGGTATCTTCCATGATTGGCTGCATCTCATGATTTTCCTCGTTCTCCATGAACATTGTCACTTTCTGGTCATCTGCTGCTAAAAAACGGATTTCACTGCTTTTTTCTCTCTGCCAAGCAGAGTTTTCTTCCCTTTCCTGAAGAAAGGCAATAAATTCCTCCTCATTCAAAAAACTCTTTTGATACTGATCCATAAACACTTTTTCATTCATAAACGCTTCCACCTTTCTAAAAATATTTGTTTATATCAAAGGCTCCTTCGCCCTTTGACCAATAAAAAAAGCGGAAAGAATACCAAAATTTCATTTGATTTCTTCCCGCTATCGTCAAAATAAAAAAATGCGTGACTGATATGTAAAAACACATAACAATCACGCATATAATCCTTAAACAGCCTGTTTCAGATTTACTGAAACATAATACTCAATATATAGCTTAGCATAACACGGCAATATCACTCTGTCAAGGATGTCAGTTTTTTGATGGTCTTGCAATAGCAAAAGAATTCTCAATATTATATCTGTTATTCTTATCATCATCTTATTGAACTGACCGCTGTCTCTGTTATACCATTATTTCTTTTCATCACCATAGTTTGAACTGAAGGACAGTTTCCGTTACTTTGCGGTATTATATACATATTGACAGCACCCCCTGCAAGACTTGTAAAACTTGCAGGGGGCACTAGCAGTTTTATTTTTTCTTCCAATTCAAAAGTAATGCCGAGTTTATAATTACAAGTATTGATCCTGTATTATGTACCAATGCACCTGTAACGGGACCGAGTAACCCGGTTATAGCAAGTGCAATTGCAAGAAAATTTAGTCCCAAAGAGAATGATAGATTCACCTTAATGGTAGTCATCATTCTCTTTGAAAGGGATAAAAGGTGTGGTAACTCTTTGATTTCATCATTCACAAGAGCAATATCTGCGGCATCCACCGCAATATCGCTCCCAACACCACCCATCGCAATGCCAACATATGCTTTTTTAAGTGCTGGTGCATCGTTAATGCCATCACCAATCATACAGACTGAATATCCACCATCTTGATATTTACCGATATAGTTCAACTTATCTTCTGGCAGACAATTAGCATAAACCTCACTTATGCCCAATTGACTCGCAATGGTTTCAGCCGCATTCTTGTTATCTCCGGTAAGAAGAACAGGATGCACATCGATTTTACCAAGTGCTGCAATCATATCCTTACTTTCTTCTCTCACCGTATCAGAAAGAACGATATAACCTGCTAATACATCATCAATGACAACATAAGTTATAGTACTACCTTCATTTAAATATTTACCTGCAGCATTTGCAAGTTCTTTGGAAATTGTTACGCCTTCCATAAGCTTTAAATTACCTGCTTTAACAACCTTTCCATTAACAGTAGCCGTTACTCCCTCGCCGAGACTCATTTTGAAATCCTTACAAGCGACTGTTTTTTGACCGTAACAACGAACAATAGCCTTTCCAATAGGATGTTCACTCATGTGCTCAGCTGAGGCAGCATAGAAATAAATCTCATCCTCACTGTATGCAGAAACAGATTTAACCGCAGTTACTTTGGGTGTGCCATATGTTAGAGTACCCGTTTTATCAAAAGTTATTTTTGATACTTTGGCAAGTCTTTCAAGAGCATCACCTTCACGGACAAGAAAGCCATGTTTCGTAGCATTTCCGATAGCTGCCATAATTGCAGTAGGGGTAGCAAGTACCAATGCGCAAGGGCAAAACACAACAAGGATAGTAACTGCACGAATAATTTCATCCGTAAATGCCCAAGTCAGACCTGCAGCAGTAAGCGCAATCACAACAATCCAAGTTGCCCATCTATCCGCAAGACCAACAATTTTTGCCTTATCCGCATCGGCAGACTGTACCAGCTTAATCATTCTTTGAATGGAACTGTCCTCACCGACTTTTATAGCTTTCATTTCAAATGCACCAAACTGATTGACCGTACCCGAAAATACCTCATCACCAACTATTTTATCTACAGGGAGAGATTCTCCTGTCATAACCGCTTGATTTACAGAAGTCTGACCAGAAATGATAACACCATCAACAGCAATCGTTTCACCAGGCAGAACACGAATGATATCACCAACCTTTATTTGCTCGGCAGGAATAATCTTTTCTTCACCGTTCATAATAACTCTTGCTGTCTGCGGCGTTAAACGAACAAGTTTTTCAATACCCGCTCTCGCTTTAGCAACAGTTAGATCTTCAAGTAAAGAGCCAAGTTGCATAATAAAAGCAACTTCGCCTGCAGCGAAATCTTCTCCGATAAACACTGAAGCAATAAGAGCAAGAGATACAAGTACGTCTGCTTTAATATCAAAGGAAGTAATAAGACCAATTATGGCTTCTAAAACAATTGGCACACCACAAAGAATAATAGCAATCCACGCCGCATCAAACGGCAATGGGACCAAATCAAAAACACTTATCATAAGCGAGAGTCCGCCAAGCACTAGAAACAAAATGTCCTTCTTTTTTCCTCCAAGCTCCATAAATTCTTCCACTTTTCCGATAATATTCTCCATACGAAACCTCTTTTCTATACCCATACTTTGACCACTATTATACCTATGGGGGTATACCCATATTATACCCATAGGGGTATATTATGTCAAGGATTCCAAAAGAAAAAAGGCAGTTATTTAAACTGCCTTTCGGAAAAATTTTATTTTATTGCATGTTGGCAAAGCGTTCTACTGCTTTGGTAAATTTCTCAATAGTTGCATCCGCATCTCCATGTTCGATACCATCTTTTACGCAATGTTTGATATGACCTTCAAGCACCACCTGTCCCGCTTTATTGAGAGCAGATTTCGCTGCATTAATTTGAGAAAGAATATCCTCGCAAGGCACATCCTCGTCAATCATTCTGTCAATTGCTTGAATTTGTCCAATAATTTTTGCAAGCCTGCGATGCAGATTTGCAGAATCCATACATTGTTTCATACGCTAACCTCCATACCTCTATGGGTATGTGTATTGTAGCACTTATTAAGAATAAAGTCAATTTTTTCTATAATATTGGTCTATCAGCTTCTACATGCATTGATGATAATCGGTGTTTCTCTATTATGAGGTACGTTTTTTGTTTATTACAAATACACTTCTCCATTTCTTATATGTGGTTCATCACTTCTCTCCAGCAGAATTTGAACCAGCATTATAATAGTGTCCAATTTTGGCTTTCTTTCTGCTTATTTACCATATGGGCATAGATACCGTTTTCTTTCATTAACATATCAGGCGTTCCTTCTTCAGCCACCTTTCCTCCCGACAACACCACAATTTTATCAGCGCTTGCTACAGTACGCATTCTATGCGCAATCACTAAAACAGTCTTATTTTCGATCAGCCTCGACAGCGCTGTTTGAATCAAGGTTTCATTTTCTACATCCAAAGCTGCTGTAGCTTCATCCAGCAAAATAATTGGTGCATTTTTCAAAAAAGCTCGTGCTATGGAAATTCGTTGGCGTTCACCGCCAGAAAGTTCACATCCGTTTTCTCCAATATAGGTATTCCATTTATCAGGCAATCTTTCAACAAACTCATCAACATTTGCAAGATGTGCCGCAGCCAGAACTTCCGCATCTGTGGCGTTCTGATTGCCAATACGTATATTTTCCATAATCGTATTATCAAACAATGTTACTTCCTGAAATACAATTGAGTACAAAGAAAATAATACTTCTGGATCGACTTTTGAAATATCCATGCCTCCAACCGTAATCTTACCAGAGGTAACATCCCAAAAACGAGCTGCCAAACGAGATACTGTCGTTTTGCCTCCTCCCGAAGGTCCTACCAGTGCAGTTACTTCTCCCTGCTTTGCCGTAAAAGTAACATCCCTCAGGACGGTTTCACCTGAATTATACGCAAATTGGACATGTTCAAAGGAAATGTCATACCCTTTATTGGAAAGTAATGTCTCGCCTTGCTGCATTGGATGATCCAAAATTTCATTCATACGAGCAATATTTGTACGGGTAGAAATAACAGCTGCCAAATTCTGCAATGCACCTTGTAATGGATCATACATTCTGGAAATAACCAACAGAAATAAAAAGAATGTTAATACATCCAAACTGCCTTGCACTAACAATATAGATCCAACAAGAGCTACGGTAACAATTCCAAGTTTTAAAACGAGAGAGGCTGATACCACAAATGCAGCTAACCCAAATTCGTTTAAAATAGAGCGATGTTCCACATAGCGTATTTTCTTTTCAAGACCTTTCAAATATTCTTTCTCTGCATTATTAGCTTTCAGGTCCTGAACTGTTTCGATGCATTCTTGAATTCCATCTGCGCAAGACATTTTTGCATCCATTGACTTTTTATTAAATCCTTCTTGAATTTTTGCAGAAAACCCTACAATGGCAAATGCCACTGGTGCTACCCAAAGTGCAGCTAAAGCCATGCGCCAATCGTAAAAGAATAAACTTATCAAAATCAATACTGTAGAAATAATTGATCCAACCAATTCCGGGATGAAGTGCGAAAAACTCTGTTCCAAGAAAGTGCAATCTGCCATAATTGTACTGGTAAGATCCGCCAAATCCTTTTTTCCAAAAAAGGACATTGGTATCTTTCGTAATTTTTCTGCCAAGGTAACCCTGCGTATACCACTTTCAATATAAGTCGCAAAGTATGTTGCATTGTATTGGAAGTATGTTGTTACCAAAATAATTCCTATGCATAGTACACAACCAATGATGTAAAAAGAAATCCTATTTTTAGGTACACCTCCATTGATCAAATCACTTACAAGGCTATAAAGCAATCCAACGGGAAACATGAAAGAAATATTTTGCATAACACATGCAATGCATCCTTTTATCAGATCTTTTGCCCCCGTTTCAGAAAGAGCATATTTTTTCTGCAAATATTTAATCATGATTTCAATACCTCCTTTTGTACCTTCCATTGAACGGAAGACTGGTATTCTTCCAACATTTTGGCAAAGAGTCCATCCTTATTCTGCAATTCATCGCTAGAGCCACTTTCAACAATTTGCCCATCTTTTATCACATAAATCTGATCTACTCCAACTACAGAAGATAATCTATGCGCAATCATAAGAACCGTTTTCCCTTGTGTGAGTTTAGAAAGCGCTGCCTGCACACGAAACTCATTGTCAGGATCTGCAAATGCTGTGGCTTCATCTAAAATAACGATTGGCGTATTTTTTAGCATAACACGAGCAATTGCAATTCGTTGTTGTTCTCCACCAGAAAGATAAATTCCTTTTGTGCCAATTATGGTATCTACACCATTGGGCAATTTTTCCAGAATATCTTGGCATTGTGCATTTTGCAGTGCTGTCATAACTTCCTGTCGGGTCGCATTTGGTTTACCTAAACGAACATTTTCTAAAATAGAAGCTTTTATCAAATGACTATTTTGAAATACAAAAGAAATCGTATTCATTAACTCTTCTTTGGAAATATCTCGGATATCCACACCACCAATTTTTACACTTCCGCTATCAGGGTCAAAGAAACGAGAAATTATATTCGCAAGTGTAGTCTTACCACCGCCAGAAGGTCCTACAAAAGCAACTTTTTGTCCAGATGGAATGGAAAGCGTAATCCCTTTCAAAACCTCTTGTTTTCCATCATAACTGAAATGCACATTTTCCAGTGATACAGATCCATCTTCTGGATGCAGCGGATGTTTTGTTTCCTCCAGAGGTTTTAAAGTCATAATGCTGTCAATTCTTTGTAAAGCATCATCCACAATCATGGCGTTTTCACTTTGGAACATAATGCGTGTTAAAGTTACAGATATAATGGGGGTAATAATAATATAAAAGATTAAATTCAGAAGAAAGTCCACAGAAGTATGCTCCTGCGTAAATAATAATGCACCAGCAATCAGGAAAACAAATACCCCATTAATAGCTGCTGTATAAAGCATCATTGGCATACGAAGCTGCTTTGTATAAGCAATAACCCATACTTTATAGCGATCGATGGAGTCCTTGAACTTTCGAAATGAGTAGATCGTTTGACCAAAAGTCTTAACAACCGGAATCCCTCGAACATATTCAACTGCTTCATTAGACATATCATCCAGCGCATCTTGATATTCTTTCATTTTTTGCTGCATTTCTTTGCCTGTCATAGTCATCATAATGGAAAATGCAAGAACTACTGGCAAAAGGCTTAAAAGACCAAGTCTCCAATCAAACATCATAAGCAAAAAAAGCAATCCGCAAGGTGTGGCAATGGCATTTGCTCGATCTGGAAGTTGATGTGCAAGATAAGTTTCTGTTGCAGCACTGGATTCATTCACGATCTTTCGAAGTTTTCCACTGCCAAACCTCTCCGCAGCTCCCAATGGAAGTTTTACGATATGTTTCATTGTCTGCAAACGCAAATTTGTTGCAATGCGAAAAGCACCCAAATGAGAGCACATAAGACCGGAAATATATATTAGCATCGATATAACTGCAAACAATACCGCCATCCACCCATTATGTGTAACATCCTTGGCAGCATTAAAATTGGGAGCAACCTGTAATATTTCCTTCATCATTGCCCATATAAAATAATATGGAACCAAAGCGAGCAAGGCACTGATGGCAGATAATATCCATGAAGCATAGGTCAAGTATTTGTATTTTCCTGCAATTTCAAGCAGACGTGACAAATTAGATTGTTTTTTCAAGTAAACTCCTCCTTTACATTTTTATACTTTAGGTTAGCAATGACTAACTCATGTATATAAATTATAGGGCTTTACTGCCCCATAATTTTCATCCAACCAGCGGTATAAAACGCTCTCATCTGTTCAACATAATTTTCTGCGTCAGCAAGGGGCATTTCATGAATAATCAGTTCAAAAAACGTATGAAACATCCCTGTAATCAAAATATGTTCTAAGGCTGGATCTATTGGCGGAGAAGGATGACCCAACTTTGCTAAAACGTTTTTATACGCCTGGGTGCCATTCATCTCAATCTCAACCATTTCGTCTATAAAATTAGCAAATCGTGTACCTTCTGAACAGCAGAGAAGCAATTTACATTCTTCCAGATTCTGATAAGCATAATGCAGCATATCAAACATACACATCCCAGAAATATCGCTCATAACTTTCGGTTGCTGTTCATGCGGAAGATTCGCAAATTCCATCTGGGCTTCTTTAAAACGATTAATCAAATAATCATAGTGTTTGCCCACAAGAGCTTCAAAGAGCTCCTCTTTGCTTTTATAGTACCCATAAAAAGCACCCGTCGTCAGCCCTACAGATTTAAGAATATTTCGTAAGGATGCAGAACGATAACCTTTCTCCGAAAATTCCCTTTTGGCCTCAAGATGAATATATTCTAACGTTGTTAAACTTTGCTCTGCCATATCGACCTCCATATAACACTGTTATATAATACAGTTATATTATAAAATCAGTCATTTTATTTGTCAAGAGTACATTACTTGAAATATATAAATACCGGAATAATCTACATAATATTGATGCCAAGATATTTTAAAATTGATATTTTTATTAGACGCTTTTTTATAATTGGAAAAAACCTGCAGAAGCAAATCAGATTTATATTTCAATCTAACATTTAACGTAGCAAGCTATGAGGTTTGGATAAATCCAATACAAAAATAATCTGTTCTATGTCTAGCAAAATAGTATAAAGATGGTTTACTGTCATCAATAGCTTTCTAAGTAAAAAAAGTCAGTGACTATTGCCACCGACTTGCCATCTTTTTTCCGAATTTTTATTTAATATGAGAGTACATGAAAAGGCAAACAGAAATTTTTATTTTCCTGTTTGCCTTTTCCATTTTATCCTACTAAAACTGGTTCCTATGCAAATTATTGTGCAGGGTTTGTGTAAGTCAGTGTTTCATAGCCATCTGCAAAAATTGTTAAAGTGTGTTCCCCTTCTCCTGAGAAACAATCTTCCGTGAAATCAATGAATTGATCATCTCCTCCATATGCCTCATCATTAGAGAACTTATAGGCATTTTTTTCACCCCAGAAACCTGATACCATTTTGCAGCTATTCCCATCAATTTCTATACTTGTAATTGCATTCAAATATGCTGCTGCATCTGTTACTGAAAGGTCGAAACTTAAACGATAAGTGTTGTACAAAACATCCTCCTTAAATTCCAAATTCGATACAGAAGGAGCATCTTTATCTGCATCAGGTTCTGTAGGCGTATCGTCATCGACTAAACTGTTATTTTTAATGCTCAAAGTCAATGTTTCGTATCCATCCGCAATGATTTCTACAGTATAGATCTTATCTGCTTCTGTGAAGCAATCAGCAGTGAAATCGATGAATTGATCATCTCCTCCATATGCCTCATCATTAGAGAACTTATAAGAATTTGTGTCGCCCCAGAAACTTGTTTCCTGTTTGTTACACTCCACTTCATCAATCTTTATGGAAGTAATCGCTTCCAAATAAGCAGATGCCTCATCCGCTGTCAGATCAAATTTCAAACGATAATAATCGTCCCAAAAACTCTGATCAACAAAATCTAAAGACTCTGCCTTCGGAGCAGCCTGATCTTCTCCCGGCTCCCCTGGATCTTCTCCAGCATCTCCGCCAATAATTCCATCTTTTCCAACTGTCAATGTCAAATCTTCATAGGCTTCTGCGGAAATCACAACAGTATTATCGCTCTCTGTGAAAGGTGTATCCCCATGAAGAATGATCTTCTGCTCTGTTGTGTTGGTTGTGAAATACAAATCAGCAACCATGCTGGAACTATATTCTGTACCATTGACTGTTACTTTGTTTACAGCACCTATCCACGCTTCGATATCGTCATTGTAAGATGATGTGAAAACAAAAGTATATTTTGTCGGCCAGAAAGTGTCTAACTTACACTCAACTTTATCGTATTGAGGTACAGGTTTTGTTTCTGTTGATGTTCCATCACCAACAGTGAATTTCACTGTTTTTTTGTCATAATACTCTGCTGTAATCGTTACCTGATATTCGCCAGCCTGTGTAAACAAATCTTTCCCCAAAATTAAATTTTTGCCGGAAATTTCATATCCAATCTTCTCATCATAAACAGATTCTTGTCCATCAGGTAAAACATTTCTCTCCCTACCATTTGGATATTTTAGCTTGACTTCTTTCAGATATTCCCAGATGTCACCTGTGGCATTTTCCCCGGCAACCGTTACAGTAACTTCTTCTCCAACATTTCCAGCTTCTACTTCCAAATCTGTTTTTTCAACTGTTTTGTCATAATCCACTTTCATTTCGTTATCCTGATATCCGCCAACTGAAATATGAATGGTATTTTCGCCTACCTCCAGTTTGTTTTTTCCTATTGTCAAAGTAGAATCGTCCAGATTTACAGTAAAATCACCTTTTTCCAATGGATACAGATCACCGTTGAGATAAATTTTACCATCCTCTGCAACCGCAGCCAAGTAAGCTGTGTCTGCGCATCTAAGCTTCAGGTCAGAACCTTCTTGACTTTCTACCACAGTCATTTCTGGTGCAGGTCTACCGATGTAGCTACCGCCCATTTGTGTTTCCCCAAGGAGGTTGTCCTCCAGTACATATTTTGCTGCATAAGGTCGATTCTGCGTTACAGAAGCATCTTCTTTTTGCTGGAATTCAGCAAAAGTCAGATATTCACCATTAGCTTCTGCATCGTTTACCATATTGGTAAAGGCGCCGCTCTTTCCGCTGTAGTCATAGAATACTTCGCCACCTTTATCAAAAACATAAAGCCAGCTTGTCATATCCTGATCCCATCTTTCAGCAATTTTTGCTGCACTTTCCTGTTCGATGCCCAGTTTCGTCAGAATTTCCGCATTTGCCAGCAAATCAGAGTCAAAAATCAGATATGCGTTCATCACGTTGCTGCCACCGTCTCCACCGGAAGACCCGCCTCCATCGAAGGTTGCCATGGTAACAGCATCAGCACCAGCATATGTAATGGCATTATTCACTCCACTGCCAACTACAAAAGTTGTTTCCATAGGTTTGAAGCCCTCAGCATAAACCTTAATCGTATATTTCCCATTATCTGGAATATTATTATGTCCCTCACCATCGTTGTAGAGAACGAACAAATCACCAATCAGGTAGTAATCTGTAATTTTTTCCAGCTCTTTTATTTCTCCATCCGGTGCAGTCAATGTTACACGATATACAGGCATTGTAATGCCGTATACCATATTTTCTACATGGAAATGCACGTTTTTACCGCTTTGGATGACGCCGCCATTCCACTGTAAATGCATAGATGGTGCTGTTTCATTTACCACATGAATCGGGAACAACCAGCTTTGTTTTCCGCTGGTCACTCTGATGTTGTAACGTCCATTGCTAAAGAAATTGCTCTGTCCCAAAGGTATACTAATTTGACCAACAGTTTTTCCATTATGTTCTACCTGCTCTGTCTTGTACTGAAGTTTGTTATTTAAAGTATTATTGTTTTCATTGAATGCCACCAGATCAACATCCGTAATGTCATCAAACCACTTTTGCTCTTCTGCAGTGGAATAATTAAACATTACGATAACTACACCTGCGCCTTCTTCTGTAACTTCTGCATCAGGGCTATAGTATGGGATGGATTCATCAGATGCGTCCAAATCAAATGTTGTTTTTTCAGGATATACTCTTACTTTCCCAGCTTCATCATAATTTGTCAAATGATAGTCCCAAACCGCTACAGCGCCATTTGCCATCAGATTATAGGATTCTGGTACTGACGCCAATACTTCCGGTTCTTCAGGGTTCTGGTTATCTGTCAGCTTTACTTCCTGTTTGCTGTTTCCGCTTTCCAATACCAATTTGGCAGGCTTCAAAGAAGTCAGTTCCCATTTGACGATGGTTCCATCATCATCTACATTGGTAAAATTAGAAGTAACATTAACTCCGTCAATGATCAGTTTTGTATTATCCTTGGAGAAGCCTTCTTCAAAGGAAACGACAACATACTGACTTCGTCCTAAATCTACCAGTTTCGTCTGTGTAGCTTTAGCGATATTCTGAGAAGGTTTGGAGCTACCACCGCCACCGCTGCTGCTGCCACCGCCACCGCTGCTGCTGCCACCGCCGCTGCTGCTACCACCGCCGCTGCTGCCTCCAGAACTTCCTTTATTGGAATTGTCTTTTTCTTCCGTCTTTGTTTCCTCTTTTTCTTCTTCAAGATTGGTATCTTTTAGTGCATCCATAGATCTGGAAAGAAGAGCGATACCTTCCGCTCGTGTCATTGATTTTTGAGGCATTAATTTGCCATCCGCACCATAAAGATATCCATCAGAAATTAACTTTGCCATTGCATTTACTGCAAAAGCAGATATATCACCTCTATCTGTAAAATCATCCAAAACAGATAAATCTACTGAAGTATTTTCTTCAAGCAGTCTTACAATCATAACCGCGGCCTGTTCTCTTGTGACAGGCTGATTCGGGGACATAGTGGTTGCCGATGTTCCGCTCATATATCCTGCAGATAAAGCTTTTGCTAAATCAGAGCGATACCAAGCACTATCTTCTACATCTGTATAGTTTGCAATAGATGGAGATTCTTCTGTATACCCCATTACTCGATTAATAACAGCTGCAAACTGCGCTCTTGTCATAATCTGATTTGGAAGATAATTCCCAGTTCCATCACCAGCAATATATCCATTCTCCGCGAATGTTAATATTTGTTGTTGCGCCCAATGTCCATCAATATCAGAACCAGCCGCAAATACCTGTGCAGAGGGAAGTGCCCCCAACGCAATACTTGAAGTCATTAATGCTGCACATATCTGTGCCTGTAGTTTTTTCATAAACGCCTCCTCTTCAGTTAGCAACAACTAACTTAATGTTATAATGAAGTATTTCATATTAATATCTAATCCCTTCTACATATTCCACTTCCCCTCTAATTGATAAGAGTTAGCATATGCTTACTGGATTAATTATAAAAGAACAATAACTTTATTTCAATCGTCACATTATTCAAATTTGATGTATAAAAATTGTGAAATACTCACAGTATCTCTCTGTGATAAAACCAAAAATCACTTTGATTTCATTTTTTGCTTACGCTTGGAATTTTGAGGAAACCAGCCACGCGCAACACGTTTTGTTTGCTCTTTCAATTCTTTGATACTCCATAAAAAAGAACATCCTAAGATACCTAATAATACAGAAAATATATTGTTCATAAATAAGGAAAGTATCAAACAAAACAAACCCATCATGAAATATACTGGCCAAATACGTTCTGAAAAATAATATTCACTCCATATTACCAACGGATGAAATATACCAATAATACACAAAGAAGCAATTCCTACTAAAATTCCATCAAAATGAAACATATCCTCCACCTCATTTTCAATAAAATATTCAATTTCAATGCCATCCAGTACATTTGCGAAAATGCCAGTATTCCCGATATTTATAATACAGGAATTCATCTGCAGAAAAAATCTTAAAAAATTTATATGCATTGATATACTTCCCGTAGTTTTCTCCAAAAATCTATACAGGAAAGCGACGTTCCATTTAGAAAAACGGAACGTCGCTTAAATGAATCTATTAAAATATCATGACTTTATAGAGAATAGCATGCAATCTCCAATATGGAAATCAAATTTCACATTGTACAAGTGTTTTCAAAGCTGAAAAACTTTCTGCGCCCATACAATGTTCCAACTCACATGCATCTCTTGATGCAATTTCTGGTTTCACTCCCAAACTGATAAGTAATTTACATAGCACTTGATATCTTTCATTCATTTCTTTTGCAATCTGCAAACCTTTCTGAGTTAAGTAAATATACTTTCCGTCGACCAGATAAACAAAACCTTCTTCCGCTAGAATCTTTACGGAAACAGATACAGTAGCGCGCGAAACAGATAAGGCATGCACGAGATGCTGATTGCGTACAACTCCTTTTTGTGAAAGTTCATAAATAGTTTTTAAGTAATTTTCTGTTACTCTCCTCTGTTTCACTTACCTCACCCATCCTTATATAATAAGATGTAACCTGTAATTATATAATCAAATTCGTTATTACGAAAATACAATTACTTATTTGTCTTATCACAGCAACAACTTCCATGCCCGTTTTCTTTTGTTCCACAGGAACAACCATCTGGGCAACCAATACATTTCCGTCCGCTTTTTTTCGCCCTATAAACATATATGCCAGCTGCTACCACAATGATGAGAATGATTGCAATTATGATATAATCAATCATACCGTTTTCGCTCCGTTCAATTCATATTCGTGTTTCAGTTCCTTTTCTGTTTTCTTGCACAGATAAATCACAACAGCTACCATGATCAATACTGCAATCAAACCAGGTACAAAGCCAGCTCCTACAGAACCTGTCGTAATCAAAGTACCAATCTGGTATACTAAGAAACCAACGGTATAACCGGTACACAACTGTAAGCCAATACCGCCCCACAACCATTTTTTGCTTTTCATTTCAGAGTTCATGGCACCAATGGCCGCAAAGCAAGGAGGTGAATACAGGTTGAACATCAGATATGCCAGTGCAGCAACTTTTGTAATAGCAATTACACCTGCAATTTCACCGCCTGCACCTTCAATCATTGCCAACTCTTCTGTATCAATCAGATTTTCCAAACCAACAAAGCATACAGCTAAAGTACCTACAACGTTTTCTTTTGCAATAAAGCCTGTTACTGCTGCCGCTGCCAGCTGCCAGCTAAGTACACCAACAATGGGAATCAGCAAATAAGCAAATGGTCCAGCAATGGAAGCCAAAATGGAGCTATCAGCAGTTTCTGCCACCTGGAAACTCCAGTTGAAAGTCTGCATAATCTGTACAGCTGTATTACACAGCAGGATAATGGTCGCTGCTTTTACGATGTACGCCCAGCCACGTGCACACATCGCTTTCAAAGCAAAGATAAAAGAGGGTGCTTTGTATTCAGGCAATTCCATAATAAAGAAAGACTTACGGTTTTTATATCCAGAAATTTTGTTTACGAGCAAAGCACCAAGGAAAATCAAAACAACGCCAGTAAAATACATCAGGAAGCTAACCCAACCAGCATCTTCAAAGAAAGCACCTGCAAACAAAGCAATTACGGGGATTTTTGCACCACAGGGCATAAAGGGTGTCAGCATTGCTGTCGCACGACGTTCACGTTCGTTTCTAATTGTACGGCTTGCCATAACACCAGGAATTGCACAACCAGTACCGATTACAAAAGGAATCACGGATTTACCAGAAAGACCAACTTTTTTAAAGATTGGATCCAGCACAACAGAAACACGGGACATATATCCACAATCTTCCAGCAATGCAATCAGGAAATACATGATCATAACCAGTGGCAGGAAACCAACAACGGCACCAACGCCGCCGATGATACCATCAACCAACAAGGCTGACAGCAACGGATTCGCATCTGCCAGTAATTCACCAATGTAACCCTGGAAAGTTTCAATCCAAGCAACCAATGTATCCGCGATCAATGGACCGACCCATACCTGTGAAATTTGGAATACCAAAAACATGACAACAGCAAAGATGGGAATACCCACGATTTTGTTGGTCAAAACATTATCTATTGCGTCACCTGTGCCCTTATCTTTTGTCAAGATTTTTCTTTTTTCCACTTGGGACACCAGATCATTTACAAATGCAAATCGTTTTCGATCCGCTTCTTCAACGACATGCTTATTGGTCAAATCAATATCCCCTTGCACATAGGGCGCTTTTTGAACTTGTCCCTTTGAAGCCACCGCTGCATCAACAACCAATTTCAGACCTTCGGCAGCAGTTGAAACTGTTTCTACTACCGGGCAGCCCAGCTTTTCTGAAAGGACTTTTGTATTGATGGTAGTTTCTTTTTTCTTATTGATATCACTTTTATTCAATGCTACTACCACAGGAATTCCCAATTCCAAAAGCTGTGTCGTAAAAAACAAGCTACGACTTAAATTAGTTGCATCCACAATATTAATAATGGCATCTGGATGTTCATTTCTAACGTAAGAGCTTGTGATACTTTCTTCCGATGTGAAAGGTGACATTGAATATGCACCCGGAAGGTCAACTGCAACCAGTTCTTCCACTTCTCCAGAGTAATTCTTTTTAATAGGATGTTCTTTTTTTTCAACCGTAACGCCAGCCCAGTTCCCCACTTTTTCATTTCTACCTGTCAAGGCATTGAACATAGTGGTTTTACCAGAGTTCGGGTTGCCTGCAAGGGCAATTCTCATAATACTTCCTCCTCTTCCCTATATAATATTTGCTTTATATTCAGACATATAGTTATCTTACGCTAACCATATGTCAAAATAAACTACTCTCATAAAAATCAAATCTGAATTGCTGCTGCCAATTGATTATCGATATTGTATCTGCCGTCCTTAATGGAAACAACGCATCCACCTTTTAATCGAGAAACAACTGTAATTGGTTCGCCTGCATAACAGCCAAGAGAAAATAAAAATGCATTTAACTCCTCATCATCTGTATTAATACTTTGAATAATATATTCTTTTCCCTCAAGTGCATGTTCTAATGTCATGAAAATTCTCCCTTTATTATGTATTTACTTTCAATACGCTAATTTATGTTAGTTATAGCTAACACACAAATATATTGCAGTTAGCGTTATCTAACTCACACATAGTATATACCTTAGTATTACATGTGTCAAGAAAAAAATATTTATTTACGTAATTTTTGAGATACATTATAAATATAAGAAATCATTTTAATACCGTCACAATCAAACAAAAAAGTTGTTCAGTTGTCATTAGCTAACTGTTATGTTTTATATAATCTGTCATACAGCCTCCGAAATCATACTAACCAATAATATTGATTATCATTTTACTTGTTAGTATTTTAAAATTTTACCCGTTTGATATGATACAAGAAAGTTGAAACAAGATTATTAGACTTTCGCCAAAAGCGACCTACTTTATATTCACAAAATTATGATAAAGCACTAGTGAAAAATATGGGCAGATGATATGCCCCGTGCTCCCACAAAGAAATCAATCTGACAGTTTCGCTGTTTCCTTAATATTAATCCCAGCAGTCAATGGTTATAAAACGATAGGCTAATTTATTTCTATTCCACTTAATCAATCATATTAAAAGAACATCAAAAAGCTGGTTTAATTAGTCATATAGAGCCAAGTTCTCATTTTAGTATACAAAAATTCCAATGCTCTTAAAGGATAGAAATACTATTCACGTTAAAAAAATTCTTACTTCCATTTCCTAATGGAATCCTTTTATAAAACTATGAAATAAGTACTTATTCAAGGTATCAATTTTGAATCACTTAAATAGACTCAAAAATTATCTTTATAAATATTGAACTATATTATATAACTGAATTTAACTACACAAAACTTGCCCATCTTTCTTTCATTCAATTCGAAAAAGGCAATCCACAAAACCTATACACTTTTTCTAAAGAATCTAATCGCGTCCGCAACAAATAATGGGATGGGATACCATACATACTTTTTTAACATAAAAATCCTTTTTATTCAGTAAATTATTTGCACAGATCATACTAATATCTACATAAAAACCAGTTGAAAAGTATGTTTCAACTGGTTTTCCAAATCGCATAAATTATATTTTAATGTTGCAATACTCAGCAATTATAAAACGTATAACTCTTATTTCTTTCGCATATGACACACGCCTATCACTGCAAACAGAGCTCGAAAGCTTTGGTCCAATAACAGAGCTGTCCATGCTCCATATAGCTGCATATCCAGCACAACAACCAACAAATAAGTAATCAATGGACGTAATATGGCAATGCTCACCAATGAATATATAGCTACATATCCTGTATGACCCATACCTCTCAATATCCCTGCATGAGTCAAAGAAAAACTTTCCGGAAAACTCACAAACGCTACAAACAACATAATCCCTGAAGCTAACAGCAGTTCTTGTCCTTCTAACGCATACATGGAAAGCACAGGAACACGTAAGACAATACACAAAACACATGCTATAGATGCAGTCAGCAAACTTTCCCATTTTACCACATGACAAATATTTTTCAGTTTTTTCCCACCTGTTGCTCCAATATCATTTCCACACTGTATCAATCCGGCTTTTCCCATACCTTGCGAAAAACTATAGTATATATCGCACATTCCCATACAGATATTGTGTATTCCAAGGGAAGATGCTCCCAGCCCTGCTACAATCCTTGTGTATGCAAACATACCAAAACGTTCAACCGCCTGCTCAGTAAATACCCCTCCATATAATGGCATAATCTGACTCAAATACCTTCGATCAGGTTTCCATCTACTTTTCTTTAGCAATGATGCTGGATGCTTTTGGGGCAAAAGAATAAGAAGTGTATACCCGAGTGCAGCAACTGCTCCAAACAATGTTCCTAATCCAGCTCCAAACACCCCCAGCCTAGGAGCGGGTCCAATACCATAAATAAAGACCGCATTACACAACACATTGATTACATTTCCTAGCACATTCGCTTTCAAAACAGATTTCGTATCTCCAAGCCCTGCTAAAACACCATGTAATGCAATGGCAGGGGCAGTAAAGAACAATCCGAAAAAAGCAGGTCTTGCATATGCCATAGCAGAATTCAAATAAGTCCTGTCTGCTCCCGCGAACAACAAAATAGGTTCTAACAACAGAATCGTGCAAAGCAACAATATTCCGCCACCCAGTAATGCAATCGTTAGAGTTTGTTTTGTAAATCTACTTAAACTTTCTCCTTTACTTTCTCCACTACGCCGTGCAACATACGCTGTTACAGCCACTGCAAAAGCTCTAGAAAAACACAATATCACCATTCTGGGTTGTGAAAAAATACTCACCGCAGCTACAGCTGTCGTTCCTAACGAAGAAACCATCAACAAATCTACTGCTGAAAGCATCATTAGCAGCAATCCTTCTGCCGCAGCAGGCCCTGCAAGGCGCCAAAAAACTTTACGTTCTTCCATAAGCAACTATGGCATCTCCAGGCTGTACGCCAAGAGCCGTTGTATAGTAAAGTATCACTCCGTCGAATTCGGCTTTGATTTCTACTGGTTTGCCCTTCGGATATGGTTGCAGCACTCCCAAAACATCCCCTTCTGAGACAAAATTACCTGCAGTAATTTTTGGGTACCAATACCCATATACAGTTGACTCTTCATATTTGGCTTTCGCAATTTCCTGCTGCTGTACCAATTTGAACTTTTGTTCTGAAATAGAAAGATAAGCCATGATTCGATATACATCTTCCATACAGTCTGCAACCTCTAATTCAGACCACCGTCCACCCTCTCCTCTTTCAATGAGCAAAGAGGGAACACCTTTTTGTACTGCCCAACTATATAAACCGTTTTTTGCCGTTGATCGCACACGATAAGGTACAGAAAGCATCTTTGCACCTTCCAAAGCCAACCGGTTCACCTCATCACTACCCACCGAAGGAATAAATACCAAAGGAAATAAAGATTCATTGATATCTCCACTATGCAAATCAATCAAAAAATCTGCATAGGGATAAATTTCTTTTTCTATGGTATATGCGATTTGTTCAGACAGGGTTCCATCTTGTCTACCCGGAAAAGCTCGATTCAAATTTACATTATCTTCCGGTACCACCTGCTTTGCACCACTTAAAAAGCCCTGTGCATTTACAAGCGGTAATATTATCACATTCCCGGATAATCTTTCAGTGTTTAATTCTTTAATTAATCTCTTTATTGCCTCAATTCCAACATACTCACATCCATGGACACCCGCCGCCACAACCAATGTCTTACCTGGAAAAGCACCACAGTATAATATAACATCTAACGCATACTCTTCATTTACATGAATTTTGATGTACTTTTTTTCTCCACGTTCTATTTTATGTCCGCATAGGATCATACTGTTTTTGCCTCCTCCGTATCAAACACGATAATAGACTCCAATAATTTGCGGGCATACTGATCTTTCGTTTGACTGATTTTATCTACCGGAAGATATTCCGTTACATGACCTTGATACAAAAATAGCACATCGTCACATAGATAAGTAATAGACGTCAAATCATGGGTAATAAAAATATATGTCAGCTGAAGTTTTTCTTTCAGTTCCAACAACAAATCCATAATCTGCACTTGTGTATGCGCATCCAATGAGGATATGGCTTCATCGAATAACACGATCTGTGGATTGCAGGCCACTGCTCTGGCAATGCACACGCGCTGCAACTGGCCGCCGGATAATTCATGCGGAAATCTATCTGCAAAATCTTCAGACAGTCCAACTAACTCTAATAATTTTTTGATTTCCTTTTCATATTGCAGCTTTTCCTTCTCTCTCCTTTGACGAACAAACAAACCTTCTTTGATGACATCGCTCACACGGAACCGAGGATTGGCTGAAGTCGTATAATCTTGGAACACAACACTTAGTTTATTTTGCAATTCTTTACGACCTTTTCGCGATGCATAAACAGAAGTTCCATCTATCATAACCTCACCTGTATCGGGTTTCAGCAAACCGCAAATCACGCGTCCCATGGTTGATTTGCCGCTTCCAGATTCACCCAAAATACCAAGGCAAGTTCCTTTCTTTACTTTTAGTGACACATCAAACAGCACCTGTTGCCTAGTGTGTCCAAAAATCTTATCCTGTCGTTCGCTTCGGAAACTGACACAAACTTTATCTAGCTGGAGCACAATGGCTCACCTCACCTTCCAACGCCTTTCTGTATTTTCGCATGACATCTCGTCTTTTTTCAATTAATAATCTGGTATACGGATCTTTTGCATGATGCATAATATGATAAAATTCACCCTGATCAACAACCACCCCCTGATTGAGTACAACAATCCGATCTGCCACACGTGAAATTGCATTCAGATCATGGGATATAAAAATCATCGCCACTTTATGTTCCTCTTTGATTCGCAAAAACTCATTCAAAATCTCGAACTGTGTAATAGCATCAATAGCAGTAGTTGGCTCATCCGCAATCAAAAGTTCTGGTGTCATGGAAGTTGCAAGACCGATCATGATCCTCTGCAACATACCACCAGAAAGTTGATGAGGATATTTCTCCAGTACTTCCTCAGGGTTCCTGATTTGCATCTTCAAAAGCATGTTAATAGATCTTTCTCGAACTTCTTCGTTGTCCCATTGATTATGTGCTGCATAGGTTTCTGAAATCTGGTTCCCAATACGATAAAGCGGATCAAAGGATGTCATAGGGTTCTGCAGTACCATCCCCACTTTACCACCTCTTAATTTTCTCAACTCTTCAGCGTTTTTCCCTAGCAACTCATCCCCTTGGAATTTTGCGCTTCCTGAAACCTGAAAATTTTTGTCTAAAAGTCCCATTGCAGCCTTCATGGTCATGGACTTTCCGCTTCCAGATTCGCCTAAAATACCAAGGCATTCTCCAGGTGCTACAGAAAACGAAATTCCCTTTACTAAGTCTTTTGTTTTTTTTCTACCTTTCAAAGAGACACATAACTGATTCAATTCCAATACTGGTTTCATTGCTTCACCTCCTTTGGATCCAATACATCACGCATAGCATCTCCCAATAAGTTAAAGCAGCATACAAGAACTACAATTGCTACCCCGGGTGCGATCATCTGCACTGGATTGCTGGTCAAAACTTCTTTTGCTTCATTGAGCATGGCTCCCCACTCTGGTGTCGGTGCCTGTACACCAAGCCCCAAGAAGGAAAGTGTAGAAATATTGATGATAGCCCAACCAATATCCAATGATGCTAACACCACCAGATCAGAAGTGATAGAGGGCAATAAATGACGGAATAAAATAAACCGTTCTGGCATGCCTACACATCTTGAGAACTGAACAAAATTTCTATCACGGTACTGTAAAACACCCGTTCGAATCATTCTGGCATACCAAGCCCACTTGATAAAAACATTTGCTATAATTACATTCTGTACATTGATACCCAATAAAGCTACAACGGCAAATACCATAATTTGGCTGGGAAAAGAAAGCATCACGTCTACCACTCGCATGATTACTTCTTCCACGATTCCACGAAAATACCCTGCCATAATTCCCAGCAAAGCACCAATGCCTATGGTCCCTAACATGGTAAGTGTAGCGAGACCCAACGTAGGGCGGATACCATAAATCATTCTAGATAGCACACATCTTCCCAATTGATCGGTTCCTAATGGATATTGCAAGCTATATTCAGCAAATTTATTGATAATATTTGTTTCATAAGGGTCATTAGGCGCTATAATCGGCGCAAAAATTCCAATACACGCAACAACAAGGATCAGCGCACTCGTAAAAACTGCTGCACGATTTTGCAAAAAACGTTTCGTCACTTTTTAGTCCTCCTTTCGTAATCTTGGATCTGATACAGTTTGCAGTATATCAAAAAGCAAATTGAACACCACAAAAAGGACACCAATAAGCAGTACATATGTCTGAATTACCGGATAATCACGATTAAAAATCGAGCTGATACATAATGTTCCTAGTCCCGGCCAAGAAAAAACATTTTCAACCACAATGGTACCCGAAATCAGCTGAGGAATACTCATCCCCATGGCTACAATACAAGTATGCACGGAGTTCTTTAAAACATGTTTTACCCAAATTGCTTTTTGCGGCAATCCTCTTACATTGGCATATAAAACATAATCCTGTTTCATATTTTCCAGCATATTATTACGAATCAACCGAATATAAGTGGAGATATAACTTAACGCTACTGTAAAAGCAGGCAAAATCAAATGCCTCCATGAACCGCTTCCATTTGTGGGAAGCCAGCCTAACTTTACACCAATACCCCACATCAGTAATAAGCCAACCCAATAAGGAGGCATTGCTGTGGAAACAAATACTGTTCCGCGCATGATTCTGTCAAACCATCCATCTTTATATACTGCGCAAAGAAAGCCAATAGGAATACTTAGAACCAATACGATCACAAAGGAAGCTCCGGCGAGTTCCAATGTTGCAGGTAATGACCTAAGAATCTCACCTGCTACCGTTCGTGCAGGGTTCACATAACTAATACCAAAATCCCCTTGCAGGCATCCTATCACCCAATCAAAATATCGTACCAGAAATGGTTTATTTAATCCAAGCATCTCTTCCATTTCTGCAATGGCTGCATCGGTGATAACCGGCATTTGCTGTACACGAAGAGCTACCTCCGCCGGATTTGAAGGAATCAAGTTGATAAACATAAAGCATACAAAAGAAATTGCCAATAGCAGCGGGATCGCCAATAGAATTCTTCGAATTACATATCTACGCATCCTTATTCTCCTTTCAAGATATTTTCAAGAAAAGAACCGCTTCTTTATTAGAAGCGGCTCTTCGCTGTTCTTTTTACTGGAAATACATATCCGCAAAAGGAACATCGTACTGATCTGTACCGAAATGTACACCCTGCAAATCAGATGTATAAAGTGCCTTATTGCATTCATATGTCAGCGGAATATAAACTGCATCTTCATGCAAACGTGTAAGAACAAAGCTATAAAGTTCCTGGCGTTCTGTTTCATCCGTTGTTGTAAGAATTTCTGTAATTGCCGCATCAATCTCAGCTTTATCCGCTAAGCCCAACTGTGCAGCGTAGTCCCCATATACCGGTGCACGCATCGCTGCAAGAGATGACTGTGGATCATAAGGCATACCCCAGCAAATATTGAACACCATATCAAAATTACCCGCTTTCATGCTGTCACGATAAGATTGCTCTTCCTCTCCATGAATATTGATAGAAATACCCAATTTCAAGTATTCACTCTGCAGATATTCCGCAATGGTTTTTTCTGTTACACTATCACTGTTGTACAGCAATTCCAATTCCAGCTTCTTTCCATCTTTTTGACGAATGCCGTCACTTCCCATAGTCCAGCCAGCTTCATCCAGCATCTGTGCGGCTGTATCCGCATTATATTCATAAGGAGTCAATTCTACATCGCAATAAGGTACTGTTTTTGCATACAAAGTATCTGCAGGTTCTTCCAATCCATAGAAAATACCATCAGAAATAGCCTGTCTATTTGTGGCGTACTGCAAAGCCTGTCTTACTGTTGTATCACTCAAAATATCGTTGGTCGTATTCAGTACGATATGTCTTGTAGAAGTTGGTTCAGACAAAGAAACAGAAAATTTTTCACTGTCCACATACTGACTAATGGCATCTGCATCCAGCATATTCTTACCAAAAATCAAATCGATTTCGCCAGATTCCAAAGCCATGATACGTGTCTGATTGTCTGGAATTACTTTTACTGTTATTTTTTCAATTGCAGGTAGCTCGCCCCAGTAATTTTCATTCCGTTCAAACACCGCATACTCGTCTGTCACAAAATCTGTCAACACATAAGGACCTGTACCAATATAGCCATTCACACCGTCTTTTGTACTGCCGTTGATCATGCAATTAGGGGAAATCATTGCAAAAGGTCGAATGCAACCCAATTCTGTCAACATAGGGTAATATGGCTCACTTAATTCAATAACAAACGTATTTTCATCCGGAGCAGATACTCCAACCAATAAATTCATCATTTCCAGCCAAGTATGTCTTTCTTTGTTTTCAATGATCGCATTGAAATTCGCTAAGATCGCATTAGCATCACACACAGCACCATCGGAAAAAGTAACCCCTTCTCGAATCTTAAAGGTATATATTCTGCCATCTTCGCTTATGGTCCAACTTTCTGCTAAGCATCCTTCGTAACCATCATCTGTAATGCTGACCAATGTATCATAAAGCATGCTCTGGGCATACATTTCTCCAGCATATAGATGGGGGTTCAAATCACGAATATCTCTGTAGTTTACAAAAACCAATTCATTATTGGTATTTTCACTGCTTGTACTACTTGTTTCAACCCCTTGTCCGCAACCACTCAATACCCCAAATGCTGTAACACATCCAAGAATGATTGCAATAATTTTCTTTTTCATTTGTTATACTACCTCCCTGTAATTGTTTTCGAAACATATTATATCGGAGTTAGTTATTGCTTACCAGTGGGTAAATTTTCATATCTAACTATAACAAATCGTTATAACATCTTTTCAAAATTTTCGATAATCCACACAGACTGCTCAGAAAGTACCCGTTCCGGATCTCTGATATACCCAATCTGTAAAAAGGGTTCACATCCATTAATCGGCAATGATTTAATATCATATTGTTCATAAGGTTCATGCATAAAATCCAGACCAAGACTACAAACATCTGTATATAATAACAGGTCAGTATATAAATGGTCACTGTTTGTATATACGCTATGATGTAAATTTTTTGTGTCGATAATACCCATACTTACACTTTCCAAATGATGCTCCATAGAAAAGAAATCTCTAACACCACGAACAAATCTTAACTTTGGCAAATCAGAAAAATCAACGCTTTCCTCATGATATAAAGGATGATATTTTCCGACATACAAGCAGATTTTTTTTGACTTCAACGGAACAAAGATCAAATTTTTATGTGACAATATATGTTGAAATGTCTGTACCTGGCGTTGTGCCACGTAAACAATGCCAATTTCTGATATACCTTGATGTACCTGATCCGCAATTTCTTCCACCGAACCCTCGTGATGTTCAATAGTATATGTATCGCCAAATTTTTTATAAAAATCTACCAATAATCGTGCAATCATGTTACTGGGATACGTTGAAATACGAATACTGTTTTTACCCTCTGGAACCGCCAAGGAAGAAATCGTTGCCGTAGCCTTTAATACCATTCTTGCATATTCCAAAACCATTTCCCCATATACCGTCGGAACAACGCCCTTTCCTGTTCTTTTCAGCAATGGTCTGCCCAGTTCACGTTCCAATGCTGTAATCGTTTTGCTTACATTTGGTTGAGATGTATACATACATGCAGCAGCGCGAGATAAACTTCCTCTCTCGCAAGCAATCACGAAAAATTCAAGCTGTTTAATATCCATAAAAGACCTCCTCCAAAAATTAGCCATTGCTAACTCTATTTTATCATATTCTTTTCTATTTACATATAGTACTATAACTAAATGACATATTTTCTCTTAACATACACATGATTTTCAATATGAAAATAGAGAAAAATCATAATCTATTTTTCGACAATAATCGATAAGATGACATAAAAGCTGTGAATATATAAGATTCACAGCTTTTTTCATTTACCTACTACATATCATATCTATTTTTCCACGATTCACAGGAAAACGCATTTCTCTGACCATCATCATCCAATGTACCATATTTAAAATATTCTCAAATATTTTCATACAAACTTTATTTTTATCATCCTCCTCATAATTCATTTCCTGAAAAGAAATATATGCTCGCTTTGCATTTTGATATGCATTTACAGCATAGGTATCTTAGATCTATATTAAAAAAGTGGACACATAAAGTAACTATCTATTACAATAAAGTAGA
>ERZ827037.1110-NODE-1110-length-30667-cov-11.007383_pt1 | contig 30667 bp, 30 predicted proteins | sample MGYA00519924_ERZ827037 | MGnify/ENA primary metagenome ERZ827037 (study PRJEB31778, sample SAMEA3449250) | human gut metagenome | biome: human gut; feature: human-associated habitat; material: faeces | place: United Kingdom | collected 2010/2012 ...
TGATAGAGGAAGTGAATTTTGTGATGCTGAAGGGTTTGAAAAAGAAGAAAATGAATCAAGACGTACACGAATCTTCTATTGTGATCCAATGGCTTCTGGTCAAAAAGGAAGTTTAGAAAACAATCATAAAGAAATCCGCTATATTTGTCCAAAAGAAAATGATTTAAAAGATTTAGGACTTAACAGTCAGGAAAAAGCAAATCTAATAGTCTCACATATCAATTCTCAATCAAAAGAACATTTAAAAGGTAAATCACCATTAGAAGTAATGGAATTTATGAATCCTGCACTTTATCAAAAATTCAAAGATTTTGGAATTGAAAGAATCAATAAAGACAATATTGTTTTAAAACCTTACTTATTAAAAGATTAAAATCATTCAGAGAATGTATGAAAATGGGTATACAGATTGACAGTTCAATACTTTATTCAAGTGGATTTTAGTCTTACACTCAAAAAAAATTGACAAAAATGCACAGCTTTAATGTGCCCCAAAATAGTACTCTTTCATAACAAAATTTGGTTTTCAATCACATGAAAGACTAAATTCAACCACCAAAATAAAAAGAATATTAGGCAAATCACCTAATATTCTTATAAAATCTGCTTTCTGAAAGAGTAAATTCTACTTTTATTTTTCATTTTTTTAAAGTGGAATTTAACTTTTCACTTTAGCATTTTAAAAGTCATAGAAAACAATGAAAAAGAATTTAGATTTGGCTAGATGAGATTACCTCAACTCTCTGAAGATCCAACAAATATTGGTTTTGATCAAGTAAAACAATTGGTTGATACTTTTTAGATGCAGTATTCAACTATTTTGACTCAAGTTTTGTTTATCATAATGGATATAGCGAAAATGCTATTAAAAAATGTTTAGTAGAACGTCATCCTCGTGATTGTTATATACTTACTTCTAAATTTCTTGTTTTTTCTATTCAAAAGGAAGAAGTTGTCCAAATTTTTAATCAACAATTAGAAAACTGTGGTGTTAAATATTTTGATTATTTCTTATTACACAATATGAATATTCATCATTACAATAGCGTTGTTAAAAGCTGTAAAATGTTTGAATATATGCAAGAATAAAAAAAAGAAGGCAAAATTAAACATTTTTCATGATAGAGCAGATGTTCTAGATTTGATTTTAAACGAACATCTAGAAATCGATGCTGTTCAAATTGCCTTAATTTACTGTGATTAGAATAGTAAATTTATTCAAGCAAAAGCATGCTATGAAGTGATCCAAAAACAAATGATTATTATGAGTGGAATGCTTACCAATCCACCAAAAAATAGTGATTTAACCACAAATATTTCACTTGCATTACGTTTCTGTGGAGAATTAGATGGAATTCTTGCGATTTTATCAGGGATGTCTAATTTAACACAAGTTAAAAAAATATTGATTGTATGAAAGATTTTCAACCTTTATCAAATGAAGAAAAAACATACATTGAAAAATTAACAGTTGCTTATAAACAAGGTGACTCTTTAGATTGTATTGATTTTGATCAATATAAAGATATTAAACCTCATGGTATTTCTTTAGCTTCTCTTTTAGAAACTTATAATAGTTGTATGATTCAAGCTTAGAAGTAGAAGATGAAAAGTTAAATCATCTTATAAAAGAAGCTGATGAATTTTTAGCAAGTCATTCATTTGCAAATTATAATAGTAAATTAAAATAGAGTTCAATTCAATTTGAACTCTATTTTTCTTAATTGATTGCTTCTTTTCCTATTTCCCCTGTACGAATACGAAGAGCACTTTTTAAATCAAAGCTGATGATCTTACCATCTCCAGGATGTCCTGTATAAGCAGCTTTTTGAATAGCTTCAATTGTCTTCTTTTCCCAATTTTCATCACTTACAATTATTTCAAATTTAATTTTAGGAAGCATATTAATTTCAACTTCTTGTCCTCGAACAATTTCAAGATATCCTTTTTGTTTACCACAGCCCATCACTTGATAAATTGTAATTCCATGAACTTCAATTTCTGAAAGTGCTTCTTTAACATCTTCTAATTTTTCTTCACGTACAATCGCTTCTATTTTAATCACTTTCCATTCCCCCTAATCTAAACCATTAAATGACGGATAAGCTGTTTCATTGTGCTCAGATAAATCTAAACCTACTTGTTCATCACGTTTTTCAACTCTTAAAGGTGTAAACAAACGAACAAGTCCAATACAAATAAGTGTTCCTACAACAGCTACAACAATTGTTACTAAAATACTGATTACTTGTACAATAAATAGGTGTGTATCACCAAAGAATAAACCATTCCACTTAGCTACTGAATTAATAGAAGTTTGAGTAAACAAGCCTGTCGCAAGTCCTCCCCAAACACCACCAATACCATGACAACCAAAAGCATCTAAAGCATCATCATAATCAAATTTTTGTTTAACTTTAGAAATCATAAAATAGCAAATTGGGCTTCCTACAAAACCAATGATCAATGAAGCCCAAACAGGTACAAAACCTGCTCCTGGCGTAATAGCGACAAGTCCTACAACAAGACCTGTCACACACCCTACAAGTGTGGGCTTTTCAGCCATAAGAATATCCATCATCATCCAAGAAAGCATACCAGATGCTGCAGAAATAGCTGTTGTCGCAAAAGCATGAATGGCAAGACCATCCGCTTTTAAAGCACTTCCGGCATTAAAGCCAAACCATCCAAATAAAAGTAAACTTGCACCTAAAACAACAAAAGGAATATTATGGATACGATAATTGGCTTTTCCATAATCCTTTCTCTTTCCTAAAACTAAACACAAAACAAGTGCGCTTACTCCTGAAGAAATATGAACAACATTTCCTCCAGCGAAATCAACAGAACCTATTTTAGCAAGAAATCCCCCAATTCCCCACACCATATGTGCCATTGGATAATAAACAAGCGTAGACCAAAAAATAATAAATAAAAATAAAGCTTTAAATTTCATTCTTCCAGCAACTGCCCCTGTAATTAAAGCTGGTGTAATGATTGCAAACATCATTTGAAACATTGCAAAGCCCAAATCAGGAATTGTTGAAGCATACTCTCCAACTTTACCAGTAAGACCAACAAGTCCTAAATGACTTAAATCACCAATAATACCTAAATGATCCACTCCAAAAGCAAGTGAGTAACCAAATAAGACCCACATAACTGTCGCAATACCAATTACGAAAATAGATGTCATCATCGTATTGACAACATTTTTTCTTCGAACCATCCCGCCATAGAAAAAAGCAAGGCCTGGTGTCATCAAGAGTACGAGTGCACTACAAATCATCATGAATCCTGTATCCCCTGTATCAATCATGTCAATTCCCCCTATTTCATGAATTTGTTATATAGTATAAATGATTATTTATTATCGTGCAAGTATTTTATTACCGAAATATATTCTTATAAAGAAAAAACTTGAGCAAAAATACTCAAGTTTTCCTTTTAAATTTATTGATATTTCCATGCATTTGATTGCATTTGCATATCAACCATATGTTTATAAATCCCCTTTTGTTGTTTTAATTCTTGTGGCTTCCCTTGTTCAGCAACAACACCCTCTTTTAAAACAACAATTTTATCAACACCATCTACTGTTCTCATTCGATGCGCAATAACTAAAACTGTTTTATTTTCAATTAATTTAGAAATAGATTCTTGAATCAATGATTCATTATCTACATCTAATGAAGCTGTTGCTTCATCCATTAAGATAATTGGAGCATCTTTTAAGAAGGCTCTAGCAATAGAAATTCTTTGTCGTTGTCCTCCTGATAATTCAGAACCATTTTCACCAATCATTGTATTCCATTGATCAGGCATTTTTTCAACAAATTCATCACAATGCGCTAATTTTGCTGCAGCAATCACTTCTTCATCGGTTGCATCCTTTTTACCAATACGAATATTTTCCATAACTGTGTTATTAAATAATGTGACATCTTGAAAAACAATTGAATAAAGTTCTAATAATTTTTCAGGTTCAACCTTTGAAACATCCATTCCCCCAACGGTAATCTTTCCTTGATTAATATCATAAAAACGTGCAGCAAGTCGTGAAATGGTTGTTTTACCACCACCACTTGGCCCAATTAATGCTGTGACTTCTCCTTGTTTTGCGACAAATGATACATCTGATAATACTTTTTCTTTTTGATTATAAGAGAAAGCCACATGATCAAATACAATATCATAGCCTTCATTTGTAAGTGTATCAACTCCTGTTTGTTCTTCATGGGATAAAATCTCATCCATACGTTTACAATTCGTATCAAGACTAATCATAGCAGATAAATTTTGTAAAGAAATTTGTAAAGGTTCGTACATACGTGTCACAACAAGTAAAAACATAAAGAATGTAAGAATTGTAATTTCATCTTTTACTAATAAGTAACTTCCTACAAGGGTAACTGTTCCCATCCCAAGTTTTAAAACCATTTGAGCACTACAAACAAAAGCAGCATTCGTAAATTCTGCAAAGATAGCATGATTTTCAACAGCTTTGATTTTTTTATTAAGAGATTTCATATACGTATCACACATATTATTCGATCTTAAATCTCTTAATGTTTCTAATCCTTCTTGAATACCATCCAAACAATTGATACGATATTCATTTGTTTTTTCATGTGTTTTTCGCATTGCTTTTCTTGAATAAAGGACAATTGCAAATGCAATTGGCATCACCCAAATAGCAGCAAGAGCCATACGAAAATCAAAGAAGAATAAACTGATGACAATAATTGTTGTTGAAATCATGGCTCCTATTAATTCAGGAATCCAGTGAGAACTTGCTGTTTCTAAAAGAGCACAGTCAGACATGATCGTATTTGTAAGATCCGCTAAATCCTTTTTTCCAAAATAAGCTAAAGGAAGTTTTCTTAACTTTTCTGCAAGTGTACGACGTCTAACACCACTTTCAACATATGTTGATAAAAAAGTAGCACGATATTGAAATGTTGTCGTTAAAGCAATACAAATCAAGATTACAACACTCTCAACACTAAAGAAAGTAAGTTTTTCTTTAGGTAATTGTTGATCTAATAAATAAGATGATAATACATAAAGTAGTCCCACAGGGAGCATTAAAACAAGATTAGAAAGTGTCACTGCCACAAAGGCTCTTATCATGTCTTTTGCTCCTTTAGAAGATAAAGCATATTTATGTTTTAATTTTTCAATCATTATTCTTCGTCCCCTTTTTGTACTTTCCATTTTACAGATTGATTATATTGATGCCACATATGTGCATAAACACCTTTTGTCTCTAACAGTTCTTCATGTTTACCACTTTCAACAATATGTCCATTTTCTAATACATAAATACAATCTGCATTTGTAATCGTTGATAAACGATGAGCAATCATGACAACCGTTTTATTTTTTGAAAGTTTTTCAAAAGCTTTTTGAACAAGTACTTCATTATCAGGATCAGCAAAAGCCGTTGCTTCATCTAAAATAAGAATTGGAGCGTTCTTTAAAAAAGCTCTAGCAATAGATAATCTTTGACTTTCTCCCCCAGAAACATAAACACCTTTTGAACCTATAACTGTATGAACTCCATCAGGAAATTTATCAATAATATCTTGACATTGAGCATCCTTTAAAGCTTGAATGACTTCTTCATCGCTTGCTTCTGGTCTTGACATACGAATATTTTCTAAAATACTCATTTTAAGTAAACGACTATCTTGGAAAACATAAGAGACTTGATTCATTAATTCTTTTTGTTCAATATCTTTGACATCAACATGCCCTATTTTAATACTTCCTTCATTTACATCCCAAAAACGAGAAATAAGAGAAGCTACGGTTGTTTTACCACAACCACTTGGTCCAACTAAAGCAACATGTTCTCCCGATTTAATATGCATGCTTAAGTTGTCAATGGCTTTAGTTGAAGCGTCTTGATACGTAAAGCTGATATTTTCTATATCAATAGAAGCATCACTTGGTATTTGTGTTTGTTTACTTTCAGGTAAAGGTTGTACCTTCATAATTGAATCCATACGATTTAAAGCATCTTCTACAAGCATTTGTGATTCACCTGCATAAGCAACTTTCATTAAAGTTGTTGTTAAAATAGAAGTAATTAAAATATAGAAGAATAAATTTAAAATAAATTGATCAGTAATTTGATTTCCTGCAAACAAATAAGCAGCAATAATCAAAGCAGCAAAGATACCATTGGCAAAAGTTGTAAAACAAACCATTGGTTTCATCATACTCTTTGTATAATCTAACGTCCATTTTTCATATTCATCGATTGCTTCTTTAAATCTTTTAAAAGAGAAAATTGTTTGTCCAAAAGTTTTAACAACCGGTACTCCTCTTACATATTCAACTGCTTCTGATGACATAGTCTCCAAAGCATTTTGATATTGTTTCATATCTTCTGCCATCTTTGGTCCCATCATTGCTGTAAACATTAAAACAAAAGCAATTATTGCTGGAATAAGACTCATTAAACCTAAACGCCAATCAAAGATTGCCATCATAATAAGTAAACCAATTGGTGTTGCTTTAGAAACAACTTTATCTGGCACATTATGTGCTAAAAATGTTTCTGTTGCCGCACTTGATTCCATCACAATTTTTCTGATTTTTCCACTTCCTTGACTTTCAACATAGCCTAAAGAAAGCTTCATAATGTGTTCCATCATTTTCGTTCTCATTGTCGCTTGTACTCTAAAGGCCGCTTTATGCGAACACATTAAGGCTGCGATATAAAAGACCATTGCAAGTAAAGCGAATAAAACAGCATGCCATCCATAGCTTTTAATATGGATTGCTTCATTGAAGTTTGGTCTTACTTCTAATACCTCTTTGAGGATACGCCACATATCATAAAAAGGAACTAAAGCAATAAAAGCACTAATAGCAGCTAAAATACATGAAGCATAAACGTAATACTTATGATTCCCTGCAAAGTGCATCAACTTCGATAATGTACTTTCTTTCTTTTCTTTCATAAAATCCCTCCTGTTAGTTAGTTTTTGCTAACTTTTAATGTTAACTTTAGACAGGTTTCCCTGTCTATTTACTCATCAATCCCCATAACTGCTTTCCAGCCAGCAACATTAAATAACTTTGTGCTATTCATAAATGATTGAGCTTCTTTATAAGAACAATCATGTGCAACAAGTTCATACATCGTTTGCCATCCTGCCCGGCAAAATACATGAATAAAGAATGGATCTACTGTAAAACCTTCTTTACCATATTTATCAACAAGCTCTTGGTAATAGGATTCTTCAATTTTTCCAAGTTCATCTAAAAAATGTTCATATTGAGAACCGGTAGAACAACAAAAAATCAATTTAAACTCTGTAAAATGTTGATAAATATAATCTAAAACAAAATCTGTTCCTTCATCTCCTTCATAATTAGCTTGATTAAGATTAGGACTATAAGTTGCTTTTTGAATACTCTCAAGATAAATATTCATCAACCCATCCGCTGTTTCTTTGACGATTGTTGAAAACAATCCTTCTTTATCTTTAAAACGAGTATAAATAGAATTCGTACTGACCCCACTTTTGGCAGATATATTTCTTAGACTTGCTTTCATAAATCCTTTTTCTAAAAATTCTTCTGTTGCACTTTTTAATAGGTTTTCTGTAACACCTACGGTTTCTTGCCTCATAATTGCCTCCATCATTAAATAACATCGTTATTATAACAACGTTATTTAATGTATGTCAATAAAAAAGCCTTAATGAATATTTATCATTAAAGCTTATATAAATCTTTATTCTATTTTTCTTTTAACTCTGATAATAAGTTTTTAATTCTTACAAAAGCCTCTTCAATATTTTCTTTTGATGAAGCAAATGAAATTCTAATAAAATTATTTAAGCCTTTCCCAAAACCACTTGCTGGTACAACAGCTACACCATAATCAAGTAACTTATCCGCAAATTCTTGTCCATTAAATCCCGTCTTAGAAACATCAACCATAATATAGAAAGCCCCATGAGGTTTAATGTATGAAAGATTTTCACATTGATCCAATTGTTCCATAATGAATGTTCTTCTTTCATGAAATGTATGAATCATATGTTGAACTTCTTTTTTTACATCTTCTTGATCTATTGCTTTAGCCATTCCTATTTGCGCAAATGTCATTTGTGAAGTTGTTGTATATTGATGTACTTTTAAAATATGATCAATATGTTTTTTACTTGCAGCAATATATCCCATTCGCCAACCAGTCATCGCATATGCTTTTGAAAAACCATTAACAATAATTGTATAATCTTTCATGTTTTCAAATGAGGCAATAGAAACACATTGCTTTTCATAATCGAGTTGATTATAAATTTCATCAGCTAATATTAAAATATTGTTTTCTCGAGCTAGTTGGCATACCTTTTCTAATGTTTCCTTTTGATAAACAGCTCCTGTTGGATTACTAGGGTTATTGATAATCATCATTTTTGTTTTATTTGTAATTTTTGATTTCAATTCTTCAATATCAATTTGAAATTCATTACTTGCTTTTAAGGGAATTTCTACAGGAATTCCCTCACATAATAAAACTGTATTTTGATAAGAAACGAAGGCTGGTGTAAATATAATAACTTCATCTCCTGGTTCAATAAAAGCAAGACATGCATTATTGATTGCTTCACTACAACCACAAGTCATAATGATTTCTTGATCACTATCATAATCAACCGTTGTTTGTTCCTTTAACAATTGAGCTACTTTTTGTCTTAAACCTAAATATCCTCTATTAGAACTATAATGCGTTTGATTATTATTTAAAGCTTCTATCGTTGCTTTCTTAATTCCCTCTGGTGTATTAAAATCAGGTTCTCCTGCACATAAAGATACAACACTTTTCCCTTGACTTTTTAATTTTTCAACCTTTTCCATAACAACACGAATAGATGACATTTGTACTTGATCTATTCTTTTAGCGTATATATTTTCTTTTTCCATTTTGACACTTCCTTTTTGATAACTATTATATACTAATTATCGTCAAATACACAACAAAACATCTTAAATAAAAATACCTAATTTCTATAAAATATATCTATAAATTCTCTTCTTAATATCTATTAGATTGATCTATTTTTTGTTTTTATAATAAAGATAAGGAGGATTATATTTATGAATAAAGAATTTGAAGGAAAATATGCTGTTGTTACTGGAGGAGCTGGCGGAATCAGTTACGAAGCTGCAAAAACACTTGCAAAAAAAGGATTGGCTGGTGTTGTTTTAGCTGATTTAAATATTGAGCAAGCAACAAAAAGCGCTCAAAAATTAGAAGAAGAAACAGGATGTCACTGTTATCCATGCAAAGTAGATGTTTCTAATCCTGAAGATATTGAACATCTATTTGAATTTGCATTAGAAAAAATGCCCACTGTTCATATTTTGATTAATGGAGCTGGTGTTTGTCCAACAACCCCTATTGAAGATTTGGATGCTGATAAATGGGATTGGTGTATGGATATTAATTTAAGAGGTGCTCATTTATGTGTAAGAGAAGTTATTAAAATAATGAAAAAACAAAAATATGGAAAGATCATAAACATTTCTTCTGTGGCTGCAAGAATTGGAGGTATCGCTTCTTCTGTAAGTTATGCTGCAAGTAAAGGTGGTCTTTTATCTGCTACAAAAAGTTATGCAAAAGTTTTAAATATTAATGTTAACGCTGTTTGTCCTAGTGTCATCAACACAAATATGACAGCTAATACAAATTACAGTGCTGCTGGTATCCCACTTGGACGTTTAGGTGAAACAGATGATGTTGCAGAAGTTATTGCCTTTCTAGCAAGTGATGCCTCTAAGTATATTACTGGTCAAGGTATAGATATAAATGGTGGTTCTTATATGAACTAAAATACAAAAAAAGCTTCATCATGAAGCTTTTTTATTATCTTTATTTTTCTTTTACAAGTTTGCTTCCTGAGTTGAAACCAATCATTAATCCTAATGCAACAAGTAAGATTGCGACTACTAATTGTAAACCATCAACCATTAAGACAAATCCACCAGTTACAAATAATTTCATAACGATTCCATAGATAGCTTGTACTAATGCTGTCATTGTAACAATGAACATTAATACCATTGGGATATATAACATAAATCCTTTTCTTCCAGTAACTTTTAAGAAAACAGCTAATGAAATTAAAACCATTGCAGCTAATAATTGGTTAGCTGATCCAAATAATGGCCAAATATTAACATATCCACCTAAACTTAATAAATATCCACAAACTAAAGAAATAATTGTTGAAACGTATTTATTAGTTAAAACTTTAACTAAACCACTTGGTTCTTGTCCTTCTTCTACTTCAAAGAATTCTTGGAAAGACATTCTTGAAATTCTTGCAACAGCATCTAATGAAGTTAAAGCAAGAGCTGAAACAAACATTGTCATAATACATAATCCCCAAGATTGAGGTAAACCAAGTTGAGCAACTAAACCAGTAACACCAGCTGAGAATTTAGTAAATGGTGTTGCTGTATCAGCTAAAGCCATATTAGCAAGTGTACTATCTAAGACACCAGATGCTTTTAAGTTTGGTAAAGCACCAACAATAACGATAACTAAGATAGCAAGTAATGATTCAAGTAACATAGAACCATAACCAACTTGTAACATATCTTTTTCGTTTTCTACTAATTTTGAACTTGTTTCAGATGAGACAAGTGAATGAAAACCAGAAACAGCACCACAAGCAATTGTAACAAATAATGTTGGGAAGATATAACTTCCTGAAGCAGATTTAAATCCTACAAAAGCAGGTGTTGTAATTGTTGGATTGCTTACAAATACACCAATTACAGCAGCAACGATCATTCCGATAAATAAGAATGTTGTTAAATAATCACGTGGTGTTTTAAGTAACCACATAGGTGTAACTGAAGCAAAGAAAATATATACAAAGACAACATAAATCCAAGTTGTTTTAGTAGCATATACTGGAAACATAATTCCAAGTGCTAACATAGCAATAATTAAAGCAATACCAAGAATCACTTTTGGTAAACCTTCTAGTTTAACTTTTTTCAAGAATAAACCAAAGGCCATTGCTACGAAAACATATAAAATTGAAATTGAAGCAGCACTCGCATTTGGTGCAAGTTTAGCTCCATCAGTACTAATTCCATTAAATGTTCCAGCAACCATATCAGCGAAAGCTGCAATAACAATTAATGTAAAAATCCAACAAAATAAGAAAAATAATTTTTTACCTTTACGTCCAATATATTTTTCAATGATTTGTCCCATTGATTTTCCTTCTGTTTTAACAGAAGCATAAAGTGCTCCAAAATCTTGTACAGCGCCAAAGAATACACCACCAACGATAACCCATAAGAAAGCTGGTAGCCAACCAAACATCATTGCCATAACTGGTCCAGTTACAGGTCCAGCTCCTGCAATTGATGAGAATTGATGAGCAAAGACTGACCATTTGTTTGTAGGTACAAAGTCTGTCCCATCTTCTTTTGCAACAGCAGGTGTTGTTGCTTTTGGATCAATTCCCCATGTTTTAACTAAGTAACGACCATAGAATAAATAAGCCACTACTAAAATTAAAGCGCTTAATCCAAGCAATAGTAAACCATTCATAAATGAATCCCCCTCTTTTAATTCAATCATCACATATAAAAAGGTTTTCGCTTAACTTTACGCTAAGACGAAAACCTTGTTCCGCGGTACCACTTAGATTGCGATATTTAATCGCCCCTTCACATCTTTTTATAATGCTATTCCTTTAACGCAGAAATTACGATTCCCCTACTTTTATTTCAAGAAAATAGCTCACAAGTGATGGTCTTATATCATTACCTACATTCTTTCCACCAACCGAATGTTCTCTATAGGAAGCGGATGTAAAATCGTATCTTGTTCATCGCTCATTTATATGTATGCCTATATATTATACCTCTTTTTTTGTTTGTCAATAGTTTTTTATTTTAATAACTATATTTTTTATCAATAAATATTTATTTTGTTCAGTCAACTCATCTTTTGATACATATAATATATTGGTGATTATATGTCTCTACCTTACATGAATACTGTTTTACTTAATCAGATGATTGTCATCATTTCACAATCATTTAATGAATGTTTTTCAAATGATGAACAGGCCATTATTGGCGCTTTTTTAACAACTCTAGGAGATATGCTCTCTTTAAATAGTGCTTATATCTCTTATTTACAAGATCAAAATTCCCTTTCTAAACAAAATCAAAATGATTATGATTTATTAGAAAAAAGTATTGAAAAAATAAAAGTAGAACTTAATAAAATGAAAAGTAATGTCCAAAAATGAACATTACTTTTATTAATTATTAACACTTTGATGTGGGGCATATGTCGCATCATCAATTCCTTTAAAAGTATAGCCTAAATTTTTATAGTGTTCAATAATAGCAGGTAAGGCTTGAACAGTGGTATCCTTAGCTTGTGTATCGTGGCATAAAATCATGACATTATTATCATGACATGATGTCCCGTTTCTAATCAACTTATCTACAGCTACATGATTTCCTGAAGCATCTGTTGAATCTCCATTCCAATCATAATATTGATATCCTTTTTCAACAACTTCTTTTGTAAGAGTTGACATAATTCCTTGACAATATCTTCTTGACACTGTATTTGAACTTCCACCTGGGAAACGAATATAATGCGGTACAAAACCGATTTCTTTTTTTACCATTTGACCTACTTTATTTAAATCATCAAAATAAGCATCAACTGAAGCATAGACAGTTGAATATTCATGACTATACGTATGAAGAGCAATCGTATGTCCTGCATTATAAGCATCTTTAATCAAATAATTATAATCTTGATTTCTTCCTGTTACAAAAAATGTTGCTTTAGCATCATATTTTGCAAGTATATTCATGATTTTTTTAGTATTTTCTGATGGACCATCATCAAATGTTAAATAAACCACTTTTTCATTTGATTGTTGCTCACTTCCGATTTTTTTAATAACTTCTATTTTTCTTTTGGCTATTGTTTTGTTACCTGAACTATCTTTTGCACTATAAGTAACTTCATATGTGCCTTCTTTTGAGGTATCTATTTTTTTATCATCTATTTTGTATTTAATTTCTTCTAAACTATTATCACTTACTTCCACACCAGCTTTTAAATCAGGTGTTGTATTTAAAGAAACCGTCAAATCATCCAATCCCTTAAATACAGGTTTTGTTGTATCAACAACTTGAATCGTTGTTGTATATTCTCTATTTTTATATGTATATGTCACTTCATATTTTCCTAGCTTTTTAATATTTAAATTTTTGCTTTGACATGCTACATCTTTAACACTTCCATGTTCAACTTCACTAATATAACTATTGGGATTAAATTTTCCATTAATTTCTACTGTCAGATTTTCTTTAAAATGCAGTTGTTTTTTTATAAATGTTTGATAAACAAATAAACCTATTCCTAAGACGGTTACTCCAATCAAAGTAATCACTAATTTTTTTCTATTTTTCATATAGACTCCTACTCTTTTCTAAATATTCTTGTACTTTTTTAATAAACCTATCAATAACTGGTGAAAGACGTGTATATTTCTTCCATATAAAAACGGTATTTGTTGATAGTTCTGGATAAAAAGGAATGAAACAAATATTCTTTTGATTTAACACCTGATAGGCTCCTTCTACTGTAATCGCTGCTCCTTGATCATCTTGAATAAAAGGAAGAATTGCTGAAGCAAAATTATAAGAAAACATGCTGTGCAACGAAACATCCCCTTTTAACCAATTAGAAATTTCACTTTGAACAATTTCTCTATTTGTTAAAAACAATGGTAATTCTTTTAAATCCTCTTTTTTAACATAGGGCTTGTGAGCCAAAGAATTAGTTTTTGAAACAATGATTCCCCATTTTTCTTGAAGCGGTATACGTAAATGATTATATTTTGAAATATCTACTGGTTCTAACAAAATCCCAATATCTACTAATCCTTGATCAACTCTTTCTTTAATCAAATCCGCATTTCCTACATAGATATCAAATTTTACAAGAGGGTATTCATCATGAAACTCTTCAATTACTTGCGAAAGAACCGTTTGTGAAGATGAAAAAATACCCGTCCCTATCATAATTTGACCAACCATTTCTTCTTCACTTTGAGTAATCTCTTGTTCTGTTTTATTAACAAGTGATAAAATTTCTTCTGCTCTTCTTCTAAGTAAAACACCCTCATCTGTGAGTTCTATTTTTCTTTTTCCTCGAATAAATAAAGGCTTTCCTAATTCATCTTCCAACTGCATTAATTGTCTTGATAATGTAGGTTGTGTCATATGTAGTTGCTTAGCTGCACGCGTAATATTTTCCTCACGCGCAACCATCAAAAAATACTGAAGTATTCTAAGTTCCATGATTTTTACCTTCCTTTTTATTTTAACCCATATTTCTTAAAAAAAATCTAAATTATTCTAAAGATTTCTAAAGAATTATATTTTTTCTAAATATCCGCTTTCTATCCAGCCTATTTCTTTATTTTTGATAATATAGGCAAATTTTCCATATAATCCTATTACTTTAACATCTTCATTTTCATGAACCGTTATAAAATGATCAATATAATCATCTAAACAATAAAAGTGTTTATTTTTCAAATAAATAAATTCATTTTTGATCCATAGCATTTGGTTTGTATGAATAACTTTACAAAATGAAAATTCTTCTCTTTTTTCTAAAATTTCTATTTCAAAATTTGGCCAGGAAACCTTATGATTTTCCTTATTTTCTACAAATTTGTCTTGTTTTATTCTATAGATTGGTAAAGGTTGTACAAAATGATTCTTAAAAGTTAAATTCTTACCATCATTTTCAATAATAAGTGCATTCAATTGACTGATAAATTTAACCCCTGTTCCGCCATCAATACTAATTATTTTTTTATCAAAATCCATCAAAACATCATTTTTAATTTGATTTTGATAAAAATTTGACGTTGGTAAATGACCTACTATGACATATTTTTTTAAACAATGACCTACTTTTTGAAAATCTCTTTTTTCGACAAATGAAGAAAGCGGTGCATTTTGCCAATCATTTTTGTTTTCAATCCCAGCATGAATACATAAAAAATCATCGGTTTCTATTGAAGTAGGCAAACTCGCTATATAATTAAGTTCTTCTTGTAAAGATTCTCTTACAATTTTTTGTAAAATTTGTGGTTTTTCTTTCTTCAAATCTAAATGTTTTCGAGAAACAATTTGATCAATCATTCCACTTTTACCAATTTTACGTAAGTAATGTAACATTTCTTGACAAAGATCATCATCATTAATCAATGCATCTAAAGCATATTCACAATTACCTAGTAAAACATATACCCTTTGGCTTTTTTGTTGTAAATATTGAAGATAGTGTACTGTTTCTATGGCTTGTGTTCCCTTTTCTACAAAATCTCCATCAATAATCAAATAGTCTTGTGTAGTATATCGTGCTTCTTTTAAAAGCTGTTTGAAACGATCTAAATGACTATGAATATCAGAAATAACAATACATCTATAAGGTTTTTCTATATTTAGTTTTTCATGTCTTATTTCTATCATATAACACCTATTTAAAAAGGATAGAAATTCTATCCTACTTTCTTTTTAACATTGTTTCAATAAGTTCATCATTATCTTTAGTATTTCTAAATAATAAAAGCGCATCATCTAAATTTTGACTCGCACGTGTCCCATTTAATGAATAATGAATCATATGGTTCACTTGTAGTTCTTTTTCACTTAATAATAAATCTTCTCTTCTTGTTCCAGATTTAGCTATGTCGATTGCTGGAAAAATGCGTTTTTCTTGCATTGCACGAGATAATACAAGTTCCATGTTTCCTGTTCCTTTAAACTCTTCATAAATAACATCATCCATACGACTTCCTGTATCTACAAGAGCAGTTGCAAGAATCGTCAAACTTCCCCCTTCTCTCATATTTCTGGCCGCACCAAAAAATCTCTTTGGCATATAAAGACAGTTTGGATCCAATCCCCCTGAAAGTGTTCTTCCTGATGGCGAACAAATCAAATTATAAGAACGTGTTAAACGTGTTATACTATCTAATAAAATCATTACATCTTGACCATGTTCAACAAGACGTTTTGCTCTTTCAATGACCATTTCTGATACTTTTTTATGTCGATCTGGTGTTTCATCAAACGTTGAATAAAGAACTTCCACATTATCTCCTTCAACAGCTTCTTTAATATCCGTTACTTCTTCTGGTCTTTCATCAATTAATAAAATTAAAATATGTATATCTTTATTATTTTCTTTAACAGCTAAAGCTATATCTTTTAAAAGTGTTGTTTTCCCTGCTTTTGGAGGAGAAACAATAATTCCTCTTTGACCTTTACCAATAGGAGCAAGTAAATCTATCATTCTCATCGCTATTTTTCCACTTTTGCCAACACTAATTTTTTCATTTGGAAAAATTGGTGTTAAGCTTTCAAAGGATTTTCTTTTCATTGCTGTTTCTAAATCATAATGATTGATTTTTTGAATATGTAAAAGAGATCTAAACTTTTCGGATGCTTTTGGTTCCCTAACAACACCTGTAATAAAATCACCTGTTTTTAATTTAAATTTATAAATTTGTGATTGAGAGACATAGACATCATGAGGATCTGATAAATAATTTGCATTTCTAATAAAACCAAATCCATCAGGCAATACTTCTAAAAAACCTGTTGTAATGATTCCATCATCTAATGAATCTTTTGTATATTCTTTCTTTTCTTTTTTTGTATTTTCCATAATATCACCTCAACCATTATGTCATATTTTCTTCTTTTTAGCTATAAAAACAAAAGAAAAAGTAGATTTCTATCTACTTTATTCAACAAAGGTAAAAACATCTTTTGCTTTAATATGTTCTAAAATAAAGATTTCATTTTCATCAATATGTCCTAATAAATTTCTTTGACCATCTACCTTCATTTCTTTTAAAACGATTTGAATTTCTCCTCGATAATGTACAAGATTGTCATTGACAATTACAACATCACCCCTTGTATAGTACGCTTTATCACAAGGACGACATGGAATTTCTTTTCCTTTATAAATCATTCTTGTCCAACGTGAACGTAACATATAATTCATACAATCACCTAAATCACTATGGCTTGGATAATTAAATAAAATTTCTTTTTCCAAAGCAGTAATACCCTTATCTAAATGAATCTTAAAAGGTATTCTTTTAGTTAAACCATTGGGCACAAAATCTGCTAAAAACCCTAAAGATTCATTTTTAGGAATATCTACATACACTTGTTTCATTACTTGATCGATTGCTTTAAATTCTTCATCACTAGCGTAGGCATTCCCAATGATTATTTCATCTACATTGTCTAAAGCTAAACAGTGTTTTAATTGAATTTCTATCGGCATATCTCGATGTTCTTCAATGGTTGGAAGACCATCACTCACTGGCCATGGTCCATGACTTCCTTTAACTAAACTTGAAATAAAGATAGCTACCGGAATATTTTTAGCTTTCCAATAATTATTAATATCATTAATAGCTTCTAAACTTGGAGCCGTATATCTTTCTGGATAGAAATTATGACATGTAGAAATATTTTCTGGTTTAGCTCCATTTTTAATAGCTGTTTCAATGACATCAATAAAACTTGTAGACATTTCAATTTTAATGTCTTCTTTATTATTAATAAGAGTGGCATCCCTTTCATCGTTAAAACTAAAATCCATTCTTAAAATATCTACCCCAATATCTTTAAAAACCGAAAGGTCTGTTTCTGTTGCTTCTAATCTATGAAATAACTCACTATTACAGTCACCAGAAACAATCATGCCATATTTATGAACAATTTTTGTAAAATCTTTAAAATAAGCAATAATTTCTTCTTTTGTCCCTGGTACTGAAAACATGCTTGTAAATACTTTTTTAAAACCATAAGTCGATGCTTTTTTTAAATAGGCATCAATTTCTTCTAATGTTTCTTGTTCTGGATATAAAGAAACACCTAACATTACTTTTTTCATAAACATCCTCCTCATAAGCATTATTTTATCATGTATATACAAGTATCACAATAAATAAAAAGAGGATTTCTCCTCTTTAAACAAAAGCATGATCAATTTCAATGACGCAATGATATTCGTCACTGATTTGTTTGACTTCAGCACTTATTTTATTCTTTAAAATTTGATGACTAATTTGATCATTAGCTGGTATTAAAACATCAAATATTAAATTTGTATGATTCTTTCCTGGAACCATTCTAAAATCATGAATCGAATAATGTTCATCTATTCCTTTTACAATTTCTAAAACTTGTTGTTTTAAAGCTAATAACCTTGGATTATGCACATCCACTGGATCATAATGAATGGTCGTATGAATATGATATTTTTCTTGAATTGCTCTTTCAATATCATCGATTTCTTCATGAATTTTCATAACATCTTCTTGACAATCTACTTCCACATGAAGTGTCATAAACATTCTTCCTGGTCCATAATCATGCATCATTAAATCATGAATACCTAAAGGTTTATCATATGACATAATAAAATTTTCAATGTCATCTATCAAGGCTTTATCAGGTGCCAATCCTAATAAAGGATTGATTGTATCTTTAAATACATTAATTCCTGCAAAAATAACAACTAAAGAAACAATTGTCCCAATAATTCCATCAACTGGTAAATCAGTTATCAATGTAAGTATTAAAGAAACAAGTGTTGCAAATGTTGTCACAACATCATTTAAACTATCTTGTCCTGCAGCTTTTAAAGATGATGAATCAATTTTTTTACCAATTTGATTATTAAAATAATACATCCATAGCTTCACTAAAATAGAAAATATTAAAATCACTACTGCAACAAATGAAAACATAACTTTTTCAGGATTAAAAATCTTAACAACTGATTCTTTTAAAGATTGAATACCTACTACTAAAATTAAAAAAGCAATCACCATTCCTGCAATATATTCATAACGTCCATGACCATAGGGATGATCTTTATCAGGATGTTTATTAGCAAGTTTAAAGCCAAATAAAGAAGCTAAATTACTTCCTACATCCGATAAGTTATTTAAACCATCTGCTTGAATAGCAACCGAATGAACAATTAAACCAATTGTTATTTTAAAAATAACTAAAACAATATTGCATATAATGGACAAAATGGAACATAACGTTCCATAAGCTTGTCTTACTTTTTGATTTTTATAATCATCATAATTTTCAATAAATCTTTGTGTTAAAAAACGAATCATGATAAAACATCATAAACAAAAATATTTTGTTTATCTACCTTTATTAATTCAACTTCTTCTAATTCTTTTAAATATTTATTTACTTTTTCTTGATCAACTTCTTTATTAGCAAGTTTTGCAAGATTTACTTGAATTTGGGGATTATCCACTTTAATATAAGCTGTATTTTCAGTTGTATAACCCACTTTATTTTTCATTGTTTCTAGAATTGAAACATAAGCAAGTTTTGTTTCTAATCTTAAACTTTTATAATGATCAAATAATGCCTTTGGCATATAAAATTCATCCTTTGATTTTTCAATAACTTCTTTTAAACTTTCTTTAGTATATAATTCCATACTTCTTCACTCCTTTTGTTTCTATATTATACCATATCTAGAAAAAAAGAACATTGTGTTAATCTCTTTTTCTTTGCGTAAATGTACTGACATCGTCAAAACCAATTTCCTGATATTTTTTTGCTACATTTAAACAATTTTCACCAACACGATCACTTGTATGACTATCAGTACCAATGGTAATAATACGTCCTCCTAAATCATAGTAACGTTGTACCTGTTCGAAATTAGGAAATCCACATGTTTTTAAATCTCGATATCCCGATGTATTGACTTCAATACCTTTTCCTTTTTGAATAAGCGTTTTAAAGATTTCATCTATAATATCTTGATATTTTTGATGATCAACAGTTTTATCCTCATAAGGTCCATATCTTACAATATAATCTAAATGGCCTAAAACATTAAAACAATCGAAAGCTTTTACACATTTTAATGTTTCTTCAAAAAATTCACGGTGTGCTTGTTCCTTGGTTTTTCCTTTAAAAAATTCACCATAATAAAATTCTGTATGATGAATCACATGAATAGATCCAATAACAAAATCAAAAGGATATTGTTGAATTAAATTTTCAATTTCTTCTTGATGATCTAAATCCAATCCCATTTCAATACCCCATTTAATTTTTATTTGATCTTTGAATTCCTCTTTTAAACTTTGAATCTCTTGATAATAGTTTTCAACATCTAATTCAAAAGAATCTATTGGATAATCAAAATCACGATGATCTGTAAAACAGATTTCATCTAAATTCATTTCTATTGCTTTTAAAACATGTTCTCTAGGATTTGCCTCACTATCCCCTGAAAAATGTGTATGCATATGATAATCTATAACTCTCATATTTTATCCTCCATTTTTCCTTATTATAACAAATAAGAGAAAATATTTCTATTTTCTCTTATTCATAAATTATCTGTTAAATTAATCTAAATCAGTTCCGTTTGATTCTATTACTTTTTTATACCAATAGAATGAATCCTTTGGTCTTCTTGATAAATCTCCAGTTCCATCATCATGTTTATCTACATAAATGAAACCATAACGTTTTCTCATTTCTCCAGTTCCAGCAGAAACTAAATCAATACATCCCCATGTTGTATAAGCGATTAAATCAACTCCATTATCACAAGCAGCTGACATTGCTTCAATATGTGGTCTATAGTAATCAATACGATAATCATCATGGATTGACCCATCTTCTTCTACTGTATCATAAGCACCTAGTCCATTTTCTACGACCATTAGTGGAATTCTATAACGGTCATAGATTTTTTCTAACGAATATTGAAGTCCTAATGGATCTAAGGCCCATCCCCAATCTGAATAAGTTAAATATGGGTTACGAATACCTGCCGCAAAGTTACCTTGTACTGTATCTTCTGTTTCATGAGTTGTCACATTGTTTGTCATATAGTAACTATATGTAAACATATCAACAACACCTTCTTTTAAGACTTTTAAATCTTCTTCAGTGATATCTAAATCTATAATGTTATGTTCTTTCCAAATTCTCTTTGCAAATGGAGGATAAGCACCAAAGCATTGAACATCTCCACAATACCAGAAGTTTTCTTCCATTGTTTGTTGATTTAATAACATATCTTTTGGATCACATGTATGTGGATATGTGATTGCTCCTGCAAGCATACATCCAATTTTGTTTTCAGGATCAATTTCATGTCCTAATTTAACGGCTTTTGCACTTGCCACAAATTGATAATGTAAATGTGTTAAACGTTTTTTATAATCTTCATTAGTTGTACCATTACCAAACATATTAATAACATTTAATGTGTTATTAATTTCGTTAAATGTTAACCAATATTTAACAAGTCCTTTATATTCTGTAAAGACTGTTTTACAGTATTTAACAAAATAGTCAATATAGATACGATCTTGCCAATCACCATATTTTTCTACTAAATAAATTGGTGTATCAAAGTGATGAATTGTGACTAATGGTTCAATGTTATATTTTCTTAATTCTTTAAACACATTACGATAGAATTCAATACCTTCTTGATTAGGTGTTTCTTCAATTCCTTTTGGATAAATTCTTGACCAAGAAATAGACATTCTAAACATCTTGAATCCCATGTCTGCAAATAATTTAATATCTTCTTTATAATGATGATAGAAATCTGTACCTTCATGATTTGGATATAGATAATCATCTAAACATGCATAATGATTTCCGCCTTCTGGTAAAGCATCATCAAAATGAACTTGTGGTGTTGCATGAGCGTTTCCATCTTTATCGATCCAAGTTACTTTTCTTGGTTCTTTGACACTTCCACCTGTTGTAAAATCTGTTAAAGCTGGACCACGTCCACCTTCATTCCATCCACCTTCATATTGGTTTGCAGCTGTTGCTCCTCCCCAGAAAAATCCTTCTTTAAATCCCATTTGAATTCCTCCTTTATCATTGATTATTATATTCATTTTCATGTATTCGTTTACATTTTTTTCATAATATGAAACATAAAAAGAGAAGATTTAATAATCTCCTCTTGTATGAAATTCTTTTTTGTTTCCAGTTACTTGATGTCTTTCTTTAAGTTTATTTTGAATATCTTCTAAACTGACACCTCGATCATTCATTAAAACAAAAGTGTGGAATAATAAATCAGATATTTCTCCAACCAATTCTTCTTTATTATCATTTTTTGCTGCAATAATTGTTTCGCTTGCCTCTTCACCCACTTTTTTACAAATCTTATCAACCCCTTCATTCAATAAGTAATTTGTATAAGATTTTTCAACTGGATGAATCTTACGATCAGCAATTGTTTTTTCCAATTCTCTAAAAATATCTCTTGCATCATAAGCTTGTACTTCATTAAAGAAGCATGAATAAGCCCCAGTGTGACAAGCCGCTCCTGTTTGTTTGACATAAATCAATAAAGTATCTAAATCACAATCTAAATACATTCCTTTAATATCTTGAAAATGTCCTGATTCTTCTCCTTTATGCCATAACTTTTGTCTGCTTCTTGAATAAAAAACAGTTTGTTTAAGTTCTAACATTTTATCATAAGCTTCTTCATTGACATAAGCTAACATTAATACTTCTTTTGTTTGATAATCTTGGACAATTGCTGGAATTAATTCCATTTTATTAAAATCTGGTCTCATTATCTTGTTCTCCTTACATTTATACCATGTTTTTTACATTCATTTCTTACATCTTCAACAGTTGCTTCATTAAAGTGGAAAAGTGAAGCCACTAATGCTGCATCAACATTTGTTTTTTCAAAAACATCAACAATATCTTGAATACTTCCACAACCACCTGAAGCAATAACTGGAATATCAACAGCCTTACAAACAGCATTAAGCATTTCAATATCATAACCCGCTTTAGTTCCGTCAGCATCCATCGAAGTAAGCAATACTTCTCCAGCACCTAAACTTTCGCATTTTTTTACCCATTCAATTAAATCTAAACCTGTATTTTCTCTTCCACCTTTAACGTAGACATCCCATCCACTTTGGTCTTCTCTTTTTTTGGCATCAATAGCAATTACTACACATTGAACCCCAAATTCATCAGCTGCTTCTTTAATTAGTTGAGGATTAGCAATTGCTGCAGAATTAACAGAAACTTTATCAGCACCTGAGGCAAGAATCATTCTAAAATCATCTAATGTTCTAATTCCACCTCCTACTGCTAGAGGAATTGTTAGTTCTGAAGCCCCGCGTTCAATAATATCTTTCATAATGCCTCTATCTTCATAAGAAGCTGTAATATCCAAAAAGACAACTTCATCTGCACATTGTACGTCATATTTTTTAGCAAGTTCAATAGGGTCTCCAACATCTTTTAATCCAACAAAATTGACTCCTTTAACCACTTTCCCATTTTTGATATCCAAACAAGGAATTATACGTTTTGTAAGCATTTGATTGTCTCCTTTAAATCAATTTTCTTTTCATAATAAGCTTTTCCAACGATACATGCATAATAATCTTTTTGAGCAACTTTTTGAATATTATCAAAATCTTTAATTCCTCCAGAAACAACAAATTGAATTTGACTGTTTTTAGCGATTTCATCATACATTTCAAAATTAGGTCCTGTCAAAGTTCCATCTTTAGAAATATCTGTTGCTACAATATAACCAACACCAATAGATTCCAAATATTGAATAAATTCAATATAAGGCATTTGACTTGTTTCTAACCATCCTGCTGTAGAAACAAAACCATTTTTAACATCTACACCGACAACTATTTTCTCACTGCCATATTGTCTTAATACTTCTTTTAAAAATTCGGGGTCTTTTAAAGCTGCAGTCCCTAAAATAACACGATCAATTCCTACTTCATCTAAATAGAGTTGAACTGTTTTTAAATCACGGATTCCTCCACCGAGTTCCATTTTCATTTTTGTGCTATTTCTAATTTTTTTAATCGTTTCTAAATTTTTAGCAAAACCATCTTTAGCGCCATCTAAATCTACAACATGTAAATAAATAGCTCCTGCTTTTTCAAAAGTTTGAGCAAGTTCTTCTGGATGATCACTATAAACCGTTTTTTGATTATAATCTCCTTTAAATAAACGTACTGCTTGTCCATCTTTTAAATCTATTGCTGGAATAACTAACATTCGACCATCTCCTTAAACGCAAGTAATATTTTATGCCCAACCATTCCTGATTTTTCAGGATGGAATTGGCACCCAATGACATTTTTATTTTGCACTAAAGCTGTAACTTTAGTAGTTCCATAATCTGTATACGCTACAAGATTTTCATCTTTACAATGTGCCATATATGAATGTACAAAATAAACATCATCATTTTCATGTACATATTTCAAAATTGGTTGATGATTTGTTATATGTAATTGATTCCATCCCATATGAGGAATCTTTTCATCAATATCCATATAACGTACTGAACCTGGAATAAATCCTAGTCCTTTTGCTTCTTTTACTTCACACCCTTTTTCAAATAAAATTTGCATCCCTAAACAAATCCCAAGAATAGGAATTCCTGTCTCTTTTCGCTCTGTTAAAATATCAACTAAATGATACTTTTCTAAATTTTTCATCGCAGTAGGAAAAGTTCCTACTCCAGGTAAAACAATTCCCTTAGCTTCTTTAATAACTTTTTCATCTCTAGAAACAACAGCTTCAAGTCCAATTCTTTTAAAAGCACCGACAACACTTTTTAAATTTCCTACATTGTAATCAATAATAACAATCATTTATAAAACTCCTTTTGAAGAAACAATCTTATCTTTATTTTTTTCATCAATGCGTACCGCCTCTTTTAAAGCTCTTCCAAAAGCTTTAAAACATGCTTCGATTACATGATGAACATTATTTCCATAAGCCTCATTTAAATGCAATGTTGCATTCATATTGTAAGCAACCGCTCTAAAAAATTCTTCTGTCATTTCACTTTCATAATTTCCTAAATTAATTTTAGGAATATTCACATTGAAAACAAGGAAACTTCTTCCTGAAATGTCTAAATTGCATGTTACTAGTGCTTCATCCATAGGAATTGTAAAATGCCCATAACGTGTAATACCCTTTTTATCACCTAAAGCTTCTAAAATAGTTTTACCTAAAGCAATTCCCATATCTTCAACGCTATGATGACTATCTACTTCTAAATCACCATGACAAATCATTTTGATATCCATTTCACTATGGAAAGCAAGCAAAGTCAACATATGATCAAAAAAACCAATCCCTGTTTGAATCTCTGCTTTCCCTGTACCATCTAAATTAATTTCTAAACTAATTTGTGTTTCATTTGTATTTCTTTCTAGTTTAGCTTCTCTCATGATTATTCCTCCTCAAAACGTACAGCAATACTATTTGCATGAGCATCTAAACCTTCACTTTTTGCGAAAGTTTGAACATCATCTTTAAATGTTTCTAAAACACCTTTTGGATAATAACTATAAGATGAATATTTAACGAAATCATAAACACCTAGCGCTGAATAGAATTTAGCTGTTCCTCCTGTTGGTAAAACATGGTTTGTTCCTGACATATAATCACCTAGAGGTTCTGGTGAGTATTCTCCAAGGAAAATAGAACCTGCATTTTTAATATAAGGAAGTGTATTGACTGGGTTTTCAACTAAAACTTCTAAATGTTCTGGCGCTAAATAATTAGATACTTCAAAAGCTTCTTTTAAGTCTTTTACAAGAATTGCTCCTCCATAATTTTGAAGAGATTCTTCAATAATTTCTTTACGTGATAAATAAGCCATTTGTCTTTTGAGTTCAACATTGACTTTTTCAACAAGTTCTTTACTTGTTGTTACAAGCATTGCACTAGCAAGTTTATCATGTTCTGCTTGTGACATTAAATCAGCAGCAATATATTTAGGATTTGCATTTTCATCAGCAATAACTAAAACTTCGCTTGGACCTGCCACCATATCAATATCGACAACCCCATAGCTTAATTTTTTAGCTGTCGCAACAAAGATATTTCCTGGTCCTACGATTTTATCTACTTTTTCAATTGTTTCTGTTCCATTAGCGATAGCAGCAACTCCTTGTGCTCCACCAAATTTATAAATAGTATCAACACCTGATACTTTTGCAGCTGCAACAATAACAGGATTAACTTTGCCATCTGCTTTAACCGGTGTAATAATGACTAAATCTTTAACTCCAGCAAGTTTTGCAGGAATGGCATTCATTAAAACTGTTGAAGGATAGGCAGCTGTTCCACCTGGAACATATAAAGCAACTCTTTCAATTGGTCTTACCATTTGTCCCATGATCACTCCGTTATCTTTATATAATGACCATGATTTATCAATTTGATTTTTATGGAATTCTGTAATTTGTTGTTTTGTTCTTTCAAGGATTCTTATGTAATCTTGATCCACTTGTTTTAAAGCTTCTTCTTTTTCTTGATTTGAAACAACGAAATCATTTTCATCTTTAATTTGATAACCATCAAATTTTCGACAATAGTTGATCAAGGCTTGATTTCCATTTTTTCTAATATCATTAATAATATCATTTACCGCATTATTAACTTCTATCGAAATTTCTTCTTTTCGATTATTTAATTTTTGTGCAATTTCTTTTAAATTCCCATCATATTCAATTACTTTAAGCATCTTAATTTCCCCCTATTACTTTTTCTAATTGATTTACAATATTCATAATTTCATCCTTCTTAAATTTAAAAGCTACCTTATTAACAATCATTCTTGTTGAAATATCACTTACTTTTTCAATTACTTCTAGACCATTTGCTTTAAGAGTTGAACCTGTTTCAACAATATCAACGATTGCATCAGAAATTCCTGTCACTGGTCCTAGTTCAACAGAACCTTCTAATTTAATAATTTCCACATCTTCTTGTTTAGAAGCAAAATATTTCTTCGCAACATTTGTATATTTGCTGGCAATCTTTTTACGACGATTAAATACTTTATTTCGATATTCTGGATAAGCAGCTACTGCGAAATAACATTTTCCTATTTCCAGATCAAGAAGTTCATAGTAATCTTCAAAATCTACATCATCCAACGTATCCTTTCCTACAAAACCAATATCAACAATCCCATGTTCCAAAAATGTAACAACATCATTGGGTTTACCAAAAATCATTGAAATTCCATCTTTTGTTTCAATTAATAATTCTCGATCTTTATTAAAAATAGGATTCATATCAAAACCTGCTTCTGCAAGCAGCTTACATACTTGTTTTTCGATTCTTCCTTTAGTAATAGCTATTTTAATCATGTTACTCTCCCTCTTTTTCAATGGCTTTTAAAATATGATTCATATGAAAGCAGAACCCAACAGCTGTTTTATCAACATTAAATCTAGGAAGCAAATCATCATAACGTCCTCCTGATAAAATTGGATTTGCACTTTGATCACTATATCCTTTAATCATAAAGCCTGTATAATATTTCATGGTTGGAACCATTCCTAAATCAAAAATAATTCCTTCTTTACTATCTAATGATTCATAAAGATCTTTTAATTCTTGTAATGCCCCTAACAAAACAGAATCTTGACATTTATCCATCATTTGATAAAGTAAATCAATATTTCCAAAACATGTTGGTAAAGATAATAGTAATTGATTCAAGCTTTCTTCAAAATCATTTTTAGAAACAAAACGTTTCATTTCACTAATATCTCTTAATCTTAAAATATCTTCAAGTTCATTTCTTTGGTTTCCAACTAATTCTAATAAACGATTATAGAATTTAGCAGAACCTAATTCCAAAAGAATATTTTTTAAAGAAATTCCTGGTAATGATTCTTGAATCATTGTCATGACTTCCTTATCTCCTTGAAGCCCAGATTTATTCATTAACTCTACACCACCTTGGAAAAACTCACTACTTCTTCCTTTATGCATTGTTTCTTTACGATAAACTTTTCCAAAATAACTATAGCGTGCTTCACCTGTATTGGCACTATTGGCATATAATCTAGCTAGTGGTATTGTAAAATCTAAACGCATAGCAACGTTTTTACCTTCGTGATTGATATATTGAAACATCTTATCAACAGTAAAACCACAATCTAGTTTTGTATATAAATCAACATATTCAAATGATGGCATTAATACTTCATTGTATCCATGATTTGAAAAAACATGTCGTAAATGATTTTCAATTTCCCTTAATTTTTCAACATTGGTAATAATTGCATCTATACTCTCTTCAGGTATTAAATATTTAAACTCTTCCATAAAAATCCCCCTTTATTAAAAAAAACGAGTCATCTAATGACTCGTTTCAACATCATTAGATACAGCTTAATTGTGATAGACAAAATGGGCTGTATCATAAATGATATAACCCTACTTTTTCCAATGATGGTGATGTAATTGTGTGTTATTTAGTATTTTCATAGTAATCACCTCTTGTTGTGCTTTATTCTAGCATAGATTGTATACAAAGAAAAGATGATTATGTATTTTTATGAAATATTTTATACTTTAAATACTTTATTGTATGCAAATCATAAGTTGTAATTTTTTATTTTTTGATAATTGATTGTATACAATTTTTATCGTGATAAAACACGTTTTGTAGTATTTTTATTATCACGATAACTTATTTATATGATAACTTTTTCTTAATTTATTCATTTATTATTATTAAAGATGTATGATAGCTCTAGGAGGATATAACAATGGAATATATTGAAAGAGTATTAACAAACTTAAAAGCTAAAAATACTGATCAACCTGAATTTATCCAAGCTGTTGAAGAAGTATTAGAAAGCTTAGAACCAGTAATCAAAGCTCATCCTGAGTATGAAGATATGGCTATTTTAGAAAGATTAACTGAACCAGAAAGAACTTTAATGTTTAAAGTACCTTGGATGGATGATCAAGGTAAAGTTCAAGTAAACAGAGGATATCGTATTCAATTCTCTAGTGCTATTGGACCTTATAAAGGTGGTTTAAGATTCCACCCTTCTGTTAACCTTGGAATTATTAAATTCTTAGGATTCGAACAAATTTTCAAAAACTCATTAACAACACTTCCTATCGGTGGTGGTAAAGGTGGCTCTGATTTCGACCCACAAGGTAAATCAGATGCTGAAGTTATGAGATTCTGTCAATCATTCATGACTGAATTATATCGTCACATTGGACCTAGCGTTGACGTACCTGCTGGAGATATCGGTGTTGGTGGTAGAGAAATCGGATATTTATTTGGACAATACAAACGTATTAAAGATGCTTATGAAAACGGTGTTTTAACTGGTAAAGGTATGACTTATGGTGGTTCATTAATTAGACCAGAAGCTACTGGTTTTGGTGCTGTATACTATGGTAAAGAAGTATTAGCTCATTTCAACGATACTTATGAAGGAAAAACAATTGCTGTTTCTGGATATGGTAACGTTGCTTGGGGTGTATGTATCAAAGCTAAAGAATATGGAGCAAAAGTTGTTTCTATTTCTGGTAGAGATGGATACGTTTATGATCCTGATGGAATCAATACTGATGAAAAAATTGATTTCTTATTAAAAATTCGTTCATCAAATGATGTTAAATTAAAAGACTATGCTGAAAAATTCGGATGTGAATTCCATCCTGGTGAAAAACCATGGGGATTAAAAGTAGATATGGCTTTCCCTTGCGCTACTCAAAATGAAATTGGTGAAGAAGAAGCTAAACAATTGATCGCTAATGGATGTAAATACATCATCGAAGGTGCTAACATGCCAAGTACACCTGAAGCAATTGCTTACTTTACAGCAAATGGTGGTACTTTAGGACCTGCAAAAGCTGCTAACGCTGGTGGTGTTGCTGTTTCAGCATTAGAAATGTCTCAAAACTCTATGAGATATAACTGGACAAGTGAAGAAGTTGATGAAAAATTGCATAATATCATGAAATCAATTTTCAACAACTCTGTTACTGCTGCTGAAAAATATGGATTAGGATTTGACTTAATCAAAGGTGCTAATATTGCTGGTTTTGAAAAAGTAGTAGAAGCTATGATTTCTCAAGGAATCTATTAATAAACAAAAAGAATGGACAGGAGATTAAATCTCTTGTCCATTTTTATATTGATTAAATTTTTTATCTAATTCTTCATAAAATGATGTAGCGTTTACTAAATAAATATTTTTTGTATGATTATTAAATTGTAATTCAATTCGATGTTTTGAATTAAGTGAATATGCTGTTAAATCCTTAAATTCAATCATTTGAGGCATAAAACCGATCCCCTTAAAGAAATATACTAATAAACCATCTTCAAAAACAGAAGCGTTAAAACGTATTAATAAAGTAGGAAGTACCCCTAACGCTAGTAATAAAACAACCACTAATTTCATTCGATCATAACGAAAATAAATTCCACTAAACGCACATAAAATAACCAAAATAATTGAAATAACGACCATTCTTAAATCTTTATATTTAAACATAACTTTTCTCCTTTAAAGATAAAAAAATGGTGGTTCCGGGCGGAATCGAACCACCGACACGAGGATTTTCAGTCCTCTGCTCTACCGACTGAGCTACGGAACCATCATTTGGCGGTCTGGACGGGACTCGAACCCGCGACCTCCGCCGTGACAGGGCGGCA
>ERZ827037.1112-NODE-1112-length-30605-cov-19.668445_pt1 | contig 30605 bp, 32 predicted proteins | sample MGYA00519924_ERZ827037 | MGnify/ENA primary metagenome ERZ827037 (study PRJEB31778, sample SAMEA3449250) | human gut metagenome | biome: human gut; feature: human-associated habitat; material: faeces | place: United Kingdom | collected 2010/2012 ...
TTTTTTGACCATCTCCTTTTTTCTGCTTCACCCCTTGACTTTTAATAGTTAATCTCTCTGTTATCCCTTGATGCGGAACAGCAGCTCCACCACGCCATAGAGCTTGTGGTCCACCAGTTTCAGGGCCAGGCGCTGGTTCCGGGTCAATTTGTAGAGGTACTTGTTTTCCCGGTAGTGGGGGAAACGCTCTTTCACAAAGGCGGCAAACTGCCCCAGCAGGGGGTTTTTCCGGTCCATCCGCAGCACCCGCACCGAGGCAAACAGCAGCACATGGGCCACTGCCAGGTGTTCCAGCTCCGCATGGTACCGGCGGGAGAGGCCCTGCTGCCGGAAGTACCCCAGCACATCTTCCAGGGCCTCCAGGATCTCCCGGTTCCGCTCCACGTTGACGCTGTTCATGATGGAGCCCTTCCGTTGGAGGTAATTGTACCCCACGTCGTCCAGGAACACCATGTTCCGGGCCTTGGTCATCAGCTTCGGCGTGGTGCGCACGTCCTCGTACCACACCCGGGGCGGGTACTCAATGCCCCAGTCATGAAACAGGGAAGCCCGGTACAGCTTGTTCCAGGCGCAGGGGGCAGTCAGCAGGATGTCCGGACGCTGGTCCAGGGAGAGGGCCTGTCCCTTGGGCATATTTTCCCGGAACACACCCAGTTCCCGGCCGGCCTCATCCACGGTGCGGTAAGCGAACATCACCAGGTCGATGTCCGGCGCCTTCCCGGCGGCCGCCAGGGTTTTCTCCAGGATCCCCGGCTCGATCCAGTCGTCGCTGTCCGCCAAGAGGATCCACGGGGCTTTCGCCTCCCGGATGCCTGTGTTCCGAGCGCCTCCCAGGCCTTGGTTTTGCTGGTGGATCACCCGGATGCGGCTGTCTGTTTGGGCCAAAGTATCGCAAAGCTTGCCGCTGTGATCGGTGGAGCCGTCATCCACCAGCAGCAACTCAAAATCCTTTTCCGTCTGGGCCAGCACCGATTGGACACACTTCTCCAAATACCCCTCCACATTGTACACCGGCACGATCACGCTGGCTTTTGGCATGGTACCATCTCCTATCGCCCGGGGCGGCTGGCAGCGGTGGCCAGGCCCCTGGTTGATGCCTTTCCGTTGGCGCATATATAAGGTATTATACCCGCATCCGGAAAAGATTGCAACCCAGGGGCTTTGCCGCAAAAAAACAAGGGGCTGCAAAAAGCAGTCCCCTGTCCTATTTCTTGTTGGCTCAGTGGCAGCCGTGGGTGCCGCAGCCGTGGCTTCCGCAGCCATGGTCCCCGCAGGAATGGCCTTCCTCGTGGCCCTCGTGATGGCTGCACTGGATGTCCGGCTGGAACACCAGCTTCTGGGCCAGCAGGTCTTCCACAGCCTGGTCCGCGCTGCCGGACACGCCGCCATACAGCTGGATGCCTGCCTGGTCCAGGGCCGTGCGGGCGCCGCCGCCAATGCCGCCGCAGATCAGGGTATCCACCCCCTGGGCCTTCAAAAAGCCCGCCAAGGCACCGTGGCCGGAACCGTTGGTATCCACCACCTGGGAAGAGGCCACCTGGCCGTCCTGCACCTCATAAATTTTAAACTGGGCTGTGTGGCCGAAGTGCTGGAACACCTGGCCGTTTTCGTAAGTTACCGCAATTTTCATTGCTGATTTCGCTCCTTTTTCTGAGATCTTGGGACAGTGGGGGCAGCCTTGGTCCCCGGGGCAAACTTGATACTCCCCGCCGCCAATGCGCAGCTCCCGGCCCTCCACCAAGCTGAGGGCCAGCTTTTTCCTGGCGCTGCCGTAGATGCTTTGGACAGTGGCACGGGCCACGCCCATTTGCCGGGCGGCTTCCTCCTGGGTCAGGTCCAGCAGGTCCACCAGCCGGATGGCTTCAAACTCATCCACCGCCATCCCGATAGGCTCCTGGTGCCGGTCCCCTTCCAGGTCGCCAAACCGGCGGCAGCCTGGCAGGGCGCACACGCGCCTGCGTTTACACGGCCTTGGCAACTCCCCACCTCCCTTTTGTTTCTGTCATATGCCAATTATACCACCAAAAAAGAGGAAGGTCAAGGCTGAGGTGCCAAAAAGAAAGTGGGCCTTCCCCTGGCGCACTTTCCCCAACGCAAAAACACGGCCCCTGTGGGACCGTGTTCTCTGGTTGCTTCTATCTTCTATGGGCCTTCCGTCACCGGGGCCAGCGGTACTCCTTAGAAGGCAGGGGCGGGAAGTCGGTATAGGGCTTGTCCAGGTACCAGTAGGCCACGGTGGCCACGTCATCCTGGCGCTCAAACAACCCCCGGTGGCATACCCCCAGCTGTTGCAGCGTCACCTTGATGTCCTGCTCAAAGTGGATGGGGTCCGGGATGTGCCAGCGGTAAAAGCCCCGCATGGGCGGGCAGTCATCGTTGTAATAGTCGTTGTGAGCGGTGGTGTCGTGGCGGGAGTAGAAGGGGTAGCCCAAAAACGGCGTGCAGTAGGTCTGCTCCACGGAACGCCCCTCCACCTGATGGGTGAAGCTCCAGGCGCCCCCAAAGTAATCTTCACTGCCGGTGCCGCAGATGGTGGGGTAGTCCTTGTCCCCGTCCAGGTAGAATTTCATCTCGCCCTCGCCCCACCAATAGCGCTCCAAGGTGGTCAGGGCCAGGTAGGTGCCGATATACTGCCCCCGGCCGTGGACGTTATCCAGCACCACGTAGTCCTGGGCTTTCTGGGTCAGCCGCTGCCGCCGCCACTGGGCGTGGAAGTACCCGGCGTTCTCCGGCACCTCCTGCAGGCAGTAATCGATCTGGTAGAACAGCGCCGGGATGGGGTTTTTGTGCTGGTTCTCCACCGTGATCTTAGCCCCCTTGCGGAAAGGCATGGGGAAATAGCAGTTAAAGCCCCGGGTGGGGTTCACGGCGATGGGCAGGGAGTTGACCTGGCAGGCCTGGCCGAAGCCGCAGCAGAAAAAGTCCCCAAAGGGCACCTCCACCGAGGGTTTCCGCTCCCCGTCCCAGTAGATCCGCAGCACCAGGTCCCGCAGCACAAAGCAATCGGCATCGCTGGTCTTGTCAGTGACAGTGAACCACATATGCTGGATGACCCCCGGGCCTTCGATCTCCGCCAGCACAGCGGTTTCCCCAGGTTGCAGGCCGTTCCAGCAGGGGTGGCCTTTCCGGGAGGGCCCCAGTTCGCTGGCCGCCATACCTCCCTTGCCTTTTTCGCCCCGGGGGTTCTCCCCGTTGATGGCCCGGCTCTGCCCGCCGGTGATCAGGGGCAGGCTGCCCCAACTGTTCCCAAACATAACACACTCCTCCTTTGTTATTTTTTCGCTATTATATCACTCTTTAGTGAGAAACACCAGTATTTATCCTTGACTTTTCCCGCCCATTTGCTATGCTGTAACCACATCAAATTCGGAAAGGATGAGAACCTTGAAAATCACTGTTTTGGGAAGCTGCTCCGGCACCGAACCCTATCCCCGCCGCCATCAGACCTCCGTGGCCATTGAGACCGGCGGACAAGTTTACTTTATTGACGCCGGCGAGAACGCCGGATACGCCTCCTACCTGGGAGGTGTCCCCCAGCAGGACACCGCCGCCATCTTCATCACGCACACCCACATGGACCACACCGGCGGCCTGCCCCACCTTCTGTGGAATTTCCGGAAGCTGTGCACCATTGACAAAGACATTGCCGCCCACATGGAGGGCAAGGTGATTCAGGTGCACATCCCGGACCTTTCCGTGTTTGAAGGCGTCATGGCCATGCTTCGGGCCAGCGAGGGCAACTATGAGACCGTGTTCCACCTGGATCCCCACCTTGTCCGGGACGGGGTACTCTACGATCGGGACGGCTTCAAGCTGACCGCCTTCCACAACTATCACTTGGGAACCCCCAAGCCCGGCCTGCCCTTTTTAAGTTATACCTTCCTGGTGGAAACCGAAGGCAAGAAGGTGCTCTTCTCCGGGGATTTCCGGGACTTCTCCGAGATTGCCCCCCAGATGGAAGGCTGCGACATGGTGTTCCTTGAAACAGGCCACCATACTGCCGCTGGTCTCTGCCAGGAGCTGAAGGATTCCGGCATCCAGGTAGGCAAAGTGGTATTCTACCATCACGGCATGGAGATCCTCCTCGACTGCGATGGCGAGCTGGCCGCCGCCAAAGCCGTTTTAGGCGGCCGGGTAACCTTCGCCGATGACGGCTCCGCGTATCAGCTGTAAGAATTCCTTTTCAAAAAACGAAGGCCGCTTCCAGGGCCGCGGCCTTTCGGGCCAGCGAGCTCTGCCCGCTGCTTTTTCTCAGGTTGCGCCGGTTTTTAAGGCTCCGGCTTTTGTGAAAATCCGCCGCGAAAGCGTTTTCACTCTACACCCGCACCTTGCCGGCCAGGATGTTTTTATAATCCTCCAGGTTCTGCCGCAGCAGGGTGGGGGTATCCAGGCCATAGGGGCATTTACTCTTGCACTGGTTGCAGTGGAGGCAGTCCTCAATCTTCATCATCATGGCCTGGCTCTCCGGGGTGAGCAGGGGGGCAGAGGGGCTGCGGCGGATGAGCTGGCTCATCCGGGCGCACTGACTGATGACAATGCCAGCGGGGCAGGGCATACAGTAGCCACAGGCCCGGCAGAAGTTGCCGATCAGCTCTTTCCGGTCCTTCTCGATGACCGCTTTCAGCTCCTCGTCCATCACAGGGGGATGTTCGATATAGGAGATAAACTCGTCCAGCTCGCTCTCCTTCTGCACACCCCAAATGGGCAGGGCGTTGTCAAACTGGGCCTGCCAGGCATAGGCAGCCGCAGAGTTGGTGATCAGGCCGCCGGAGAGGCCCTTCATGGAGATAAAGCCCACACCCTTCTCCTTGCACAGGTTCACCAGGGCGATGTCCCGGTCAGTGGCCAGGTAGCAGAAGGGGAACTGCAAGGTGTCATACAGGCCGGAGGCCGCGGCCTCTTCCGCCACGCCCAGCCGGTGGTTGGTGATGCCGATAAACCGGATCTTCCCCTGGGCCTTGGCCTCCTCCATGGCCTCGTACAGGCCGGTGCCGTCCCCAGGCTTGGGGCAGAAGGCAGGGTTGTGGAACTGGTACACATCGATGTAGTCGGTCTTCAGCAGGCGCAGGCTGGTTTCCAGGTCCTTCCAAAAGCCCTCCACCGTGGTGGACGGGGTTTTAGTGGCGATGAAAATGTGCTGGCGCACATCCGCCAAGGCCAGGCCCATTTTCTCTTCGCTGTCGGTGTAAGAGCGGGCGGTGTCGAAATAGGTGATGCCGGCGTCATAAGCCTTGCGCAGCAGCTTCCCGGCGTAGTCAGCCCCCACCCGCTGGATGGGCAGGGCGCCAAAGCCGTTTTTATTCACGGTGATACCCGTGCGGCCCAGAGTGACAGTTTGCATACAGACACGTCCTTTCCATTTTTCTACAGTATACCACCTAAACTACACTTCAAGTCAACTCTTTCCATGGAAAAAGCCGTCCCTTGCCAGGACGGCTTTTTGCAACCTTTTCAACAAGCGCCTTACCGGCTCTCTTGGATGCGCGCCCGCAGCTCCTCCTGGGAGAGGGGGGCAAACCCGGTGCGCTCTGCCGAAACGCACACGCTGTGGGAGCTGGCGTCCCGATAGGTGGGGCTGCCGTGGACGTGGCCATACACATTAGCGTAGGGCATATTCACGTTGACATACAGGGGCTGATGGGACAGCAGGAAAAAACCCTCCCACAAAATGGGCCAGGGCACGGCCTCCTCAAAGCCCAGGTCCCGCCACTGCTGGGGGGAGCGGTGCAGGTCGTGGTTGCCCAGCACCAGCACTTTTTTCCCGTGAAGCTGGCCCAGCAGCTGCCGGTCCTCTTCCGCAGAGTGGGCGGACACATCCCCCAGGTGGAAGACCGTGTCCTTCTCCCCCACCTTCTGGTTCCAGCGGCGGACCAGCTCCTGGTCCATCTCCTCCACTGTGGCGAAGGGCCGGTTTTCATAGCGGAGGATGTTCCCGTCCCCAAAGTGGGTGTCGGCAATGAAAAACACGCTCACAGGTCCCGCACCTCCGCTGCTTTTTCCAGCTGTTCCCGCAAGGTTTCCCCGTCTTGGGGGCGCCACTCCGTGCGGTAGTTCAGGCACCGGCACAGCCAGGTGATGCCCTCTTTCTCCAGGGTCTTCCGGTAGTGAACGTGGCCGCACACAGCCACTTCCACCGGGTAGCGGGTGTAGAGCTCCCCCAGCTTCCGGGAACCCAAAAAGGCGTTGAAGTAAGACCAGTTGGCCATCTCCTGGGGCACGGTAAACTCCTTGATCGGCAGCATATGGGTGACCATCACCAGCTTCTTGTCCGGATAGGCCGCCATGCGGGCTTCCAGCCGGGACAGCATCCACTGGCTGCGGCCCTGGTTGTCCCGGGTCCAAGCGTTGCGCAGGGAATCCTGCCAGGTGCGCCCCGCCAGGGACATCTTCTCAAACTCCTCAAAATTGTAACGGCCGCTGCCAAAGGAGTAGTCATACCAACCCACGTCGCCAAGGACCACCTTGTCCTCAAAGACAAAATCCCGGCCGCACAGGCAGTGCTCGTCCTGGCAGTAGCGGTCGTAGATGGCCTCGATCTGGGTGGGGTCGTCCTTGGGGCCCCACAGGTCGTGGTTTCCGGGCACAAACAGCACTTTGGCCCCGGAAAGCTGTTCGATCTGGTTCAAAGTATCCAGGGTTTCCTGCTGGTTTTCACTGACGTCCCCGGCAATGACCACCAGGCGGGCCTCCTGCTCCTTGGCAAAGCGGGCCAGCTCCTGGGCCACCGGGTGATCCCGGTTGATATCCACATGGATGTCGGAAAGGAATACGGTTTTCATGTAGGGGTTCCCTCCTCGAAAAGTTTGGGCTCTTCCACAGGCTTCAAGCCCGTGCGCTCCTCCACCAGGTGGCAGGCGCAATACCGGCCCCCCTCAAACTGGCGCAGCACCGGGCGCTCCGTCTTGCACCGTTCGGTGCAGGCAAAGCACCGGGTGTGGAAGGGGCACCCCGCCGGGGGATGGGCCGGGCTGGGCAGGTCGCCGGAGAGGATGATCCGGTCACGGTTGGCATCCACGTCCATAGAGGCGGAAAACAGCGCCTGGGTGTAAGGATGCAGGGGCATTTGGGAGATGTCCTCCTCCTTGCCCAGCTCCACCAGGCTGCCCAGGTACATCACGCCGATGCGGTCGGACACATAGGACACCACGTTCAAGTCGTGGGAGATGAACAGATAGGTCAGGCCAAACTGCTTGCGCAGGTCCAGCAGCAGGTTCAGCACCTGGGCCTGCACAGACACGTCCAGGGCGGAAACAGGCTCGTCGCACACCACAAAGTCCGGGTCCAAGATCAGGGCAATGGCAATGGCCACCCGCTGCCGCTGGCCGCCGGAAAGCTCGTTGGGCCACCGGGTGCGGTAGCTCTCGTCCAGGCCCACGGCTTTTAACACCTGGCTGACTTTCTCATCCCGTTCTTTCTGGGTCTTGCCGATGCCGTGGATCTTCAAAGGCTCTTCCACCAGCCAGCCAATAGTCTTGTTGGGATCGATGGAGGAATAGGGGTCCTGGAAGACGATCTGCATCTGCTTGCACAGGTCCTTCCGCTGACGGCGGGCAGGCCGGGTGATGTCCACCCCGTTTAAGCGGATGGTACCGGAAGAGGGCTCCAGCAGGTGCACCAGCATATTGCCGAAGGTGGACTTGCCGCAGCCCGATTCCCCCACCAGGCCGAACACCTCGCCTTTCCGGATATCCAGGTCGATCTCGCGGACCGCCATGACCCGGTCCTTCCCTTGGCGGAATTCTTTGGTAAGCCCCCGGATCTCCAGGAGGGGGGCGCTTGTTTCATAGGTACTCACAGTCCCAATTCCTCCTTTGCGTCCACGCACAGGGCCATGTGGCCCTTGTGCACCACCATGGGCGGGGTCTCGTTTTTACAGGCATCCCGCCGCTTGTAGCAACGGTTGTAGAAGGGGCACCCGTGCTCACTGCGGTCTTCCAAAGCGGGCACGGTGCCGGGGATGGAGGAAAGCCGCTGGCCCCGCTTTTCCAGGGAGGGGATGGAGGCAATCAGCCCCTTGGTATAGGGGTGCAGGGGATGGGCCAGCACCTCCTGGGTGGTGCCGCTTTCCACCACCCGCCCGGCGTACATGATGTACACCCGGCTGCACATCCGGCGGATGACCCCCAGGTCGTGGGAGATCAGCAGCACCGCGGTGCCCATCTGTTTGTTCATGTCCCGGATCAGCTCCATGATCTGGGCCTGGATGGTCACGTCCAGGGCGGTGGTGGGTTCGTCGGCGATGAGCAGCTCCGGCTGGTTCACCAGGGCCATGGCGATCATCACCCGCTGCCGCATCCCGCCGGACAGCCGGTGGGGATATTCGTGATACAGCCGTTCCACGTCGGGCAGGCCCACCTGTTTCATCACTTCCAGGGCCTTTGCCTTGGCCTCCTCCTTGGAGGCGCCGTGGATCCGGGCGTTTTCCGCGATCTGCCTACCCACTTTCATCAAGGGGTTCAGGGCGGTCATGGGCTCTTGGAAGATCATGGCGATGTTCCGGCCGCGATATTGGTTCCACTGCTCCTCGTTGAGGCCCCGCAGTTCCGAGCCGTCGAAGAGGATCTTCCCCTGGGGGATCTTGGCGTTTTGGGGCTGCAGGCCAATGGCGGACAAGGCCGTCATGGTCTTGCCGCAGCCCGATTCCCCCACCAGGGCCACCATTTCCCCGGGCTCCACCCGCACGCTGGTGTCCCGCACCGCGTGGCAGGTCTTGCCCAGGTCAAAGTCCACGGTCAAGCTGTCGATCTGGAGCACCGGCGTCTTTTTATCTGCCATGCTGGGTCACCTCCTGCAGCGCGTCGCCAATGAGATTGAACCCCATCACCAGCAGGGTGATGGCGGCAGCGGGCACCAGCACATACCAGCCCGCCTGGAGGATCTCCCCCTGGGCCTCGCTGAGCATTTTGCCAAAGCTGGGGGTGGGGGGCTGGATGCCCAGCCCCAGGTAGGAAAGCCCCGCCTCGCTCATCACGGCGCCGGCAAAGCCCAGGGAGCTGGTGACGATCAGCTCCGGCACAATGTTGGGCAGGATGTGCCGGAAGATGATCCTCCCGTCCCCAGCGCCCCGGGACCGGGCCGCCCGGATAAACTCCGCGTCCCGGTATTTGATGAAGCCGCTGCGGGTGATCCGGGCAAACCGGGGGATGGACATGACCCCCAGGGCCAAGATCAGGTTTTGGATGCTGTTGCCGAACACGGCAATGAGCATCAAGGCCAGCAGCACCCCGGGGAAGGCCATCTGGGTGTCGATGAGCTTCATGATGACCTCATCCACCTTGCCGCCGTAGTAACCGGCGACAGCCCCCACGGCGCCGCCCACCACCAGGCCGAACACCACGGTCAGCGCCCCCACCAAAAAGGACACCCGCGCCCCCTGCATGATGCGGCTGAGCACGTCCCGGCCAAACTGGTCGGTGCCCAGGGGATGGGCTGCCGAAAAGAATTGCAGCTCGTTCTCAGTGTCCATGGCGTCAGGGTCGTAGGGCATATAGAAGAAGCCCACCACCATGACCAGCACCATCAGCCCCACCATGCACAGGCCAATGATGAAATTTTTGTTGTGCAAGCATTTTTTCAGTACGGTACGCAAACGCAAAGCTCGATCCCTCCCTCTTTACTTCAACCGGATGCGGGGGTCGATCACCGAATAGAGCACATCCACCAGGAAGTTGCAGACCACCACGATGATAGCCAAATACAACACCAGGCCCTGAATGAGAGGCAGGTCCCGGGAATTGATGGAGGAGGAGATCAACCGCCCGATACCGGGCAGGGAGAACACGTTCTCAATGATGATGCTTCCTCCCAGCACGTCGGTGATGGTCATGCCGAAAATGGTCAGCACGGGGATCAGGGAGTTGCGCAGCACATGGCCCCGCAGGATCTTTTTGGAGGGCACGCCCTTGCTTTGGGCGGTCTTCACATAGTCCTGGCGTTCCTGCTGGGTGACGCTCACCTTCACATAGCGGATGAGCACCGCCGACGAGCCAAAGGCGATGGCCACCGCAGGCAGGGTGAGGCTTTTCAGGCAACCGGCAGGGTCCTGGGTAAAGGGGGTGTAGCCCATGGAGGGCAGCCAGTTCAGCTGCACCGAGAAGATGTTCACCAGCAGCACCGCAAAACAGAACGCCGGCACGGAAAGCCCCAGCTGGGACAGCAAAGACACCGGCAAAGCGTAGGGGCGCTTGGAGTGGTGGGCCAGCCAGATGCCCACCGGGATGCCCACCACCGCGGTGAGGACCAGGGCATATACAGCCAGCTGCACGGTCACCCCAAAGGCGTTGGCGATCAGCCCGGAAACCGGCTGGTGGTAGCGGTAGGAATCCCCCAGGTCGCCCTGGAGCACGCCGCCGATCCAGCTTAAAAACCGGATGTGGATGGGCTGGTCAACGCCCATTTCCGCCCGGAGCTGTTCCAATTGGGCGGGGTCCGCGTCCACACCCAAAATCACCAGGGCAGGGTCGCCCGGCAGGATTTGGAACACCGCAAAGGTGAGGATGGACACCAAAAACAGGGTCACAAGGAACCCCGCCAGTTTTCGAATGTAGTAGTAGGCCATAGGCGATTCAATCCTTTCCCACAGAGCGGAAGGGCCGCCCGGGCATCCGGCCCGGCACGGCCCCCGCCGCGCGCTGCGCGCGCATATGGTCCCGCCTCCCCTCGGTCTGGGGGGCGTCCTCGTTGGTTTCTCAGCCCTCGTAATAGAGCTTGGTCATGTCATGGAAGGTGACCGGGTAGAAGGTGTAGCCTTTCAGGTCCTTCCGGCAAGCCACCACCAGGTTGGGGTCGCTGATGAACGCGGCCGCGGCCTGCTCGGTGAGGATCTCCTGGCAGCGCTTATAGTCGTCGATCCGGGTCTGCTCGTCCTGCTCAGTGAGGGCGCTGGTGATCAGCTGGTCATACTCTTCATTGCTGAACTTGAAGAAGTTCTTGGGGTAGGTGGTCTTGAAGCGGCCCAGTACAGCGTCGGGATCCAGCTTGCCAGTCAGGCCCACAATGGTGGCCTCATACTGGGCGTTGCCGTAGACATCCTCCAGCCAAGTGGCCCATTCCATGGTTTCAATGTTGGCAGTGATGCCCACCTGCTGCAGCTGCTGGGCAATGATCTGGGCGGTGTCGATGTGGGCCTGATAGTTGGCGGGGGCGGTGATGGTGAAGGTAAATCCGTCCTCTAAGCCCGCTTCTTTCAAAAGCTCCTTGGCTTTTTCCACATCGGTGTCGTAGGAACCTTCCAGCTCCTCGTTGTAGTACACACCCATCACAGGGCTGAAGTTGGTACACAGCTTGGTGGCGTAGCCGCCAAACACGCTGTCGATGATCTGGTCCTTGTCGATGGCATAGTTGATGGCCTGGCGCACCCGCACGTCGTCAAAGGGGGCCACGCTGTTGTTCATGGCAAAGATCTGCACCATGTTCTGGGGGGAGTTGTAGATGTCATACTGGCCCTCCAGCACAGCGGCGTCATCGGCATTGACGGAGGCGATGTCCAGGGTGCCGGACTGCAAAGCGGAAACCACAGCGGCGGAGTCGGTCATGATGTAGAACTCCACCCGGTCCACCTGGGCCATGCGGTCCTCGTCATAGTAATCCGGGTTCTTTTCCAGCACCACACGCTGGGAGGGGACGTACTCCACGAACTTGAAGGGGCCGGTGCCCACAGGGGCAGTGGCCTGGTCCTCATAGCCTTCGGGGAGGACGGCAATGATGTTCAGGGAAAGGAAGCCGGCAGAGGGCTCTTTCAGCTTGATGACAAAGGTGTAGTCGTCGGTGGCCTCGAAGCTCTCCACATTCTCAAACTTGCTGGACACAGCCTTCTCCCCGCCCATGCCGGCCAGGTTGTTGTAGGTATACAGCACATCCGCGGAGGTGAGGGGCTGCCCGTTGTGGAAGGTGACGCCTTCCCGCAGGTGGAAGGTGTAGGTCAGGCCGTCTTCAGAAATATCCCAGTTTTCGGCAATACCGGGGATGATGGCGCCGGTTTCATCGTAGAGCACCAGGCCCTCGAACACATTGTGCATGATGGCCTCGGTGTCGGAGGCGGCGGACTGCCAGGGGTCTAGGCTGTCGGGTTCAGAGCCAATGTTCATCCGTACCACAGTGGCTTCCCCGCCGCTGGTTTCAGAAGTCTGGCCGCTGCTTTCAGAAGCAGCGCTGCCACTGGATGCAGAGCTGCCATTGGTGTTGGTGCAGCCGGCAAAGGCGGCCACCGCCAGGGCTAAAGCAAGCACAAGGCTCAGAATACGTTTCTGCATAGTCTTTTTTCTCCTTTGTTTCTACTTTTTTCTCACTCAATCCTACGCTTCTCAAACCTACAGGCGTTCTAAAAAACATCTATGGAACACGCGCTCAGTGCGCGGTGTTTTCCTGTTGGTTCAGGGTCCCGCCATTCAGCGCCCGGACCACGTCCGCCACTCCACGGATGTCCGGCACACACCAGGGAAGGTCCAGCTCTTCAATACCCAGCCGCCCCGGTGGGTTCAGGATACAGAAAGCCATCCCCAGCTGGGAGGCGCCCATCCCGTCGTCGTAGTAGTTATCCCCCACATACAGGCAGTTCCTGGGGTCTTCCCCAGAGAGTTCCAGGGCCTTTTCGAAGATACGCCGGTCGGGTTTTTCCACTCCCACCTCGCTGGATACCACAATGGGATCCAGATAGGGGGTCAGGCCGTTCTGTTCCAGGACGCTTCTGCAAGAGGGGTCCCAGTTGGAGATCAGGCCCGTGCGCACCCCTTGGGCTTTCAGGCTTTGCAAAACCTGGATGGTAAAGGGGAAGGCGGTCCATTTTACAGGACGCTTGTCCTCCAAGGTAACGCGGAAGAAATCGTCCGCCGCTTGGGGGATCTCCAGCACCTCACAGATCTTTTCTAAAAAGTGCCGCAGCACTTCCTGGCTGCCCTTTCCCAAGGCGCCCCGGTGTTCCCGCATGAAGTATTTATTGGCCAAGTGGTAAGCATTCTGGGCCTGGGCGGGGGTGATGGGATATCCCAGCTGGGCAAGGTGCTCCACATAGTGGGAAGGGCCGTCACTTTCCGCAAGGGTCAAACCCAGATCGAAAAAAACTCGTTGTATCATTCGTTACTCTCCTGTTCTTGTCGAAACCAGAGGTATTATATCGGCCGTTTGTTTCGCTTTCGCACTGGTTTTTCTCAAATCTGTGTTAATTATAACACAGAATGTTAAGGGGTTGTAAAGTAGGTTGCGCAGTTTTTCCCGCCAATGTAAGCTTTCCGGGCCATTTTCTCCAGGAAAAATCCCTTTCCAGAGGGGAAACACAAAACTTCGAAAATTTTTTCAAATTCCTGTTGACAACTTCTCTTCCAGATGCTATAATATTTGAGCGTTGAGGCAGTAACCAAAACGCACAAGAGAATATGCAGGTGTGGCGGAATTGGCAGACGCGTATGGTTCAGGTCCATATGAGCGCAAGTTCATGCAGGTTCAAGTCCTGTCACCTGCACCAGGAACAGCAAGTCGAACGGCTTGCTGTTTTTGTTTTGTTTCCACCCAAGGGCTGCCTTTTTCGGCGGCCCTTTTTCCTCCCCAACAAAAAAGGCCGGGCAAGCGCCCGGTCCTTTCTCTTTTCTCACACAATTTCCACCTGGCAGGCTTTCATCGCCTCCAAAGCCCGCTGATGGCTTTCTGGGGTGACTCCGGCACAGCAGCTGGCATCCACTGTAATTTTCACCTCGGGCAAATAGGCCTTTAAAAGCAGGGCGTTGGAAATGACACAGATATCCGTGCACAGGCCCACAAGCTGGATCTCCTCCAATGGCCCTTCGTAAGTATGCCTGGCCTTGAGCACATCCGCCAAACCCTTACTGCCAAAGGTGGGCTTCTCAATGGGGGTACTCTTCCGCAGGGCCTCTATCTGAGGCTCCAGCTGCCACCCCCACATCCCCCGGATGCAATGCTCCACTGGCAGGTATTTGCCCTCCTGGGTTTGGAGGTAATCCTCCCCATGGGTGTCTTGGGTGTAATACACCGGTCCGGGGAAATTCCGGATCTTCTCACACACCCGGGGCACAATGGCCTGGGCTTCCTGGGTGCCCAGGGCGCCTGTGACAAAGTCATTCTGCAGATCTACCACCACCAGGATCTTGGTGCATTTCTTTTCTTCCATGGCAGGTTCCCTTCTTTCCATTTACTCTATTGTTTGCGGCGGGGGACGCCCCTGCCGCCCAGGGTCAACACAGGGAGAGGCAAAGCTTCTCCAACGCCTCCACCGTGGGGACGATCCAATCCGCCCCGGCGGCTTGCAGCTCCCCTTCCGGGGCAAACCCGTACTCCACGCCGATGCTCTCCAGCCCCACAGCCTTGGCCCCCAGGATATCGTGTTTGCGGTCGCCGATCATCACCGCCTGGGATTTGGGAGGCGCTCCCAGCTGCTCCAGCACCGCCTGGATGACCTCCGCCTTGTTGGTGCGGGTGCCGTCCAGTTCCGCCCCCACAACCACCTGGAAATCCGGCAGGATCCCCTGCATCTCCAAGATCTTCCGCGCGAACACCTCCGGCTTGGAGGTGGCAAGGCACACGCTCCCCCGCTGGGAAAGGGTTTTCACCAGGCGCGCCACCCCAGGGTAGAGCTTGTTTTCGTACACGCCCTTCACGCGGTACCGTTCCCGGTACTTTTTCACCGCTTCCAGCGCCTGCTCTTGGGAAAACCCGTACAGCTCCCGGAAGGACTCGTCCAGGGGCGGGCCTACAAACTGCCGCAGTTTTGCTTCCGGCTGGTTGTGGATGCCAAAGGCGTCCAAAGCGTACTGGGCCGACTTTAAAATGCCCTCCCCATTGTCGGCAATGGTGCCGTCCAGATCCAAGAGGAAATACTGTTTCATAGATGCTCCTTCCCTGGTTTTCCGGCTGCCAAGGCCCTTTCAAACCGGGCAGCCCCTTCTAACGGAAAAAGGGCGGCCCTGCGAAGCCGCCTCTTTCTCACTGGGTCATCCTCTTCCGGCCCCGCCGCCGTGGCTGCCGCCTCCTCCATGGAAGCCGCCTCCCCCGCCGCCAAAACCGCCGTGGCCGCCGCTGTGGAAGCCACCGCCACCGCCGAACCCGCCGCCTCCAAAGGGAGGACGGGGGCCGCCGCCAAAGGGCGGTCTAGGTCCTCTGGGCGGGGGCCAGCCCCGCCGGCCACGGTTCATCAGGTTGCCTAAGAACAGGCCGGTCCAGAACCCGCCGCCACCGCCGCCGGAACGGGGGCCACCGCTGCCGCTGATGCCCCGGAAGAACATCACCAGCACGGCAACCACGATCACCACTCCTACCACGCGGCCTACCACGCTCAGGAGGTTCCGGAAAAAGCGGCCGGTCCGCTCCCCGAAGCTGGGCTCATACTGGCCGTCATCGTCGTAGTCATAGTCGGGATCTGTTTCCCCAGGGGTGTACTCATCGGTGTAATTGGCATAATAGGTTTTCACCTGGGAAACCGCTTGGCTGAAAAACTTCTCCACACCGGCGTCATAGTCCCGGGCGGCAAAGTCCTCTTCCAGATAGTCATTGAGCATTCCCTTCAGTTTGGCGCCGTCGAAATAGTCCTCCAGGCCATAGCCGGACATGGCGTAGTAATTGTCCTCGCCAATGGCCAACAGCAACAGCAGGCCATTGTTGCGCTCCACACTGCCAATGCCCCAGGAGTTGAACAGCGTATAGGCGTAGTCCTCAATGTCCTCGCCCCCCAAAAAGTCCACCGCCACCACAACCACTTGGGCGCCGGTTTCCTCAAACAGGGCGTTGTTGGTGTCGATGATCTCCTGTTCGGTTTCCTCGGAAAGCACCCCGGCCTCATCCAGCACATATTGGTTCTCCGGCCGCTGGGGGATGGAAATGGCCAGCGCAGGCACAGCCAGGCACAGGGCCAGCGCCAAAGCGCACACCCCTGCCAAAGCCTTCCGCAAGCCTCCGGTTTTTGTTGTTGCCGTCATCCGCGCACATCCTTTCACCGGTGGTCTGGGGACAGGCCAAGGGCCTCACAGGGGAGGTCCCCCTTTCCGGCCGCCGTGGCCCCGGTTCATCAAATGGGTTAAAAACAGGGCGTTCCAAGCCCGGTAGTCGTCGCCTTTCCCGGGAGGGTTTTTCCCGCCGCCCCGCAAATACACAACGAAAATGAGCACAAACAGCACCACCACGATGACCGCGCCGGTCACGATCACCTGCACCAGGTTATCCGCCAGATAGATCCGCACTCTCTCCCAAAAAGAGGGATTGTCGGGCCCATTGATGGTGCTGTAGTCCAGGCCGGCCAAATCCATCATGGCCTCTGTAAAAAAGCCATAGACGCCGTCCTCATACGCCCCGGTGGCAAAGCAGGGTCCCACCTGGGCAGCCGCCAGGTCTTCCAGCCGGTTCCGGCCCAGGGCATCGCCCACGCCCTCCCCAGCCAAAACTTGGTATTCTTTCTCTTGGAGGGCCACCACCAGCAGCACGCCGTTGCGGCCTGCCTTCCAGGAATCGAACATCCCAGAAGCGTAGCCGTCCGGTTCCTCCCCTCCTAGGGAATCCACCACCGCCACCATCACACAGGCGCCGGTTTCCCGGGAGAGCTCCCGGTTGGCGTGGTTGATATTGTCCTTCGTTTCTTCTGAGAGCACGCCTGCCTCGTCCAAAACGTATTGGTTCTCCGGCCGCGAAGGGATCTGGGCAGCCAAGGCGGGCAAAGCCGCCGCAAAAGCCAAACACAGTGCCAGGGCCAACGCAAGCAACACTCTACTTTTCCGGGTGGTTCCTCTCATAGAAACACATCCTTTCCCTTGTCGGCGGGGAAGTCCCCTGGGTCTGTTTTGTATAATTCTATTATACTAGGCCCATCTGTGTTCGTTTATTCTTTTTAGATATTTTTTACAAAAACCAGAAAAATCACTCCTGGTTGTAGGTAGCCAGGGGCTCCACCCCTACCAAGGGCAGCAGCAGGTTCACCGGAAATTTTTCCAACCGGGCGTTAAACTCCCGTGCCTCGTCGTTATAGCTGGAGCGGTTGATCTTGTCCTGCTCCGACTTCATCTGGGCAATCAGCTGGTCGGGGTATTTTGCATCTTCTTCCGACAGCTGGGTGTTTTTCAGCTCGTCATACAGGGTCTGGGCGGCGTCGGTCATCATCTGGTTGGCCTGGGCCTCCTCGGCAAAGTCGCCGTAGCTGTTCTGGGCCAGGCGCACGGTGTACTCCAAATCCCCGATCAACCCTGTCAGGGCAGGGTTCTCGCTGGTGTAGCGCTCCGCCACGGTGATCAAGTTGTTGGCGGTAGCTTGGCGTTCCTCTAAGCCCTCATAGACAGCGTACCCGGTATTGTCGTAATAATAGGTGTTTTCCGCTTCTTCCCGCAGTTCCGTCAGGGAAGTGTGCACCCCCAGGGGCACTGCCAGCACAATGGCTGCGGCCAGCACAATCGCGCCGGCGGCGTTTTTCTTTTTCAATTTCACAAGCCTCCTTTCCAGCGGGGCAGCCGCTGTTTACCCGTGGATATCCAACAGCTTTTGCTTGAGCTCCCCTTCCAGACGGCCGATCTCCTGCTCGGCGGCCCGGCGGCGGGCCCGGCCCTCGTCCTGGATCTTCACCACTTCGTCCAGGGTTTGGATCAAAGACTGGTTGGTCTGCCGCAAGGTTTCCATATCCACCACGCCCCGCTCGCTTTCCTTCGCGGTTTCGATGGTGCTCATCTTCAGCCGCTCGGCGTTTTTCCGCAGCAGCTCGTTGGTCATGTCGGAAACCTCCCGCTGGGCCTTCACAGCCTGCTCCGAGTGGGCCAGCCCCAGGCCCAGCACCATCTGGCTTTTCCACAGGGGGATGGTGTTCACCAGGGTGGACTGGATCTTGTCGGCCATCAGTTTGTCGTTGTTCTGTACCAGCCGGATCTGGGGGGACATCTGCACGCTGACCATCCGGGTCAGTTCCAGGTCGTGGAGCTTCTTCTCAAAGTTGTCGCACATCTGGGCATAGTCGTTGGCAGCTTGGGCGTCCTCAGCCAAACCGGTCTGTCTGGCCTTGTTCTGCATCTCCACCAGGGTGGTGGCCCGCTCCTGCTTCAGCTTCTTTTTGCCAGCAATGATGTACATGGACAGCTCCTTGTGGTAGGAGAGGTTCATCTCGTACAGCTTGTCCAGCATGACAATATCCTTGAGCAGCTGCACCTGGTGGGATTCCAGGGCGCCGGCGATCTTGTTGACATTCTGCTCGGCGCTGTCGTAGCGCGCCTTCATGGCGGTGACCTTGTTGCCGGTATTTTTAAAGAACCCGAAAAAACCCTTTTTCTCCTCCTCCTGGATGTCAAAGCCCTTGAGCTCCACCACCAGGTTGGAGATCTGGTCCCCCACTTCCCCCAGGTCCTTGGTGCGCACGTTGTTCAGGGTGGTGTCGGAGAAGGAGGCGATCTTCTTCTGGGCAGCCGACCCATATTGCAGCACCAACGTGGAGTTGGTGAGGTCGATCTTCTGGGCAAAGTCGTCCACCACTTTCCGCTCCTCCGGGGAGAGGACGCTCTCGTCCAGGGTGGAGATCTCCTCCTCTTTCACCGGCTGGGGCGCGGGGGCCGCTTCCTCGGGGTTCAGGGTGAGGGCGGGCGTTTCCGCCCCTTCCAGGGTCAGGGAAGGGGTCTGGGGCACAGGGGCGTCCATGGTCAATTTGATCTCATCGGGCATGGTTCTAACCTCCTTGGTCAGTTCTGAAAAATCCTGCAACAGGCGGGGGACTTATTTCGCCCCCGCTGGTTTCTCTTCTTTTTCCTCGTCCACAAAGCCCTCTTGCTTCAAAAGGGTCTCAAACACCGTGATATCCGCGGAGATGTCCATGGCCTCTTCGGAGAACAAGGCGTCCAGCTGCTTTTCAAAGGCGTCCGCCACCGTATGCATCATCCCGGCGATGTTGAACAGGGTGGAGGTGATGTTCTCCCCCTTGACGCTCTGCTGGGACAGCCGCTGATAGCTGTTTAACAGCTTTAAGGTGGTGGGCAGGTAATAGTTCATAAACTTGCGGATCTGGGGGGCCTTCTCCGGATGGTCGGCGATAAAGCGGAAGATATCCGCCGACGCCCGCTCCATGCGGGCAATGTCCTCCGAGAGGGCCTCGTCGGGGATGGCGTCGTCCGCGGCCCGGAGCTTTTTCAGGTACTCCCGGCCCTCGTCGATGATCTTGTCCACCTCGGGGTTGCCGGTGTGGGACTTCTCCTCTTTTTCCGGCTGCTTTTTGGGCTCTTCCTTGGGCTTTTCCGGCTCCACCGGCACAAACTCCTTTTTGCCCTTGAACAGCGCCCCGGACACCAGGAACACCAGCACCAGCACCGCCGCGAAGATCACAAAGTGCTGGGGCTCGTACAGGGGGGCGGACAGGGCGTACAGGAACGCCGCCGCTGCGGTGATGTAAAACTTGGCCGGGCTGCCCTTGCGCACCATCTTCATGGGCACGCCGGGGGCAGGCTGGGGCGTCCCGTTGGCGCGGACCGTCTTCTGGGCGGCTGCCGCCTGCTGCCTGGCAGCCTGCTGCCTGGCAGCGTGCTGGGCAGCGGCCGCGCGGTTGGCCGCCGCCTGCCGCTGCGCCTTATTCCGGGGAACCGTGGGCTGCCCGGGCTGCTGCCGGTTGGCATAGCTGTAATGGTAATAGCCGTTCCCGGTTTGCCCCCCATGATTCTGGGGCGGCTGGGGGTTGGAGGCAGGCCCCTGCCGGGGCGGCTGGTAACCGCCATTCTGAGGCCGGGCCTGGTAATACCCCTGAGGGGGCGGCGCCTGGTAAGGGTGGCCGGCGTTCCTGCCCTGGGTGGCGTTCCCTTTCAGGTTCAGGGCCTGGTCCAACCCTTGGGCAGCTTTGCCCAGGCCCTGGGCGATTTTCCCCGCCACAGGGATACCGGAACCTGTGAGCATTTTATACACCTGGGAAGAGCGCAGCTCCTCTTGCAGGTCGTTTCCTTTCTTTTCCATGGGTCTCCTCCCATCCCGGGAAATACTTCCCGGAAACCATATCGAAAACTGGATAGTATCATTTTACTTTGGAACACCGGCCGGTGTCAACTGGGTAACCGGCCTGAAAGGGCTTTCCCACGGGAATTTACAAACTGGTCACACAACGTGGGGGTTGCCCACCGCCGGGAACTGGGCCTTTACCTGGTCCCCGGTGGCGATGCCCTCCCGGAAAGCCGTGGCGGCCCCGGCGGCGACGCCCCATTTCAGGCCGCCTTCCAGGGTGCCGTGAAGCCCCAAGCCATAGAGGAACCCCGCCACCAGGGAGTCCCCCGCGCCCACCGTGGAAACAGCCTCCCCGCGGACACTGTGGCAGAACAGGCAGGGGCCGCCCTCCTGGGCCAGCAAGGCCCCTTTGGCCCCCAGGGAAACCACCACGTTCCGGGCGCCCATATGCCGCAGCTGCTGGGCATACTCTTTCGCCTCCAGGGCCGTGAGGGGGCCTTCCACCCCAAACAGCTGGCACAGCTCCTGGTCGTTGGGCTTGATGAGGAAGGGGTGGTAGGGCAGCGCTGCCAGCAGGGCGTCCCCGGCCATGTCCACCACCAGCCGGGCGCCGGAACGCCGGGCCGCCTCCAAGATCTGGGGGAAGGCGGTGGAGGGCAGCCCCTTGGGCAGGCTCCCGGAAAGCACCAGCACGTCTTCCGCCGTGAGGGACCCCAGCTTCGCCAACAGCTGCCGCACCCCCTGGGGCGGGATCTGGGGGCCTTCCCCGTTGAAGGCGGTTTCCTGGCCGTCAGCCTCCCGCAGCTTCACGTTGACGCGGGAATTCCCCTCTTCCAGCATTACAAAGTCCGCCGGGCACCCGGAGGCCTCCACCAGCCGCAGGATCTCCCGGCCGGTAAACCCGGCGGCGATGCCCAGGGCTTTCGTATTCACCCCCAGGGAGTGGAGCAGCAGCGACACATTCACGCCCTTCCCTCCCGGGGCAAAGGACTCCTGGGAAAACCACTGGATCTGCCCCTTTTCAAAACAGTCCATCCGCACCAGATGGTCCAGCGCGGGATTGAGTGTCACTGTAACTATTATCATACGTTCACGCCCTTACAAGTTTCTTACCGTATTCTATCATTTTGGATACAGTTTTGCAACAAACCCGCCTGACGCCAAGGCCGAAAAAAAACGAAGCGCCCCAAGATTTCCCGCCGCCTGTATATCCTGCCCGGTTCTCGGCGATACTACTCCCAGCGGGCAGCCGCGCGCCGGTGGTTTTCCCGGCGTCCCGCCCGCGCAACGCACTCTTTTGAGAAAGGAACCTTTCATCATGCTTCGAAACAGGATCATTGCCGCGGCACTGTGCGCGGGGCTGGCCCTTTCCTTAGGGGGCTGCATGGAAAAGGCCGAAGACAAAGTGTCCGAAACCGTCTCCCGCGTGGAGAGCGAGCTGGAAGGGGCCGGCAGCCGGATCGAATCCGCTGTGGACTCCATGGTGGATCCGGACTCCTCCCACCGGGAAGACCAGGCGAGCCCCTCCCCCAAACCGGAGCCCCGCTGAACAAAAGACCGCTGCCAACCTGGCGGCGGCCTTTTGTTTTGCAGGGGGCATTGCGCCCCGGGTCCCTTTCTGGTATACTGGGACAAGCACCTTTTGAGGAGGAGGGATACACGATGATCCGTTGCTGCATTTTCGACGCCGACGGCACCCTGCTGGACTCCATGCCCATGTGGCGGGACATCACCTACCAGTACGCCGCAGACAAAGGGATCCAGGCCCCCCAGGGCCTGCACAACACCCTAAACCGCCTGAGTGTGGAACAATGCGCGGAATACTACCGTGGGCTGGGCGTCCCCGGCACGGTGGAGGGGATTGCCCTGGAGCTGGGCCAATACGCTTTAGAGGGCTACCGCACCCAAGTGGAGGAAAAACCCCAGGCCAGGGAGTTCTTACAGCTTTTGAAGGAAAACCACATCCCTGTGGCCGTGGCCACCGCTTCCAACCGGGAAGGGGTGGAGCTTGCCTTGGAGCGGCTGGGGATGCTGCCCTTTGTGGACCGCTTTGCCACCTGCGGGGAAGTGGGGAAAAGCAAGGAGCACCCGGACATTTTCCTGCACTGCGCGGGGAAATTCGGCGCCGCCCCAGAGGAGAGCGTGGTCTTTGAGGACTCGGCCTACGCCATCCGCACCGCCAAAGCCGCGGGGTTCCCGGTGGTGGCTGTGGAGGACCCCATCTCCCAGCAAGGCAAAGGGGAAGGGGAAACCCGGGAGGGCATCGCCGGGCTTGCGGACCTTTCCATCCAAAGCTATGGGGAGCTGATTGGGAAACTGCTCCCAGCAGAAGACCTGTCCCAAAATTTGGGGGATCTGCTGGGGTAACTTTGCGGGAAAACAGAATTTTGGGAAACTGAGGAGAGGAGAACCGACCTTATGAGCTTGCGGAAAAAACTGATTGGCAGCCGGGCGTTTTACGCCGCTGTGCTGTCCCTTTTGATCCCCATGATCGTCCAGCAGGGGATCACCCAATTTGTCAACTTGCTGGACAACGTGATGGTGGGGCGCCTTGGCACCGCCCCCATGTCCGGGGTGGCCATCGTCAACCAGATTGTGTTCATTTTCAACCTGACCATTTTCGGCGGGCTGGGCGGGGCGTCCATTTTCGGGGCCCAGTTCTATGGCAAAAAAGACTATGAGGGCGTGCGCTACACCCTGCGGTTCCGGCTGGTGTTCAGCGTGGCCATTTGGGCTTTGGGCATTTTGGTGTTCCTGCTGTTCGGGCCCCAGCTGTTTGGGCTGTACTTAAACGAGGGCGCTTCCACCCCCGAGGAGATCGCCTCCACCCTGGGCCACGCCCAATCCTACATGAACATCATCTTGTGGGGGCTGCTGCCCTTTGCCCTGGTGCAGTGCCTTTCCAGCACTTTGCGGGACGTGGGCGAAACCTTCTCCCCCATGGTGGCCAGCGTCATCGCCATCTGCGTGAACTTGGTGGGCAACTACCTGCTGATCTTCGGCAGCTTTGGCTTCCCCAAAATGGGGGTGGCGGGCGCTGCCTTGGCCACGGTGATCTCCCGCTATGTGGAGATGGCCTACCTGCTTCTGCGCACCTACCTGCGCCGCCAGCAGTTCCCCTTTGTCCAGGGGCTGTTCCGGGGGTTCCGGGTACCCGTTTCCCTCGTCAAGCAGATCGCCATCACCGGCACCCCCCTGCTCTTGAATGAAACCCTGTGGTCCATTGGCACAGCGGCGGTGAATATGTGCTACGCCACCCGGGGCCTACAGGCCGTGGCCGCCACCAACATCAACTCCACCGTGTGGAACCTCTTCGCCATTGTGATGATGTCCTTGGGCAATGCCATCGGCATCCTTTCGGGGCAGCTGCTGGGCGCCAACGACGTCCAGGGCGCCAAGGACACGGTGCGGAAACTGCTGTTTTTCAGCGTTTGCGTCAACCTGGTCATCGGCGGGGGGATCATCGCCTGCTCCCCCTTCATCCCCGCCATTTACAACACTGAGCCGGCAGTGCGGCAAACGGCCACCCAGCTGCTGATCATCTCCGGTGCGTTTTTGCCCCTCACCGCCTATGTCCACGGCACCTATTTCACCATCCGGTCCGGGGGCAAGACCTTCATCACTTTCCTGTTCGACTGCGTGTTCACCTGGGTGGTGAACCTGCCTGTGGCCTTCTGCCTGTGCCACTTTACAGGGCTTTCCGTGGTGTGGGTATTCTTCTTCGTCTCCTGCGCGGACATCATCAAGGCCATTATCGGCACGGTCATGCTGGTTTCCGGGATCTGGATCCACAACGTGGTGGACCACAGCACCCAAACGTGAAACCGGAAGGAGGGTCCGCCCATGGAACTGTTGGAAACGCCGCGGCTGGCACTGCGGAAATTCCGCCCGGAGGATCTGGAAGCCCTGTTCCAGCTTCTTCGCGACAAAGAGGCAAACCGGTTCCTCCCCTGGTTCCCGGCGTAAACCTTGGAGGAGGCCCAAGCCTTCTACCGGGAGCGCATCCAAGGGCAGCGGTACTTTTTTGCCATCTGCCTCAAGGGAGAGGACCGGCCCATTGGGTATGTGACCGCGGAGGACGGGGACAGCTATGACTTTGGCTACGCCTTGGGCCGGGAGCACTGGCACCAGGGCCTGGCCACCGAGGCGGCCAGAGCCTTTGTGGGGTACCTCCGGCAGGAGGGGGTCCCCTTCCTCACCGCCACCCACGACAGGGAAAACCCCCGCAGCGGCGGCGTGATGCGGCAGCTGGGGATGCGCTACTGCTACTCTTACCTGGAGCAGTGGCAGCCCAAGGATATCCCGGTGATTTTCCGGATGTACCAGCTGGACCTGGACGGCCAAAAGCATCCGCCCTATGGGAAGTATTGGGACATCTACCCCACTCACTTTGTGGAGGAAGGGTTGTAAGTTCTCAAAGAGACCCTTGTGACATACGGCAAGAGGGGCCAGCCTGTGGGCTGGCCCCTCTTCTGCGTCCCCGCCATTGGGGAAAGTTTTTCAAAACGGCAGCCTTACAGCTCCACCTTGGGCAGCTGCTTGAAGCTCTCCTCCAGCTCTTCGTCGCTGGGGATGTAGTCGCTCATCAGGCCGTCGTTGAACTTCTGGTAGGCGGTCATGTCAAAGTAGCCGGTACCGGTGAGGCCGAAGATGATGGTCTTTTCCTCGCCAGTTTCCTTGCACTTGAGGGCCTCGTCAATGGCCACCCGGATGGCGTGGCTGCTCTCGGGGGCGGGCAGGGTGCCCTCCACACGGGCAAACAGCTCCGCTGCCTGGAACACCGCGGTCTGCTCCACGGCCCGGGCCTCCATGAGCCCGTCGGCGTACAGCTGGCTCAGCACGCTGCTCATGCCGTGATACCGCAAGCCGCCGGCGTGGTTGGCCGAGGGGATAAAATTGGAGCCCAGGGTGTACATTTTCTGCAAGGGGCAGACCATGCCGGTGTCGCAGTAGTCGTAAGCGTACTTGCCCCGGGTGAAAGAGGGGCAGGAGGCGGGTTCTACGGCGATAAACTGGTAGTCGGCCTCACCGCGGATCTTCTCGCCCATGAAGGGGGAGATCAGGCCGCCCAGGTTAGAGCCGCCGCCAGCGCAGCCGATAATGATGTCAGGCTTGATGCCGTACTTGTCGCAGGCCGCCTTGGTTTCCAGGCCGATGACCGACTGGTGGAGCAGCACCTGGTTGAGCACCGAACCCAGCACATACCGGTAGCCTTCCAGGCCCGTGGCCACTTCCACGGCCTCGCTGATGGCGCAGCCCAGGGAGCCGGAAGTGCCGGGATGGGCCTCTAAGATCTTCTTGCCGATGTTGGTGGTTTCCGAGGGGGAGGGCGTCACAGAGGCGCCGTAGGTGCGCATGACCTCTCTCCGGAAGGGCTTTTGCTCGTAGGAAACCTTCACCATGAACACCTTGCAGTCCAGCCCGAAGAAGGAGCAGGCCATGGAAAGGGCCGTTCCCCACTGGCCGGCACCGGTTTCGGTGGTGACGCCCTTGAGGCCCTGCTGCTTGGCGTAATAGGCCTGGGCAATGGCGGAGTTGAGCTTGTGGGAACCAGAGGTGTTGTTGCCCTCAAACTTGTAATAGATCTTGGCGGGGGTGCCCAGGGCCTTCTCCAGAAATTCCGCGTGGATCAGCGGGGAGGGCCGGTACATCTTGTAGAAGTCCAAGATCTCCCCCGGGATTTCAAAATAGGGGGTGGTGTCGTCCAGTTCCTGGCGCACCAGCTCGTCGCAGAACACCGGCCGCAGCTCTTCAAAGGTCATGGGCTGAAAGGTAGCGGGGTTCAGCAGGGGGGCGGGCTTGTTTTTCATGTCGGCCCGCAGGTTGTACCATGCCTTGGGCAGTTCGCTTTCGTCCAAATAGATTTTGTAGGGGATCTGTGCCATGATTGTACCATCCTTTCAAACTATGATATGGAGTAAAAGCTCAACCAACATGAAAAACGAAAAAACGCACCTGTCCTAAAAAGTTAGGACAGGTGCGCGAAACTTCGCATCTGCGGTGCCACCTAAATTCGCCTTTTCCAGGCGCGCTCGTCGCGTACAACTTTTGATACGCTAGCTGCTGTAACGGTCAGCCTCCGTCGCACCTAACGCCTGGGCCTTAAAAATCCCCTGCGCTCGGTTTGCCCTCGCGGGTCCATTCGCCCTTCCCCGTCACGCCGCGCTCACACCACCCGCGGCTCGCTTTGGAAACGGTTCTGAAGAGGTACTCGTCCCGGTCATCGGTTTCCAGTTGATTGATTGGTGTTACTATAGCACTGTCTTTTCCATTTGTCAAGGGCTCTTTTGTGAAACCCATCCCCTGGAATATCGCGCGGCAGTTCTTTCGCGTTTTTTAGGACAGCATTTTTTTCAGTTCCGGCACTGCCTCCAAAGCCCGGTACAAAACCACTGCCAGCACCAAACCGCTGGCCCCCTGGATCAGGTTGGCCGGGACGCTGGCCAGGGCTCCGCCCATCCCATAGAGGAGGGTATCGCAGAGGAAGTAGCCTCCCGCCACCAGGATCACGTCCGCCACGCCACCCAAGGCTACCCCCAGGGTGCGGTGGCCGCCTGGCGCCTTCCGGTACAACACGGCAGCAGCCAGGGCGATCAACCCCTTGACAGCCAAGGTAAAGGGGGCGTACAAGACATAGCCCGCGGCCAAATCCGCCAGGGCAGAGCCAAGCCCCCCTGCCAAAAACCCACCCAGGGGCCCCAGCAGCACGCCGGAAAGCACCACTAAGGCGTCCCCCGGATGGATATACCCCCCTGTCCCCGGGGTGGGGATCCGGATCACCATGGTGGCAGCGCAGGTCAGCGCCGCCATCATCGCGATAAACACCAGTTTTTTCACATTGTCTTTCACAGCAACCGCTCCTTTCCCTGGGGAAAACTTCCCTGTTCCCTCCTGTGGGCCTTTCCTCCTATTATAGGAAGGCGCCGCGGGAAAGTCAAGGGCAGGCCACAAACCCTCTTGCCCGGGGCGCGGCCCTTGGGTTGTGGCTGCAAGATAGATACCGATGCCAACGCGAGCCGCAGGGTAAAAGAAAAGGCCGAGCTCTGAACGCGACGTGCGTCCAGGCTCAGCCTGGTCGAGGTGACAGGACTCGAAACAGCGTTCCAGCCTTTTCCTCTCCCCTGCCGCTTTCAAAATTTCTAGGTTTTATGCGGGTTTCAGCGTTTCGGTATTCGCTGCTATTCCCTGTTCTGTAATGACCAACTGTGAAAATAATGACCAAATAAAGACCAGAAACCGCTCCTCTTTCACACCCTCTCCATCAGCTCCAAAAGCCAGTGGGGCGGGGTGGGAACCCTGGGAATCAGCTCCCCGTTGCGGTACTCCGCCACCTCCACAAAGCCGTTGTCGTTGTCGAAAAACCGGGCTTCATCGCAATAGGGGAGTATGCGCAGCACGTCCGCAAAGCGGCTTTGGAAGCGGCGCTTCACGTCCTCTTTGGGAATGTCGTGGCCGCCCTTGGCCACCCGGTTGGCAATGCGCCCCAGGCTTTCCTCCATCGTGTCCAGGCCGATGTAATACAGGCGGATGGTGTAGCCCCGCTCCTTGGCCCGGCGAATGGTGCGCTCGGTGCGCGCGCCGGACAGGGTGGTTTCCTGGGTGAAGCTGATGCCCTTCTCCAAGCACTCGTCAATCTTGCGGACAGCGGCTTTCCCGCCCTCCACAGGGCTTCCCAACTGGGCCGCCAGCTTGTCCACGTCGATAAGCAGCCCCAGGTCGGAGCGCTCGGCCTTCAAGGCCCCGGTCAGGCTGGACTTGCCGCAGCCGTTCACCCCGCCGATGATGGTGTATAGCTTCATGGCGTTTCCTCCCTGTCTAGGCGCATGGTGGTTTCAATGGCCCGGCTGATAAAGGCGTTGACGCTCTCCCCGTGGGCCTGGGCGTGGGCTTGAATCTCCGCTTTCTTCCCCTTGGGCAGTGCCAGGGAAAGCCTGTCCAGGTTGGCGGCGTCCCACTTGCGGTTGCCGTTCTTTCGCGCTTCGGTGTATTTTTGGGCTGACATTGTGGCGCACCTCCTCCAGTATGGCTCTAGTATACCACAGAAAACAACACTTAACAAGTGTATACTTGCACAAATTATTAAGTGAATCCTTGGGCAGTATTCCATCTTGTGTTCACTTATTAAGTGTGCTATACTATAGACAGTCAAGAGGGAAAGCCAAGGCCGAACAAAACGCGGCAAGGCAAGACCGGAAACGGAGTTGCGGATGAAGCCAGAGGGCGAGAATCCAGCACAGAGCCACCCGGCGCTTTCCATTCGAGACTGCCCCACGGTTTCCGTGGCACCAGATACAACCACGGCGGCAGGGGTTGCACCCCTGGCAAGTCGCGTTCTGTGTTAGGTGGAGGCCGCCAGCTGTCACTCCGCGCCGTGGGTTCGGAGATGTTTCCGGCCCTGCGGAACGCAGAAGGCCGGCTTGTCCCGCCCGGCCACGGGCCGCTTTCGCTTCGCAGGTTGAAACTTAAAGCCTGAGCGCCTGGCTCCCGCGCATCCCGGAGCGCCGAGATCATCAAACAGGAGGAAACACCATGAGTACCCAAGAGCTGGAACAAAAAGTGAGAGAGCTTCGTCAAATGCAGGCCATCGTGGAGGAGGCCCAAGCCGAGGTGGAGGCCCTAAAGGATGCCATCAAGGCGGCAATGGGCCAGCGGGAGGAGCTGCGGGCCGGGGAGTACAAAATCACCTGGAAAGCGGTTACAACCTCTAGGTTGGATACAGCCGCACTCCGCAAGGCCATGCCGGACGTGGCGGCAGCTTTCACCACCCAGAGCACCACCCGCCGCTTCATCGTGGCATAAGAAAAGCCCTTGCGCCAGCCAGCAAGCAAGACACAAGGGCAACCCGTGTGGGGTCGTGGACATTGTACCACGGCCCTTTTTCTTTGTCAATTCGCACCGCAGGGTGGGGAAAAATTGCGCCAGGTTCTTCCAGCGGAAAAGCCACAAGTGGTTGCTGCGACACGCGGAAAGCCGGAGAGTTTGGGGCGGAAAATAGCCGGGTTCGGCTTCGGTTTGTAGGCGTGCGCCACGGGCTGGCAGAGGCCGGGGAAGCCGCTTTTCCTCCCTGTTCCATGATGGAACACCACCACAGGGAAAAGCCCCTTCCACGCCCGCGCAACCGCACAAAACCGCGCACAAAAAAAGAATTTCCGCTGAGAAACGCTGGCCATAAAAAAGACTTTGCCCCCGGTCAGAAAAAAGCCGGCTTTTCTCGTGGGGCTTTACTCGTGGTGTGCCTGGACATTGCGGGGAGATCGTCCCGCGCCCGCGCGCAAACTGCCGCAAAAGTCCGCATAGAAAAAAGAGTGGCAAGCATCGTGGTTTGTATACCACGCGACCGTATACGAAAAAAATAATCGTATACCACGAGGGCATTTCGTTACCATTGTACGCGGGGAATCTCAAAGAATCACCGATATAAAAAAGAGCTACACAACGGCGATGCTGGCGCGCCAAAGTGTGGGAAACTGTGCGCATAAAAAAGGCGAAAAGCGGCGAGTATAAAAAAGAGTACCCCCCCTCCCTCTGGCTGCTGGGTATTTGCTCCGGGGACCGGCGTGGGGAAGGTTTTCCAACTCTGGCGGGTTTTGTTGTAAAGGGGGATGCTTTACACGGTGCTGCTTTTACCTGTTCGCTTTCCTGGATTCCACTAAGCGTTCTTCTACACTCCCCTGCTCAAAATACCAGGAAAACCACCCCGTCCCGTGATAGGCCGCCGTTTCCAGCGTTTCCTCCCGCAAACACAGCACAGTGGGTTTTTCCCGGAGAAGCTGCAAGGCTCTGGCCTCCTCCCGGCGCACGTCCTGGGGTGTGATGTGCAACGCCTCTGCCGTCTGCTGGCGGGTATGCTGTTGGGTGAAGCGGTGCCGTAGCACAGCGCTTTGCACCACAGACAGCTCCCCCAGGGCTTGCTCCAGCACGTTGTGGAAATGGGCCTGTTCCGCTTTTTCGTCCACGTTCAGCAGTTCTCTTTCCGCCTGTTCGTCCGGGAGTGTTTCCCCCTGCTCCCGCCCTTCCTCATCCCCGGGAATAGGCCGCTCCAGCCGGTCGGCGTGATTCAGTGCGTCAAGTTTCCCCTGGATGCCCATGCAGGCCCGGAAACGGTTCTCCGTGGCGTAATGCAAGTAGGTGGTGAGCTGGTAGCCCTTCTCCGGCTTGTACGCCTGTACAGCATCGTACAGGGCAAAGAACGCCTCCTGCTGTAAGTCCTCCAACGTCACCCCGTGGGAGGAACACCGCTCTTTCCCTTGCTTTTGGTAGAACTTCCAGGCCATTGAAAGCAAAAGGGGCCGGACAGCGCCCCACAAATCCGTGAGCGCCGCCCGGTTCCCGTTCTGTACGTTCCAAGCAAGCTGTTCGTTTGTCATTGACTGCCGCCCCCGTCTCTGGTAAAATAGTCCTAAGAGGTGGGCTGTCCCAGTATGCGGGGCGGCTCTTTTTTATTCCCAGGTAAAGAAGCGCTCGGCCTCCTGGGCAGCTTCCTGCCGCGCTTGGGCAAGAGCTTGCCGGAATTGTTCCGCCTCCTGTCGGGATGTTCCCTTGAGTTTTAGGGCGGAAAAGTCCCTCTCCAGCCCTTCCAGCAGGTCTTTCATGTGTTCCAGTGCGTTGCCCGCCGCCTCCTGTGGGGTGGCTTTCGTCCAGGTGATTTCTGTGTGTTTCATGGTGATTGCTCCTTGTATAATAGAGTAGTAGTTATTAGAGCCCCTCTCCAAGGGCTGTGT
>ERZ827037.1122-NODE-1122-length-30451-cov-5.213285_pt1 | contig 30451 bp, 29 predicted proteins | sample MGYA00519924_ERZ827037 | MGnify/ENA primary metagenome ERZ827037 (study PRJEB31778, sample SAMEA3449250) | human gut metagenome | biome: human gut; feature: human-associated habitat; material: faeces | place: United Kingdom | collected 2010/2012 ...
TTTTTTCAAGATAATATTCCGATATAGCCTTCATTGACTCTAGCAAAAATGTTCCTGATCCACAAGAAGGATCAATAATATATGGTAACAGCGTATCTGGACTTTTTTGCGTGGTAATTCTATCATACGCAACTTCCTTAATCCCAAGCGCTTCAATAATAAAACGAACTATATTTTTATGTGTAAAAAATTGTCCTTTCGACTGTTTAAATTCATTTTCTATAATACTTTCAAAAAAATCACCTAACAAATCACTTTGATTTTTATTTTTCGTAATAGAAATGCCTTCTAAAATATGTACAACTCCTATTATTTTAGACATCTCTACTTTATCTAAATCAATAAAATTTGATTTTTCAATGATTTCTTCCGGCATATTTAATAATGATTTCTGAGCCTCTTTATATTTATTCTCAAGTCTTGAAAAAGTCGTTTCAGCACTTTCTAATACTGTCTTTTTGCTCTTCGAATCATATTCATACATAAACTGAAAGGCATATTTTTCTCCATCTACGCACCATAGTTCGTCATATATTTTTGCAAGGAAAATATGCATTAAATAAAAAAAGATATCGTTATAACTAGTAGATCCTCCTCCCCATAAAACATTATGCAATTTACTTTGTAGCTTAACGAAATCATTTTTCTCCAATTCCATATCAAGTGGCTTATATTCTTCATTTTCATCCGATACATTGGCATAATATGCATGTTGAATCATTCCATAATTTGAAGGAATTCTAAATGAATCATCTAAAGGATTGGTCTCTTTCCATTTTTTATATGAAGAAGTTTCCGCATAATCTATTACATAAATCTTTTCATGTAATCTGTTTTCTTCTAAACCATAATAAACTAAATAGCTTACTTTTCCTTCTTGATTCTGAATAGCTGCCATATTAAATAACTGAGTTTCAATCTTTGCTTTATTACTTTCATATGTTTCAGGTGCTTTACATTCAATAAACAGGAAAACATTTTCAGGTGTTTTTTTATCTCTAACAATAATATCTATAAAAGCATTTTTATCCTTCGGTTTTGACCCAATATTATAGTGTTTCTCCAACTCTATACATTCGATTGGATATTTCATTTCAATAATTAACTTAACAACCAAATATGCTCTTACATAACCTTCATTTTCAAATTTAATTGGATTATGACAAACTATTTTATCCGAATAAATTATTTTTTTGTTCACTTCATCTATTGTCACAATTTTATGACTAGGATCATTTCTTTCGATATACTTTAGTATTTTTCTTTTTAATTTATCTTCCATATCTACTCTCTTTCTCGGATTTGTTATCGAATACTTTTTCTGCCTCTTTCAACGCTGTTCGTCTTACAAATTCACTATAAGAAGAATACGCTTCTTTTTTTTTGCAACCTGTTTCAATTTATCTAATTCTTCTTGACTTACCCTAATACTCATTGAATATGTTTTATTCATGTAAAGTTCCTCCCTATGATAGAAACTCATATCATTTGAGTGGAACATTTGCAATGCAGAGTTCCACTCATCAAACAGTATTCTTGCTGATCATAACATCCATATACTCCTCAAATCTTCTAACAATCATATATTTATTATCAATAAAAACTGTAAATCCACCTTCGTTAGTCTCTTCAATTCTACACATATATTTTATTTTCAAGCTAACTGCACCAAAAAACGAAGTGATTACACACAATTTTCTATATTTTTAATATTTAAAACCTCATTCGTAGCATCATATCTTTTTATATGCCCTGTTTTGCAAGGAATTCCAGTGATTTGTGAAATGTGTGATTTGCCTTGCATCTTGGCAAAGCAAGGCAAGATGAGGCAAGTTATTGCAGGCTGTCAGTAGTAAAGTTGGTAATAAACGAAAAATGTTTACACTAATTTCTTATATTTTACTTGTTATAAAATTCCACATCATAGCTATAACATCTGCTATTTCCTTTGCCTTATCCGGAAAAATAACAAAAAATAATGTCATTGTTGTTAAGATTGTCATTATCAAATTCAATCGTAAACTATTAGCTGTATTTTTATAGTCTGCCAAGTTTTGTAAAATCATTTTCTTCTCTTCAAATTCAGCAAGCATCATACCTATATCTTCATCAATTTTTCTTGATTCAGAAATAGCATTATCGCAAAAATTTGTATAAGAAATAAAAAATTTTCTCGATGCTAACTTAGCCACCGTATCACTGTACACATATAAATCTTCAAATCTTCTCTTAGATTTATCCCAGATATCATCTCTTTTATATCTGTTAAAATCATCTATCTCCCTTGAAAAATTATATTTAAGCTTTAGTAACAATTCTAAATTATTTCTCTTTAGCTTAATTTTATCTAACTTATGTTTGTAGTCTACAAGTGTCTTTCCAGCTTCTCTAGACAACATATCCAAAAACATAAATTTAAAATAATCAATAGCATACTCATTGATATGATGATAAACCTTATCCTTTATTGATTTAAATTGGCCTATTTCAATTCCGTCGTCCTTGAATATATAAAGAAGCCTATTGTTTGCATACAACCTACCATATCTTTCCGAAAGAGTATTCTCATAAAACATTTTGTGTCGCTCATCTATAAATTGGCCTTGATATTCTTCAACCCCTATGGAGTGCCAAAAATATCTATTATCATCACGCCAATCAATATTTGTACTATACACCTCTATTCTAGGAGGTGAAATATTTCTATTGTGAAAAACAAACGGAAATAATGAACTAAGTTCTTGCAAGAATTCCCATTCTATATAGCTTATAAATTCAAATATCCTATCCGCCTTTAAAGAATTGTCATTATATCGAGCAACGAAATAGTTTTTAAATGCACCTGTAGTTTTACTCTTGCCAGTCAATGTTTGATGTGCATATCCTCTAGTTTCATAATAATTATTTTCAATAATATTTTTCAATTCTTCCTTTTTTCCACTTTTTAGTTTAATATCGAAAACTAAAGAAAGATATCCAGAATTAACATTACATATTTTCACTGTAAAATAATCTATAATCTTTTCAAGTGGATGATTTTTAAACTCAAACACTCCACATTCCACAACATTATACCAAGCAAGTAAGGATGCATCCATCTGCTCAATTCTCTTACAAATCTCATCTAATCCTTCTATCGGTGCTGTCAGAAAACGATTAGAACGTCTTTTTTGTAATAATACTCGTATTCCTTTTTGTAGTTGATTAATATCTTCTCTTCTAATCAAATCCGCTACAACAATTGAATACATATCAAAAACTGAATCATCTGGCAAAGAATTGTCATCTCTTAACCCCCAATGATCACATTCAAAAATATTATCATAATTACTTTTCCAAAATTTTCTTCTCTTTCCTGGCAAAATCGATAATAATTTTGCTCTTCTTTTTGCATATAAATAAAGGAAATCTTCTTTTTTAATTTTATCTTTCAATCCATAATATTTCAAAGTACAAACTCCTATCACAAAAGCCATCCAATGATGCTCTGATTGTTCTATATGTAATTATTCATTTGCTTCATAACAAAAGCTGTCACTAATCAAATGCCTTATACAATCTGGAATTTTCTTATCCTTATCTTCAACCAATAAAATATCATACTTCGCTACACTGGCGTCCTTTGAAAAAATGAAATCTATGATTTCTCCATCGTTACTTTTTTCAACAGATGAATCCTTAACTCGCAAAGACATTGGCAAGAAAAAATCATTAATCTTGTTTCCACTTCTATCTGTGTTTTCTGTCAGCCCCAATGTAAATTCCAAATTTGTAACGCTGAGCTTACATGTAATTGTCATAGTCTGCATATCCTTAAGAACACAAACCATCTCATTTGTTAATTCTGGCAACCGCTTCAAACATGGCAGTTTCTTTTTGGCATTTGCATATATATGTCTTGCATCAAAATAGAACTGATTATTTGTAAGAATAGCCTTTTTTGCATTCCTATAAAAATCCTTTGCAGAAAGTATTGTCTCCACTCCTGTTAAATGCAGAAAATGATCCACCGGAAAAGAAACTTCAAAATATTCATCTCCATATACATACAGAAACGTTTTACCCGCCAAACTCTGGCTATATACAATTGCCGCCTCTATAATACCATGTCGTATTGCGTTTTTCTTATCTACCTTTGTTGCCATTTACACCTCATACATAAAGAGGAGTGTGATACTTAACCACACTCCTCTAGGAATTTCTTTTATAAAGAGTTTTCTGCTGGTTGTCAGCCTCGATATCCAGTTAAGATATCAATAATGACGTGAAAATCATTAAGTCCCCCACGTGGACTACAACTTTATCCAAGTTGCCAAGCTCGATGCCCAGTTAAGACATCTAATGAGATGGAATTTTATCCTGCTCCACCTGCAGCCCAACTTTTAACGATGCTCTTACATCGAGAACATTTCTGTTCTTACTTTCATTATACTCAATCAATCAAAAAAATCAACACGGTTCAGCAAATTTTAATTATTTCCAATATGACAAAATTACTTCCTGTTATATTTATCTATTTCTTTATTTTCTCTATTATTCCGATCCGGTCTTCCAAAGGTGTAAATAAGGTGCAAATTATTCGTCAATCATCAAAAAATCCTTTAAAACCAAGGCTTTCACGACATCCCTTAAACACTGCCGTGGCAAATGAAAAGTACTTTTATCATTGTTGCATAACCTCGCATTTCTTAGTTTTTCTTGGTATTTCGGGCTTTGTGAGCCTTTGTAATTTTTTGCTTTCTGGCATAACCTGGTTTATTTTCGCATAATATCGTCCGCAAAAGGTGTAAAAATGGGTTAAAAATTAACTGTATAACACATCACATTTTTATCCGAATACTTGCTTCAACACTTCTACAACATTCTCATTTTTCAGCCCAAATCTTTTCAATGAATTTTGATCAAATGGTTCCTGCTCCAACAAGTCAATAAAGCTATGTATATCGGCATCTACTGCTATCGGCAATTCTTCTACTTTTTCAAGTATAAGCTCCGAAGCAATACGCAAAACATCTTTCTTATGCTTCTTTATGTCACTGGAATCCACTTTTTCTCCTAAGTCTTTTTGCCTTTTTAAATCAAGATACGCTTTTGCTTTAAAAAGAATGATATATTCTGGTCTTAAAACAGAAAGGCCTTTTCTCACTTCTTTTCCATTGAGAAGTGCCTTATAGTAATCATCATTTAAAAGAATTGCTGACAAACTGGAAACTTCATCATCAATATGAATTGGAGTAATTCCTTTCGCATCTTTTAGTTAAAAATCACTTCTACAAAACAATTCGATCATTTTCGGAAAGTTATCGTCTTCTGGCTTATCAAATCTATAAAATTGAGGGTTGCTACCGTTTGTCGCTTTGTTTCTATATTTTCCATCAACGATAAACTTCCAAAATTTTTCTCCAAACTCCGGAGTTAATGCTTCAACAATCAAAACCATATCCAGATCTCTTGTAGCCCTGAAATTTACTTCATTGCTTTCAAACAGAATATCACAGGCTGCACCACCTATTAAAACATACTGTTCTTCATAATCTGCAAAGTACTTCTGAAATGTATCTAATCCTTTGACCATACATATTCCTCCAACATCTCATTAATAGAAATATCTACCCGTTCCTCTTCTTGCTCTTCTCCTGTAAGTGACAATACTACGCTCAAGGGATCTTGAAATCCTTTTCCTAAAAAATCAATAAAATATCCCAGTTCCAAAACAACACAGCCAATTTCTTCCAATTCACTCACTTGTTTTTCCTCTTTCACTCCACTATCTTTCAGTTCTTTCTTTGTTACTGCATAAGTAGGATAAACATTATCTGACAAAAGAGAATACTCACACAAAGCAGAAATACCTGCTTTCTTTTCTATTTTCATATCTTCTCTCAGAACAAATCTTCGAATCACTGGATTTCTTAACACACGCTCAATCTGCTGCCATAATTGTTTTCGGTCATCCGGAATATTGATAACTCTTGATTTACCTTTCATGCCCAACACATCAATATTTAAATATTCCAGTTCATCAAAACACCGACTTGCAGATTTTGTTGACACTCCTATTCGTTTCGCTACATCAGATACTTTCACTTCATTCCATCGTTCATAAATAGCCATCAGGAGCATTTTTTGCGTCAAAAATGAAATCAAATGAACTGGTGCCAATTCTCTTTCATTTTCCTTACTCAGCAAATATCCAATAAATGGGAGAAATACCTGCTTCCCTTCTATTACAAAAGGAATTCCTTCTTCCATCATTTTTTCCTTTATATAAAATGTTGTTCGATCAAGAAATATTGCACAATTTAATCCTGTCATTTTTTCTACGCCAGCTCTGTCTCTACGTAACATAACAAGTCCGACATCATCTTTTGGATGAATAGCCATCCATAACGCACCATTCGTCTCTACTGTAAAAATATCATACCTTCCACGATATACTAACGGAAGCTTTTTATATGCCTCTTTATTCTTCGTCATTATTACATTTTGCCGTAATATTTTTTCCAAAAATTCTTTCATATCAATCACCTTTTTATAAATGTGACTCTTTTTACGTCGCATTTATAATTTATCATATGTTATTTGATTTTTCAAGCAACATGTAATTACACAATCTAAAAAAAGATGCAAGATTCATCCCACGTCTTTACTATTCTAACTATACCGATCCGATCTTCCAAAGGTGTAAATAAGGTGTAAATTCTACGTTTCCATCCAAGAACCCCAATAAAATCACAATGTCATTAACTTAAAAGCAGAAGATATTTATTCCTATGTCTTCATCATATACTGTCAAAAACATCATTGAACAGGAAAACTCACACAGCGGAATCAATTCATATATCAAAATACTTACGCCGATTCAGTTCACGCTTGAAACATGTAGCAGATCAGAAGAAAAACAGTATTTGAATTTTCTTATGACCTCTCCGCGTAAGAATACCTTTTATCATTTTCAAACAGAGTCAGAAATCCAGCAGTTTAATGCGATACAAATGGACGTATTACCCGCTCTGAACTCGAACAAAGATTAAATTACAGCGGAAATTATCTGAATTCCATTGTCAAAAAATATACCAACTCCTGTCTCTTTGATTATGGACAGACTTTCTGTATGAAAAAAGCGGCCTCTCTATTGCTAGAGTCAACCGCTTCTATTTCCGAAATTATGGAAGAATTGCATTTTACAAATACAACTCATTTTTATAAATGTTTTAAAAAATATTATCACATGACGCCAAAACAGTTCCGCGCCACAGAGACTTAAAAACTCGTTCTCCAAAGCGGTATCACATTGATCACAGGCTCTTCATACGGATGTACCTTCTTCACGGCTTCAATCGTCTTATCAACATTTTCTGTATACACCGTTACTTCTACTTTCAGCTCCGGCTCGCAGCTGATCTCACCACTGGTTCCGATATACGGATCACATCCGTCAAGCGGACGCCAGTATCCTGTCACCGGACTTACTGACATGCAGGAATCATAATTTCCGATGTGCCCCGCATCTACTTCCTGCAGTGCTTTCTGTACGATTTCCAGATGTGTTGGTGGGAGAAATATTTCTAATTTACAGTATTTGAACTCCATGTTTTACCCCTCTTTTCTTTTTTATCATACTTTTATTCCGGCCATATAAAATTGCTGTTCCCTGCTTCTAATCCATCGATCAAAATATTCTGTCCTGTACAGAATCTGTTTTTCACCGCCATAAAATAAATCCATTCCGCCGCTTCCTCTACGCTCATCCAGCGTTTTAAAGGAGTCAGGTCCATAATCGCATTCCACATTTTTTCATCTTCCATCACAGGTTTATTTAGCTCTGTCATCACCCCGCCGAAATCCAGACTATTGCAGGTTGCCTGATATGGCGCAATTCTCATCGCAACATTTTTGGTATATGCCAGAACTCCACCTTTGCTTGCCGCATACTCTGGGAATTCCGAGCCGGTATGGCCGCTTGCCGAACCGATCATGATCACGGATCTGATCTCCGGCTGTACTCCGTAATGTTCTGTGATTGCAATGGTTCCTTTCAGGTTGATATCTATATCATCTTCATTTTGCACACCTGCATTGTTGATCACAATTTGCATAGGTGGAAGCTCTGGATACAGCTGCTTATCGCGGATATCCAGCCGGTAATGTATATAATCCGGATGCTCTATCGCCGGTTCATTCCGGTCAAATCCATAGACCTTATGTCCGTTTTTCAAAAAATATTCCGCACATCCTTTTCCAATCCCGGAACTTGTACCTGTTATCAATACGTTCACTTTATACCTTCTCCTTTATAATCTCTCCATCATATTTTTCGGCAATGCCTTTGTAAGCGTACTCACTACGAACAGACAGATCACCCGGTCAATATAATCCGTAAAGAACTGAACCACAAAACATGCCCCTACCATTCCAATCGGAGTTTTAGAAAGAAGCTGCACCAGAACTGTAGACCCGGATGAGGTAATACCGCCAAATAAGAATGCTGTAATGCACGAACTTACAATAGTCGATGGCAATGTGATTACCAGAGCCGCTACAAATATCCACCATTTTTTCGGCTTATATTTCCGATATACCAGACCTGTCACCAGACCAAGTATGATCCCAACAGGCGCATAATATAACGAATACACGTCAACCGTCATTCCCATGAACAGACCACTGATCACATTTGGAAGCATTCCATAGACCGGTCCTAACGTAGACGCAATGAATACAGTTCCGATACTGTCCAAATAAATCGGAAGCTTCAGTAACAATGCAAGCTGTCCGCCTGCCAGGTTAATGCATATTGCAAATGCAACGATGCAGATTTTATATGTTGATACTCTATATGTTGATGTTTTTTTCATGTCTTTCTTTCTCCCTATAACATATTTTCTAAAATATCCAGACTCTCAGGCTCTACTTCCAGCACTCTCGAAAGCATCATTTCGAAAAACCGATATGTATCTACCTGTGTTAATACCTTTGCATTCGGCTCTTTCCGGTAAAAATTCATCGAATCTACAACCGACTGCCCCAGTGATATTCCTTCTGTCTCAATCTGGACAAAGGACTCAAATCCTTCGCAGATTGAAGGATCAATAAAATATGCTACGGCGAGAGGATCATTGATCACACATCCAATGATGTGTTCCCACTGCCAGTGAAAATCAAGATAAAATTTTGTGATTTTCCTGATGAATGCACCTCTGTCTGCATTCAACCGGCACATATACTCCAGAATCGTTGGTGTCAGAACTATTTCTCTTGTCACATCCAGACCAATCATATGAATCTTTCTTCCATTCTGGTACATTGCATCGTATACTTTCGCTGCCGCATCCGGATCACACCAGTAATTGTATTCCGCTACCGGCGAACAATTTCCATGGCTTTTGAATGTTCCGCCCATAGATACGAATTCTTCGATCTGATCAAATGCTGCTCTGTCTTGTTCGAGCAATGTTGCAAGATTCGTCATTGGACCAAGTGCTATTACGGAAATGTGTCCTTCTTTCAGCTTGGATGCAAGGAATTCTACTGCTCCCATCTTCTGATGAAATCCTTCTACCTCCGGTAAAAAGCTTTCGCCAAGTCCGTCTTCTCCATGCGTATCAAGTGCATTAACATACGCCCGGCGAAGCGGCTTTTCCGCACCTATGTAGACAGGAACATCTAACCTTTCCATATGCTTCAACACTTTTTTCGCATTTTCGAATCCCATTTCTACCGGACAGTTCCCGCATACAATGGTAATTCCAACTACCTCGAGTTCTTCTGACTGCAATGCCAGCATGATAGCCAGGCTGTCATCAATGCCCGGATCACAGTCAATAATTACTTTTCTTTTTTCCATTTTTCTTTCCCTTTCTCAACCTTCTACAGGACCTGCCACTGGCAGCTCCTTACGAATGCAATGCAAATCAAAAGGCAAAAAAATACTTTTGCTTATAGAAACCCCATAAACAAAAGTAATCATACATCTTATGTACTTTGCCTAGTTTTTTATACTGGGAGGTTTTCGAACCAGTTCAAGGTCATATTTTAGCATGTTTGCATCATTATGACAATATATTTATCATTCCATCCTTTCCATTCCGGCTTTGTATATCTGATTACCGGATGTCAACGGGGACAGTAAAAAAGTCATTTTTCACGTCCCCATGGTCTACTTTTGGCTTTTTATCTTATTTGGGCAAAAACCCCTTACTCGTCTTCACGATCACCTTATCAAATACCATGAACATCGACGGCAATACAAAGATAACAACGATCATACTGATAATCGCACCTCTTGCCATCAGGATACACAGTGAACTGATCATGTCTATATTCGAATACAGTCCGACACCAATCGTTGCTGCGAAGAAACTCAATGCACTTACCATGATTGACTGAGCGGATGCACGGTGTGCAGTTGTGATTGCCTCATACTTTTCTGCTCCGCGGCTGCGTTCTCTTTTATATCTGGTCGTCATAAGGATCGCATAATCTACCGTAGAACCAAGCTGGATAGTACCGATAACGATCGATGCAACGAACGGAAGCTTTGTTCCTGTGTAATACGGGATTCCCATATTTACAAATATCGCAAATTCAATGACTCCAACCAGTATAATCGGAAGCGAGATGGATTTGAACAGTAATAATATAATCACAAATATAATTCCAATGGACACGATACTGACTGTCTTGAAGTCTGTGTCTGTAATATCGATCAGATCTGCTGTCAGCGGGCCTTCACCGATTAGCATTCCGCCTTTGTCATATTTGTGAAGGATCTTGTTCAGTTCTTTGATCTGTGCGTTCAGTTCATCGGATGCTACTTTATATTCTGAATTAACCAGCAGAAGCTGATACTTATCATTCTTAAGCATCTCGGTTACAGATTCCGGAATCATACTCTGCGGAATCGATGGTCCGATCAGTGCATCCAGTCCAAGTGCCCATTTTACACCGTCTACTTCGTCCATCTTATTGATCATCCTGGCTACTTCGGAAGACTCTACGGAACTGTCCACCAGGATCATATGTGTGGTATTCATATCATAATCTGCTTTCAGCTTTTCATTCGCAATGATACTCGGAAGGTCCTTTGGCAGTGTCTCATCCAGATTGTAATATACCGCCGTATGATTATTTCCATAAATTGCCGGGAATAAAAGTACCAGGAAAATAACCACGTAGACCATATACCGCTTCGTAACTTTGTCTGATATCTTTCCAATATCCGGAAGGATAGGCTTATGAATCGTCTTTGTAATCCATTTATCACAGCAAAGAATCATGGATGGAAGGATTGTAACGCATGCGATCACACCAAGGATAACACCTTTTACCATAACCACTCCGATATCCATACCAAGTGTAAATGTCATAAAGCAAAGTGCAATAAATCCTGCCACAGTTGTAACAGAACTTCCAATTATCGATGAAAATGTCTGGGAAATCGCATGTGCCATCGCCCGTTCTTTATCGCCGTCATAGCGTACCTGCTGTTCTTCATAACTATGCATCAAAAAGATAGAATAATCCAGTGTAACCCCCAGCTGTAAAACTGCTGCCAGGGCTTTCGTAATATACGAAATCTCTCCAAAGAAATAGTTACTTCCAAGATTATATACGATTGCCATTCCAATACTAAGCATGAATAACAGCGGTATAAAATACGAATCCATCGTAAGTCCAAGTACAATGACTGCCAGAATCACCGCGATCAGCACATATAACGGCGTCTCTTTTTCAGCCAGATTCTTAGTATCTGTAACAATTGCAGACATTCCACTTAAGAAACAGTTCTTTCCGGCCAGTTTCCGGATTTCCCCGATTGCTTCCATTGTTCCGTCCGAAGAGGTACCTTCATCAAAGAAGATTGCCATCATCGTTCCCGTGTCTGAATTAAATACATCATAGACTTTCTTTGGGATCATGTTTTTTGGTATACTGATATCTGCCAGCGAATCGTACCACAGTACCTTCTCTACATGATCAACTTTTTCGATTTCAGACTTCAGTGCCGAGACTTCCTTATCTTCCATACCATCCACAATAAACATTGAGAATGCTCCGGTTCCAAAGTCTTTGACCAGGATATCCTGACCCTGCATCGTCTCGATATCCTCCGGCAGATAGGTCAGCACATCATAATTAACTCTTGTATTCACATAGCCAATCCCCGCCGGAATCAAAAGCAGAATACTTATAATAAGTATTGGAGTTCTAAATTTCACCACTTTTTTACCAAATGCGACCATGTTCATAACTTCCCCTCCTTTTATGACCATATGATGTTCCGCTTTTTATGACTGTTGGTCATTTTATATCCTACCTGCACTATACATCAAAAAAGACTAACAGTCAATGCATTTTTGACCATTAGTCATTTTTAATTTCAAGCACCCCAAGGCGTGCCAGAATCTTAAGATCCATACTTTTCACCGTATCTCCAAACTGGATTCTTACATAATCATCATCCATATCTGTCACAACGCCCTGTCCAAACTTTTTATGTCTGACGATCACTCCCGCTCCAAGTTCTTCTGCCAGTTCCTGATAATTTTTGCCTGTATTCCTATTCTTTTCCGGCTTCCTGCTCCCGTTATCCATATAAAAATCAACCTTATGATTCTTTCGATAACCAGCTTTTTGCTTTTCGCCATAGATTCCATGTTCCGTTCTTCCTGCCCATTCTTCCCGTACCGATTCTCTTGCTCCCGCCTTACCAAGCAATTCACTGCAGAACTTCGACGGTTTCTGGATCATGAACACATTTAACTGATCCTTCGCTCTTGTTACTCCTACATAGAAAAGGCGCCGTTCTTCTTCATAGGTCTCTATCTCTTCTTTTTCAGCCTTATAGCTACTGCCCGGTACTTTCTCCGGCAGTATTCCGTCTACTACATCCATCAGATATACTGTCTCGTATTCCAGACCTTTGCTGGCATGGATCGTAGACAGAATAAATGGACAATTATAGTCCGTCTTTTTTTCCTGGATGATCATCTTCAGTTCTTCCAGACGTTCCAGTAATTTCTCCGGTGATTCTACCAGCCTTCCAATCGTCTTTACAATCTCAAGCTTACTTCCGTTCGCACCGCTGTGCTTCAGATATTCCTGATACCCCATCAGCTGCAGTATCCGGTTCACGGCCTTATCTCCAGACTCTTTTAACATCAGTTTCATCTGCCGGTCTAAAGTCCTTATATTCTCTGCCGTATAACTTTCAAGCTGTCCATACTTTACAGCTGCTTCCAGTACCGGGATATCTTTTTCCCGGCTGATCTTTGTGATCCGGATAGCTTCTTCCTTTTTTATAAATGTTTTCAAACGGTAATATATCTGTAAAAAAAGTTCTGTATCTTTTGGATTCAATGCAAAACGAATAATATTCTGAATATCCAGCACCGTGCGGTGGGTGAAAAATGTAAGCTCTGCATTGCGCATCCGGTACGGGATATTGTGTCGTTCCAGAAGATCAATCAATGGGATCGCACATTCATTGTCCCTATATAGCACCGCCGTTTTTTCACTGCAGTCTCTTGCAATCTTTAAAAGATACGCATACTGCGCCCGTCTTGATTTTAATCTTATCTCTTTTACCGGTTCTTTTGCCTCCCTTGCCGCATACATATGCTTCTCATGCCGCATCGTGTTTTTCTGGATAAATGTATCCGCAGCTTTTACAATGTTGGCATTCGAGCGGAAGTTTTCTTCCATCAGAAGTACCTTCGCCCCCGGATAATGCGTTTCAAATGACAATAATGCCTCCGGATAAGCCGCCCTGAATCCATAGATACTCTGATCCTCATCTCCGACCATAAAAAGATTCTTCGTCTTCGAAGCCAGAAGTGCAATGATCGCATGCTGGATCTTCGATGTATCCTGTGCCTCATCCACACAGATATACGGATACAGGTTCTGAAAATATGCCAGAAGCTCCCCATCCATCCGCAGCATCTTATAGGCATACAGCATCTGATCATCATAATCCATCAGGTTCGCTTTCCGCATCTGCTGACAATATGCCTTATAAATTCCCGCTATCTTTATCTCTTCTTTTTCTTCCAGCTTCTGTATCTCTTCTTCTGTCAGCATCATATTTTTGATATATGTAATCAGCGTTCTTACATTCTTCAGATCACTCTCTGTCGGATATCCCATTCCATGTTCCTGGCAGATATTTACCAGCATTTTCGTCGTCTCTTTTTCATCCTTTACAAGCTCAAACGGAGTTTTACCGATGCGTCTTCCATAATACTGGATGATTCTTGCACAGATACCATTGATCGTACGGAATTCCAGACGCCCTGCAAGTTCTTCCCCAAAACGCGTGGCAAACCGCTGTCTCATATCCTTTGTTGCCGCTACGGTATACGTAACCGTCAGTATCCGTTCCGGTCTGATGCCTTTGCAATAGATCATATATCCCAGACGTGTAACCAGCACGGTAGTCTTCCCGGACCCCGGCACAGCAAGAAGCAGTACCGGCCCTTCTGCGCTCTGTACTGCTTCCTTTTGCTGTTCGTTCAGTTGTATTGGAAATGTAGCTTCAAATTCTTTCCATTCCATTATAAAAGAACCTCTTTCAATGTACGTATCAATACATGAATGTCGATTGGCTTTGCAACATGTCCGTTCATTCCTGTATCGATTGCTTTTTTCTTATCTTCGTCGAATGCATTTGCCGTCATGGCTACGATCGGGATTCTACTCCGTTCTCCGTCTAATGCGCGGATCTGCGTCGTTGCTTCGTAACCATCCATATTCGGCATCTGGATATCCATCAGTATAATGTCGTATGTATGCTCCGGCATCCGCTTAAGCTCTTCCAGACATTCTTTTCCATCTGCCGTTTTTGTAACTTCAAATCCATATTCTTCCAGAATCGTCATTGCAATCTCTGCATTCAGCTCATTATCTTCTGCAAGTAATATCTTCTTCCCTCTCAGAGCATCCGGAATCATCTGCGCAGTTTTTTCCTGTTTTTCATTCATCTGCTGCTCTGTTACAATTTTTAATGGAAGAATAACTTCAAACTTCGTTCCCTTTCCGAGTTCACTTTCTACCTCAATGCTTCCCTGCATCAGATCTACCAGTGATTTTACAATTGGAAGTCCAAGTCCTGTACCGATGATCTTACTTTCTGTTGTAGTCCGTTCTCTTGTGAACTCCTCAAAGATATGTGGCAGGTATTCTTCGCTCATTCCGATTCCGTTATCTTCAATGGTCAGCTTATAAAGCGCTCTTTCACTGGTTTCAGACGGACTCTCTGTTATCTTCATAGAGACTTTTCCACCTTCTGGTGTATATTTTATAGCATTTCCCACAATATTCAGAATGATTTCCCTTATCTTTGTCTGGTCACAGATCACATTGCTATGCTCTACATCAAGCTTGCAGTGATATTCCAGTCCCTTTTCTTTTACTGCCGGTTCGAAAACTGCATCCAGTGAATTAACCAGTTCTTCAAAATTACCTATTTCTGACTTAAGTGTTGCCTTCCCACTTTCAATTCTTGCCATCTCAAGCACATAATTGATGATTGACAGTAAAAATGAACTCGAAGACCGGATTTTCTTCACGTAATCCATTGCCCGTTCTTTATTATCCAGATGCTTCTCCAGAAGCTCCGCAAATCCTATGATAGCATTCATAGGAGTACGGATATCATGACTCATATTGAACAGGAACCGGGTTTTTGCTTCATTTGCAGCCCTTGCTTCTCTTACGGATTTCTGTAATTTTTTCTCATGTACATAATCCTTATATTGCTGTATTGCAAACTGGTAATACATACTTGCCAGAAGTCCCGCCAGCGCCAGTGATATGATCACACCAAATACGATCATTCTTAATGATGTCCATCCCTCGTATGGCGCGATTTCAAAATACCACGTATCATTTGGTACCGAACATTTTACCTCCAGGGATTTGGAAAGCTTTTGATTCTTGCTTTCTGCGATTACAATCTTTTTCCCGTTATACATATCCTTTTTCCAGATCTGATAATTATAACCGGCATCTTCCAGTTTATTAATTTCTGTCTCTTCCATAAACTTTTCCCAGTTAAGTACCAGGATAGAAAATCCCCAGAACTGCTTTTTATCATTATCATCGTTCTGATAGACCGGTTCAAACAGTAATGCTCCTGTTCCACCCTGTACCAGTTCGTATGGTCCGGCAATCGTATATTCACCACTCTTTTTTGCCTGTCGTGCTTCTTCTTTTCTGGCCGGATTCTGCAGCATATCAAGCCCGATTGCTTCTTCATTACCCTCTGATGGATATGCCTGATTTACTATGCCATCTTTTGCAAGTTCATTTGCCTCGATTACTCCATTTTCATCCCGCATAAGTTCTGAAAGTTTTTCAAATGAATCACCATCGATATTATTTCCTGACTCAATCATCTTTTTGATCAGATCCGACTCTGCCAGATACTTATTCAGTTGTGACTCTACCCTTCCTATCGTAGTCTCTGCGGTGTATTCTGCTTTTAATTTTTCTTCCTTCTCCTGATTCCGGTTCAGCGCAAATACACCAATCAGTACCACCAGAAATGCTACGATAAATACAAGCAATGTATTTCTGTATACCTGTCTCCGATTTATCTTCCGTTTCATTATTTTATACACTCATCGTTTTCTTTTGTCGTTTACCCATTTTCTTCCCAGTTCACATTCTGCATATGAAAAAGAAAGAAATGTATTCGCTGCCAGACTCTTATCCAGCCCACGCAAATGTCTGTGTAAAATCAATAACAGGATGATCATGCAGCAGGTGTTTATCTCAATATAAGATATTGCATACATAATAAATTCCATTAGTTTCCCGGAAAATTCCGTTATTCTTACTTATTATAGCTCTTTTTTACCTGTAACGCATTAAATATATTTATTTTCTTTCAAGAATATTACCGGAAATTTCCCACAAAAATGCCGCCAGAACTGAATATCCGGCGGCATCTATTTTATTATGTAATTTTTTACAGATACACTGTCAAATCAGCATTCATTTCACTAAATTATCAGTTTATTGCAGACGCTTTGTTGTCTTCCGGAAGTCTTGCATACTCTGGTATCTAAGTCAGCTTATGAATCCACTTATAACTTCTGAACCGCAGGAACACCGGAATCCCTTTAAAGAGCTGATCCGACTGCACCGCAACCACAACCAGTTCTACCGGTAATTTCCACACGAACGCCGAAAGCAATGAAAGCGGCATGACAATTCCCCATGTCGAGATCAGATTCATACACATGGAAAACTTTGTATCTCCTGCTCCCTGGATAATTCCAACAGATACCGGCATCTGATACGACATTCCGATCATAACCCCACTCATGACCATGATAAAATGATCTGCCAGAACTGCTGCCGTATCGTTTAATTTGTACATAGACAACAGTGGTTTTCTCAGCACGAACAATAATAGTGCCAGCACAATCCCGATGCATACATCAATCACTGACAATGTTCTTGCGTCTGATTTCACACGTTCTATGTCACCGGCTCCGATATCTTTTCCGACCACTACTGCCGATGCCGATGATATCGCAATCACAATTACCTTCAGATACTGGAAAAATGTACTGGATACCGAATTTGCCGCAATTGCATCCGAAGACAGGTGCCCAAGGATTGCGGTCTGCATAGGCACAGAGATTGCCCAGATCATTCCAGAACACATAATCGGAAGCGCCACCTTTAAGTATGCACCCCACATCTTTTTATTCTCCGGTGCGAAAGTAATGTGTAATAATTTTCCACCAAATAAGCGGACCTTCTTATCAATCTTCCAGATATAGCATGCTACGATCAGAAGTTCCAGCGTCCTTGCCGCCAGTGTTCCGATCGCAGCTCCCCGGATTCCCATCTCCGGAAACCCGAACTTTCCAAAAATCAGTGTATAATTGATACATCCATTCGTGATGAGTGATATAACCGATATGATGAACGATATCTTTACCGTCTCTACACTCCGAAGCATTGCAATCAGCAGATTACTGATCATAAATAGGATAAACGTCCACTTTAAAAGTCCAAGATAAACTTTTCCTTCTGCAATAATCTCCGGGGATGTGGTAAAAATCCGGAGCAGCTGTTCCGGTATCACACTGCACAATACAACAATCACCACTGCGAACATCATACTGATCGTAAGTGCGACACCGGTCAGATTCCGTATCTGTCCCGTCTCTTTCTTTCCCCAGTACTGGGAACTCATCGCTACCAGTGCATTTCCGATGGAAAGCGCCAGCTGGTTCACGATAAAGAATATCTGATTCACCGTCGCAGCCCCGGATAACGCACTCTGGCTATAGCTTCCAAGCATAATATTATCCAGCATATTGACACTGTATGCCACCAGATTCTGAAGTGCTACCACGATCATAAGACGGAAAAATGTTTTATAAAAATTCTTATCTCTTGTAAAAAACGTTGTACTCATTATTTTAACAGATTTCTTACCATCTCAGCGTCAAATGTAACAGATTTTACATGCTCTACTTCAATCTGATACAGTGCATTTGCCGCAATATGCTCTGCTGCCTGCTCCAGATCACGGATTCCTGAAGTATTAGAATATAATTCGATTACTTCATTCAGACCTTCTTCGCTCATAATACACTCATCTTCTCTGAGGCTCATTCTCTTTAAGACCTTCGGAAGTGCAAATTTTGAGAAGATGACTTTCTTCTCTTCCGGTGTATAGTCCGGAATATCGATTACCGCAAAACGTGACATCAACGGTGCACTGATCTGTGATTTATCATTTGCTGTTGCAATTGGATATACACCTACTGTCGGGATCATACACTCGATATAGTTGTCGGTGAATCCAAGGTTATCCAAAAGTGTCAGAAGTACATCTGCCGGGTTACCATTGCCTTTTCCGGATGCTGCTTTATCAAGCTCGTTGATGATAAATACCAGATTCGATTCTCCTGCCATGGCAAATGCGTCCATGATGATACCAGTCTTTGCATTAGCATAGATACGCGAGCTTCCAGTTAACTGTTCCGGATCATTAATCGAACTCATATCCAGAGTTGTCCAAGGAAGCTTCAGGATACGTGCTACCGCATAAGCAATCTGTGACTTACCTGTTCCTGCCGGTCCTACTAACAGAAGTCCATATGCCGGCAATGTATGCGTACGGTTGATCTGGATAATCGTCTCGATGATTCTCTGTTTTACACGTTCCATTCCATAGAGCTCTTCATCCAGGATCCTGCGTGCTTCATCCGGATCGATTGCTTCGAAGTAATTACTCTTCCACTGTACATTCATCATAATAGAAAGTGCTCTCTGTGCGTGGCGTCTTTCTTCAGGTGATACTTCATGAGAGCGGGCCACTGCAAGGTTACGTCTTGCCCAGAGGCGGATATTATCTGGAAGTGTTCTTCCCGCACAATTCATGAAATCCGTAATGCTCTGAAGACTTGTAAGCTTCATATCATCTCCTGCTTCATCCTCATCTTCGTCCTCTGCCTCTTCTGCAGGTGCATTACTTGCAAGGAGACGCTCGATCATAAACTGCAGGAATCCGTCTTCTGCCGATAACTTCGTTCCACCGCCGAATGCGATCTCACGGATCTTGTATACTGCATATCCTTCTTCTGTATTTTCACCGGAAAGACGGACATTGATGTGATTTTCCCCAAGCCATTTTAACAGGCTTACAAATCTTGCATCAATCTTTAAGATATCTGCACTTACGGTTCCATCTTCCTGCTGGAATTCGAACGATGTTCTCTTGATCGGATTGGTAAATACACCACAGGAATGATGATCCCATTTGCGTGCTTTATTATCCAGAACCATCATTGGTTTTTCTGCTGTTGCTTCATTTTCATTCGAGCGGATGACTGTATAGGTGCATTCCGCTGGTTTCTTTTCATCTGGTGTTGAATTAAAATCAAAAACTGGCATTTGTTTTCTCCTTTTTGTATATTCTTGCATTTTCTATGCATAATTATTGTTCATACTGAATTAGTGTACCATAACATGAACACTTCTTCCAGACATATTTGTCAGACAGCCTGCCTAACTCGTTGCACCACCTCAGCTGGATCCCGATCCCGCTGTACATGCATAACAATGCTTATCCATACGTATCTTTCGTATCTGATATGGCTGTCCGGTAACATCAAATATCGTCTGTCCACCAATTACAGAAAGTCCTGCCGCCAGATTAAAGTCACAGTCATACAACTGTCCGTCATAATCAACTGAGATCTGTGTCCTGCACATCAGAGCTTCTACTGTATCTGCATTGAATGCATCAAATAATTTCTTTATATACCGCTTCAGATTACCTGATCTTCTTAAGAATGCCCCGAATCTTCCCATCGGATTATTATACAATGTATAAAGACTGTTAAATACAATGCCAAAATCCTGTGATAGTTTCTGTTTATATTCTTTTTCCATCGCTTCCTGATCTGGTGGAAAGAAAGCTCCCGCCGGATTATAGACCATATTCAATACTAATTCCGGATTTTTTCCATATCCCATCTCATTCAGGCACCGTATTACTTCAATCGCTTTATCAAACGATCCGGCTCCACGCACCTTATCCATCTCTGCCGCACGGTAATACGGAAGCGAACACACTACTTCTACTTTATTCCTTGCATATACTTCCATAAGATGCTCATATTTTTTTTCAAGAAGAATAACCAGATTCGTTCTTACTATGATATGATCACAGATTTTGCTGCTTTCTTCTATCAGATATTCCAGGTGCGGATTCATCTCTGGTGCTCCTCCGGTAATGTCTATCGTTGCAATGTTCTGCTCTTTTGCAAATGCAAGACAGGCATCCATCACTTCTTTTGACATCTCTTCGGTTCTTCCAGGTCCCGCATCCACATGACAGTGCTTACAGACCAGATTGCATTTACGCCCGATATTCATCTGTAATACATCCAGATGTTCTTCCGTGTCCATATATTTTTTATCCGGTATCGTCTCCTGAAATGGCGGAATCTCTGCCAAATCATGAAAATCCTTGATTATATCATCCATTGCAAACCTCATTCAGATTCCAAGATTTTCTGCAAATGCTCCGACTACCACCTGCGAGCAGTCAATTCCTTTCATAAAAAGTTCTGCTATCTTTTCTTTTTCCATTTTTTATTCTCCTATTCAAAAAACACAGAAATTTTCTACTGATTTATGGCTCCCCTACCTGCTTACTTTTCCGTCCCAAACGTATATCTTCCATTTTCCGTACAAATTCCTCATCCGCATGATCAAACAGATAATTCCTGTCGCTGACTCTCTGCTTCTCATTGTCCTCTGCAATCAGCTTCTTCGTATATTCAATCTCTTCCAGAAAATCTCTTGAGGAAATGCGTGTGCCGCCCTGTCCCATCGTGATCACCTGTTCTACACCATCCGAAGTTACAACCGTTACGTGGTATTTTCTTCCAATGTGGTGCACCACCTTTTCAATATACTGATCGGCAGTCTCTGCTTCTTTTGTATATACAACATGGATATTGTGATATTTCTGAATTTCAAGTGTGTAGCCTTCTACCTTGTATGCATCAAATACCAGGATCAGGACACATTTCTTATATCCCTGATAATTACACAGGATATCCATCAGCTTATCTCTCGCTGCTTCGATACTGACTTTTGCCAGCTCTTTTAATTCCTCCCACGCAAATATAACGTTATATCCGTCCACGAGTAAATATTCCTGCACGTCTTCTTCTTTTTTCCGCTGTTTTTTCGCATACTCACTTTCATAAGTCTGTGGTGTCAGCCCGCCTTTTCTCTCTACCTTTCCATAAGTACGGATAAAGATCTCTTCCAGTTCTTTTTCTTCCGCCTTTGAATAGACTTTCGGTGTTCTGGCGGCTCTTGGTGCCTGTCTCTCTATCTGTCTGGACTGCCTCTTTGCCTCTTCTAATGCACGTTCTTTTTCTAACTGATTTTCCAGATGCATATATTCCGGTACTTTGTCCCAGGAAACATTGAATCCTGCGCCGTGTGAGCAGAATACCGAACCGGTCGGATTCTCGGTATCGCGTTCCGGATCATAGGCAATATTTTCTATAACTTCTTCTGCATTCCGGCATGGTTCATATCCCCGGAAGGTGCATGTCAGATGTCCCTGTCCTCTTGTGTAGGCATTGACCTCCATCTGATAATCACGCATGGCTGCAACCGGAGCGTATCCTTCGATCGTTGTCATCTCCCCTTCTGTCTGTGGTGTACCCGCTTCTCCGTTCATTCTCTGGATATCCGTAAGCGCCCTTCCGATCATTCCTGATGGAACTTCCAGCTGGAAATCATAGTATGGCTCCAGCAGCAGACTTTCTGCCTGCATCAACCCCTGACGGACTGCGCGGTAGGTTGCCTGACGAAAATCCCCGCCTTCTGTATGCTTCAGATGTGCCCTTCCTGCTGTCAGCGTAATCTTCATATCAGTAATCACTGATCCCGTCAGCACGCCTCTGTGTTCTTTTTCTAATAAATGTGTCAGAATCAGACGCTGCCAGTTCTTATCCAGTATGTCTTCACTACAGTCTGTTCCGATGACAATTCCACTTCCCCGTTCCCCAGGTTCCATCTTAAGGTGCACTTCTGCATAATGCCTGAGTGGTTCAAAATGTCCCACACCTTCTACCGTATTCTGAATAGTCTCTTTGTATACAATGTTTCCAGTGTCAAATTCTACATCCACCCCAAACCGGTCTTTGATCAGGCTCTTTAATATCTCGATCTGGACAGCCCCCATAAGTTTTGCATGAATCTCGCCAAGTTCTTCATTCCACACAATCTTAAGCATCGGGTCTTCTTCTTCAAGTATACGTAAGTTTCCAAGCATCTTGTGAACATCACAGCCTTCCGGGAGTTCAATTTTATAACTCAAGACAGGCTCCAGTGCCGGTGCTTCTGAGTCTGCTTCTATGCCAAGTCCTTCACCCGGATAAGTGTAATTAAGACCTGTTACTGCACAGATCATACCTGCTTCTGCTTCCTGTACCATTTCGTACTTCTCACCGGAATAGATGCGGATCTGATTGACTTTTTCTTCCCATCTGTCCCCTTCTTTCCCTAATGTACTTTTTTCTGATACTTCTGACGTATCTGATTCATTCATAGAGCTTTTCTTTCCTGCATATCCGTTTAAGATATCTTTTACCTTCAGAACTCCAGATGTCACTTTCAGATGTGTCAGACGGCTTCCGGATGAATCTCTTGAAATCTTATATACTTTCGCTCCAAACTCAGATATATCTTTTTCATTTAATGCACCGGAATCTTTTCTTCCCGTTTTCTGATCAGACTTTCTATAAGCTTCTGTCTTACCATGTTCTCCTTTTTCTGTCCACTGCTCATTCTTTTCTATATAACCGGCCATTCCATCCATGAATTCCTGCACGCCTTCAATTTTCAATGCCGAACCGAAATAACACGGATATACCTTACGCGTTCCGATCATCTCTGCAATCGTATCTTCTTCTACTTTCTCCGATTCCAGATATTCTTCCATCGCCTCCTCGTCACACATGGCTAGGCTGTCAAAGAATTCTTCTGATCGTTCTGTAAAGTCAATGCATGCTTCATCCAGCCTGTTCTGCAGATCATCCAATACCTTTTCTTTATCTGTTCCAACCTGATCCATCTTATTGATGAATAAGAACGTCGGTATCTGGTAGCGTTTCAACAGATTCCAGAGAGTTCTTGTATGCCCCTGCACTCCGTCTGCACCATTAATTACAAGGATTGCATAATCCAGCACCTGTAAAGTACGTTCCATTTCTGCCGAAAAATCCACATGCCCCGGCGTATCCAGAAGTGTTATCCCCAGATTTCCTGTCTCTAATTCTGCCTGTTTGGAAAAGATCGTGATTCCTCTCTCTCTTTCCAGTTCATATGTATCTAAAAATGCATCTTTATGATCCACTCGTCCCAGCTTTCTGATTCTGCCGCTTAAATACAGCATGCATTCGGATAATGTCGTTTTCCCGGCATCCACATGTGCCAGGATTCCTATTGTTATATGTTTCATAATCTCTTTCCTTTTCTTCAGAATTTCACTCTTTTTCTTGCTTATTATCTGTTGTTATCAGTCTTTATTATCATTACTTATCAGTATTCTTTTTTACGATATTCTTATTATACAACATAATTTATATTTTGTACTTTTTTTCAAAATTTTGCAATTTACTATTGTTTTTTCTTGCAAAATCTGTTTGACTATTAGTGAGGACATATTAAAAAAAATAATAAATAAGCGAGGTATTGTTATGAAACCAATAAAAGAAGGTAAAGTCCGTGAAATCTATGATAACGGAGACAGCCTGATTATGGTTGCCACTGATCGTATCAGTTGTTTTGATGTAATTCTTAAGAACATTGTTTCTAAAAAGGGAACCGTTCTGACACAGATGTCTAAATTCTGGTTCGACCTGACAAAAGACATTCTTCCTAACCATATGATTTCTACTGATGTAAAAGATATGCCTGAATTCTTCCAGAAACCAGAATACGACGGTAACAGCATGATGTGCAAAAAGCTTGAGATGCTTCCAATCGAGTGTATCGTACGTGGTTACATCACAGGAAGCGGCTGGAAGAGTTATCAGGAAAATGGTACCGTATGCGGCATCAAACTTCCAGAAGGCTTAAAAGAATCTGACAAACTTCCAGAGCCAATCTATACACCTTCTACAAAGGCTGAGATTGGAGATCATGACGAAAATATTTCTTATGAGCAGAGTATTGCACACCTTGAGAAATATTTCCCTGGAAAAGGTGAAGAATACGCATCCAAACTTCGTGACTGTACAATCGCACTCTATAAAAAATGTGCAGACTATGCATTAAGCCGTGGTATCATCATCGCCGATACAAAATTCGAATTCGGTCTTGATGAAGATGGTAACATGGTGATCGGTGATGAGATGCTGACACCTGACAGCTCCCGTTTCTGGCCTGTAGAAGGTTATGAACCAGGACACGGACAGCCATCCTTTGACAAACAGTTTGCACGTGACTGGCTGACTTCTAATCCGGACAATGACTGGACTCTTCCAGATGACGTTGTTCAGAAAACAATCGACAAATATCTTCAGTGCTACAAGATGATTACAGGTGAAGAACTTGCTTAATTTTCCTGTTTTCAGAGAACCAACTCCTTGCGGTTCTCTCATAGTTTGTGTACGATAATGCCAATATATGGCAGGTACACCAGGCAGAGGATTGCTATTGACTCTGTCTATATACTTTAGAATCTAATCCGGTAGCGATATATAATACCCGGCGGGGACTGTCTTCCTGATAGTCTCTGCCGGGTGTTTTTAGGTTGTCAGATTACATTTATCTAGTTATACTTAATTAGAATGATTCTGAAAAAAATATTTTCTATAATGACTGATTCTTTCAGAGACATTCTGGAAATTCTATTTAGAAAGAAGTGACATTTACATGAAACACTCTTATTTTTACCGGGGACTTTGTCATCGGAGTAGGGCGTGCGATTGCTACATTCAATCATTTCTTCAAAAAACCAATGGCTTCTCTTGCAGGTATGGACGCACAGCTCTAACGCGTGTCTGAAAATGCTTTCTACAAGATACATCTCACACTTTGAGAAAGATATTCAAATGCTTTATTTTTTCATCTTTGGCTCGAAGACAAGTGATGCCAGATAGCCAAAGATGAGAGCTGCCGATATTCCTACCACACTTGCCCCTGCTCCTGCATAATCCTGAATTACCGGATAGATCTTAAGTGCACCAAGAACCACCCCGCTGCACACCAGTAATACCATGATTCTTCCAGGCATCAGTTTGGTCCTGTCCAATAAGATCTGTACAAGTGCACAGATCAGTCCGCCTACCCAGAATGCGTTCATATAATCCATATCCTCCACCTCCCTCTAACAATGTTCCAGCACAATTCCATGTGCAATCCCCGGGACACTTGCCCCTTCGTTATAGCTGACGGTGGACATCAGTGCTCCGGTTGGAACGAACAAAACTTTCTTCCATTCACCTCTGCTGATCTTTGGAAGAATATATGCCGAAAGCGTCGCAGCCGCACAGCCACAGCCACTCCCACCCGCGTGTGTATCTTGCAGATTCTGATCGAAAATCGTCATCCCACAGTCCATGTGATTCTTCTTAATATCATATCCCTTGCCACGCATCAGATCGAATAGAATACTCTGACCGACATACCCGAGATCTCCGGTTATAATCCTTGCATAGTCTTCTTCTTTTCTTGCAAAATCTTTCAGATTCTGTATGATTGTATCGCATGCCGCCGGTGCCATACATGCCCCCATGTTCTGGGAATCCTTCAGTCCGTAATCCACAATTTTCCCAACTGTTACTCCACTTATCCGCACATGGCTCTTAGATTTTCCCACGATAAATGCGCCACTTCCGGTTACTGTCCAGTGCGCCGACAAAGGTCTCTGATTCGCATAACCAAGTGGAAAACGGAATTCTTTTTCGGCACTTCCAAAATGACTCGATGTTACTGCAAGCATCCGTTCTCCGTATCCTGCTGCCACACTCATAGATGCCAGAGCCAGTGCTTCGCCTGAAGTGGAACATGCTCCATATAATCCGAACATCGGGATCTGCAGCTCTTCTACACCAAGAGACGTTGCAATTCCCTGTCTTAAAAGATCCCCGCCGAATAGATATCTGATCTTTTCCGGTTCCAGATGTGCTTTGCCAAGTGCCAGAAGACACGCTTCTTTTTGCATGGTGCTTTCGGCTTCTTCCCATGTCTTTTCCCCGAACAGATTGTCCTCCTCCACCATGTCAAACAGTGTACCAAGCGGCCCTTCGCCCTCCTTCTTTCCTACTATAGATGCACTTTCTTCAATATAAGGAGGTGTTTCAAATGCAATACTTTGTTTTCCTTTTACCATTACCGTTGTCCTCTTTCCATTTTCTCCTGCTTTCTGTTATGTCGTCTGTTTCTTTTCTTCCTGCAATTTATCATTTATCTTCTTTTATACAATCTTAGCCATTCTAAGAATCCAATATATAAAACCTAACACCCAGCTTGTAAATATCCCATACAGGATCACCGGTCCTGCTATTGTGAATATCTTGCAGCCGATTCCCATCACCTGTCCTTCTTTTTTATATTCAATTGCAGGAGCCGCCACCGAGTTGGCAAATCCCGTGATTGGTACCAGTGCACCGGCTCCGCCCCATTTTGCAATCTGTGGATAGATTCCTGCTCCTGTAAGAAGGACACTTGCCAGTACCAGTATCATGGAACACCAGCCCCCACTGATATCTTTATCCATTCCCGCGTTCTCACACAGATTCAATATCACCTGTCCAATCACACAGATAAGCCCACCCGTCACGAATGCTTTCACCATATTGGCCGGAAGACTGTGTACGGGTGTCTTTTGTTTGACATAGTTCTTATATGCTTTCTGTTGTCTTTCCTTATCCATCTTTTTTATTCCTTTTCTTTTATCTGTCTTTCTTTATCTATCTTTTTATTTTTCTTCTTTTATCTGTCTTTCTTTATCCATCTTTCTATTTTTCTTCTTTTATCCGTCTTCCTTATCCGCCCTCCCTTCTACCACCGTTTCCAAAAGAATAATAAATCTCCCAGGCCTTTTCCAAGTGCAATTCCTATAATAACCGCAGCCGTTCCTCTTACCATCCGGATCCTTCGTATGAAGATAGGGAACAAATCCAGCATCTCCGTCAGTGCCATGGCCCAGCATCCTACAAATATGCCACTGAAAAGCCCTACTACCGGTATCAGATACTTTACAAGCTCCTGTGGCATTGTAATAGGATAGATGGATATTACTGCTCCTAGACTTCCACCCACAGCAATTACATCTTCATACAGCATCACATGCTCTCCCGTATGCGTCCGGTCCGCAAAATCCGATACCACTCCCAGACCAATGATAAATGAAAAAAGTCCACCCGCCGCTGTAATACCGGCACTAAGTCCCAGTATTGCCAGCATGACATCCTTTATCCACATCCAGTTCTTTCTCCTTTCTTGCATAGGTTTCTACAAGTGTTGTCTGAATATCATTTTCATATAACCGCATCTCTACCTCCATCGGAGTCGGATCTACCGATATCCGCTTCTTTCCAAAATGATTAAAAAATACGATAATCCCTATCACAATTCCAATACAGTAAGTAAGTTCCAGTACCGTAAATCCATTGGATTCCTTTCCCGTCAGAAGTTCATAGATCTGTCCGAACATTTTCGTAACACCTACATCATTGTTAAATGCCATCGTAGAAAATGCAGCCCCAAAGAAACTCGTCAGTACAACCGCTGTGATCTTCAATATGTGCCATATTCCACCTTTTCCATCCTGTTCTTCATATGTCACGATAAAGTCTGCTTCTCCCAGATTCTCCACTGTCACATCCGGATAAGTCTCATGGATCTTCTGGATTACTTTCAGAACGGACACTACTGTACGGTTGCTTTTTTTGTTATCTGTATGATGAAATGTCAGAAGATGCATGGTCCGTATCTTCGCCAGCATCGCCGGATTGGTGCACTCTGTTTTAAGTACATCTCCTAGTGTGACTGACTTTTTATTTACCTCTGTATTTCTGTCTGCTTTGATATATATGGTTCCACTTGTTCCTGCCAAATCTTTCACCTCTTTTTCTATTACGATGTGCCTGTTAAAACTATCTTCTCCATTGTATTTTCTATCAGTGTTCCTTCATTTACCTTGCGGCTCCCCTTTACATCATGTACATAATAAATTGTGCCGATGATCACAGCCACTGCAACTACAAAAATCAGGCACGCCCTGATTTTTCTTCTTCCTTCTTCCACTTCTTCACCCTCTTTTTCAGCTAAGCTTTGTGAATTAGTATGTCTGATTCCCAAGAAGACTATACATGACGCGCCTTTTTAAATATTCGATCTTAAATTTTTTAATATCCTCTTTTCCATCCTGGATACCTGTACCTGTGATATTCCAAGTTCCTTTCCAATCTGCGCCTGTGTCTTTTCTGCAAAATACCGCAGATAGATCAGACGCCTCTCTTCTTTATCCAGACTTTTTAACAGCTCTTTTAGCAGAATCTGATTTTCAATCCGGTCTTCTTCCTGATTGCCTCCTGCATTTTCTTTTGACAGTTTGTCCAGAAGTTCCATCTCCTGTCCTTCTTTCTGATAGATTGGCCGGTGCAGCGACTCCACATCGGTACAGGCATCCATTGCCATCGTCAGTTCTTCCGCCTGTACATCCAGATACTCTGCCAGTTCCTGAACGGTTGCATCTCTTCCCAGTCTTTTACTTAACACTTCCTGCCCCTGCCAGGCTTTATATGCCAGTTCTTTTAACGACCTGCTGACCTTTATCATCCCGTCATCTCTTAGAAATCTTTTGATCTCTCCGCTGATCATTGGCACTGCATATGTTGAAAATCTGACATCATAATCCAGGTTGAACTTATCAATGGCTTTTAGAAGGCCGATATTCCCTATCTGGAAGAGATCTTCCATCTCGATTCCTCTTCCGCTAAATCTGCGTACCACACACCAGACCAGTCCCGCATTTTCCTCTACAATCTGTGCTCTTGCTTCTTCATCCCCTTCGTGAGATCTCTGAATCAAAGCGATTGTGTGGTCCATACTGCCTTTCGTCCTTTTCCGATTGTTTTTTCCATCTTAACAATCGTTCCCTTTCCAATTCCTGATACGACTTCCACCTTATCCATGAAAGCTTCCATAAATGAAAATCCCATTCCGGAACGGTCAAGCTCCGGTCTTGTGGTGAATAATGGTTCCATGGCTTTTTCTACATCTTCCATTCCTTTTCCATGATCTATGATCTCAATATAGAGAACATTTCCCCTGGTCTTACAGTGTATCCGGATTTTATCCACTTCATTGTCATATCCATGGATGATCGCATTGGTCACTGCTTCTGACACCGCTGTCTTTACATCTGCGACTTCTTCTACAGTTGGATTCAGCGACGTCATGAACGCCGCTACCGCTACTCTTGCAAATGATTCATTCGTTGAATAACTGTCAAAACTTAGCATCATTTCATTCGTATTTTCCATCTACTTGTCCTCCTCATATATCTGCATAATTTTAGTAACTCCTGACATCGTCAGAATCTTCCGGATTCTGTCACTTGTATGTACTGCGCACACTTCTCCACCTAACATATAGACCCTCCGGTATCTTCCCATGATCACCCCGATCCCGGAGCTGTCACAGAACTTTGTATCTGCAAAATCAAATATGACATATCGTATATGGTTATGCTCGATCAGATGATCCGATTCCCGGCGGATCTCTTCTGCATTATGATGATCCAGCTCTCCCGGTAAAAATATGGTCAGACAGTTTTCCTGTACCTGATATTTCATAATATAAGTTCCCCCGTTTCATTAATCGAGTAGGAGGCGGTGACTAACCGCCGTCCTCTCACACCACCGTGCGTACC
>ERZ827037.1126-NODE-1126-length-30405-cov-4.120824_pt1 | contig 30405 bp, 23 predicted proteins | sample MGYA00519924_ERZ827037 | MGnify/ENA primary metagenome ERZ827037 (study PRJEB31778, sample SAMEA3449250) | human gut metagenome | biome: human gut; feature: human-associated habitat; material: faeces | place: United Kingdom | collected 2010/2012 ...
AGACAGGTAAAGAGATGCAGTTCTTCGGAGCTCGTGCAAACCTTGCTAAGTGTCTGTTATACGCTATCAACGGTGGTATTGATGAAAAGAACAAAGTTCAGGTTGGACCTGCTTACAGACCAATCACATCTGAGTACCTTGACTTCGATGAAGTAATGGAAAAATACGATGCTATGATGGAATGGTTAAGCAAACTGTATGTTGATACACTGAACATGATCCACTATATGCATGACAAATACTACTATGAAGCAGCTCAGATGTCACTGATCGACACAGATGTTAAGCGTTCATTCGCAACAGGTATCGCTGGATTCTCTCACGTAGTAGATTCACTTTGCGCTATCAAATACGCTAAGGTTAAAGCTATTCGTGACGAAGACGGAATCACAAAAGATTTCGAGATTGAAGGAGACTTCCCAAGATACGGTAACGATGATGACCGTGCAGATGACATGGCTATCTGGCTTCTGAAAACATTCATGCACAAACTGAACAAGTGCCACACATACAGAAATTCTGTACCTACAACATCAATCCTTACAATTACTTCTAACGTAGTATATGGTAAGGCTACAGGATCTCTTCCAGACGGAAGAAAAGCAGGAGAGCCACTTTCACCAGGTGCTAACCCATCTTACGGTGCAGAAAAGAGCGGACTTCTTGCATCTCTTAACTCTGTTGCTAAGCTGCCATACGAGCTGGCTCTGGATGGTATTTCTAATACTCAGACAATCAGCCCAAGTGCACTTGGACATACAGATGACGAGCGTAAAGAAAACCTTGCACGTGTAATGGACGGATACTTCGATCAGGGAGCACATCACCTGAACGTTAACGTATTTGGTACAGACAAACTGGTTGACGCTATGGAACACCCAGAGAAACCAGAATACGCTAACTTCACAATCCGTGTATCTGGATACGCAGTTAAGTTCATCGACCTGACTCGCGAACAGCAGTTAGACGTAATCGCAAGAACTTGCCACGATCATATGTAAAAACTATGAGCCATGCATCAGATGAGACGGATACAGTAATCAAGCTCGCTTGAATTACCGTATCTGGATCAGCTGATATACGGCGACAGCCGTCAGCGAGATGAAGCAAAGCGGAATCGAGCTGGGTATGGCGGATTATATAAGAAGAGGAGCAAAACTATGACCAAAGGATATATTCATTCTCTGGAAAGTTTCGGCTCCGTTGACGGTCCAGGTGTCCGGTATCTGATATTTACGACCGGCTGTGCAATGCGCTGCCAGTTCTGTCATAACCCGGACACATGGAACATGAATTCAGGGACTCTCTACACAGCAGATGAACTGATTGATAAAGCCTGGAAATACCGCACTTACTGGGGAAGTAAGGGCGGTATTACCGTCAGTGGGGGCGAACCGCTTCTGCAGATCGATTTTCTGCTGGAGTTGTTCCAGAAAGCAAAAGAAAGAGGAATCAACACAACACTGGATACCTGCGGGAATCCATTTACAAGAGAAGAGCCATTCTTCAGTAAATTCCAGGAACTTATGAAGGTGACAGATCTTGTGATGCTAGATATCAAGCATATTGATGATGAGCAACATAAGATCCTGACTGGCCAGACGAACAAGAATATTCTTGATATGGCAGAATATCTGTCTGAGACTGGCAAACCGGTATGGATCCGTCACGTACTGGTTCCAGAGAGAAGTGATAAAGATGAATATCTGGAAAGACTTCATGACTTTATTGAAACATTGGATAATGTGGAAAAAGTAGAAGTCCTTCCGTATCACACACTTGGAGTATATAAATGGAAAGAACTGGGAATCCCATATCAGTTGGAAGGCATCGATCCTCCGTCGAAAGAACGTGTGGAAAATGCGAACAAGATTCTTGAGACAGCAAAATATCATGCGTAAAAAATACGGGACACATAAAACGTGTGTTCCGTATTTTTATACCAAAGTATGCAGGGAAAGTTGCCAGTGGTAAGTTTTCCCTATACCAAAGTATGCAAGAGAAGTTATCGGTGGCAGATTCTCTGTATATCATCAAAGTGTACAAGAAATACAGTAAAAAGCCATTTTTTAGTATGTAAAATGCAGCAATTTGTCAATTTAGCCAATTAAAGTCTTGAAACATGTATAAAAATACGATAATATTAGTTTTATAGATTTTTACCGAAGGAAGGAAGAAGAACTATGAATCTTAAAATTGGTGTGATAAAGGGAGATGGAATTGGTCCGGAGATCGTAACGGAAGCAATGAAAGTCCTGAATAAAGTTGCAGAGGTATATGGACATGAGTGTGATTACACACAGTTGTTAATGGGAGGTGCATCCATAGATGTTCATGGTGTACCACTTACAGATGAGACAATTGCACAGGCGAAAGCATGTGATGCTGTTCTGATGGGATCGATCGGAGGAGATGCCAAGACATCGCCATGGTATCAGTTAGAACCATCTAAAAGACCGGAAGCAGGCCTTTTAAAGATTCGAAAAGCGTTAAATCTTTTTGCAAATTTAAGACCGGCAGTATTGTACGATGAATTAAAAGGTGCATGCCCTCTGAAAGAAGAGATTACAGAAGGCGGATTTGATATGATGATCATGAGAGAGCTGACAGGTGGTCTTTACTTTGGAGAAAGAAAGACAGAGGAAATTGACGGTGTCATGACTGCCAGAGATTCTCTTACATATAATGAGAAAGAAATCCGCAGAATCGCAAAACGTGGATTTGATATTGCAATGAAGCGCCGTAAAAAAGTAACAAGTGTAGATAAAGCAAATGTACTGGATTCTTCGAGATTATGGAGAAAAGTAGTAGAAGAAGTTGCGAAAGATTATCCGGAAGTAACTGTTGAAAATATGCTTGTAGACAACTGTGCAATGCAGCTTGTAAAAGATCCAAAGCAGTTTGATGTAATTCTTACAGAGAATATGTTTGGAGATATTCTTTCAGATGAAGCAAGTATGGTAACCGGATCCATCGGAATGCTTGCAAGTGCCAGCTTAAATGAAACGAAATTCGGATTATATGAACCAAGTGGTGGATCTGCACCGGATATTGCAGGAAAGGGAATTGCTAATCCGATTGCAACCATTCTTTCGGCAGCAATGATGCTTCGTTTTAGTTTTGATCTTGATAAAGAAGCTGATGCAATTGAAGCCGCAGTTTCAAAGGTATTAAAAGATGGATATCGTACAATTGATATTATGTCCGAAGGAAAGACACAGATCGGAACTGCCCAGATGGGGGATCTGATCGCAGCAAATATCAATTAATTTATATATGAAACGCAGATAAGAGGAGGATACAAAAAATGAGAAGTGATACAGTAACAAAAGGAAAACAGCAGGCGCCGCACCGTTCACTGTTTAACGCACTCGGACTTACAGAGGAAGAGATGAACAGACCACTGGTAGGTATTGTTTGCTCTTATAATGAGATTGTTCCGGGACATATGAATCTTGATAAGATTGCAAATGCAGTAAAACAGGGAGTTGCCATGGCAGGCGGTACACCAATCATGTTCCCTGCAATTGCAGTATGTGACGGAATTGCAATGGGACACATCGGAATGAAATATTCACTGGTAACAAGAGATCTGATCGCAGATTCTACAGAAGCAATGGCAATGGCACACCAGTTTGACGCACTCGTAATGATCCCGAACTGTGACAAGAACGTACCAGGACTTCTGATGGCTGCAGCAAGAATCAATGTTCCGACTGTATTTGTAAGTGGCGGACCGATGCTTGCAGGACATGTAAAAGGGCAGAAGAGAAGCCTTTCCAGCATGTTTGAAGCAGTAGGAGCAAATGCAGCAGGAACAATGTCAGATGCAGACCTGTGCGAATTTGAAAATAAAGTATGTCCGACCTGCGGATCCTGCTCAGGTATGTACACTGCAAACAGTATGAACTGTCTGACAGAAGTACTTGGTATGGGACTTCGTGGAAATGGAACAATCCCGGCAGTATATTCTGAAAGAATCCGTCTTGCAAAACATGCAGGTATGAAGGTTATGGAGCTTCTTGAGAAAAACATCCGTCCAAGAGACATCATGACAAAAGAAGCAATCCTGAATGCACTGACTGTAGATATGGCACTTGGATGCTCTACAAATAGCATGCTTCACCTTCCTGCAATCGCACATGAAGTAGGTATGGATTTTGAGATCGATTTTGCAAACGGAATCAGTGAAAAGACACCAAACCTTTGTCACCTTGCACCAGCTGGCCCGACTTATATGGAAGATTTAAATGAAGCCGGCGGAGTATATGCAGTTATGGCAGAATTAAATAAAAAAGGACTTCTGCATACAGAATGTATGACTGTTACAGGAAAGACGGTTGGAGAAAATATCGAGGGTGTTGTAAATAAAGACCCTGAAGTTATCAGACCAATTGACAATCCATATACACCAACAGGTGGACTTGCAGTATTAAAGGGTAATCTTGCACCGGATGGAAGTGTTGTAAAACGTTCTGCAGTCGTAGATGAGATGCTGGTACATGAAGGACCTGCAAGAGTATTTGACTGTGAGGAAGATGCAATTGCAGCAATCAAAGGCGGTAAGATCGTAGCCGGCGATGTAGTTGTTATCCGCTACGAAGGACCTAAGGGAGGACCTGGTATGCGTGAGATGTTAAATCCTACATCTGCAATTGCCGGAATGGGACTTGGATCAAGTGTAGCACTGATCACAGACGGACGTTTCAGCGGTGCATCAAGAGGAGCATCTATTGGACATGTATCTCCGGAAGCAGCAGTTGGCGGACCAATCGCACTGGTAGAAGAGGGAGACCTGATCCAGATTGATATCCCGAATCTTTCCATTCATCTGGATGTATCAGATGAAGAACTGGCTAAGAGAAAGGAAAACTGGACTCCTAGAGAGCCAAGAGTTACAACTGGATATCTTGCAAGATATGCAGCAATGGTTACTTCTGGAAACAGAGGAGCAATCCTTGAAGTTCCAAAAGCAAAATAAAGTAGTCAGAATAAATTGGTGAAAATAAAGTAGTCAAAAAAACAAATGACAGGGGAATGAATGGTATGCACTTAACAGGATCACAGATAGTAATTGAGTGTTTGAAAGAGCAGGGCGTAGATACCGTATTTGGGTATCCGGGCGGAGCTATTTTGAACGTATATGATGAATTATATAAACATAAAGATGAAATCAGACATATCCTCACATCGCATGAGCAGGGTGCTGCTCATGCGGCAGATGGATATGCCAGAGCAACAGGAAAAGTTGGTGTGTGTCTGGCAACCAGCGGACCTGGTGCAACAAACCTTGTAACCGGAATCGCAACAGCGTACATGGATTCAATACCGGTTGTTGCAATTACCTGTAATGTCGGAGTTTCGCTTCTTGGAAAAGACAGCTTCCAGGAGATTGATATTGCAGGTGTTACAATGCCGATCACAAAGCATAACTATATCGTAAAAGACGTGAATAATCTTGCAGATACAATCCGTAAAGCATTTGTGATCGCAAAAGAAGGCAGACCGGGACCTGTCCTGATCGATATTCCAAAGGATGTAACAGCCAATAAGGCAGAATTCACGCCAGAGGCACCAAAAGAAGTAAAGCCATCCGAAGACATATGTGAAGAAGATCTGGAAAAAGCAGTTCAGATGATTAAGGAATCAAAGAAACCATATATATTTGTCGGAGGCGGGGCTGTATTAGCCGGAGCAAGCAAAGAGTTATATGAGTTTGTAAAGAAGGTAGATGCGCCGGTTACTGATTCCCTGATGGGAAAAGGAGCATTTCCAGGAACCGATCCGTTATATACCGGAATGCTTGGAATGCATGGAACAAAAGCTTCGAATTATGGCGTCAGTGAATGTGACCTTCTGATTGTTGCAGGAGCCAGATTCAGCGACCGTGTTACAGGTAATGCGAAAAAATTTGCAAAAAATGCGAAAATCTTACAGTTTGATGTAGATGCTGCAGAGATGAATAAAAACATCCTGATCACAGAAGGTGTAGTAGGTGATCTGAAGGTTGTTCTTGAAAAGATGAATGAACGTCTGGAGCAGCAGGATCATAAGGCATGGGTAGAACAGATCATGTCTTACAAAGAAAAATATCCGATGACATATCATCCGGATGTACTGAGTGGTCCGTTTGTAGTAGAAGAAATCTACCGCCAGACCAATGGTGAAGCGATTATCTCTACCGAAGTAGGTCAGCATCAGATGTGGGCAGCACAGTATTATAAATATACAGAGCCAAGAACACTCCTTACATCAGGAGGTCTTGGAACTATGGGTTATGGTCTTGGAGCTTCTCTTGGAGCGAAGGTTGGCAGACCGGAAAAGACTGTAGTTAATATTGCAGGTGACGGATGTTTCCGTATGAATATGAATGAGATTGCTACTGCAACACGCCATAATATTCCGGTGATCCAGGTAGTAATCAATAACCATGTACTTGGTATGGTCCGCCAGTGGCAGAACCTGTTCTACGGACAGCGTTACTCGGCTACCGTATTAAATGATGCAGTAGACTTTGTAAAACTTGCAGAGGCTATGGGAGCAGAAGGAATACGTGTGGCAACCCAGGAAGAGTTCAAAAAAGCATTTGCGGATGCGTTAAAGAGTGGACATCCGGTTGTGATCGACTGTCAGATTGACAGTGACGATAAAGTATGGCCGATGGTTGCACCTGGAGCGCCGATTAACGAGGCTTTTGATGAAAAAGACCTGGAAGCAAAGAAAGCAGAATAAGAATAGCAAAAAAAGTTAAAGGAAAATGGAGGAACTACAATGAGCAGAGTGTACAATTTTTCAGCAGGCCCGGCCGTATTGCCGGAAGAAGTATTAAAAGAAGCAGCAGCAGAGATGTTAGACTATAATGGCTGTGGAATGTCGGTAATGGAAATGAGTCACCGCTCATCGGTGTTCCAGGAGATTATTGAGACGGCAGAAGCAGATATCCGTGAACTGATGTATATTCCGGATAATTATAAAGTATTATTTTTACAGGGTGGTGCGTCTCAGCAATTTGCCATGATTCCTATGAATCTTATGAAAAATAAAGTGGCTGACTATATCGTTACCGGGCAGTGGGCGAAAAAGGCAGCAAAAGAAGCGGAAAAATACGGAGAGGTCCATGTGATTGCATCTTCCGAAGATAAGACATTTTCTTATATTCCGGACTGCTCAGACCTTCCGGTTTCTGAAAATGCAGATTATGTATATATCTGTGAAAATAACACGATTTATGGTACAAAATTCAAAGAACTTCCAAATACCAAAGGGAAAACACTGGTGGCAGATGTATCTTCCTGCTTCCTTTCTGAGCCGGTTGATGTCACAAAGTATGGTGTGATCTACGGAGGAGTTCAGAAAAATGTTGGTCCTGCAGGTGTAGTGATTGCCATCATCAGAGAAGACCTGATCACAGATGATGTATTAGAAGGAACACCGACTATGCTGAAGTATAAGACACATGCAGATGCAAAGTCTTTATATAATACACCACCGGCATATGGCATCTATATCTGTGGAAAAGTATTCAAATGGCTGAAAAAACAGGGCGGCCTGGAAGCAATCAAAGAACGCAATGAGAAAAAGGCAAAAATCCTGTATGATTATCTGGATGAAAGTAAACTTTTCAAAGGTACGGTTGTACCAAAAGACCGTTCGCTTATGAATGTTCCGTTTGTAACAGGAGATAAAGAGCTGGATGCGAAATTTGTAAAAGAAGCAAAAGAAGCCGGATTTGAGAATCTGAAGGGACACAGAAGCGTAGGTGGAATGCGTGCAAGTATTTACAATGCTATGCCGGTCGAGGGCGTAGAAAAGCTTGTAGAATTCATGAAGAAATTTGAAAAGGAGAATCTGTAATCATGTATAAGTATCATAATCTGAACCCAATTTCCCAGGTAGGACTGGACGAATTTACACAGGAGTATGCACCGGTCAGCACACCGGAAGCAGCAGATGCAATTCTGGTAAGAAGTGCAGCTATGCACGAGATGGAATTTGCACCGGAATTAAAAGCAATCGCAAGAGCCGGTGCCGGAGTAAATAATATTCCGCTGGAAAAATGTGCAGAGCAGGGAATTGTTGTATTTAACACACCTGGAGCCAATGCAAACGGTGTAAAAGAGCTTGTAATCGCAGGAATGCTTCTTGCATCCAGAGACATCATTGGTGGAATTAACTGGGTACAGGAAAATGAAGAAGACGGGAACATTGTAAAAGATGCAGAAAAAGCAAAGAAAGCATTTGCAGGACAGGAGCTGCAGGGAAAGAAACTTGGTGTAATCGGTCTTGGTGCGATTGGAGTTCTGGTTGCAAATGCAGCAACACATCTTGGTATGGATGTATACGGATATGATCCGTATGTATCTGTTGACTCTGCATGGAGACTTTCAAGAAGCATTCATCATACAACAAATGTAGATGAAATTTATGAAAACTGTGATTATATTACTGTGCATGTGCCGGCACTTGACAGTACAAGGGGAATGATAGGAAAAGATGCTCTTGGACTGATGAAAGAAGGCGTGATCGTCCTGAACTTTGCAAGAGATGTGCTGGTAGATTCCGAAGCGATGGTAGATGCTCTGGTATCAGGTAAGGTAAAACATTATGTAACAGATTTCCCGACACCAGAGATTGCGGGCGTGAAGGGAGCTATCGTAATCCCTCATCTCGGAGCTTCTACAGAAGAGTCTGAAGATAACTGTGCAAAGATGGCAGTAAAAGAGGTTATGGATTATCTGGAAAATGGTAATATCAAACATTCTGTAAATTATCCGGATTGCGATATGGGACTTAGAGGAGATAAGACACGTATCCTGGTATTGCATCATAATGTGCCGAATATGATTGGTCAGATTTCTGCAATTCTTGCAAAAGATAACATGAATATTGCAGACCTTACCAATAAAAGTAAAGGAAAGTATGCGTATACAATGATTGATATTGATTCAGATGTTACAGAAAATGTAGTAGAAGAATTGAAGGGCATCGGAGAAGTGTTACGTGTACGTGTTATATGTTAATTAAAATTAATAATTTTGTAAGAAAGCCTTAATTGCGAAATGTGTCGAATTAGAGTATCCTTAATATATTAGCTGATAAGAATCAGGGGGATATAATAATGGATGAATGGTCAGAAATTCGAAGACGCAAAAAAAGACATCGGAGAAGAGTAAGAAACATACGTGTGTGTCTTACTCTTTTTGCTATCTGCTTGGTAGCGATTGCAATTCCAACAATAAGAGTATTGCTTCGCAAACCGGCAAAAATAACGATCCAGATGGCGGATATAGAGATTATCCAGGGAGAACAGTTGCCGGCATATTCTGCAGATGTTAAGATTACTGATAAAGATCATATCAGGCTTGAAAAAGATTACACAGCAGCACAGCTGGCAAAAGAACTGCAAAACGGCAAAGGAATTACATTTTCGAGCAGTGCGGATGCGAACACGGAAGGAACTTACGTGATTACAGCAAAACTAGATGCAGTAATCCAGAAGAAATTGTCAAATGAATGGAAGAAAAAAGTAGAGATCAGCATTAAGAACGGAACTTGTAATGTGAAGAACCCTACCGGAGCATGGGAGAATAACAAATTCAAAAAATATGATGGAACTTATGTTACATCTGATTTTGTGGATTCTATGGGAAATACATATTATCTGGATGAGAACGGTGAAAAAGTTACTGGCTGGCAGACAATTCAGAATGCAATGTACTGTTTTGATACCGAGGGGGCAATGCAGAAGTCGGCATGGGTAGAAAAAGACAATGGAAAAGCATATGTTGGTGAAGATGGAAAAGCTTTAACCGGCTGGCAGACACTGGACGATAAACAGTATTACTTTGATGCGGAAGGTATTGCTGCAACAGGAGAAGTGACGATTGGACTGGAAAAATGCAAGTTCAGTGATTCGGGAGAACTGATTTCCAAGGAAAAAGCAGCGATTGATCCAAAGAAACCGATGGTTGCACTTACATTTGATGATGGACCTGGCGCCAGAACAAAAGAAGTTCTTGATCAGTTGAAGAAGTACAATGCACATGCAACGTTCTTCATGTTAGGAAAGAATGTAGAGAAGTATGCAGATGTGGTAAAACAGATGCAGGAAGACGGAAATGAACTGGGTAATCATTCGTACGACCACAAACAGCTGAGCACACTGGATGCAACAGGAATTGCAGGCGAAGTTGGTAATACGAACCAGTCAATTAAAAATGTGTGTGGTAAAACTGCGACAGTTATGAGACCGCCATATGGTGCAATCAATGATACCGTAAAGGCAAATGTCGGTATGCCGATGATTCTCTGGAGTATCGATACGCTGGACTGGAAGACGCGTAATGCACAGTCAACGATTAATAATGTCATGACGAAGGTAAAGGATGGAGATATTATCCTGATGCATGATATTCATACAGAGACTGTTGATGCGGCACTTACGCTGATTCCAAAACTTGAAGAAGCCGGATACCAGCTGGTAACGGTTTCTGAGATGGCACAGGCCAAAGGTGTGACGCTTGAAAATGGAAAAGCTTACAGTACAATTGTAAAATAATAATATATCAGGAAATAGAAATAATATACAAGAAAAGCTTCTTTTATTGCATGGCAGATTTGCCGACGATAGAAGAAGCTTTTTATATCGCCATACGTTTGGGAAGAAGATGCCACTGGCAATTTCTCTTGCATACTACGGTATACAAAAAAGCTGCCGGTGATGGCAGCTTTTACATAGTGGCTTATGGATTATAAAGAATTACGATGTTTTTCGAGCAGGCGGTGGATCTTTTCTGTAGGATCCATAACCTTACCGATACTGATATCATGGTTCATGGAATCGATGATCAGTGCGATAAACTTACTCATATCAGCAATCAGGAAGTATGGTTTTTCCTTTGCTGCTGCAGGAAGGTAAGTAAGGTTAGTTGTGATGACACGGTCAATATAGCCTTTTTCATAATATTCATCAAATTTTTCGAATCCATCTGTAAAAAGACCAAATGTCGTACATACAAATACACGGTTAGCACCGCGGTCTTTGATCTGTTTTGCAACATCCAGCATACTTTCACCTGATGAAATCATATCATCGATGATGATTGCATCTTTTCCATCGAGATGCTCTCCTAAGAATTCGTGTGCTACAATAGGGTTTTTTCCATTTACAACCGTTGAATAATCACGGCGTTTGTAGAACATACCCATATTAACTCCCATAACGTTAGAGAAGTATACGGCACGCTGCATAGCACCCTCATCAGGGCTGATGATCATCAGATGCTCTTTGTCAACTTTAAGATCAGGTTCTGCTTTTAACAAAGCCTTCATAAACTGATATGGAGGATTGAAACTGTCAAATCCGTGCAGTGGAATTGAATTCTGAACACGTGGATCATGTGCATCAAATGTAAAGATATTTGAAACTCCCATATCGATTAATTCCTGTAAGGCAAGTGCGCTGTCCAGGGATTCACGTTTGGTACGTTTGTGCTGACGGCTTTCGTATAAGAATGGCATAACTACGTTTACACGGCGTGCCTTTCCATTTGCGGCAGCAATAATACGTTTCAAATCCTGAAAATGATCGTCTGGTGACATGTGATTAAGATGCCCGTTAACAGAATAAGTAAGGCTGTGATTACATACATCAACCATGAGGAAAAGATCCGCACCTCTGATTGATTCTGTCAAAAGACCTTTTGCTTCTCCGCTTCCAAAACGAGGACAAGGACAATCAATCAGATAATTGTCACGCATGTAATTGTAATACAATGGCGAATCCATTGCTTCGTTCATTGCACTTTTTCTGAACTGAACAATATAATCGTTCACTTTCTCACCGAGTTCGCGGCATGATTCCAGTGCACCGATTTTTAATGGTGCTACAGGAAGACCGCTTTCCATTAATTTAATGTTTGGCATGATGAAAACTCCTGTATATTTTTTGTAATAAGTTACTCCTAATTATTTATATCACTTTTCCTATGAAAAGGTCAACTGTTGATTGGACGAATTGCCAAAAGTGATGTATAATAAGATACTGTTCATTAGTGTGTGCAGTAACCATAATAGTGCTTGCACAATATATGGGGAGTAACGTATAATAGTAACGTTAAATGACAAATACAAGATAAAATATAGAGGAGAATGAAGATGAGTAAACCAGTAGTTGCTATTGTGGGAAGACCAAATGTTGGAAAGTCTACCCTTTTTAATGTACTGGCGGGAGAGATGATTTCTATCGTCAAAGATACGCCTGGAGTAACAAGAGACCGTATCTATGCTGATGTTACATGGCTGGATAAAGAATTTACAATGATTGATACAGGTGGTATCGAGCCAGAGAGTAAGGATATTATTCTGTCTCAGATGAGAGAACAGGCACAGATCGCGATTGATACAGCTGATGTAATCATATTTATCACAGATGTAAGACAGGGACTTGTAGATGCAGATTCCAAAGTGGCAGACATGCTCCGCCGGTCAGGTAAGCCGGTAGTGCTTGCTGTTAACAAGGTTGACAGTTTTAATAAGTTTATGCCGGATGTATATGAATTTTACAATCTTGGAATCGGAGATCCGATACCGGTATCTGCGGCTTCAAGACTTGGTATTGGTGATCTGTTAGATGCTGTGATCGCACATTTTCCTGAACATGAAGCAGAGGAAAAAGAAGATGAACGTCCAAGAGTAGCAATCGTTGGAAAGCCAAATGTTGGAAAATCATCGATTATCAATAAGCTGGTAGGAAAGCAGAGAGTTATCGTATCTGACATTGCAGGAACAACAAGAGATGCAATCGATACAAATGTAAAATATAACGGAAAAGACTACGTATTTATTGATACAGCCGGTCTTAGAAGAAAAAGTAAGATCAAAGAAGAACTGGAAAGATACAGTATCATCCGTACTGTTACCGCAGTGGAACGTGCAGATGTTGTGCTGGTCGTAATTGATGCGACAGAGGGTGTTACAGAACAGGATGCCAAGATTGCGGGTATTGCACATGAAAGAGGAAAAGGCATCATCATCGTAGTGAACAAATGGGATGCGATCGAGAAAAATGATAAAACAATGCGGGAGTATGAAAATAACGTCCGCCGTGTCCTTTCGTTTATGCCATATGCGGAAATCATGTATGTATCTGCAGAGACAGGACAGCGCCTGAATAAACTTTACGATATGATCGATATGGTAATCGAAAACCAGACACTTCGTGTAGCCACAGGTGTACTGAATGAGATCATGACAGAGGCCGTTGCAATGCAGCAGCCACCTTCAGACAAAGGAAAGAGACTGAAACTGTATTATATCACACAGGTAGCGGTTAAACCGCCATCATTTGTAATCTTTGTAAATGATAAAGAACTGATGCACTTTTCTTATACCAGATATCTGGAAAACAAGATTCGTGAAGCTTTTGGATTCCGTGGTACTGCTTTGAAATTCTTCATCAGGGAAAGAAAGGACAAGGATCAGTAATCATGGAACGTTTGATATGTGTACTTGTCGGATATGTATTTGGTCTGATTCAGACGGGATATATATACGGGAAAAAGAATGGCGTTGACTTGAGAAAAAAAGGCAGTGGAAATGCAGGAACGACGAATGCACTTCGTACCATGGGATGGAAAGCCGGAGCAATTACATTACTTGGAGACTGCTTCAAATGTGTTGCAGCGGTTGTTGTTGTACATCTGATCTATGGAAAGACACATACAGATATGATGCCGCTGCTTTCCATGTATGCAGGAATGGGCGCAGTTCTTGGACATAATTATCCGTTTTATCTGAAATTTAAGGGTGGAAAGGGAATCGCTGCAACGGCAGGTCTGATCATCAGTACAACTAATATATGGATTGTATTGATCTGTCTTGCAGCATTTATCGCGATTGTTGCAGCAACAAGATTTGTATCGCTTGGATCGATGGCAGTTGTTACAATCTATCTGATCAGTGTGATCGTATATGGACAGATGGGTGGATTCCATGTGGAAAATGCAGCATATCTGCATGAGATGTATGGAGTAGCAGCATTCTTAATGATACTTGCATTCTGGAGACACAGAGCAAATATTAAAAGACTGTTAAGTGGTACTGAGAATAAGATCAGTGTCGGAGGAAAGAACAAAGAACAGTCAGAAAAAGTATAGATACAGAAAGGATAGGTCTTATGGCAAAAGTTAGTGTGATCGGAGCCGGAAGCTGGGGAACAGCCTTGGCACTGCTTTTAAATAAAAATGGACATGAGGTGACTGTCTGGTCATATCAGGAAGAAGAAGTACGGGAACTGAGTGAAAAAAGAGAACACGTTACGAAACTTCCGGGAGTAAAGATTCCGGAAGAGATCGGATTCACCGCAGATATTAGGGGCGCAGTGCAGGGAAAAGATGTTGTGGTACTGGCGGTTCCGTCTATCCATGTAAGAAGTACTGCGAGAATGATCAGTCCTTATGCAATAAAGGATCAGAAGTTTGTAGATGTAGCAAAGGGAATCGAAGAAGATACTCTTATGACGTTGTCACAGCAGATTGAAGAAGAAATCCCACAGGCAGATGTAGCAGTTCTTTCCGGACCTAGCCATGCCGAAGAGGTAGGAAGAGGACTCCCGACAACAGTCTGTATAGGAGCAAGAACAGAAGAGACAGCGAGATATCTGCAGGAATTATTCATGAATGAAGTATTCAGAGTCTATATTAGTCCGGATATACTGGGAATAGAGCTGGGTGGTTCGCTTAAGAATGTCATAGCACTGGCAGCAGGTATCGCAGATGGTATGGGATACGGAGATAACACGAAAGCCGCGCTTATCACACGGGGGATTGCAGAAATATCACGCCTGGGTGTAAAAATGGGCGGGGCAGCTGAAACATTTGGCGGGCTCGCAGGTATTGGCGACCTGATCGTTACGTGTGCAAGTGTACACAGCCGTAACCGTAAGGCTGGCTATCTGATGGGACAGGGCAAGACTATGCAGGAAGCCATGGATGAAGTACAGATGGTCGTAGAAGGTGTATATTCGGCAAAAGCGGCGGCAAAACTTGGACTGAAATACGGTGTGTCTCTGCCAATCATAGAAGAAGTGAATAAAGTCCTGTTCGAGAATAAAAATCCAAAAGATGCGGTAAATGAACTGATGCTCAGAGGTGGAAAAGCAGAACATACAGCACTTCCGTGGCAGAAGAATGAAATATAGAATTTTTGCCAAATTCCCAGAGCGTTTTTAGACCCCCTCTAATACAAGGGATGAAAGATAAAAAGAAAACAATAAAAATAACAGAGTTGAATTTAATTTCAACTCTGTTATTTTTTATCGTTTTGTCTCAGTTAAAGCATACCTGATATCCGATAAAAGTTTTTTGTAAAATCTTCCGTGAATACAGATGCCTACAGGTTTGCGTGATCCATAACATATTTCTTGAAATCCATAATAGCCGGAGCCTGGTAAACATTCTTAAGTGTTGCCATGTAAAACAGTCTTTCCCAGGACGGTTTTTCAATCTCGATGATAGAAACCGGCATATAGGAAAGAATCGGCATTTTTGGAACTACAGCAATACCGAAACCGGCACCAACCAGTCCGGCAACCCCCTGATCCTCCTCCATGGAGTAGGCAATCTGAGGGTATCCCCCACATTTTTTAAATAATTTGTCAATGACGTGTCGGAGTCCACTACGCTTTGAAAAGGCAATGTGTGGATAAGCAAGTGTATCCTTCAAGTCTATCGAACTGCGTCCTTCCAGAGGATGTCCTTTTGGGACGATCAGTACCAGCTCCTGTTTTGCAACAGGAACAAAATCGATCAGAGGCTCATTGTCCATCATAGAGCAGAAAGCAATGTCATATTTTCTGTCTTTTAATCCCTGGATCATATCAGAAGTAAGCCCTGTGGAACTATGAAAATAAAAATCAATTTTTTTGTCTGGCGTAGAATCCAGAAAGCCTTTTACAAAATTCGGAACAATAGAGCTGCTGACGGCTCTTAGTTCGACGATATCAATGCGACCTTCCCCACGACCTGTCATCTGTAGTTTGTTAACACTGGAATCAATCATATCCAGAGCCTGTTCGACATCTATAAGAAATGCCTGCCCGCATTTTGTAAGGGCTACGTTCCGCCCTTCTTTTTCAAAAAGCTTAACCCCCAGTTCTTTTTCGAGTGATGCAATTGCATGACTCAGACTTGGCTGAGTGATGGCTAGAATCTCTGCGGCTTTTGTGTAATGCTCCAGATGGGCCAGTGTGGCAAAATATCTTAGATGATACAGATTCATAAAGCCGGCCCCCTTTCTTTCGTTATTGTTATGATATATGCATTATCTTAGCATGAACTGAGCACAAAAACAACCTATGAATAAAATCTATGAATTTTGACAAAACTATTAATTTGTTTTTTATTTAACAAGGATATATAATCAAACCATAGCAAATATTACTAGATTGAACAACAAGAAAAAAGGGAAAATGTTCAATTTTAACAATGGAGGTAGAATTATGTCAAAAAAGAATCCAATCACAGTAAGCTCATGGACACTTGGAGATCAGTGCAAATTTGAAGATCGTGTTATCGCTGCAAAAGAAGCAGGATACGAAGGAATCGGTCTTCGTGCAGAGACTTATGTTGATGCATTGAATGAAGGACTTCATGATGAAGACATTCTTGCAATTCTTGACAAACATGACATGAAAGTAACAGAAGTTGAGTACATCGTTCAGTGGTGTGAAGAGCATCGTTCATACGAGCAGAAATACAAAGAGCAGATGTGCTTCCATATGTGTGAACTCTTTGGAGTTGGTCACATCAACTGTGGACTGATGGAAAACTATTCAGTTGAGTATACAGCTCAGAAATTAAAAGAACTTTGCCAGAGAGCTGGAAAATACATCATCGGTGTTGAACCAATGCCGTACAGTGGTATTCCAAACCTTCAGAAAGGCTGGGAAGTTGTAAAAGCTTCTGGATGTGAAAATGCAATGCTTATCCTTGATACATGGCACTGGGTAAGAGCTAATCAGCCATACGACATCCTTACACCAGAAATCGCTAAGAAAGTTATTTCTATCCAGATCAATGATGCTTATGAGAGACCATACGCAGATTCAATTTTAAGAGATGAGTCAATGCATGATCGTCTTGCACCTGGAACAGGAGCAAAAGATACAGCTGGATTCGTTAAAATGATCAAAGACGCTGGAATTGATCCAAAGGTAATCGGTGTAGAAGTAATTTCTGATGAAATCCTTGGAAGAGGAATCAACGAAGCAGCAGCTTATACATATGAAAATACAGAGAAAGTATTAAAAGAAGCCTGGCCAGAAATGGTTGACTAATTTTAATCACTGATTCATTTCAGACAAGATAAGAAAACACATTTGTTTAAAAGAGAGAGGTAAAAAAATAATGAAGTTCAAACATATGTTTTCTCCGATTCAGATCGGACCAATGACAGTAAAGAACCGTTTCGTAGTACCACCAATGGGTAATAACTTTGCAAACACAGATGGAACATGGAGCGACGAGTCAGTTGCATATTACAGCGAACGTGCAAAAGGTCAGTTCGGACTGATCACAATCGAAGCAACAGTAGTTCACAAAGGTGCAAAGGGTGGTCCAAGAAAACCTTGTCTGTATGATGACAACAGCATCGAGAGTCTGAAAAAGATTACCGATGCCTGTCATGCAGAAGGTGCTAAGATTTCTATCCAGCTTCAGAATGCAGGACCGGAAGGAAATGCAAAAAATGCAGGAGCACCAATCCAGGCAGCTACTTCAATTGCATCAGCTGATGGAAGAGATATTCCGGAAGCAGTTCCTACAGAGCAGGTATATGAGCTCATTAAGGGATATGGAGATGCAGCAGTCCGCGCAATGAAGGGCGGAGCTGATGCAGTAGAAATTCACATGGCACATGGTTATCTTGTGAATTCTTTCATGTCACCAAGAACGAACAAACGTGTAGATGAGTTTGGCGGAAGCTTTGAAAACAGAATGAGATTTTCCCGTCTGATCATTGAAGAAGTAAAGAAGAGAACAGAAGGTAAAATTGCAGTTCTTGCACGTATCAACAGTACAGAAGATATGTTTGGCGGTCTGGACAACCATGATATGTGTGCAATTGCTTCTTATCTTGAAGACTGCGGAATTGACGGACTTCACGTATCACGTGCAGTACATCTGAAGGACGAGTATATGTGGGCTCCGACAGGAATTCATGGCGGATTCTCAGCAGAGCTTGTAGCAAATATCAAAAATTGTGTATCTGTTCCGGTAATCACAGTCGGACGTTACACAGAACCACAGTTCGCAGAACAGATGGTGAAACTTGGAAAAGCGGATCTGGTAGCATTTGGACGTCAGTCACTGGCTGATCCTCATACTCCGGAAAAAGCGCAGGAAGAGAGACTGGAAGATATGACACCTTGTATTGCATGTCTGCAGGGATGTGTTGCCAACATGTATGCTGGTAAACCACTTTGCTGTCTGGTAAACCCGGTACTTGGACGTGAGGTTGAGGGACTTCCAAAAGCTGAAAAGGCAAAGAAAGTATACGTTATCGGTGGTGGTGTAGCAGGTATGTGTGCTGCATTCACAGCTAAGAGACGTGGACATGATGTAACATTATTTGAAGCAACAGATAAACTCGGTGGAAACATGAGACTGGCTGCTTACCCACCAGGAAAAGGTGACATCACAGGTATGATCAGAAGCTACATCGTTAAATGTGAAAAAGCTGGCGTGAATATCAAAATGAACACAAAAGTAACAGCTCAGATGTTAAAAGAAGATACACCGGATGCAGTTATCCTTGCAACAGGATCAGAGACTTTAGTCCTTCCATTTATCAAAGGTATTCATAATCCTGACATCGTATATGGCGTGGACTGCCTGGAAGGAACACGTCCGGTAGGACACAAAGTCTTAGTTGTTGGTGGTGGTATGGTAGGTGCCGAGACAGCAGACTTCCTCGCTGAACAGGGACATGAAGTATCTGTTATCGAGATGAGAGATGCAATCGGACCAGATGTAATCCACGAGCACCGTATCTTCCTTATGGAAGCATTTGAAAAATACGGAATCGAGCAGATTACAAGTGCTGCTGTATCTGAGATCTTCTCGGACGGAGTAAGCTACAAGAATGCAGCTGATAAGTCTGATGAAACAATTTACGAAGCAAGAGGATTCGATACAGTTGTTCTTTCTATGGGATTCAGTTCTCGCTATACACACCGCGATGGTCAGAATGTTGTATATGACTTCGCAGATGAATTAAAGGACATCGTTCCAGAAGTTCATGTAGTAGGTGATGCGGTAAGAGCACGTCGTGCACTGGATGCTACAAAAGAAGCTTACGATGTTGCATTAAAACTTTAATAAGAATTATAAAATGTGTATGTAACAGCCCGCATACCACGGGCTGTTATATGTAAAGAGGAATACAAGAGGACCAGATAAAGGTTTCTCTGTAAATAAAAGAAAACCAGGAGGGTTAAGATCATGGAAAAAAGAATTTCCGGACATACAGGCTTAATGGGATTATTTGGAACACCAGTTGGACATTCAGGATCTCCGGCAATGTACAACTTCAGTTTCCAGCATGACGGACTTGATTATGCATATATGGCATTCGATGTAACAGAAGAAGAGATGCCAAAAGCATTTGAAGCAATCCGTTTATTCAAAATGCGTGGTGGTAACTTTACTATGCCATGTAAGAACATCGCAGCAGAACTGGTAGACAAACTTTCACCGGCAGCTGAGATTATCGGAGCTTGTAATGTATTCGTTAACGATGACGGAGTGATCACAGGACATATTACAGATGGTATTGGATTTGTTAAGAATCTGGAGCTCAACGGAGTACCTGTAAAAGACAAGAAAGTTGTTGTTCTTGGAGCAGGTGGAGCAGCTACAGCAATTCAGGTTCAGTTAGCATTGGACGGAGCAAAAGAAGTAAATATCTTCAATATCAAAGACAAATTCTTTGAAAGAGCAGAAGGAACAAAGGCTAAATTAGCTGAGAAGTGCCCGGACTGTGTTGTTACAGTAGATGATCTTGATGATAAAGCAAAACTGGAAGAAGCAGTAAAAGCCTGCGATATCCTTGTAAATGCTACAATCATGGGAATGAAGCCACATCAGGATGTAACACTGGTTGACAAATCATTATTCCGTAAAGATCTGGTAGTTGCAGATACTGTATACAGCCCAGAGAAGACAAAGATGATCCTGGAAGCAGAAGAAGCTGGATGCAAAGCAATCGGTGGTGTCGGAATGCTTCAGCAGCAGGGAGCAGTAAATTATGGACTGTTCGTTGGAAAAGAAATGCCGCTTGCTGAGTATCAGGAATTTCAGAAAGCTCAGGCAAAATAAAACAACTTGATAAAAGGAGAATGAGGGAATGAAAGCAAAGAAATATTTATGGTCTATCATTTGCGTATACTTTTGCTATCTGACACATGGTATTCAGGCTATTATCTTAAGCCAGAATAACGTAAATTTCGCAAAACAGTGGGGATTTAATATGTCAGATCCACAGTCAGCAGCATATGCAGCTGGTCTTGCAGCAGTAAGTACAGCAGTAGCATGGACTGGATTTGGTAAATTTGTCAGTGTATGGATCGGTGGAGAGATCTCTGACCGTGTGGGACGTAAAAAATTAATGATCGGTGGAGCAGCATTATACATCGTCTGCTTCCTTGGATTCTTACTTACAAAGAGTGCATTAGTTGCATCAGTATGTGGATTCGCATCAGGAGTTGCAACATCAGGTTTCTGGGATGCATCAGGCTATCCTGCAGTACAGGAAGCATATCCGGCAGCACCTGGATCAGCACTGGTAGGAATTAAGTTCTTCGTTTCACTGTCTGGTATGGTATATCCGCTTCTGGTTGTACATAATGCAAACAGCGGAAACTGGAAACTGAACGTTATGATTCCAGTTGTTATGTCAATTATCTGTCTGGTACTTGCAATTATTGCACCATTCGTATATGATGATCAGAAGAAGGCAGCTTCTGGAAATGATGGAAAATCCAAAGATGCTGTACAGGCAGAGATTGATGCAGCAAAAGCAGCAATGCTTACAAAACCAAGTAAATTCGTAGTATTTCTGGTAATGTTTTATGCATTCCTTTGCATGGCAATCATGTATGGAGCTCAGCAGTATACAAAAGCATTCGGATTATCTGTATGTGGACTTTCTGAGATGCAGGCAGCAGGTATGACTTCTATCTATACAATCGGTTCTATCTGTGCTGTACTTTTCTGGGCATTCATGATGGCTAAGTTAAAATGGAGCCCGCTGAAGGTTGTCCTGATTGATTCTATCTGTACAGCAGTTGCACTTGCAGGTGTACTGTTTATCCATCAGGTAGCAATCATCTATGTAGCAATTGCTATGTTAGGATTCTTCGCAGCAGGTGGTGCTCTTCAGACAGGTCTTGCAGTGGTTCAGTTATTTAACCCGGGACCAAAAGGAAGAAACACAGGTATTTATTACACATTCATGGGCGCAGCAAGCTACCTGATCCCAGTTGTAGCTGCTCAGCTTACAAAAGCATCAGGTGAGGCTAATGCAGTCTATAGCCTGATGATCATGTTATTGGTATTTGCAATCCTTGCTATTTTAAGTTCCCTCTACTTAGTAGCACAGCACAAAAAGATTTTCGGAAAGAGTGCATTATAATTAAATGATTGAAAGAAAGGGGCTGTTAGTCCTTAAGATGAAAGGCATCGAAAGACAGCAGTCCCTTTCTTTTAACAAAGGATTGTTAAAAAAAAGACATTCATAGAAAATATCGAGAGAATTAGAGGAAAAATACATATTCCATAGATTTTATCTATGGAATATGCCATGTTGTGTCATGAAAAGATATGTCTGTAAAATCTAAAAAGTAAAAGATGAAGGAGGACGCTAAAATATGAGTCCGAAAAAAGCAAAAAGAGAGAATGAACTTCCGTATATTCCTCTGGGACCCTTTCAATGGAGAATTCCGGGAATACACTATCGCGTAGAGTATGTAGAGTTCTTTCAGGGTCTGATTCTTGGTGCGACAGCTTTAAGTTCCATTCCGTATCTGACAGATAACCTTGGACTTCCTTATGAACTTGCATGGAGCTGTGTAATTATTGAAGTATTCATGTACATGCTTCACGGATGGCTTGGAGATCCGGTTGTTCCGGGATGGATTACTCCGACATTGCCATTTACCCTGGCATATTTAAATGGGTTTGAAAAAGGACCGGAAAGAATTCAGGCAATGATAGCATTGCAGCTTCTGGTTGCATTTGTATTTATATTTATGGGAATTACGAAACTGGCAGACAAATTTGTAAATGGAGTCCCGAACTCCATCAAAGGTGGTATCCTGATCGCTGCACCGATTACGGTATTACAGGGACAGCTGTCAGATGGCAGTCAGCTTATGACAGCACCGGTAGCAACACTTGCCGGAACATTGTTACTTGCATTCTTAAGCTTTTCGCCATTCTGCGAAAAGAACAGAAGCAAATATAAAATACTGGATGTTATGGCAAAATATGGTAACTTATTCCCGTATCTGATTGCGATGGCGGCAGGAGTTGCCATCGGAGAATTGGCAAAACCAGTATTAGAACTTGGAACAGTCATCAGAATTCCTGATTTCAGCAATATATTCCATACAGTAAGTATCTTTGCGGTTGGATTCCCTCCGCTGTCTATGTTCGTCAGTGCACTTCCACTTGCATTGATCTGTTATGTACTTGCGTTTGGAGATTTTGTTACATCGAAGACACTGGTAGAAGAAGCACAGGAGAGCAGAAGTGATGAATACATCGACTTTAACTCAAGCAGATCAAATCTGATCAGTGGACTTAGAAACCTGATCCTTGCAATTTTTGCACCGTTCCCGCCGCTGGCAGGACCGCTCTGGGTTGGTATGACAGTATCTGTAGCTATGCGTTACAAAGAAGGTAAGAAAGCCATGAAGTCACTGATTGGTGGAATGAGTTCTTTCCGTATGGCAACATTTATCAGTGTTATCCTGGTTCCGATCGTATCTTTCATGAAACCGATCATGGGAGTCGGATCTGCGATCACGCTGTTATTCCAGGCATATGTATGTGCCCGAATTGGTATGGAATATTGTCAGTCTAATACGGATAAGAGTATTGCAGGTGTTATGGCTGCAGTACTGGCATTCAAAGGATCTGGCTGGGCACTGGTTGTCGGCTTTGCAATGAACCTCTTACTTTCTAATATGGATTTCCAGAAGAAAAAACTGGGAGTGCTTACAACAGAGGAGTTAGATCAGGTGGAAGCTAAGAAAAATGAAGAAGCGCAGAGACTGCTTGATATGAAAAAGCAGGGATAATCTGATCTGAAGAAAAGTGTCATGAATATGGCAAAATAATAAAACAGAGAAGCTCATATATTATGAACATAAAATGAGGGCCTGTGGGAATATCCATGGGCCCTCTCTCTTGCATAAAAATAAAGAATATACCACTGGCTGTTCTATGTATTCCCAGAAAGAGGCCAGTGGTATATTCATATGCTGTATTATATGGATTATAATGCGTCGTGTACAATCTGCAATGCCTGATACAGTTTTTCGGATTCGATCTGTCCAGGGGCAGAAGCCTGTGAGCCGGAACCAAATGTAAGACAGGAACCAAAAGCTTCACACGCAATACGGCTGATACTTCCAAGTCCGGCCATTGACATCGTAATGATCGGTCTGTCAGCATAATCAGTTGCCATTTCTTCTGTAGCTGCAAGAAGTGTCAGGACGTCTTTTTTACTCTGCGGCATAACAGCCATCTTTGGAATATCTGCGCCCATGTCCTGCATTTTACGAAGACGGTAGACCAAGTCGGATTTTGCAGGTGTTTTGTCAAAATCGTGATTAGAAGCAATTACCTTTGCTCCGGATGCGTGAATAGCATCGATCATTTCACGAACAACCGCATCTCCGGTAAAAATCTCAACATCAATGATATCCGCATTCCCGGTTGCAGCAACAGCCTTATTAAGTTCTGCATACTTTTCTACGGACATAGGATGTACACCGCCTTCTTTTTCGGTACGGAAAGTACAAAGAAGTGGAGTATCTCCCATAACATCACGGAGCTCTTTTACAAGTGCAGTTACTTTATCAATATCTTCAACGTCTTCAAACCAGTCCATGCGCCACTCCATCAGGTCCATATGCATAGAAAGGTAATTCTTAGTAAGAGAAAGAATCTCTTCTTTTGTCTTTCCGACAATCGGAATACAAATAGCAGGGATACCATTGCCCAGCTCTAAATTTCTGACTTTTACAGTATTCATAGAGTGTTCTCCTTAATCTTCGTATACGTATGAAATGCCAAGCTTTTCTTTCATATATTCACTGTCTACGCGCTGTCCGAGAATCAGTTCGATTGCAGCGATAGCCTGGAAAAGCATCATGCCCTGACCGTTCATGGTTTTACATCCGGCATGTCTTGCCATTTTAAGCATAGCTGTTTCATGTGGTGCATAGACAACATCTGTAACGATTAAGTCCGGGCGGAAGAATGACGGGTCCGGAATATAGGTAATTCCTTCCAGCGGTTTCATACCAACACCTGTAGCATTTGTGAACAGGTAAGAAGAATGCATTTCTTCTTTTAACTTGTCCAGATCCTCCAGAGGATAGAACGTTGCTTTACAGTTGGTGTTTTCGTTGATTTTTTTAACTGTTTCCAGAGCATTTGCTTTGAATTTATCATCTCTTGCAAAGATAGACATTTCAGCAACACCATCTAATGCAGCCTGGATCTCAACAGCTGTAGCAGCTCCGCCTGATCCGACGATGGTTACTTTTTTGCCTGTAGGATCGATGCCATTGTCTTTTAAGGACTGGACATAACCGATACCATCTGTGATGTGCCCTACAAGATATCCGTCTTTATTTACAATTGTATTAACAGCACCACACAGTTTTGCTGCCGGAGAAATTTCATCCAGATACTGGTGTACAATTGTCTTGTTTGGCATAGATACATTTGCACCACGGAGTTTTAATGCACGTAATCCTTTGATTGCGTCCTCGAGTTCTGGTGCATCTACTTCGAATGCAAGGTTGACGATGTCAACGCCAAGTTTTTCATAAGCGGCATTGTGTGTTGCCGGTGACTGAGAATGTCTGATTGGATAAGCCAGAAGACCGATTAATTCGGTGTGTCCGGTAATCTGATGTCTTTCCATAATAAAAATAATCTCCTTCCATTTGTTTGCCTATATTTTAACAAATTATCTGCTTACAATCAAATGCTTAAGAGGTGTTAAAATGATAGATTCTGACTATTGATAATCGGAACAAGTTCTATAAAGATCATAATTGACATATATTGAAACAGCATAACGAAGAAGGGGTGAGGCATATGGATAATGAACAGTTATATAACGATATAAAGGCCAGGACGAACGGAGAAATTTATATAGGAGTTGTAGGACCGGTACGGACGGGAAAATCAACATTTATCAAGCGTTTTATGGATGTCATGGTTCTGCCAAGGATGGAGGATGTACATGGAAAAGACAGAACCAGAGATGAGCTTCCGCAATCATCTTCCGGTAAAATGATTATGACAACAGAACCCAAATTCGTACCCAAAGATGCAGCAGTCATACGGCTTAATAAAGATACGGAAGTGAAAGTACGTCTGATCGACTGTGTCGGATATATGGTAAAGGGGGCAGAAGGGCATGAAGAAGGTGGAAAAGAAAGACTGGTAAGGACTCCGTGGTTTTCGGAAGAAATCCCATTTACAAAAGCGGCAGTCATAGGAACACAGAAGGTGATTCATGATCATGCGACAATAGGAATTGTTGTAACAACGGATGGAAGTATCACAGAGATTCCACCGGAGAACTATCTGGAGGCAGAAGAAAGGACGATAAAGGAACTGCAGACGATTCAAAAACCGTTTGTCGTACTGGTAAATTCTAAAAAGCCATATGGAGAAGAGGCGAAGGAGAAGACGGAGGAACTGGAAAAAAGATATGGTGTCTGTGCGCTTGCGGTTAACTGTGAGCAGTTAAAAGAAGAGGATATCCATCTGATATTGGAATCTGTTTTGTATGAATTCCCGGTTGCACAGATAGAATTTTATGTGCCAAAATGGGTCGAGATGCTGCCGGCATCCCACAGGATCAAAAAAGATCTGCTGGAACATATCCGTATGGTACTGGATGAAATGACATTTATAAAAGACGCAGCCGGGAAAATGATGGACAGCGAAAGCATTTACATAAAAGAAATGCGGATAGAACAGATTTGTATGGACAGTGGCTGCATAAAGATACAGATAGGAATCGAAGAAAAATATTATTATGAGACATTAAGCGAGATGACGGGTACACAGATTAACGGGCAATACGAGCTGATCCGGACGATGCAGCATCTGGCAGAATTAAAAGAAGAATATGAAAATGTGAAAGAGGCCTTCACTTGCGTGCGGATGAAGGGGTATGGTGTTGTAAGTCCGAAAAAAGAAGAAATCGTACTGGAAGAACCGGAAATTATAAAACAAGGGAACAAATACGGAGTCAAGATCCATTCGCAGGCGCCATCTATCCATTTAATCCGTGCCAATATAGAGACGGAGATAGCCCCGATAGTAGGTAATGAGCAGCAGGCGAAGGATCTGATCCGTTATATAGAAGATGAAAAAAAGGAAGAAGGTGGAATCTGGAAGACCAATATATTTGGCAAGACGATAGAAGAACTGGTTATGGATGGCATGAAAAATAAAATGGCAGTGATCAATGAAGAGAGCCAGGTGAAATTACAGGATACGATGCAGAAAATAGTAAATGACAGCAATGGAGGTATGGTCTGCATTATCATATAAAAAGTTCAAATAATTATAGAAAAGTACTTGAAATACAAAAAGAAATGTGTCTATAATAAATGCAGAAAATGGTAAAGGGGCCAGGCTTTTAGGAGCGTGGTCTCTTTTCTTTTTATGCCAAAGCATGCAAGAGAAGTTGCCAGTGACAGGTTCGCTGTATACCAAAGTATGCAAGAGAAGTTTTATGGCTTCTTAAAACTTTACAGGAAGCAATAGCTATGCTTTGAAAATCAGGAGGATGATAAAATGAAAGATTACACATTTAAAGTACCACAGGACATTGTATTTGGAGTTGGATCACTGAAAAGACTGCCGGAATTACTGGAAAAGAGCGGATCAAAGAAGATGATGGTAGTGTCCGACAGAGGCCTGGAAAAACTTGGAGTTGTAAAGAAAGTAATGGATATCGTAGAGGCAGAAGGAATTGAGACAGTCAGCTATCTGGACGTACTTCCAAACCCTACCGTAGACATGGTAGATGTAGCAACAAAGGTATATAAAGAATCAGGAGCAACCAGTATCGTGGCTTTAGGAGGAGGAAGCCCGATGGATGTAGCCAAAGCAGTAGGTGTTCTTGCAAGATATGGCGGATCCATTACGGAATATGAAGGAGCACATCTGGTTCCTGGGCCGATTGAACCGATTATCGCAATTCCGACTACGGCAGGAACAGGAAGTGAGGTTACGGCATTTTCGGTTATTACAGACACTTCCAGAAATTACAAGTTAACTGTATTCAGCTATGAATTGCTTCCGAAATATGCGTTGCTGGATCCAGAGATGATCATGTCTGTGCCGCCGATGGTTGCAGCATCCTGTGGTATCGATGCACTGATTCATGCATGGGAAGCTTATACATCACTTGGAGCATCCCCATTTTCTGATGCAATGGCAGAAAAAGCAATGGAACTGATCGGAGGAAATATCAGACGGTTTGTTGCAAACCGCAAAGATGAAGAAGCTGCATGTGCGATGATGTCTGGAAGTATGTTTGCCGGAATTGCATTTGCATGGGCAAGACTTGGTAATGTACATGCAATGTCACATCCGGTCAGCGCATTCTTTGGTGTACAGCACGGAGTTGCCAACTCTATCTTATTGCCGGTTATTGTAGAATATAACGCACTGGCCGATCATGGAAGATATGAAAAGATCTATAATTATATCAGTGAAGATAAAGAGCCTGTAAAAGATTTCAAACCGGAAATGCTGGTTGAAGAGATCAAGAAACTGAATGCATCGCTTGGAATTCCAAAGACATTGTCTGAAGTAGGTGTTACAGAAGATAAGATCCCACAGATGGCAGCGGACGCAATGAAGAGTGGTAATATTGCAGCAAACCCTAGACAGACCACATTAAAAGACGTCGAGATGTTGTATCATAAAGCATTGTAAGAAACAGGATAGTTTTTATATGCACAGAATGTGGCTGCCAGATACTGGTGCCGCTGTGTGATAAGAATTAGCAAGAGGTCGTGAAGCCCCTGAAAGCGACAGGCTGATGTGTCAGATTCACCCATTCCGGGATGTAAAGAGTGACACATCAGCCTGCTAACGGGGTTCGCGGCCTCTTAATGATTCTAAGTTGCAATATCGGAGAAAAAGGGTTAAAATATAGATTGTATGACTATAGACAAATAATATTGGAGGTACAATATGAAAGTAGCAATCATTACAGCAAATACAGATATATACAAAGGCGTAAAAGAAAATGAAAGCGGAGAAGCAGCAAAGCTTGTTGTAGAAGAAGCAGGGCTTGAAGTTGTATTTTTAAGAGCACTTCCACTGGACAGAGAAGTGTTGTCAACCGTTATGAAACGTATGGTAGATGAAAAGGCAGCTGATCTGATCCTTACAACAGGAGGCGCCGGATGTAATCCTGGCGACTGTACACCGGAAGCAACGATGGATATCGTAGACAGACCGGTTCCTGGAATTCCGGAAGCAATGCGTGCGCATACAATGAAGCTGACAAGACGCAGCATGTTAAACAGAAGCACGGCAGGAATCAGTGGGGATGTGCTGATTGTAAATCTTCCTGGAAAAGCACAGGCAGTAAAAGAAAGCCTTAGATTCTTATTGCCAGAGATTGTTCATGCAGTGAATATCATCAAAGGGGAAGCTTAAGAATGAAAGTAACATACCTGGAACACAGTGGATTCGCAGTGGAATATAAGAATTATGTTCTGATATTTGACTGGTATAAAGGCAAGGTGCCGGAATTTGATGTGACAAAGAAGGTGTATGTTTTTTCCAGCCATGCGCATTATGACCATTTTAATCAGAACATTTTTACATGGAAAGAGGACTATCCGGATATCCACTACATTTTGTCGGCGGACATTGTGACGGATACAGAAGGTGCCAAGGTCACATACGTTGTGGCAAATCAGGAATATCAGGTTGATGATCTGAAGGTTCAGACGCTGCATTCTACGGATGAAGGAGTTGCATTTGTAGTCTATGCAGAGGATAAGGTGATTTATCATGCAGGGGATCTGAACTGGTGGCACTGGGAAGAAGAGACGGAAGCATATAATAACAGCATGCGCGTGGATTATCAGAAAGAGATTGATAAGTTAAAAGTTTCTATCGACGTAGCTTTTGTTCCGCTTGACCCAAGGCAGGAAGAGCAGTATTACTGGGGAATGGATTATTTCATGAAGCATACGGATACGGGTTGCGTATTTCCGATGCATATGTGGGAACAGTATGAAGAGTATGACCGTCTGATGGAAAATCCGGAAGCGGATTCTTATAAAGAACGTGTTATGAAGATCACCGGACCGGGACAGACATTTGAACTGGAGGATTAATATATGCAGGTAACGATCTATACAGATGGGGCGGCAAGAGGCAATCCGGATGGACCGGGAGGATATGGTGCCGTTTTAGAATATATAGATACCAAAGGAGTTTTACACACAAAAGAGCTCTCTCAGGGATACAAACGGACAACCAATAACCGTATGGAATTAATGGCAGTGATCGCCGGACTGGAAGCTTTGAACCGTCCATGTCAGGTGGATCTGTATTCAGATTCCAAATATGTGGTGGATGCGTTCAATCAGCACTGGATTGACGGCTGGTTGAAAAAAGGCTGGAAGCGGGGAAAGAACGAACCAGTTAAGAATGTAGATCTCTGGAAACGTCTGCTTCAGGCAAAAGAAAAGCATCAGGTAACGTTCCACTGGGTGAAGGGGCATGACGGACATCTTCAGAATGAAAGATGTGATACGCTTGCTACAACAGCTGCAGACGGGAATAATCTGATTACAGATCCGGGCGTTGCCTAGAGTGTGTTCTGGAAAAGTGGTTTGGCGGAATGAGCTGAACAATTTTAGAAGACAATTTCATAAAAAAGTAATTGTTATTTTGAAGAAAAGATGCTATACTAATATAGTTTTTTGAAAAGTGCAAGTAAGACAGGTAATCGCAGCTGCAAGTGCCGAAAGGCTGCAGATGAGGAAAGTCCGGGCTTCACAGGGCAGGATGCCGGATAACGTCCGGTGGAGGTGACTCCCAGACCAGTGCAACA
>ERZ827037.1133-NODE-1133-length-30290-cov-14.589416_pt1 | contig 30290 bp, 27 predicted proteins | sample MGYA00519924_ERZ827037 | MGnify/ENA primary metagenome ERZ827037 (study PRJEB31778, sample SAMEA3449250) | human gut metagenome | biome: human gut; feature: human-associated habitat; material: faeces | place: United Kingdom | collected 2010/2012 ...
GAAAATGAATCGAGTGTTCGTGACCTTCCACTCGTAAAACAAAACTAAAGGAGAAACTGAATATGAAAAAACAAAGTAACACATTGTTCCTCGCACAATCTGCGATGATCGCAGCAATCTATGTGGTTCTGACCGTGATTCTGGCACCGTTTTCCTATGGAGAGGTACAGGTGCGTGTCTCAGAGGCACTGACCATCCTTCCGGTATTTACGCCTGCAGCTATCCCCGGTCTGTTCGTGGGATGCCTGATCAGTAATATTCTTGGCGGATGTATCCTTCCGGATATTATCTTCGGCAGTATCGCCACCTTACTGGGCGCCTGCTTCACCTATCTGCTCCGCAACCGGAACAAATTCCTAGCTCCACTGCCACCGATCATTTCCAATATCCTGATTGTTCCCTTTGTTCTGCACTACGGCTATCAGGTGCCGCTTCCGATTCCGTTTCTGATGGGTACAGTCGGTATCGGAGAAGTGATTTCCTGTGGAATCCTGGGCATGATTGTGTATACAATTCTTGATAAACACAGAGTTGCTATTTTCCGCACAGCTGCATAATTATTTAATAGTTTTCGGTCTCGTGCAGGCACGGACTTTGGTTCGTTGCTCGCATAAAAAAGAGAAGAGGTATCTGTTTTCACAGATATCTCTTCTTTTTTATGCATATATTCTTATTATCTGACTACTGACCTTCTGCTTTCCTGTGACCAGGCTGGGTTTTACAGTTCAATCAGTTCCTTCGGAGAACCCGTCAGGTTTCTGCAACCTGTTTCGGTAACCAGCACCATATCTTCAATACGAACGCCGCCGAATCCCGGTACATAGATACCCGGTTCCACAGTTTCGATCATACCTGCCTGCAGCACGGTTTCATCAGACGGAGCAAGTCCTGGTTTCTCATGAATAAACAGACCCACACTGTGACCAAGACTGTGACCAAAACAGTCACCGTAACCAGCTTTTGTAATGATATCTCTGGCGGCCTTATCCACTTCCTTACCTGTTTTTCCGGCTTTTACAGCAGCAAGGCCAGCCAGTTGTGCTTCCAGAACCACGTTGTAGATCTCTTTCTGTTTATCATTGGCTTTTCCGATTACTACAGTTCTTGTCATATCAGAGCAGTATCCCTCATACTTGCACCCGAAATCCATCGTTACAAAGTCTCCGGCTTCCAGTTTCTTTCTGCCCGGAATCGCATGTGGCATAGAGGAGTTCAATCCGGAAGCAATAATGGTATTAAATCCGAGATCTTCTGCTCCTGCTTTTTTCATCTGATATTCCAGTTCTGCTGCCACTTCCAGTTCACTGACTCCCGGTTTCAGAAAATCCAGGATCCTGGAAAATGCAACATCACCGATATGCTCTGCCTGTGCCAGATATTCGATTTCTTCTGCAGTTTTGATTCTGCGAAGTACATCCACTTTTCCCCCCATCGGCACCCACTCTTTAACCGGAAGTGCTTTTTTCATCTTGTCGAACTGGCTGCAAAGCAGCGACTGATCTTCGTATCCGATTGCCAGTGTGCCTTCTTCTTTTTCCAGACATTCTGCAAAAATCTGCTCTCTGGTATGTCCGCGATGTTCCTGAACAATGGTAAAATCACTTTCTTTTTCTGCCTGTTCCGTATAACGGGAATCTGTAATCAGGACCTGCTGGGTGGCAGATATGTACAGTGCACCCTCTCCTCCGCGGAAACCACTGATGTGTCTCATGTTATAGGGATCGGTGATGATCATTCCCACCAGTCCTTCTTTTTTAATAAGCTCCTGTGCTTTGCTCATGATGCCTTTCTCCTTTTCTGTCCCCGGTCATCTTCCCTATACCGGAGTATCCTGATTTTATTTTACACCGCTTCGAGTGCCTGCGCAAGGTCTGCAATCAAATCATCCACATCTTCAATACCAACTGAGAGACGGATCAGATCCGGAAGGACACCTGCCTCAATCAGCTGTTCTTCGTTCAGCTGTCTGTGGGTATGGCTTGCCGGATGCAGAACGCAGGTACGGGCATCTGCCACATGAGTTACAATTGCGATCAGTTTCAGTGCATTGGTGAATCGCATTGCACCTTCTTTCCCTCCTTTAGGACCGAAACAAAGTACACCACAGACACCATTCGGCATATATTTTTCTGCCAACTGATGGTATTTGCTGCTTTCCAGCCCTGCATATTCCACCCATGCCACTTTTTCATGATTTTCCAGAAATTTCGCAATCTTTAATGCATTCTCACAGTGTCGCGGTACTCTCAGGTGCAATGTTTCCAGGCCTACATTGGTCAAAAATGCATTCATCGGAGACTGGCAGGAACCCATATCTCGCATCAGCTGTGCTACTGCTTTCTGAATATAGGCTTTTTTCCCGAATTTCTGTGTGTAAATAACACCATGATACGATTCATCCGGTGTGGTCAGACCCGGAAATTTTTCTTTGTGAGCTTCCCAGTCAAAGTTTCCACTGTCCACGATACAGCCACCCAGTGCCATGGCATGTCCATCCATATATTTTGTCGTGGAATGCGTGACAATATCCACCCCAAATTGAAATGGCTGGCAGTTGATCGGTGTTGCAAAGGTATTATCACAGATCATCGGTACTCCATGGCTGTGTGCCAGATTCACGAATTTTGCAATATCAAGTACAACACCTGCCGGGTTGGAAATTGTCTCGGCAAATACTGCTTTTGTATTCGGTTTAAAGTATTTTTCCAGTTCTTCTTCCGGCAGATCCTGATCCACCAGATCTACTTCCACTCCGAAACGATGCAGGGTAACGGCTAACAGATTAGAAGTTCCGCCATAGATTTTTGCCGCACAGATGATATGATCTCCTGCCTCACAGATATTAGTCACCGCAAGCATCGTAGCTGCCTGACCGGAAGAAGTAAGCATAGCTGCCACGCCCCCCTCAAGATCACAGATTTTCTGTGCTACAATATCGCAGGTCGGATTCTGCAAACGGGAATAAAAGTAACCTTCTTTCTCCAGATCAAACAGTTTTCCCATCTCTTCGCTTGTCTCATAGCGGAACGTAGTGCTCTGATAAATCGGCAGTACTCTCGGTTCTCCGTTCTTGGGCTGCCATCCTCCCTGGACACAAATGGTATCTTTTTTCAGTTTCATATAATAATTCCTCTTTTCCTTAGGGTTTTATGGTTTTATTGTAGACGATAAAAAGGGGAAATGCAACCATTTCCCCTTTTTCTTTCTATCCTTTTATTGAATTATTTTACTGTTCACTGATAATATCCCGCACTGAATTATATGATTTCAGCTGTTTTTCTTATACACCCAAAGAAGTCCCTTTAACAGCAGATCATCATCCAAGATCACGTCTTCTTTGCAATATGGAACAATACTCTTTGCCAGACCTCCGGTAGCGATCACAGTTGCTTTTTCACCCAGTTCTTCTTCCATCCGAAGGATCACACCATCGATCAGTGCCGCATTGCTGTAGACGATGCCGCTCTTCATACATTCAATGGTATTTTTCCCGATCACCCGTTTCGGTGCTTCCAGATCGATGCCGGAAAGCTGCGCAGCTCTCGCCGTCAGTGCATCCAGAGAAGTCCGCACACCGGGAAGAATCATGCCGCCGATATAGTTTTTCTTTCTGTCGACTACACAAACCGTCGTCGCAGTTCCCATATCAAAGATGATCATCGGTGGTTTGTATTCTCTGATGGCTCCCACCGCATCTGCAATCAGATCACTTCCCACCTGTGCCGGGTTGTCCATCAGAATATTCATGCCGGTTTTAATTCCAGGGCCAAGCACCATGACTTCTTTTTTCAGTATTTTTTCAGCTGCCAGTTTTACGATCTGTGTAATCTGTGGTACAACAGAACACACGATACCACCCTCAAGTTCTTTCGGAGACATCTTGAAAATATCCAGTACATTTTTGATCACAATGGCATATTCCAGTTCTGTCTTACTTCTGTCTGTGGAAACCCGCTCGATGAAATAGGTTTTCTGTTCATCGATACATCCCACTACGATGTTGGTATTTCCGATATCAATAGCTAATATCATAATTCTCTCCCTTATAACTGTTTCTCTGTCTGTTCCAGAATCTTATTCATAATCTCCACTGCCGTTTCTTCCTTGCTTAACAACGGAAGCTGTGTTTCATCGTCTCCGGTGATCAGTGTTACAATATTGGTATCTCCGGCAAATCCGGCACCTTCCACTTTCACATTATTTGCCACGATCATATCCAGATTCTTTTTCTTCAATTTCTTTCTGGAATTTTCCAGCATATGTTCCGTCTCCATGGAAAATCCACACAGAAACTGATTCGCCCTCTTATGTTCACCCAGATATTTCAGAATATCATCTGTCCGTTCCATCTCAATAGAGAGTTCTCCGTCCGTTTTCTTCACTTTCTGCTCACTGATCGTTTTCGGACGGTAATCTGCCACAGCCGCCGCCTTGATCACGATATCCTGCCGGTCAGATCTGCCGGTCACCGCCTCATACATCTCTCTCGCTGTTGTAACCGGCACCACATCCACAAAGAGTGGTGGTTTTATGGCAGTTTTTCCACTGACCAGTGTCACCTCCGCACCTCGCATGCTACAGACTTTTGCAATCGCATACCCCATTTTCCCGCTGGAGTGATTCGTCAGATACCGCACCGGATCGATCGGTTCCTGGGTCGGTCCTGCTGTCACAAGGATTTTTTTGCCTTTCAGATCTTTTTCATAAGCCACTTCCTGTAAAATGTATTCGAGCAGAGTCTCAGGCTCAGGCATCTTTCCTTTGCCCACGTCTTTACATGCCAGAAGTCCGACTGCCGGCTGAATCACTTCATATCCATAGTGTTCCAGCTTTTTCAGATTATCCTGCACGATTGGATTTTCAAACATCTGTGTATTCATCGCAGGAGAAATGATTTTTTTGCATTTACATGCCATCACCGTTGTTGTCAGCATGTCATCTGCAATTCCATTCGCAATTTTTCCGATCACATTGGCAGAAGCCGGTGCTACCAGAACCACGTCCGCCCGCTTTGCCAGCGCCACATGTTCTACCGAATACTGAAAATTCCGGTCGAACGTATCCACCAGACACTTATTTCCTGTTAAGGTCTCGAAGGTGATGGGATTGATAAAATTCGTGGCATTTTGTGTCATCAGCACCTGCACATCAGCGTGAAGTTTGCCAAGGGCACTCGCCAGAGAAGCGATCTTATATGCTGCAATACTTCCGCTTACCGCCAGAACCACTGTTTTTCCTTTCAACATAGGTTGTCCGTCCTTTCTTCTCATCCGCTGGTCCTCCCTGTCGGGTGTACCGCGTATTTTGTATCCTTTTTATTATAGCCTACTGCCCCGAAAATGCAACCTGCAGCACATAAGTCTGGCTTTGTTCGTCGGAAAATACAATATTTCCCAGCGACTGCAGCATGGATTCGTTCAGTGCCACATATTTTTCCCGTTCTCTCGCGCCCACAAAAATATACCTGACCTGATATTTTTCCAGCAGTTTTTTTACTTCTTCCTGGTTCGTCGAGGTATAGATAGCCTCTACCTCCTGTGCACGCTCATTCAGCGCCCCGGTATCGCCTCGCCACAGCCATTCATGGACATACCAGCCGAGCACTGTGGGAAGTCCCGTCATCGCGGACACCCGTTCATAGTCACTGTAACTGTCTCCATTTGCCTCAAGAACCACCGGATCGCCGGTAACATGTTCATTGAGCCAGCGGATCGCCGCAGCATCTTCCGGAAAGGTCGTCTCAAGATATGCGGTAGCATCCAGTCCCTGATACTGCGCCGGATCCCATACCTGACCAAACCATGCATGCACAGCAGTTACCGTATAAAAACAACAGCCCACAAAACAGGCAAACACCACGCTGGTAAGAATTTTTCGTATCACATGCCTCTTCTCCATCCACAGACGGATCAGTGCATACCCAAATAAGATTCCAAACATCGTAAATGCCTGATAGGTTAATTTGAACATTGTATTGGATCTGGCGTATTCTTTTTCATAGATATCTCTCACATAAACAATCTCCGGGATCACGATCAGCCCCAGAGCCGAGATCCCCAGCAACACACCGAAAGCATCCGCTTTTTTCGCACCTTCCCGTTTCACGCACCAGAAAAAAAGCACTGTCCCGATGACCGGAAGTCCCCAGATCAGCCAGTACTGATATGGTCTGGAATGGTTCTGTGCAAGTGCCACTTCACTGACCATGCTCTGAAACTGCAAAGTAAACGGCAGTGCAGCTATGGTCGTCAGTAAGAATACCCATACCGCATGAAGCAGGCTGATCCCCATCGTCATTCTCATGCGATGCGGTTTTTCCAGTTCTTTATAGTTCTGGCAGTTGCACCAGATCACTCCCATGCCACCCATCACATAGTAGATGACAAAATCCCAGTAATTCGTCCAGTGAAACATACCGATCAAAAAAGCAAACACCAGCACGTAGGGATCTGTCAGAGCTGCCGCCACCTGGTTTTTATAAAAATTCCTGTTTCCTGTCACCTCCGCCTGCAGTGCATTTTTTCCGCTGTAATGTTGCATCATCGCATAAACCAGACTGATCAGTGCCACCACAAACATCAGATTGACCACATGGGCATGTAAGTCGCCCAAAACAAAGGAGTAGGAAGGGAATTCATGAATCGTTTTATCATTTCCCGCCGGATAATAGCCGATATAACGGGTGGAATTCGGAAACCAGTAAGTATAATCCCCTTTTGGCAGATGAAAGATCTCCCGGATCCACGGAAGAAGTTTTCCGATCACCACATAATGCATATTTCCGGCAAGAGATACCCCTGCCCCCGCAAGGGCACCGCCAAGCAGTGCCAGTTTTTCTCTTTTCCAGCTGTCAAGTACCATCTGGCGTACCAGAGCAAACGGAACGGAAAAACAAAACCCTGCCACCAGTGTCCGCATCAGATTGTACGTCTGTGCCACCTGCGTATTGGTCAGTTTTGTTAAAAATACAGCAAAATACTGTCCGCCATAATAATAATTGATTTTTGCTCCCGCATACCACAGATCCTTCGCCGGAAGTGTGGTACTGCGCATCATCGCCATCATAAACCCATAGTCCATGAACTTTTCTGTTCCGTACGCTGCCGGGCGAAATCCCGCCACATAGGTCCATAGAAGAAAGAATAAGATAAATACCAGTTCATCATCCAGCACTGTCTGGTACCATTCTGTTGTAAATTTCCAGGACGTTTTGTCCTTTATCTTTTGTTTCTTTAGCGCAATCCAGACACCCCAGCAGACAGCTGCCAGTACACCTGTGCTTACAAGACAACCCACATGCGTAAACGGTACAATTCCCGTACTTGCTCCCAGCCACATCAAAAATCCCGCACCGGCAATACCGAATATCTTTGCCACCAGATATCCTCTGTCACGGAATCCGAAAAAAAGATACTGGCAAAGCGGAAAACTGCACCATCCAAGCACCAGTATGGTCAGCCACCAGACAGCAAATACTTTTCCGTCCTCTTTTAACAGGACCTGTGCACTCATAAAAAGCACTGCCAGTACAACAGTTTTCCATATTCCCTTTCTTTTCTCATTCACTGTTTCGCACCTCCCCACTTCCGGAAGTCTTTTAGTGTTGTTTTACCGATTTTTACAATTTTTTTCATATTGATGGAATTGACTCCACCCTGTCGCGGACGGAATGTAATTGGATAATACATTACCCGCCGTCCTTCTTTTGTATATCGCACCGTCATCAGTACATTTGCCAGAAAATACTGTGGTGGAATCTCTGTTAAAACTTCTTCCAGTTCTGCAGCCCGCATCAGCCGGAACGGTGTATTGGCATCTTCCACCCAGCAGTGAAATGTCACAAGGATCACCAGTCGAAGAACCCGTGTCACAAAGATCCGCTGCCAGCCGTCCTGTCTTCTTTTTCTGCTTCCAATCAAAAGCCCACACTTTTTCCTGTCTTCCCACAGCTTCCAGAATTCTTCCGGCAGAGTCTGTCCATCAGAATCTGTCTGAAAAATATAATCTGCCCCTTCCGCAATCGCACAGCGGTAGCCATATAAAATAGTGGCACCGTGTCCCTGGTTTTCTTTTTTTACCGTGCGAAGCTGCGGATATTTTCCCTGCAGATGATCCAGTTCCTCCTGCGTCCGATCTGTACTTCCGTCATTGATGACAAACAGTCGACTGTCCTCTCCTGTTTTTTCCACGATGGGATGCCACTGTGCTACTACATTTTCTATGTTTTCTTCCTCGTTATATGCCGGAATCACGATGATCAGCCGATCCTGATTTTGTTCTGTTATTTCACTCATGATTTCTTTCTCCCCTTTTCTTTCCCCACATATTTCCCTTTGATCTTTTTCCGTAACTGTGAAGTTACTGAACAGTTACCTTTTTCCATTATAATCGAACTTACCCACGACGTAAAGTCGATCAGAGCAAAGTTTCCCCACAGTAACCACATCCCCATACAACTACAACCGTCCTATCTTCCCGGAGGAAATCAAAATTGATTCACCGGATCAATTATTGATATGCAACGCAACTTTAAAAGAGATCTTCCGGTTCTTTGCCGGCAGATCTCTTTCGTCTGTTAATCTTCTATCTTCTGTTCTTTCCGGTATCTTCGCATCTTTCCCGGTGTACTCTCAAACCTGGATTTGTACATTTTCATAAATAATTTATAATTAGTGAAACCATGAATCTCCAGCAGCTTCTGGACACTCAGATCTGTTCTCTGCAAATCTCTGACAACATGTTCCATTCTCACCGAATTAACATAATCCAGAAATGTCATGCCCATATATTTCTTAAAAAATCGCGTGAAATAATCCGGATTCAGAGAAACCAGCCGTGCAATCTCCTGCAACGAAATTTCTTCCGTATAATGTTCCTTCACATATGAAGTGATCATTCCCAGTCGTTCCATATATTTTTCTGATATTTCCATCTTATCAGAAGTAACCGATACACTGAAGTCTTTTACCAGTACAGCCAGCAGATGATACATCCGGCTGTAGAACTCCAGAGTTTCTTCCGGCGACCGAAAAGGATGCAGTTCTGCAAGAGCACTCAGTGCTCTCTCCACCATAAACGTATCCATCCGCTGCTTTCTTCCGGTAATCTTTTCACAGACAAATTCCAGCCCGTCGATCTGAGGAATAAACCGTTTCATCATCGGATAAGGGATCTGTATCAGCATCTCCTTACACTGTCGTGGACACTGAACACTGTGTACCACCCGGGAATTAATTACCAGAAAGTCTCCTTTTTTCATCCGGATGCATTCTTCCTCTCCCAGATAACAGTCTTCACTTCCCTCCAGCAGATACAGAATCTCAAGCCCGTTATGCCAGTGAGGTGCAGTGTAATCCCTGTTGTGCCACAGGACATTGAAAAACACATCTTCGTTAGACGGATATTTGATTGCCTCGTACCGGTATGTCTGTTTATGCATTGTAAACTAACGCCATAAATACCAGTTCTTCGTCATTTGGATTCTCCAGAGAATGGCTCTGTCCCACTTCGATCACACATACATCTCCAGGCCCTACCTCTGTTCTTGTACCATCATTGTCCACAAATACCCCTTTCCCCTTTAAAATGAAATAAGGTTCTGTATTCCCCACATGCTGATGCCAGCCAACGCTGCTGTGCGGACGAAGTACTGCCATGGCATACATGGAACCGTGTCCGTTCAGTTCTTCTTCAGATACAATGTGGTGAAATTCCACACTGCCTTCTCCTCCACGCGGATGTTCTACGACTGCTACCTTTGTTTTTCTTACCATAAAATATCTTCTCCTTTCTTTCCCCGTTATATCCTTTACCGGATCTTCATAAAAACATTTTTGCTTTACAGAAAACAATTCCTGTAAGTCAAAAAAGCTCCCTGAATCACTTCAAGGAGCTTTGTAAGCTGATGACGGGAATTGAACCCGTGACCCCTTCCTTACCAAGGAAGTGCTCTACCTCTGAGCCACATCAGCATCTGCAGCGTTTTTATCTGTCCGCTACAGTTAGATAGTTTAGCAAAAGCTCCGGAAAAAGTCAAGCATAATTTTCATATTTTTCAGATTTTTTTAAATATTTTATTTTTTCCTGCCAAGACTCTCCCGGACCTTACCCTTGATTCGTTGCAGAGCATTGTCAATGGACTTGGATGATTTGTTCATCTTTTCACCAATCTGCTGATAATTATTTCCATCCAGATAAAGTGTCAGAACTTCATTTTCAAAAGTACTTAGCTGTTTTCTGATTTTTTCTTCCATCTGCACGGCATTTTCCTGTGCAATAATGATTGTCTCAGGACTCTGTTCTGTTTTACTGCCCATCTGTGTTTCCCATTCTTCTCCATTCATAGAAATATAGGAATTCAGTGGCTGATGTTTCTGCCTGGTGGATGACTGGATGGCATTATACATCTGCCGGTCCACACACAGTTGGGCAAACGTATAAAAAGAAGCCTCTTTATCCCCGCGATAATCCCGGATCGCTTTGAAGAGTCCGATCATTCCTTCCTGAATCAGATCATCCGCTTCTCCTCCTGCAAGATAGAGAACACGGGCTTTCTGGCGTACAACAAACTTGTATTTTTCCAGCAGATAATCCATAACCTCTGTATCTCCCTGCCGAAGCAGTTCCACCAGTTCCTCGTCTGTGTACTCTGTATATTCCTTCATCCTGTTTTCCTCACTGTTATCCACGCTGACGGGCGATCTCAAAAGCCAGAACCCCTGCTGCCACAGAAGCATTCAGGGAATCAATATCTCCTTTCATCGGAATCGAGGCTACAAAATCACAGGTTTCTTTGATTAATCTGCTGACTCCTTCTCCTTCGTTTCCGATTACCAGACCCATCGGTCCTTTCAGATCCATCTGATAATACGGCGTACCGTCCATATCTGCACATACGAACCACATGCCTTCTTTTTTCAGTTGTTCCATGGTCTGTTTTAAATTGGTTACTTTTGCAACCGGTGTATAATTGATTGCCCCTGCTGAAGTACGGGCAACAGTCGGGGTAAGCCCCACTGCTCTTCGTTTTGGAATGATTACACCGTGTGCACCTGCCAGATTCGCTGTTCGGATCATAGCTCCCAGATTATGCGGATCTTCGATATTATCCAGTACGAAAATAAAAGGAGCTTCCCCTTTTTCCCTGGCTTTTTCCAGAATATCTTCCACTGTAGCATACTCATACGAAGCCGCCATCGCAATAACACCCTGGTGATGACCCGTTTCAGATAACTGATCCAGGCGTTCTTTTTTTACATAATTGATGATCGTATCGCCTTTTTTTGCTTCCCGGATAATGGTTCTCACCGGTCCGTCCGGACATCCATCCAGAACATATAATTTGTCAATCGGTTTTCCCGCGCGTAATGCCTCTAAAACCGCGTTTCTTCCTTCGATTTTATTTTCCATCTTTCAGTGCCTCCAATCCCATTTTGATCAGATCAATCATTCTGCAGTACTGATCCGTCAGATACAGATACCCCATAACCGCCTCAAATCCCGTCGCACGGCGATAATCCCCTGTAGTGGCATTCTTCGCTGTAGTGTAGGACTTTGCATTTCGCCCTCTCTTGTAGACTGCTTCTTCTTCCTGGGTAAAATGTAGCTCCAGCACCTGCACCATCTCCGACTGTGCCTGAGCTTTTACCAACCGGCTTGCCTGTTTATGCAACTTATTCACCTGGCAGTTGCCCTGTTTGATCAGGATGGTGCGGATATATAACTCATAGATCCCGTCTCCGATATAGGCAAGTGTCAGCGGAGAGTAAGAACGGATATCCGGATCCTTCAACTGAAACTGTTCTTTCAGATATGTTATGCTCGTTTCCATTTTACGCCCTCTCTGGTATCTTCCAGAATAATTCCCTGTGCCAGCAGTTCATCACGGATCTCATCAGCACGTTTGAAGTCTCTGGCTTTTCTTGCTGCCTGACGTTCTTCGATCATTTTTTCGATCTCAGCGTCCAGATTTTCTTCTTTCTTTTCTACCTGAAGACCCAATACATCACTTAATGCAACAATCTCCTTTTTCAGTGCTGTGACAAATGCTCCGGAAGAAGCATCATTTGCATTGGTATTGGCAAATTTAACCAGTTCAAAGATTGCAGAGATTGCATCTGCGGTATTCAGATCATCATCCATGGCGTCTTCAAATTTTTTGCGGTACACAGGGATCTCTGCAAGCAGTTTTTCCTCTTTGGCTGACAGAACATCCACTGCGGCTTCCTGTGCAAGATGTGTCAGATTGGAAACTGCAGTCACAATACGTTCCAGAGCATTCTTAGAAGATTCCATGATCTCTCTGCTGAAGTTGATCGGGCTTCTGTAATGTGCACTTAACATGAAGAATCGCAGCACCTGGAGATCATACTGTTCACCGATTTCTCTTACGGTAAAAAAGTTGCCCAGGGATTTGGACATTTTGCGGTTATCAATATTCAGGAAACCATTATGCAGCCAGTAATGAGCAAAAGTCTTTCCGTTACAGCACTCACTCTGCGCGATCTCATTTTCATGGTGCGGGAAAATCAGATCCTCCCCACCGGCATGAATATCGATTTCCTCACCCAGATATTTTTTTGCCATCACAGAACACTCGATGTGCCATCCCGGACGTCCTTCACCCCATGGAGATACCCAGAAAGGTTCTCCTTCTTTTTTCGGTTTCCACAGGACGAAATCCAGCGGATCTTCTTTCTGATCTTCGCCGGATACCAGAAGAGAACGATTACCGGATCTCAGATCATCCAGATTTTTGTGAGATAATTTTCCATATTCTTCAAACTTTCTGGTACGGAAGTATACCGTTCCGTTTACATCATACGCATATCCTTTTTCCATCAGTGTTTCGATCATGGCAATCATACCATCGATCTCCTGCGTTGCCTGTGGGTGGGTAGTGGCCGGTTTTACATTCATATCCGCCATATCTTTTTTACATTCTTTGATATAACGTTCTGAGACTTCTTCTGCACTTACGCCTTCTTCGATGGATTTTTTGATGATTTTATCGTCTACATCAGTAAAATTAGATACGAAATTTACTTCATATCCCTTATATTCCATATAACGGCGCACGGTGTCGAAAACAATCATCGGACGGGCGTTACCGATATGGATAAAGTTATATACCGTAGGTCCACAGACATACATGGTAACTTTACCTTCCTGTAATGGTACGAATTCTTCTTTTTTCTTTGTCAGTGTATTATACAGTTTCATCTTATTATTCTCCTTTTTTATTTTTGATAAAACGAAGTTCTTTTTCCACTTCCAGCAATCGGTTGGTCACTTCCGTGTATTCCTTCTGCAGCGTTTTCAGATCATCCAGCACCGGATCCGGCAGATGACAGTGATCCATACTGGTTCTTGGTACTTTCATATTTTTCTGACGAACCACACGTCCCGGAATACCTACTACGGTACAGTTCGGTGGCACCTCCTCGATCACAACAGATCCGGCTCCGATCTTGGAGTTGGCTCCGACAGTGAAAGAACCGATGATTTTTGCTCCTGCGCTTACCATAACGTTGTCTTCCAGAGTCGGGTGACGCTTGCCGGTTTCTTTTCCGTTACCCCCCAGGGTAACACCCTGATATAAGGTTACATTATCGCCAATGATCGTAGTTTCTCCAATGATCACACCGCTTCCATGGTCAATGAACAGTCCTTTTCCAATCGTAGCGCCCGGATGAATCTCAATCCCGGTCTTTCTGGCTGCACGCTGAGAGATCCACCGTGCCAGAAAGTAATGACCTTTCAGATATAATTTGTGTGCCCGTCTGTATTTGATCATCACCCGAAAGCTCGGATATAAAAGCACTTCCAAAGGTGTCTTGATTGCCGGGTCTCGTTCCTGAATCACCTGGAATTCTTCTTTGATATGACTGATAAAACTCATTGTTCCCCTCCATTTTATTTTCTGTAAACAGAAAAAAGGATGACTGTCTCAATAAGAGACGAAGTCATCCGTGGTTCCACTCTTTTTGAAGACGTATCTTCCGGATCCGTCTTCCACTTTCTGCCCTTAACGCCTGCCTGCGGATCCGGCTACTCTCTTTCACCGTATCAGCTCCCGGATGCACTTCACCGACGATTCCCCGGGACTGCTTCCAGCCAGTGACTGTCCCTCTCTGTGGTTCCTCTTTCAGATACTCTTTCCGTTCTTCGCTTTTCTCATGCTTTCTGCCTTATAGTTTATGAAAAAAAAGTAGTTTTGTCAACTCCTACCGCCTGGATTTTGATTCTAATTTCTTTTGTCTTTTGTTTTATTTATGCTATAATAATGGAAATTGTTTTGTCTTGTAACTATAAAGATGCTGAACAGTTACAAGTATTGTTAGTATTCATAACTTTTGAGGTGACAAGAATGCCAAATTACGAAAGTATTACTCTGAGGGAAGATCTTCATATCCGCAAGATCTATTCTATTCACTATTTTGAATATATGAAAGACTATGTATTCGACGGGGAATCTCACGATTTTTGGGAATTTGTCTTCGTCGACAGCGGTAATCTTTTCGTGACCGCGGGTGATAAAGAAGTCCTTCTTGCTTCTAATGAAATGATTTTTCATAAACCAAACGAATTCCATGCATTACGGGGAGACGGAGAAACTTCTCCGAATCTCGTCGTAGTTTCTTTTGAATGCACAAATCCCTGCATGAAGTTCTTTGAAAATTGCCGGGTATCTCTGAATCAGAACGAACGGTTTTATCTGGGGCAGATTATCTCTGAAACCAGAAAAACTTTTTATACACCATTAAACAATCCTAACATCTGCCTGCTGGAACGCAATTCCGTTCATGATTTCGGCAGTGAACAGATTATTTTTTTGTCGCTTGAACTGCTTCTGATCAGTCTGCAGCGTCGCTACAGCACACCGCCTGCTATCGATCCGGTTGCCAGCCCGCCATTCAGCGATCACCCGATGATCCGCAGAGATACCGATGAAGTCTTCCAGGAAATCATACAGTATCTACAGCGAAATCTTTCTGAGCATCTGTCGGTTGTTCAGATCTGCAAGGAAAATTCTGTAGGGCGTTCACAATTGCAGAAAATGTTTCATGAAAAAACAGGCTGCGGCGTTATCGACTACTTCTGCCGCCTGAAAATCGAAACCGCCCAGAAAATGATCCGCCAGAGGCGATATAACTACACTCAGATTTCCGATATGCTAGGCTATTCCTCCTACCAGTATTTTTCTTTGCAATTCAAAAAATTTACCCGAATGACCCCATCCGAGTATGCATCATCCGTAAAAAATTTTTCTGGCACAGAATAGCAACTAGAGCGTGTCTGAAAAAGGCTTTTCGTGAGCTGCGAGTCCCAGTTTGTGGAAATGATTTTTCAGACACGCTCTAAAGCACCAACCTACACAACGCGGTTTTTATCATCAATAATTCGTGTGGGTAACAAATAACATAAATCAATAAAAAACAAAAGGGAAGATATTCAGCCAAAACCAAATACCTTCCCTTTTTCACGCACTCTTTTCTCCCGGTTGGAATAAGACGGACGCAGCTGGTGACTGCCGCGTCCGTCTTATTCCAACCTACTTAACTCTCTTCTCAATCTCCCGATTCACTCTCTTCCTCATCTCCACCAGATAAGCAATACTTCTCGGATAAGACTCAAACTCTACCTTCTCTCCGCCTTCCGGTTCAATACACTTCATAACCACATCTCTTCCTGCAAGTTCTTCCAGATAATTCATGGCACAAAGATCACTCATTGCCTCATCCATCAGCATGATACGCAGAGATTCTTCCGGCTCTTTGTCAGCTCCCGGATATACCAAAAAAGGATCTCCTGACGGAAATGCCCCTGCTGCATCCGTACAGCGATATGGGTCAATCGGGAAGATGGAATGTTCTGCATTGTAGAAGTTGTAGCCCCAGTGCAGGAATCCATCCAGTTGGTATTTGTACATCTGCGTGCCCAGAATTCTGGTACGGTAACCCGGCTGTACGATGAAACGGTTTGTTACATCCACGTACTGTCCGGTGCAATAATATCCCCACAGCTTTTCCGGACGTTTCTCCAGGAATGGCTGAATATGGTTGACTGCGCATACCGGCTGGGATACCAGACCTTTTTCATAGAATTCGTAATCGGACAGCGCATCCATCATCTGATAACCTTCCAGATCTTTTTCTACAACTTCTTTGGCTGCTTTATAAGAATCAAACTGCTCCCGGGAAGGCTCGTCAGAAATATGGAAATATACCACCTCAGAGATTCCCAGTTTCTCCAGTTCCGGTTTCAGTGCTGCCAGGAACTGATGCAGGAACTCACTGTATTCTTTTCCTGCTGCTTCTGTGTCCCATCCAAACAGCTGCACCAGTTCTCCATCTTTCTCACCCATAACCTTCGGAGCCATCGTTGCTCCCCACTGGCTGAACAGATGAGAAATCTCATAATATTTGATACCACAACGTTTACACATATCTACCCATCGCTCGAACTTATCGAAACCGAAGGTATATCCGTTCTCTGTCACATGTACATCTACCAGCTGTACGGTACGTCTCTCTCCACCAATTGCTGTATCCAGAGGAGGAGTAAATACCGGCGTCAGCAACATGTTACATTTTCTTTTTACGGCTGTGCGTACAAAATTTTCCACGATCTTCCAGTATTCCTCGCTGAACACTTCCACGCCGTAATAATTTGCCAGACAATCCGAATGAAACCACTCTGTGTGTGGTACTGCCAGCTCCGGAAGTTCTGCATCTACTACATGAATCAACTCTATCGAACTGCCCAGAACTTCTCCTTCCACTACCATATCCACTTTTATGGTATGGTCTCCGGCAGCGAGTCCTGTGGTGTCCACATCGATCCAAAGACTCTTCCACTGTCCGCTGATCAGTTCCACACCCCACGGCTGGATCTCACTCAGCAGATCCGGATACAGACCCGGTTTGGTAGTCAGATAATCCTCATCTGCCACCATATGTGCCGGATATTCACAAGGAACCAGGCGGACACTTCTCACACGTACCTGCTCTTTGTCATCGGCCGTCACCTGCACCTGTGCTCTTCCTTTTCTCTCACCACCCCAGTAGTAAGCCATCTGGAAAGATACCGTCTCTTTTTTCAGTGCGGTGATCACATCTTCCATTCCCTCTCCACTCGGCTCCTGATCCGGGAACACTTTTTCCAGCGAAGTAATTTTTTTAACTTTTAACAGTTCCATAGCTACCCCCTTATACATTTTTAATTTTTTAACCTTTAATACCACTCAGCGCAATACCTTCCACGAACTGTTTCTGTAAGAACACATACATGATGAACGGGAACAGGAAAGATACTGTTGCACCTGCCATGATCAGACCATAGTTTGTCTGGTACTGTGTTTTTAACAGAGACAAAGCTACCGTCAGGGTATACATATCGGAATTGGATGTGGATACCAACGGCCACAGGAAATCATTCCAGGAAGTTACAAAGGTGAATACAACCAGTGAAATCAGTACGGGTTTGATCAGCGGAATAACGATCTGAATAAAGATCCGGTACTCCGGGCATCCGTCTACTTTCGCAGCTTCCAACAGTTCATCCGGTACCGTATCCATAAACTGACGGATCAGGAATACACCGAATGCATTCAAAATGACAACAATCAGAGCAAAATATGTATTGGTCAGTCCCGCTTTGTTCATCATGATGAATACCGGAATCATCGTTACCTGTCCCGGAATCATCAGGGTCAGCAGATACATACGGAAAATCATCTTGTTGCCCGGAAATTTTTTCTTTGCAAATCCATAGGCTGCCATGGATGCAATAATACAGTTAAACAGACAGGAACAGAATACAACGATCACACTGTTTGTCAGTGCTCTGATAAATCCTGTCTTTTCCAGTACGTAGTTAAAGTTTGTAAAATCTCCAAAGTTAATATCACTCCAGTGTAACATCAGCGTGGTAGACTGGGTGAATGACATGATTACCATGTAGATAAAAGGTGCGATACAGATAGCTGCAAAGACTAACAAAATCAATAATCCAAGGATGGAAAAAACGGTCCATTTCTGTTTTTTCTTCATGTCTATTTCGCCTCCTTTTTCTCTTTAAAGAACAGATCTTCCACTACATTGATGATAATAATCATAAGTAACAGGAACATGGCCATTGCACATGCATATCCCATTTTGTACTGTTTAAACGCTGCATTATAGATACCCATAACCAGAGTGACACTGGAATGACCAGGGCCTCCACCTGTCATCAGGTAAGCCAGGTCGAATACCTGGAAGGACCAGATAATACCAAGGGTAACTACCAGATACGTGATCGGTTTTAATACCGGGAGCGTAATCTTGGTAAACTGCTGCAGCGGTGTCGCTCCATCCACTCTTGCCGCTTCATACAGATCTTTCTGGATTCCCATGATACCCGCATAATAGATAACCAGAAAATATCCTACGTTTTTCCATACTGCAACAATACAGATACTTAACAGAGAAGTTTTGGTACTACCCAGCCAGTTAACAGAAGAAATATGGAAGAGATTCAGAATGTTATTCAGAAAACCACCATCTGTATTCAGGATGATTCTCCATACCGTACCTGCGGTAACTGCAGATGCGATAACCGGAATAAACATAACACTTCGTAAGAATTCACCTTTTTTATTCTGTATCTTTGCTGCCAGAAAAGCTGCAAATGCCAGTGCCAGAATCGTCTGTACCGGAACAGTCATAACCACATACAGCAGAGTATTTTTGGCTGCATCTGTCACATAACTGTCTTTAAACATTTTGATATAATTATCAAGTCCTACAAATTTCGGCAAATTCATAATATTATATTCTGTAAAACTGAAATAGCCGGACATGAAAATCGGAATAATACAAAAAATCAAAATCAATACAAAACTCGGGAGAATATAAATAACTCCCTGTACTGCTTCTTTTGTTTTTCTTGACATGTCATTTCTCCTTTTTATCTTGTTTGCCCCATTGTGAAACGAGAGGGACGGTACACCGGTTACTCCTATGCACCATCCCCCTTTTATTACTAACCTTCTCTAACTAAATTTCCATCTGATTATTTCAGATTGGAGTCATAGTATTCTGTTGTGTTTTTCAGAACTTCTTCCGGAGTCAGTTCACCAAGCATCATAGACTGCATATTCTTATACAGGGTATCATACATGGAACTTGCGCCTTTAAATACCGGCAGTGACTGGAACTTGTCTGTCTGATTTGTGAACAGATCGGTAAATTTCTCATCTCCGCTGTAGGTATCGTCTGCAGTGATCGGCGGCTGCTCAGATACTCTTTCATGGAAATCTGCCATTACACCTTTGCTGGTCACATATTTCATAAGTTTGATGGCAAGATCTTTGTTTTTGCATTTGTTAAACAGTACCAGACTGTCTGATGCTACAAATGTCTTTGTATTTTCCGGACCGGACAGAATAGAATAATCCCAGTTGATTCCATCTACTTTTGCCAGGTTGCTGGATGCTGCGACTGTCATAGCAGCTTCACCATTCTTGAATGGTTCCAGAGAGTCATCTGTAGAAGTACTTGTTTCTGGAATCAGGCCTTCTTCTTTCATATCTGCAAGGAACTGTGTCGCTTTCAGACCGGCCTCAGAATCGATGGTCAGATTACCGTCTTCATCAACAATCTGTGCACCAGCTCCCCAGAAATATGGCCAGTATACTTCGTTCAGTGCTCCATAATGGGTACTTCCCCAGGTCGCACTCAGCGGTGCAACATCCGGATTACTTGCTTTTACTGCTTCGCATGCCGCTTTCAGTTCATCCCAGTTGGTCGGAACGGCATCCACACCCGCTTCTTTCAGGATATCCATGTTTGCTGCCAGAAGTCTCGGATTACCAACAACTACAGGCAGTGCATACTGTCCACCCTGGATATTTCCCAGATCGTAGTACAGGTAATTTGCTTTTTCATCATCTGTAAAGTATTCATCGATGTCTGCCAAGGCACCCATATCGATATAGTCATAGAACATTTCCATGTACAGATATCCTACATCCGGTCCGTCGTTGGAATTTACACCGGTCAGATATTTTTCTTCATAATTATCCCACGGAATAATCTCTACGTTTACTTCACAATTATTCTCTTTCTCAAACGCATCCATCTTTTCGTTCCAGAATTCTTCGTCTGTCACTTCTCCGTCCGCAGATGCAAAGGTCGGGAACCAAAAAGTCAGTTTATCTTTTCCGCCTGAGGAAGAGGAAGATGAATCACTGCTTCCTGAACTTCCACCACAGCCTGCCAGCATACCGGCTGTCATAGTTGCTGCCAATAAACACGCTACCACTTTTTTCTTATTCATATTTTTCCTCCTTCGTCCTTTTTCACAATCGTCTGTGATTTTTTCCTTTCTTTTAACAAAATTATATCTTTTTTATCGTACAGAAGCTATATAGAATCGTCCAGTTTTCACATAAAATTGTCCTTGGAAGCCAAAAAAACAGCACAATTAACCAATAGCCCTCTCTTTTTTCATAAGTGAAATGTTCTTTGCAACTTCCCGTATAAAAAAGAAAGGCCACAGTACCTGTGACCTCTTTGTCTGTATTATTTTATACGATTCCTGCTTTTTTGTCAATCCTGTGCCGTTTGTATACAGCAGATCGCCTGGGATGAAATACCCTGCAGTGTACCGGTAAATCCAAGTCCCTCTTCTGTGGTTGCTTTGATATTGACCTGGTCTTCGGAAAGTTCCAGTGCATCTGCCACATTTTTGATCATCTGATCGATGTGAGGCAGTAACTTCGGTTTCTGTGCAATGATCGTGGCATCAATATTTACAATCTGATAGCCCTTTTCTTTTAATAAAGCTCCCACTTTCTGCAATAACAGGATACTTGAGATTCCTTTATACTGCGGATCTGTATCCGGGAAATGTCTTCCGATATCCCGGAGTGCTGCTGCACCCAGAAGTGCATCCATGATCGCATGAACAACCACATCCGCATCCGAGTGTCCCAGAAGTCCCAGCTCCCACGGTATCTTCACACCGCCAAGGATCAGGTCCCGTCCTTCCGTCAGTTTATGTACATCATATCCCATTCCTACCCGTACCATATTTTTTTCCTCTCTTTCTTTTTCCGTATCTGTTCAGTACTTTTACAGTTATTCCCGTCATCTCAACTTACTTTCTTCTTATTATTTAATCCGAATTGTATTCTCTGTCTGTCATGATACCTTATTTTTCCCTGCTTTGCAACAGGGCACTCCAAGTCTTTTCCCCTACAATGCCATCTGCCGACAGTCCTTTGGTTTTCTGAAAATTTCGGATATTCTGTTCTGTTTTTTCTCCGAAAATTCCGTCCGCCTGCCCCTCCTTCGCTCCACACATTCAGATAGAGAGACAGCCTTTTCTGGATCCACCGCGTGAGTTCTCCTTTCGCACCTTTCCGAACCGTTGGACATCCCTTCAGTGTCCGCGAACCTGGAATCCCGTCAATGGTTCCTGGCTGATATCCCTGCCGGATCAGTTCTATTTGCAGTGCCAGGATCCATTCTCTCTGTGTACTGTCCGCTGTCAGTGCCTTCACTTCTGTATGCGGATCCTCCGTTCCGGAAGATGTGGTTTTTCCGGTCGATGTATTCGATTCCGGCCAGGTTGCCTGAAAAGCATAGATATTTCCATACTCTTTTCGCATTTCGCAGTCTTTCCGAGGTACTTCCCCAGTCCGGTAACTGAAAATGTAGTTTATCCACAATGGATTTCCAGTCTCCACCCCATTCCAGACCCAACGATTTTCCGATAGCTCCGACTCTCTGAAAATAATTTCCCGACTCGTTATAGGCTCCTTTTCCGTCCTTTCGATAGACATCAAAAGCCACTCCCCACTGATGCATGGAGCGGTAGGTACTTCCCGGTGCATTGGTCACCACCGGACCCGGCTTGGTTCTTCCCTGGTCATACAATCGGTTTTGTTCCTGTACCGTCCGAAAACACTCTCCGATCCCGATCGGACATCCCTGTTTTTCGCAGGCAGCCACCAGTTCTTTCGCCAGTTTCTGTAAATGTGGATGACATTTGGTCAGATCCCGTCCCATTTTAATAGTTCTCTCCCAAAATTTCTCTCCTGCTATTTTATGCAACAACCGGATTTTTGTGCATCCTTACTTTTATCTGCAGCCCTTTCATTATTCGAAGTGTGTTTTTTCATTCCTTATACGCTTTCGAATCGTTGTTATTTTTCCTTTTTTCAAAATTTTTTAATTTTTTTCAAAAAAGTTCTTGACTTTTTCATGCCAGTTTTATATAATCGTAGAGCAGGTTGCGGTTGGCAACCACGAAAAATGGCGAGATAGCTCAGTTGGCTAGAGCACACGGTTCATACCCGTGGTGTCGAGGGTTCGAATCCCCCTCTCGCTACTTTAAAGAAACGTTAGTGGCGTTTCTTTTTTTTACATATATATCAAAACTGATACGGTAAATCATTTAACTCCCACTATATAATTTTTATACGTTATGAGCATTCACTTATATGACCGACCTGTTTTTTCAAAGCTCATCTTTTTTGAGAAAGGAATTTCTGCCATGTCTAATCTACAGGTTAATATGACCAAAGACCCCATTGTAAAATCCCTTGTGATTTTTGCGCTCCCTATTTTGTTTTCCAACATTTTTCAGCAGCTATACAATACGATCGATATTATGATTGTCGGTAACTTCCTTGGTGACAGTTCTCTTGCCGCTATCGGCGCTTCTTCCTCAATCTACGAACTGTTGCTTGGCTTCTGCTTTGGTGTTGGAAACGGACTGAGCATCGTTGTCTCCCGTTATTTTGGACAGGGCGATAAAACTCTGCTGAAAAAATCTGTTGCCGGATCCATCATCATTGCTCTCATCCTGACAGCCATCCTGATGACCGCTTCTTCTCTGGGACTTTATCCACTGATGCGTGCCTTGAAGACACCGGAAAATCTTCTGGCAGAATCACATTCCTATGTATCCACCCTGACGACTTTTATCGGTGTCATGTTTGCCTACAATCTGCTGGCAGGACTTTTACGGGGAATCGGAAACAGCTTTATGCCGTTGGTTTTCCTGATTATTTCTTCCCTGACCAACATCTTGCTGGATCTTTTATTTATCACACGATTTCAGATGGGTATCCGCGGTGCTGCTGTTGCCACAGTCATCGCGCAGGGATTTTCCGTTATTCTCTGTCTGATCTATATTATCCGGAAAACACCGATTCTGGTTCCGGAACGGCAGCATTTTGCGGTTGGCAAAAAGCTTTATTGCGAGCTTACCACCCAGGGACTTTCCATGGGCTTTATGAACGCAGTGGTTTCCTCCGGAACCGTTATCTTACAGAGTGCAATCAACGGTCTTGGCGAAGTGTATATCGCCTGCCATGCAACGGCAAGAAAGTTAAATTCCTTCTGTCTGATGCCGGTCAGCACCATCGGAGCTTCCATGTCCACCTTTGTTTCCCAGAACCGTGGTGCCGGAAACAAAGACCGGATCCGCAAGGGTATACGCACTGCCTGTATCATGGACGTCTGCTGGGGTGTTACAGCGATAATCATTCTCTTTTCCTTCGCTCGAAATCTGGTTACACTGTTCGGCTCCACACAGGATGTGATTCTGGATAACTCGGCCCTGTACCTGCGGTTTACCGCTCCGTTCTATGCGGTGCTCGGTATCCTCTTCAATATGAGAAATTCTTTGCAGGCACTGGGTGAAAAAACAAAACCACTGATTTCCAGCTTTATCGAATGTGCCGGAAAGATCATCTTCGCCCTGTTTATCATCCCGGTGATGGGTTACTGGGGCGTCATCATCTGTGAACCACTGATCTGGTGTTTCATGACTGCGCAGCTGGTTTACTGTTATTTGCATGTGCCGTATCTTAGGAAAGAAAACGCGTAATTGATGATTAAAAAAACGGGAAACAAATGATAATCTTCTGATTGTACCATTTGTTTCCCGTTTTTTCTTTCCGTGACTTTGTCGGACTTTATTCTTTCTCAGTTACAAAGTCTTCTGTATCGTCAGCTTCTTACAGGCATTCCTCAATTTTTTTATTTACCTGTTCCCGCAGTTCCAGTAAGAAAGCTGCATTTCTCGGATAATCAGAAAATGTGATCTTCATACCTGCCATTTCTTCAATTAGTGTTCCCAAAATCATCGCTTTTGCAATTATTACATATACAATTGTGAAACACGTTTCCTACAAGGCAGTCTCTCATATGTAGTTTTAGCCCTGTAATCCGTTCGCCTGGCGGATCATATCTTCAATGACGATATCATAGATCTCACCGATGGTGTTGCAATAAGCCAGCACTTTCCATGGTTCGTTAGTATGGAAATGGATCTTCACCAGATCTTCATCTCCAGCCACGATCAGGCTGTTGCCCTCGTAATGTTCTGTAATATATTCGGATATGGCATCCTCGTCCAGATCTTCATCTCTTCTGTCGATCAGAAGCTGTGTGTCATAGCGGTATGCAAACTGATCGTCTTCTGCATCAATTGAATGTACTCCCATTGTTTCTACCTCCATATTCTGTGTACTGAATAGTTATTTTTATTTTACCATAAAATACGAATGTGTCCACAGATTTCTTCATTCATATATTTTCCCTTTTTTCTTATCTGTCCTCTTCTTATTCATCTTCCCTCTCATAAAATCCATACTCTCCTTCTAACGACATGGATTTTACTCTCATATCCTCGATCCAGATATATGTCCGATTCTGTAAAAAGAGGATCATCTGATCGATGTCTGTCTCTGCTCCCTCAACTTCCATCTCAACACTCCCGTCATACCGGTTTCTCACCCACCCGGCAAGTCCCAGCTGACCGGCCTTTTGCACCGCATAATACCGGAAACCTACACCCTGAACGCGACCGTAAAAATAAATATGTTTTCTGACTTTTAAATCCATTTCTCTGTTTTCTCCACTTTCTGAGTTTTATATCATTGTACCAGATCTCTTATTTCTCATCAAACACAGGACACAAAAAGACTGCCCTTTTCGGAGCAGTCTTTCTGGATTTATTTACTTTTCGGAAAATGTTTGTATGAGTTTCTTCTTATTTAAAATAAGCAACACCGGATTCGAAGATCTTGATATCCTGTTCTCCGTAGATGTTCATGGCTACGGCATCGCCGCGGCGTTCGCTGTGAGCCATCTTTCCGAGTACACGACCATCCGGGCTTGTGATTCCTTCGATAGCTGCGTAGGAACCGTTGACGTTCCATTCTTCATCCATGGATACGTTTCCATTCAGATCACAGTACTGGGTTGCTACCTGACCGTTTGCGAAGAGTTTATCGATCCACTCTTTGTTTGCCACGAAACGGCCCTCTCCATGAGATGCCGGGTTGACATATACTTTGCCAAGTTCTGCCTGTGCCAGCCATGGGGATTTGTTAGTTACTACTTTGGTGTAAACCATCTTAGAAATATGTCTGCCGATGGTATTGTAAGTCAGTGTCGGTGAATCTGCAGTCTGTCCTACGATCTCACCATAAGGAACCAGTCCCAGTTTGATCAGAGCCTGGAATCCGTTACAGATACCAAGTGCCAAACCATCTCTCTCATTCAACAGTTTTGTTACGGCTTCTTTGATCTTCGCATTCTGAAAAGCAGTTGCAAAGAATTTTGCGGAACCATCCGGTTCATCACCGGCGGAGAATCCGCCTGGGAACATGATGATCTGTGCCTGATTGATTGCTTCCTCGAAGATTGCTACAGAATCACGGATATCTTCCGCCGTCAGATTCTTGAATACTCTTGTGATCACGTCCGCACCGGCACGTTCAAATGCTTTCGCACTGTCGTACTCACAGTTGGTACCCGGGAATACCGGGATAAATACGGTCGGACGTGCTACTTTATGTTTGCACACATGGATGCTGTCTGCTTTGTAAAGCGGGCTTTCCACTTTCTCCATGTTATCGGTTCCTTTGGTCTTGAAGACTTTCTCCAGAGTTCCGGTCCATGCATCCAGTGCTTCTTTCATGGAGATTTCCATTCCATCTTTGTATGTGAATTTTGCATTGTCTGTCACTTCGCCGATAACAGTATAGGTTACAGACAGTTCTCCGACTTTGTCAGCCGGTACTTCGCAGATGATATCACCAAATCCCGGTGCAAACAGATCTCTCTCGTCCAGATTGTGCTCAATCTTCACACCCAACTGATTACCGAATGCCATCTTGCTGACTGCTGCTGCGATACCATGACGATCCAGTGCGTAAGCGGAAAGCACTTTGCCATCCAGGATATCCTGATGCAGTTTTCCATACTGATCCATGGTTGCTGCATAATCCGGCAGATCATAGCTGTCTTTCGGCAGACGGATCCATACCAGTTTGCTTCCTGCCTTTTTCAGTTCCGGTGTGATAATATCCTGTTTCTTAGCCACATCTACCGCAAAGGAAACCAGTGTCGGCGGAACATCAATATCGTTGAAGGTTCCGGACATACTGTCCTTTCCACCGATAGATGGAAGGCCAAATCCCATCTGTGCCGCATATGCACCAAGCAACGCTGCAAATGGCTGACTCCAACGTTCCGGATCCTCTGTCATTCGACGGAAGTATTCCTGGAAGGTGAAACGGATCTTGGAGTAATCTCCGCCGTTCGCTACGATACGTGCAATAGATTCTACAACTGCATAAACTGCACCGTGATATGGGCTCCAGCTGGATACATATGGATCAAATCCGTAGCTCATCATAGTCACAGTATCTGTTTTTCCGTTCATTACCGGAACCTTAGCCACCATAGCCTGAGTTTCTGTCAGCTGATATTTACCACCATATGGCATAAATACACTTCCGGCCCCGATGGATCCGTCGAACATCTCTACCAGCCCCTTCTGAGAACAGGTATTCAGATCAGCCAGCATAGATAACCATGCTGCTTTGGTATCTGCAGGAGCTTTTTCTTCACGCTCCAGAACATTTCCCTCTTTATTCGGAATATCTACCAGAACTTCTGTCTCCTGATGCGCACCGTTGGTATCCAGGAAAGCACGGGAAATATTAACAACTTCTTTTCCTCTCCAGTTCAGTACTAGACGCGGTTCTTCGGTAACAACAGCTACTACAACAGCTTCCAGGTTTTCTTCGTTGGCATATTTCATGAATTCGTCAACGTCTTTCGGATCTACAACAACAGCCATACGTTCCTGCGACTCAGAAATAGCAATTTCTGTTCCATCCAGACCGGCATATTTTTTCGGTACCTTATCCAGATTGATCTGCAGTCCCGGTGCCAGTTCTCCGATTGCTACAGATACACCGCCTGCACCAAAGTCATTACATTTTTTGATCAGTTTGCTGACTTCTTCTCTACGGAACATACGCTGGATCTTACGTTCTGTCGGAGCGTTACCTTTCTGTACCTCGGCACCACAAACTTCGATAGAAGCTTCTGTATGTACTTTGGAAGAACCGGTTGCACCACCGATACCGTCACGGCCGGTACGTCCACCTAACAGGATGATGATATCGCCCGGATCAGAATTCTCTCTCTTGACAGCACGTCTCGGAGCCGCACCCATGACAGCACCGATCTCCATACGTTTTGCCACATAATTCGGATGATAGATTTCTTTTACATAACCGGTAGCCAGACCGATCTGGTTACCATAGGAGCTGTAGCCATGGGCTGCACCACGAACCAGTTTCTTCTGTGGCAGTTTTCCTTTCAGAGTCTCTTTTACAGAAACTGTAGGATCTGCAGCACCGGTCACACGCATTGCCTGATATACATAAGTACGTCCTGACAGCGGATCACGGATCGCACCACCCAGACAGGTAGCAGCACCACCGAAAGGTTCGATCTCGGTCGGATGGTTATGTGTTTCATTCTTAAAGTTGATAAGCCATTCTTCTTCTTTTCCGTCTACATCCACCGGAACTACGATGGAGCAGGCATTGATCTCATCGGATTCTTCCTGATCCTGCAGTTTTCCTTCGGATTTCAGCTTTTTCATAGCAAGAAGCGCCAGGTCCATCAGACAGATAAATTTGTCATCTCTTCCTTTGTAGAGAACTTCTCTGTCTGCCAGATACTGTTCATAAGTTTTCACGATCGGCTCTTTGTAATCGCCATCTTTGAATGTTACATTTTTCAGTTCTGTGGAGAAGGTAGTATGACGGCAGTGATCAGACCAGTAAGTATCCAGCACACGAATCTCTGTCATGGATGGATTTCTTTTCTCTTCGTTTTTAAAATAATTCTGGATATGCTGGAAATCCTTAAATGTCATAGCCAGATTCAAAGAAGCGTACAGTTCTTTCAGAGCTGCTTCTTCCATATCGATAAAACCATCAAAGATTTTAACATCTTCCGGTTCTTCAAATTTTGTTACCAGAGTCTCCGGTTTTACCATTCCTGTCTCACGGGAATCCACCGGGTTGATACAGTGATTTTTGATTGCTTCGAATTCTTCGTCCGTGATATTTCCTTCAATCACATATGTGGTTGCTGATTTAATGATCGGCTGCTCATCTTCTTTCAGGAACTGTACACACTGCACTGCAGAATCTGCTCTCTGGTCAAACTGACCCGGCAGGTATTCCACGGAAAATACTCTTGCTCCTTCTGCCATCGGAATCTGCTCTTTATACAGTACATCTACCGGTGGCTCTGAGAATACACATGTACATGCTTTCTCAAACACTTCCTCTGAAATATTTTCCACATCGTAACGAATATATACATGAACTGCTGTCACAGTCTTAATCCCAAGGTAGCTGCTGATCTCATGCTTTAATTCTTTTGCCTGTACCGCAAAATCAGGTTTCTTTTCTACATAAACACGTCTTACACTGCTCATCCTTCACCCTGTCCTTTCTGTGCACTCCTGTTTATAACTTCTGCAGAAATGCTCTTCGCGATACCAGAATCAATATCTGGCGTTTTCTTCGGTCTTATTTCCTTTTAAGGCCACTGGATCGCATCTCTCAGAGATCCAGTGTACTGTCACTATAAAAATACCACAGGATGCATTATTAGTAAAATTAATATATTTAATCTTTTTAATAAGTTTTACTTATTATTTGTTTATTTTTGTGAAAATACTGGATGCACCCACAAGATTTTGTTATACTGGAAGCAGTTCTAAGGAGGACTTATCAAAAATGATGGATATAAACTACGAATTGTACAAAGTATTTTACTATGTGGCAATCTCCCTGAGCTTTTCGGACGCTTCCAAACAACTGTTTATCTCCCAGTCAGCTGTCAGCCAGTCTGTCAAAGTACTGGAAAAGAAACTGGGAATCACTCTGTTTATCCGAAGCACCAAACGGGTACAGCTGACGCCTGAAGGAGAAACACTGCTTCGCCACATCGAACCGGCAATGAACCTGATCAAACGCGGAGAAGCGCAGATCATGGAAGCCAGTAACCTTGGGGGAGGTCAGCTTCGTATCGGCGCCAGCGATACCATCTGCCGGTATTATCTTGTTCCGTTCCTGAATAAATTTCATAAAACCTACCCGAATGTCCACATCAAAGTAACGAATCAGACTTCCACCAAATGTGTGGATCTTCTGGAAATGGGACAGGTAGACCTGATTGTCACCAACTATCCGAACTCCCGGTTAAGTCATGGGGATCATATCCGGACGATCCACTCCTTCAGGGACTGCTTCATTGCAAGCTCAACCCACTACAAAGAACTGATGGATAAAAAACTGCACCTGAAAGATCTCCTGGACTACCCGATCATGATGCTCGACCGGAAAAGCACCACCAGCGAATTCCTGCACCACCTCTTCCAGCAACACCAGCTGGATCTGGTCCCGGAAATCGAACTGGGCAGTAACGACCTCCTGATCGATCTTGCCCGCATCGGTCTCGGCATCGCCTTTGTCCCGGACTACTGCATACCCAACGATGGTGAACTCTTCCCCCTGGACATCCAGGAAGAACTCCCCGGCCGAACCCTCGTCATCGCCCACAATCCCCAGCTGCCGCTGACCAAAGCAGCGAAGGAATTCCTGAATATTCTCTAACTCAAAAAGGAGCATCCGTTTTCCAACCGATGCTCCCAACTTTTTTCTTTCTGCACAACAAACTTTACTTTTACCCCTCGTCCTCCACAATCAGAACACAACCGCAGGCGCCTGTTCGTCCCCTTCATCCACCGTAGTCCCTGCCATTACCTCTCGTCCTGAACCCACTCCACCTCCCCTTGGCTAAAGCACAGCCGCGGGCAACAAAGCCTGGGCGGACAACACTTTGTGGGCGGCTACTGTAAAACCCCCTTACCTTCCGTATGGAAAAAAGCGCAAACTATCCCTATCA
>ERZ827037.1139-NODE-1139-length-30143-cov-16.964903_pt1 | contig 30143 bp, 29 predicted proteins | sample MGYA00519924_ERZ827037 | MGnify/ENA primary metagenome ERZ827037 (study PRJEB31778, sample SAMEA3449250) | human gut metagenome | biome: human gut; feature: human-associated habitat; material: faeces | place: United Kingdom | collected 2010/2012 ...
AAGTAAACTGGGTAACAGCAAGAAGAGCAATCCTTCGAAGCCCGATCCAGAGAATAGGCTACGGCGGATATCTGAAACTTGCCCTGGAATTCCCGGATTTTGTACAGTATATCAAAGAAGTCTGCGAAGAGTTCCGCACTTTATATGATAACATTCAGGGAACGACTCCTTATTGCGTAAAACGGGTAGCAGTCCTGAATTGTTGGGGAAAGATGCGCTCATGGGGTAACCATATGGTACATCACGCCATCTATTACAAGCAGAATTATTCTTATTTCGGAATTATCGAAGCATTAAGCGGCGCACCGTTTGATGTATCATTTATCAGCTTTGATGATATCAAAGCAGACAAAGATCTTCTGAAGAAGTTTGACGTAGTGATCAATGTAGGAGATGCGGACACTGCACAGTCAGGCGGCGAGAACTGGATCGACGAAACAATCATCACAGCAGTCAGAGAATTTGTATATAATGGCGGTGGATTTATCGGTGTAGGAGAACCGGCAGCACATCAGTGGCAGGGCAGATTCATTCAGTTAGATGATGTACTTGGAGTAGAAGAAGAACATGGATTTAACCTGAATACAGATAAATATAACTGGGAAGAACACAGAGATCATTTCATCCTTAAAGATGCAGAAGGCGAGGTTGATTTCGGTGAAGGTAAGAAGAACATTTATGCCTTACCGGAAACAGAAATCTTAATCCAGAAAGACCAGGAAGTGCAGATGGCTGTAAAGACTTTCGGTAAAGGAAGAGGCGTTTATATCAGCGGACTTCCATACAGCTTCAAGAACAGCCGCGTGCTTTATCGTGCAGTCCTTTGGTCAGCATCCGCAGAGGAAGAACTTCACTGCTGGTATTCAACCAACTACAATGTAGAAGTACATGCTTACGTAAAAAATGGAAAATACTGCGTAGTCAACAACACTTACGAACCACAGGATACAGTAGTTTACAGAGGTGATGGAAGCAGTTTCCGGTTACATATGGAGGCAAATGAGATCAAATGGTATCAGATATGAAAGATATCGGATAGATTTTATCTGTAAAATAGATTGAAAAGCAAGTCAGTGAAGAAATAACAGAACAGGTTCAGACGTGAGCAGAATGCTTTTGCCTGAACCTGTTTTGATGTGTCAATAAGTTGATTTTTGAACAATCTTGCGTTTGAATTTCTTATTTACGCATCGTTGTCGGTCGCTGTAGCCACCGGCATATAATTATTTAATTAAGCTGTTATCATCAAAGTAGTTGATCTGCATTGCTGAACGAACATCATGAAGTGTCTGTGCAGCTTTTGCTTCAGCAACCTTGCTTCCCTCTTTGAGGATATCATATACATCATCAAGATGCTGTTCCCAGTATTTACGTCTTTCGCGGATTGGAGAAAGCTCTGCCTGGAGTACTTTGTTCAGGAATTTCTTAACCTTGACATCACCCAGACCGCCGCGTGTATAATGAGCTTTCAGTTCATCCAGATTCTGATATTCAGGCAGGAACTCTGCGAAATATTCCGGTTTACAGAATGCATCCAGATAAATAAATACAGGATTTCCTTCCACACGTCCCGGATCTTCCACACGAAGATGATTCGGGTCTGTGAACATGGACATAACCTTCTTCTTAACATCAGCTTCTTCATCTGAAAGGTAGATGCAGTTTCCGAGAGATTTGCTCATTTTTGCTTTTCCGTCAATACCTGGCAGACGTAAGCATGCTTTATTGGATGGCAGAATAATCTCAGGCTCTGTCAGAGTTTCACCATAAACAGTATTAAATTTGTGGACGATCTCCTTGCACTGCTCGAGCATTGGAAGCTGATCTTCGCCAACCGGAACAGTAGTAGCGCGGAATGCAGTGATGTCTGCAGCCTGGCTGATCGGATAGCAGAAGAATCCAACAGGGATGCTTGCCTCAAAATTACGCATCTGGATTTCAGATTTAACTGTAGGATTACGCTGTACACGTGCCACAGTAACAAGGTTCATATAATAGAAAGTAAGCTCTGTAAGCTCCGGAACCATGGACTGGATAAAGATAGTGGATTTCTCAGGATCAATGCCGCATGCAAGATAATCCAGGGCGACCTGAAGGATGTTCTGGCGAACTTTCTCAGGGTGTTCAGCGTTATCTGTTAATGCCTGTGCATCTGCGATCATAATATAAATTTCATCATATAAGCCGGAGTTCTGTAAACGAACACGCTCGGATAATGAACCAACATAATGTCCAACATGAAGGCGGCCTGTTGGGCGGTCACCGGTTAAAATAATTTTGCTCATTTTGCTCTCCTAAAAGTAAATTCCGATTTTCCAGAGAGTTTCTGGAAATTCTCAGTTACTATTATTATAAGGCCTGTGAATGTTACCGTCAATGATTTTGGGGGAATAAATCAGGATATAATTTATTGAATATTTATGCAATAAATACATTTACAGAATTGATTAAAAGAAAAGATTCTGCTAGAATAATAAATAGCTTCCGACAGGATTGCAGAGATGTGTAATAGAAATATGTCATGCATTGCATGATAAGATAAAAGGAGTATTTACCATGCCAGTATTTGATTTCAGCGGTGCTTCAGACAAGAAAACAGGCGTACAGTCTGAATGTACCTACACTACGTTCCAGTCCAATGAAAAGGAGACTTCCCCTGAGAAACCGATCATGATCCTGGATAACAGCAGCCGTCAGTGGAAACATCATTCCTGCGGTATTTTTACTAATCCGATTAAACGTACATCCTTTGAATTTAAAGAAGATGACGGCGTTTTCAGTGCAGATATTATCAGTATTGATTCAAGATTTGTAAGTCTTCTGAAATGGCTTGGGGAGAATCATATCAATGTGCGTCTTTCTGGAGAGAATAAAGAGAATGGTTATGCAGTTTATAAGATTCGTGAAACTGCTTTTGGCGGCGGTACGAAACTTTCCGCAGAGGACGGATTTCTTCAGTTTATGATCGAGAGACTTCTTGCAAGCAGTGCACCTGCAGAGATTGTTGAGGATGAAGATGAGGAAGAAACAGGGGACGAGATGAAGCTGACAAGCATTCAGAGCATCACTGATTTTATGACCTGCGCAGGCAGAACCCTGCCGGATAATATCCGTCTCTGGGCGAGAAGAAACCTTGCAGTTGCCCGTTCACACGAAGTATCTCCGGAGGAGAGACGTCATGCTCAGAGAGCACTTTCCATCATGATGAATGTACAGTGGAAGAGCAATTATTTTGAAGCAATCGATCCTCAGGAAGCCCGCAGGATCCTTGATGAGGAACTCTACGGAATGGAATCTGTAAAGCAGCGTATCATTGAAACAATCATACAGATCAACCGTACCCATACACTTCCTGCATACGGACTTCTCCTTGTAGGTCCTGCAGGTACAGGCAAATCCCAGATTGCCTATGCAGTTGCCCGTATTCTGAAACTGCCTTGGACAACTCTGGACATGAGTTCCATCAATGATCCGGAACAGCTTACAGGAAGTTCCAGAATCTATGCAAACGCAAAGCCCGGAATCATCATGGAAGCTTTCTCGGCAGCAGGAGAATCCAACCTTGTATTTATTATCAACGAGCTTGATAAAGCAGCGTCAGGTAAGGGCAACGGAAATCCTGCAGACGTACTTCTTACTCTGCTTGACAACCTTGGATTTACAGATAACTATATGGAATGTATGGTGCCCACAGTGGGCGTTTATCCTATTGCTACGGCAAACGATAAATCCCAGATCAGCGCACCTCTGATGTCCCGTTTCGCGGTGATCGATATCCCGGATTATACATCAGAAGAGAAGAAGATCATCTTCTCCAAATACGTTCTTCCGAAAGTTCTGAAACGCATGAGCCTGAAAGCAGAAGAATGTGTAGTAACAGAAGACGGTCTGGATGCCATCGTTGAATTGCATAAAAATACAAGCGGTATTCGTGATCTGGAACAGGCAGCAGAGCATATCGCAGCCAATGCCCTGTATCAGATTGAAGTAGATCACCTGACAGGTGTGACATTCAATGCAGAGATGGTAAGAGAATTACTTTCCTGAAAAACTGAAATTATATGTCTGAAAAAATCTTGACATAAATAAAAATTAAGAGTATACTTTCAGACATCAACAGGATAAAATTTAGAAATTGCTGATAAAAATAAAATAAGATCTTCAGGGCAGGGTGCAATTCCCTACCGGTGGTAAAGCCCACGAGCCGTAAGGCATGATTCGGTGTAATTCCGAAGCCGACAGTACAGTCTGGATGAAAGAAGATAACAGTAGAGATACAGAAGAATTAACTGATCTGTGAAAGCGACTGCTCTGGAATAATAAATTTATTCCAGAGCTTTTTAATATCATCAAAGCAGTTTTAATGATGAAGCAAAAAGTCAGATTCACACGAAGATAATTCAAGCAGATATTAATTTACAGGCCCTGGATGTTGAAAGACACCGGGGCTTTTTTGGTATCATCAGTACCATCAGAAGAACAGGAGATGAGGGATTGAAAGATATAACGGATATGGAAAAAGACAGGCAATATATGAAAATGGCGTTAGAACTGGCGCAAAAAGGAATGGGATTTACAGCACCTAACCCAATGGTAGGTGCCGTGATCGTCAAAAGCGGAAAAGTCATTGGCCAGGGATATCACAGAAAATACGGTGAACTTCATGCAGAAAGGGAAGCTCTGGCATCATGTACAGAACAGCCAGAAGGTGCCTCCATATATGTTACTCTGGAACCTTGCTGCCATTACGGGAAACAGCCTCCGTGTGTCAATGCAATCCTGGAATCGGGGATCAGACGTGTGATTATTGGTTCCTCGGACCCTAATCCCCTGGTTTCAGGAAAAGGAATCCGGATTCTGAAAGAGCATGGGATCGAAGTAACGGAAAACGTTTTAAAAGAAGAGTGCGATAAACTCAATGAAGCATTTTTCTATTACATACAGAATCAAAAACCATATGTAGTCATGAAATATGCGATGACCATGGATGGAAAAATTGCCACTTATACAGGCGCATCAGATGGGTGACAGGCGAAGCTGCCAGAATGCATGTGCAGAAACAGAGATTGAAATATACAGGGATTATGGCTGGAGTGGGAACTGTGCTGGCAGATGATCCGATGCTTACATGCAGACTGGAAAACGGCAGAAATCCTGTGCGTATTATCTGTGACTCCCACTTGCGGACACCACTGAATTCCAGAATTGTGAAAACGGCATCAACAATTCCAACAATCTTTGCAACCAGCAGTAAAGACCAGCAGAAGATAAAGAATTATGAAGATATGGGATGTAAAGTTCTGGATGTCCCGGAAAAAAACGGACACATAGATTTAAACAGACTAATGGAACTTCTGGGAGCTGCAAAGATAGACAGTATCTTACTGGAAGGAGGAGGCACTTTAAACTGGTCAGCACTCGAAAGCGGTATTGTTCAGAAAGTCCAGACCTATATAGCACCCAAACTTTTTGGGGGAGAAAGTGCAAAGACACCGATAGAAGGAAAAGGATTTCCTGATCCTGCCAGCGCAATATTATTAAAAAACAGCGAAATAATCAGAATAGGAGATGATTTTCTTATAGAGAGTGAGGTGAAGAGTAATGTTCACGGGAATTGTTGAAGAACTGGGAACTGTGAAAAAAATAAAAAAAGGAGCAAATTCAGCAGTATTTACGATACGGGCAGAGAAAATTCTGGATGATCTGAAAACAGGGGACAGTGTAGCTGTAAATGGAATCTGCCTCACTGTAACTGCATGTCTGGAAGATGGTTTTACAGCAGATGTGATGCATGAGACATTGAATCGTTCTGCGCTGATTCAGCTTTCTTTGGGACAGCATGTAAATCTGGAAAGGGCAATGCCTGCAAATGGAAGATTTGGAGGACACATTGTTGCCGGGCATGTGGATGGAACAGGAAAAATCACGGAAATTCGCAGAGATGATAATGCTGTCTGGTACACCATTCAGGCTTCACCACAAATTATGAAATATATTGTGACAAAAGGTTCTGTAACAGTTGATGGAATCAGTCTTACAGTGGCAAAAGTCTCAGAAACAGACTTTTCCATTTCTGCAATTCCTCATACAGTAAAGATTACAGTCCTCGGAGAACGCAAAGAAGGAGATATCGTTAATCTGGAGACAGACATAATTGGAAAATACGTGGAAAAATTAATAACGCCTGTGAAAGAACAGCCGATAAAAAGTAATATTACACGGGATTTTCTGAATAAGTATGGCTTTTGACAGAATTAACCACAAAGCGGTTATTCGATTGATGCAGAACTGTACAGTGGATGTTTTATCTGCCTGACACGAACCAGATAAGCAGCCAATACGAATGATTTTGCCCTCTTAACAACAGAAAAATATATTGTATCAGAAAATACATTGCATAAGGAGAGAAAAAATGAACGGATTTGATTCAGTAGAAGAAGCTCTGGAAGAACTTCGGAATGGAAAAATTATTCTGGTAACGGATGATCCGGACAGAGAGAATGAAGGAGATTTTATCTGTGCAGCAGAGTTTGCCACAACAGAAAATATTAACTTTATGGCAACTCACGGAAAAGGACTTATCTGTATGCCAATGTCTGAGGAATATGTAAGAAAACTGCAGTTCCCGCAGATGGTAGCAGAAAATTCAGATAATCACGAAACTGCTTTTACTGTTTCCGTAGACCATATCAGCACCACTACAGGAATCTCTGCGGCAGAACGTTCTGTTACTGCCATGAAATGTGTGGATGAGAATGCAAAACCCGAAGATTTCAGACGCCCCGGACATATGTTTCCACTTCTGGCGAAGAAGAACGGTGTTCTGGAAAGAAACGGACATACAGAGGCAACTGTAGACCTGTGCAGACTTGCAGGGTTAAAACAGTGCGGGCTGTGCTGTGAAATTATGAGAGAAGACGGCACTATGATGCGGACTTCTGAGTTACGGGAACTTGCCGGAAAGTGGAATCTTAAATTCATAACAATTAAAGATATTCAGAATTACCGTAAATGCCATGATATTCTGGTGGATCGCGTGACGACCACAAAAATGCCGACCAGATACGGAGAGTTTATGGCGTATGGATTTGTAAACCGCCTGAATGGGGAACATCATGTAGCACTGGTAAAAGGTGAAATCGGAGATGGAGAAAACGTTCTGTGCCGTGTGCATTCAGAGTGCCTGACAGGAGACGTTTTTGGATCACAGCGTTGTGACTGCGGACAGCAGTTTGCAGCGGCGATGGCCCAGATTGAGGAAGAAGGCAGAGGGATACTCCTTTATATGAGACAGGAAGGAAGAGGAATCGGACTGATCAATAAACTTCGTGCCTATGAACTTCAGGAACAGGGAATGGATACACTCGAAGCGAATCTGGCACTTGGATTTGCCGGAGACGAAAGAGAATACTACATTGGTGCGCAGATTCTGAGAAATCTTGGGGTAAAAGAGCTGAGGCTGCTGACAAATAACCCGGATAAAGTTTATCAGTTGGAAGAATTTGGCATCAGGATCAAACAGAGAGTTCCGATACAGATGAATGCCACAGCGTATGATCTGCGTTATCTTAAGACAAAACAATTACGAATGGGACATATTCTGAAGTATTAAATACAGCGGGGATTTTCATATATAACGATAACGTTCCCGAAAATAAAATTTACCGTATATAAAAACCTGTACAGGTTAAAAAATATAAATTTACAGATGAAAGGACCAGAAAAAATGAAAACATTAGAAGGAAAATTAGTATCAGATGGAATGAAAGTAGGAATTGTAGCAGCCCGCTTCAATGAATTTATAACTTCCAAGCTGGTAAGTGGTGCCATGGATGGGCTGACACGTCACAATGTAAAAGAAGAGGACATCCAGGTAGCGTGGGTACCAGGTGCTTTTGAAATCCCACTGATCGCGTCTAAAATGGCAAAAAGTGGAAAGTATGATGCGGTTATCTGCGTAGGTGCTGTGATTCGTGGAAATACCAGTCATTATGATTATGTATGCAATGAGGTTTCCAAAGGGATTGCATCAGTATCACTGGAAACAGGAGTTCCGGTATTATTCGGAGTGCTTACCACAGAAAACATCGAGCAGGCAATTGAACGCGCAGGTACAAAAGCAGGAAATAAAGGCTATGACTGTGCACTCAGTGCCATTGAAATGGTAAATCTGATCAAAGAATTTGAAGCTTAAATAGACAACAGATCAGACCCTGAAAGTGAAACCAGTTCACGAAAATCGAAAGGTAATGGTGCTTCCAGAAGGAGCATTTCATCTCTGAAAGGATGCTGAAAAGAAACTTTCCATGCATGAAGGGCTGCCCTGGAAAAGGAAGCACAGGAAGATATTTTATCGTCTGAATGATAAAGAGTATCTCCAAGCAAAGGATGTCCTGTGGATGCCATATGGACACGGATCTGGTGGGTACGTCCGGTATCCAGCTTAAGTGTGATAAGCGACCAGTCCTGACTGGAAAAAAGAGTATGATAATGAGTAACTGCTGTTTTGATTTTTCCCGATAATGCAGATGAATGTAAGGAAAGATCAGCAGCAGTTTTCATTTTCAGATGATTCTCCGGGTCCTGCATCAGCGGTAAATCTAAGGTATGCCAGACACCAGGCATATCTACAGGCAAAGTACCGGATACAGCGGCAAGATATTGCTTGTGAATTTTGCATGGAGATTTTACAGATTGAAGCCTTGAAGCTGCTACCTGATTTTGGGCAAAAACCACAATCCCGGAAGTCTCCTGATCCAGCCGCCCCACCGGGCGGACACAGACCTGTTCATTTTTCTCTCGAAAGTAACTGGCAACAAGATTGGAGAGGCTGTCTGTATAATGCATTCCCGTCGGATGCGTAACCATTCCTGCCGGTTTATCAACTGCCAGAATATCCGTATCTTCATATAAAATATTCAGAGAAAAAGAAGTTTCGGAAACTGGAGCTGAAGCTTTGTTGGAATGGAAATCCGACAAATCTTTACTTTTGATTCCGTCATTATAATTTTCAAGATGCGCAGAAGCAGTCCCGGCTTCCTCCAGACAAACGCGGATCACATCGCCTGGATATATTGTCTCAGTTACACGACAGCGAACTCCGTTTCTGGTAATCCCGTCCGGTCGAAACTTCGCCTGGCTGATCTGCCGTTTTGTAAGTCCTGCATTCTTTTTCAGAAATGCTTCCATTTTAAGTTCTGTAGTTTGTTCATCTATTCTAAATTCCAGATATCGTTCCATCTTAATACTTTTCCTGTGTAATATATTCTGATATTGATACCATTGATATTACAGGGCAAAAAATAAACTGTCAATGCAAAATTATGTCAGCGTAATGCATAAAATATACTGAAGAAAAATTGCAATTGTGCTATGATATAAGAATCAAAACAATGAAAGCGGGGCAGAAAATAAATATGAAATACTTAATCATTGGAGCCGGAGGAACCGGTGGTGTTACCGGATATTATATGAAAAAAGCAGGCAAGGACGTAACCCTGATCGCGAGAGGCGAACACCTGAAAAAGATCCAGAAACAGGGTCTTACATTGGAGAAAATGTGGGATAAAACAGAGGAAAACATAAGCATTCCTGCTACAGATATGGAGCATTATGCAGAGCATCCGGACGTAATTTTTGTCTGCGTAAAAGGCTATTCCTTACAGGAAACGATTCCGTTTATCAAACGCATTGCCAGGAAAAATACTATCGTAATTCCAGTGTTGAATATATATGGAACAGGTGGAAAAATGCAGAAAGAACTGCCGGATCTTCTGGTAACGGACGGCTGCATCTATGTTTCTGCCAACATTAAAGAACCGGGAAAACTTCTCCAGCATGGACAGATCCTGCACATTGTATTCGGCGTAAGAGACAAAGCAGAATTCCGACCGGAACTGAAAGAGATTCAGAAAGACCTCTGTGACAGTCATATCGACGGGACTCTTTCGGAAAACATCCGCCGTGAAGCACTGGAGAAATTTTCCTATGTATCCCCGATCGGGGCAGCAGGACTCTATTACCACGCAACTGCCGCAGATTTCCAGAAAGAAGGCGAAGCCAGAGAACTTTTTAAGACCATGATAAAAGAAATCGCAGCACTTGCAGAAGCCATGGGAGTTCCTTTCCAGAAAGATATGGCAGAAGTAAATTTAAAAATCCTTTCCAACCTCGCACCGGAAGCAACCACTTCCATGCAGCGGGATATCATGGCAGGAAAACAGTCCGAAATTGACGGATTAGTTTACGAAGTAGTAAGAATGGGAGAAGAATATCACGTTCCGGTACCCGCATATGAGAAAGTGGCAGAAAAACTCAGAGCCCTGTAGCGAAGCGGATTGCGAATATCCGCTTGACCACCGAAACAACATGAAAAAGGGATGCGAATTACTCGCATCCCTTTCGTACTCATTTGGACAATAAAATTATAATTTAATTATAATTAACTTTAATTCAGCAATTATAATTATAACTGAGGACCAGCTGCAACAAGTGCTTTACCAGCAGCGTTTCCTTCGTATTTAGCAAAGTTCTTGATGAATCTTCCGGCAAGATCTTTTGCTTTTTCTTCCCATTCAGAAGCGTCAGCATATGTGTCACGAGGATCAAGGATACCTGTGTCTACGCCGTTAAGCTCTGTTGGAACTTCGAAATCGAAGAATGGGATCTTCTTAGTAGGAGCGTTGAGGATATCTCCGTTAAGGATTGCATCGATGATACCACGAGTATCTTTGATGGAGATACGTTTTCCAGTTCCGTTCCATCCTGTGTTAACGAGGTAAGCTTTTGCTCCGCTCTTTTCCATTTTCTTAACAAGTTCTTCTGCGTATTTTGTCGGATGCAGTTCAAGGAATGCCTGTCCGAAGCAAGCAGAGAATGTAGGTGTAGGCTCTGTGATTCCACGCTCTGTACCAGCAAGTTTAGCTGTGAATCCAGACAGGAAATAGTACTGAGTCTGAGCTTCTGTCAGGATAGATACTGGAGGAAGTACTCCGAAAGCGTCTGCGGACAGGAAGATTACGTTCTTAGCTGCCGGTGCAGAAGAGATCGGGCGAACGATGTTTTCAATGTGGTTGATCGGATAAGATACACGAGTATTCTCTGTTACGCTCTTATCTGCGAAATCAATCTTGCCTTCAGCATCAAGTGTTACATTCTCAAGAAGAGCGTTACGTTTGATCGCATTGTAGATGTCCGGCTCAGATTCTTTGTCAAGGTTGATAACTTTAGCGTAGCATCCGCCTTCGAAGTTGAATACGCCGTTGTCATCCCAGCCATGCTCGTCATCACCGATCAGGAGACGTTTCGGGTCTGTGGAAAGAGTTGTTTTACCTGTTCCGGAAAGACCGAAGAAGATAGCTGTGTTTTCGCCGTTCATATCTGTGTTTGCAGAGCAGTGCATGGAAGCCATGCCTTTAAGTGGAAGGAAGTAGTTCATCATAGAGAACATACCTTTCTTCATTTCTCCGCCGTACCATGTGTTTACGATAACCTGCTCTTTACTTGTGATGTTGAACATTACAGCTGTTTCAGAGTTAAGGCCTAATTCTTTATAGTTTTCAACTTTAGCTTTGGAAGCGTTGTATACAACGAAATCTGGCTCGAAGTTTTCAAGTTCTTCAGCTGTTGGCTGGATGAACATATTTGTTACGAAATGTGCCTGCCAAGCAACTTCAACGATGAAACGGATAGCCATACGAGTATCTTTGTTAGCACCGCAGAATGCATCTACTACGAAAAGTCTCTTGTTGGAGAGCTCTTTTTTAGCGATTTCTTTTACTGCATTCCATGCTTCCTGAGTTGCAGGATGGTTATCGTTTTTGTATTCGTCTGTTGTCCACCATACTGTATCTTTGGAGTTCTCATCCATAACGATGTATTTATCTTTAGGAGAACGTCCTGTGTAGATACCTGTCATAACGTTAACTGCACCAAGTTCGCTGACCTGACCTTTTTCAAAGCCTTCCAGTTCCGGTTTGGTTTCTTCTTCAAATAATACTTCATAAGAAGGGTTGTAGACAATTTCTGTAGTTCCGGTAATGCCATACTTGCTTAAATCGATTTTTGCCATCTTACGTTTAACCTCTTTTCTTCGTTAATGAAAGCGCCTGTTTAAACAGGCTTAAGATACCTTACCATAAAAGCGAATGGGTATCGCTTCTCTTTTACTATTATACATATTTAACGCTTAAAATCAACAGGATTTTTGCGTTTTTTTGAATTTTGTTAAAGATTTATCAACTGGAATTTGATGAAAAATCCGTCATTTTTCACAAAAGGTATGTAAATTTATTATAGTGGCAATATGGGAATACTATTCGTGGATATGATAATATTCTGTCTGACTGGAACAGGCAGGAAAGACAACCAGGAAATACTAACCAGGAAAGCTGCCACTATGTGGTTGTGCTGATAAAAGATGCATGTTAAAATAGGAAAGAATTATCCGGCTGAAAAATGACAGAGTATTATACAGCAGAGAAAAATAAAGGTTACTGTGAACGGAGTGAACAGTAACAAATAAAGAGAGGATGAAGATTATCAAAACTTATTATTTAATTGATTATGAAAATGTAGGAAGTGAAGGCTTCAAAGGATGCGAAAAATTACGGGAAACAGATATTATCCATCTTTTTTATACAGATAACAGCAGAAAAATAGACCTTGATATTATTAATGATCACGGAGAAGCAAAGCTGGTCACACATAAAGTACCGACAGGAAATCAGTCAGCAGATATGCATCTGGGCTCTTATCTGGGATATCTGATAGGAAAAGAGTGCACAGGGCAGGATGAAGAATGCAAAATTGTTGTAATCAGCAAAGATACAGGATTTGACCATATTATAGAGTTCTGGAAAACAGAAAAAGATGTGAAAGTCTCCAGAAATGAGAAGATTTCCGGAAAACAGGTGCATACAAGGAAACAGGTAAAAAAACAGACCGGTAAAGAAAAAGACGGACAGATGACCGAACAATTCGGTCAGAAAACAGAAAAACAGTTGGATGAACAATCTGAAAAACAGTCTGTCAAACAATCAGAGAATCAGAATACAAAAAAGCCAAAACAAAAGATAATTGACATGAAAGCCGGAACAAAGAAATTACAGCAGGAACTGGTATTGGTTCTCGACAAAGCAGGCATGCCAAAGGAAGTAGTAAACTATGTTTCTACAACTGTGGAGAAAAATGCAGAAGATAAAAACAGAAAGCAGCAGATTTACAGATCTATCATTTCCAAATACGGACAGACAAAAGGACTGAATATCTATAACCATATTAAAAAGAAAATTTAATGGAATAGGACTGAAAAATATCGGAATAAAAGAAGGAGGCCGGGAACCTTATCGATTCCCGGCAAAAGTATGAAAAAGAAAAAGTTTTATTTGCAGTTACTCTTTGCTCTGTACAGGTAATAATATAACCGGAAAATGTGAGAAATATGTGGTGAGAATTTGAAAAAAATGTGAAATGGATGGAAATTTAAAATGAACAGGCAGGAAAAGAGAAAATATAGCAGGAACAATAATTCTTAAAAAAATGGGAGAAAGCATTAGACTATGAATATACAAATATTCGGAACAAAGAAAAACTTTGACAGCAAGAAAGCAGAACGCTATTTCAAAGAACGGGGAATTAAATATCAGTTTATAGATATGAAAGAAAAAGGCTTAAGTAAAGGAGAATTCCAATCTGTCTGCCAGGCAATTGGCGGTTATGATAAACTGATAGATACTGACTGCAAGGATAAAGACCTGCTGGCATTGATCACTTATATCGCAGAGGAAGACAAGGCAGAGAAAACTCTCGAAAACCAGAGCATCATCAAAGTCCCTGTGGTAAGAAACGGAAAACAGGCGACAGTAGGATATCAGCCGGAGATCTGGAAGAGCTGGAAGTGATAGTTATAGCCTTTTACAAGCTTTCAGATTTTACAATATTATATCGAAGAAAATAGCTGTTTGACATATTTATATGTGTTATAATATAAAATTATTATAGAAGTTACTTTATATTATATTGTCGTGCGACAGATATAATGAACTGATTTATAAAAATGGAAATATTGAGGTGATGGAAATGCCATTAACAAAGATTGCAGCAGAGAATTTTACAGTATTTGAAGATATAAAGATTCCTTTTTGTGAAGGATTAAATGTATTAGTTGGTGAAAATGGTGTGGGAAAGACTCATATTATGAAATTAGCCTATGCAGCATGTCAGGCTTCTAAACATGATGTGTCTTTTTCGCAGAAAACAACAATGTTATTTCGTCCTGATCAGTCTGGAATTGGACGTCTGGTAAACAGAGGAAAGAGTGGAAGCAATAAAGCCATGGTTTCTGTGGAATCTGATACTGCCAAAATAGGAATGACATTTTCAACCAAGACACGAAAATGGGATGCAGAGATTAATTCAGAAGAGAAATGGGAAAAGCAGATGTCTGATCTCACAAGCGTATTTATTCCGGCAAAAGAGATTTTATCAAATGCCTGGAATCTGGATGCTGCAGTAAAAATGGGAAATGTGGAATTTGATGATACGTATCTGGATATTATTGCGGCTGCCAAAATTGATATTTCCAGAGGAGTGGATTCAACTGTAAGGAAAAAATATCTGGATATTTTACAGAAAATCAGTAATGGGAAAGTAACATTGCATGAGGATCGTTTTTATTTAAAACCTGGTACACAGGCAAAGTTAGAATTTAATTTGGTAGCAGAAGGATTACGTAAAATTGCTCTTTTATGGCAGTTGATAAAAAACGGGACACTGGAGAAGGGATCCGTTTTGTTTTGGGACGAGCCAGAAGCAAATATCAATCCGAAATATATTCCGGTGCTGGCTGAATTGTTGATCATGCTGGAGACAGAAGGTGTACAGATTTTTGTTTCTACACATGACTATTTTTTATCTAAATATATTGAAGTAAAGCGGAGACAGGACAGTAAACTGCAGTACATTTCCTTATATAAAAATGAAAACAACAAAGTATTATGTGAGATAGCACCGGAATTTGAATTGTTGGAACATAATGCAATTATGGATACATTCCGTCAGTTGTATCGAGAAGAAATTGGGGTGGCATTAAAGTGAGCGTTATACCAGAATCAGGAATGAATTTTGGAAAATATGATGAAAAAGATTTATTTCATATTGAGACATCTGAAATTTATAAAAAACTTGGCGATGGAATCCCAACAGTTGAGTTTATCCTGAAATATAATGGAAATAATATAGTGTTTCTGGAAGCAAAGAAAAGTTGTCCAAATGTGGCGAATCGATATGAATCGAAAGAAAAAGAACAGAAATTCGAAGAATATTATGGTTCAATAACTGAGAAGTTTATATCATCTTTGCAGATATATCTGGCGGCGATTATGAACAGATATCAGGAGACGTCAGAGATAGGAGACAATCTTCGATCAGTAAGCAATATGAAAGATGTAAAATTAAAATTTATTCTGGTTGTAAAAAACGCAGAAGATATTACGTGGCTAGCCGGGCCATTGGCAGAATTAAGAGCCAGATTGCTTAAGGTCAGAAAAATATGGGGTGTTGAGGTGGTTGTTTTAAATGAAGAACTTGCTGGAGAATATAATCTAACGTGTTAGAGTGTTTTTCTGGTTGCATGAAATAAGAACTATATGCTAGGAGATGATAAAATGGCAAAGATTAGAATCATAAAGAAAAATAATGACTGTAGCATGGAATATGAAGTAGGTGATATTTGCGAGGTCACAGGTACCTGGTATGGCGGCGTCCACATCAATGGCCGTTCCGGAATCCCGGTTTCCCTTGATAAAGAAGAATATATGGAACTCAACACAGAACCGGAAGAACCTGACAGTGCGGAAAATGAAAACACTTTGGAAACACCGGAACACGATATTCATGCAGGCGACATTGTACAGCATTTCAAAAGAGAATGGGTATCCCCGGATACTTCCGAATATCTCTATAAAGTCCTTGCAGTAGCCCATCACACAGAAAATGGTGAAAAACTGATGATTTACCAGGCGCTCTACGCACCTTTCAAAATCTGCGCCAGACCCTATGATATGTTTATGAGTGAAGTAGACAGAGACAAATATCCGGATATTAAACAAAAGTATAGATTTGAGAAATATACTACAAAATAGATGATTGATATTTTATGGAATTGCTATAGTAAAACAGGCACTTTTGCCTGTACAAAAACACTTTGTCGTTGTATAGTAATAACAAATAATAACAGCATACGTTTCCAGAGATTTTATAGCATTGTCTGAAAAAATGTGCAGAAAGAACGAAAGGGAAGGAAATATGCAGAAAGTATTAGTAGTTGTAGACATGCAGAATGACTTCATCGACGGAGCTCTTGGAACAAAAGAGGCAGTTGCCATTGTACCTGGTGTAAAAGAGAAAATCGAAAATTTTGATGGAGTTGTTCTTTTTACCAGAGACACCCATGAGACTTACTATCTTGACACCCAGGAAGGACAGAAGCTTCCTGTACCGCACTGTATCCGTGACACTGAAGGCTGGCAGATCAGAAGCGAATTAGATGCACTCAGAAAAACAGAACCCATTGATAAAGAAACCTTTGGTTCCACAGATCTTGCAGGAGAACTGGTGGCAATGAATGAGGATAATGAAATCGAAAGTATCACATTCGTAGGTTTATGCACAGACATCTGTGTTATTTCCAATGCACTTCTGGCAAAAGCATCTCTCCCGGAAGTTCCGATCATCGTAGACGCTAAATGCTGCGCAGGCGTAACACCGGAAAGCCATGAGAATGCACTGAAAGCAATGGAAGCATGTCAGATCCAGATTGACAGATAAACTGCAGAGCAGTTATTCAGTTATAAACAAGCAGTAAAGCAGATGATTTTATCCACCTGACAATTCAGATATGAGGAGTGACAAATGGAGACAATTACACGAGACGAGGCATTTACATTATTAAAAAAATACAACAAGGATCCCTTCCACATTCAGCATGCCCTGACTGTAGAAGCAGTAATGAAATGGTATGCCAATGAACTTGGCTATGGCGAAGATGCAGAATACTGGGGAATTGTAGGGCTCCTCCACGACATCGACTTTGAACTATATCCGGAAGAACACTGTCTGAAAGCTCCGGAAATGCTCCGCGAAGCAGGCGTAGACGAAGATGTGGTCCATTCAGTTGTATCCCACGGCTACGGCATCACAGTAGGATGTGGCGCAACTATTGACGTAGTACCGGAACACGAAATGGAAAAAGTACTCTTTGCGGCGGACGAACTTACAGGACTTATCTGGGCAGCAGCACTTATGAGACCATCCAAAAGCACAAAAGACATGGAACTCAAATCCCTCAAGAAGAAATATAAAAGTAAAGGCTTCGCAGCAGGATGCTCCAGAGAAGTCATTGAGAGAGGCGCCGAACAACTCGGCTGGGAACTGCAGAAGCTGCTCACTATGACACTGCAGGCAATGGCAGACTGCGAGGATGAGATTAAGGCGGAGATGGATGCGGAAGAGTAATAGAATGTCTGATTTATTGACTTATTACCAGAAATGAATGATGGAATCAGAAAACCAGACTGTATGTAGGGGAAGAAACCTATGTGCAGTCTGGTTCTCTTTTTTATATGGAAGTTGATGAAAGAGAAAAGATATCAAAAAAGAAATATGCAACAGTTTTTGCGTATTATAGATAAGTGAATATAATAAAAAATGTCTGACGAAAATTGTTGCTGTTTATGTCGAAAAATTGTATAATATGTCACAAAGAAGTTAGATTTATCAGAAAAATTAAGGCATAAGAAACAAAACAGGTATTGTGCAGATAAAACAGGAGTGAAATCAGTGCTGGATGGCATTTGGTGAGTGAATATATGGCAGATATAGATAAAACATTAAAATATTACAACGAAAATGCGCAGTCTTTTGCCTCTGGGACTGTTTCGGTAAAGTTTACAGAAGTGCAAGATAAATTTCTGGAGAAACTTAACCCAGATGCGTATATTCTTGACTTTGGTTGCGGTGCAGGTAGAGATACAAAGTACTTTCTGAGTCGTGGATATCAGGTGGATGCAGTTGATGGTTCAGAACAATTGTGTCGGATTGCAAGTGAATATAAGGGAATTAAAGTCAGGCAGATGCTGTTTCAGGAATTGGATGAAAAAGAAAAATATAATGGCATATGGGCTTGTGCATCTATTCTCCATTTACCGAAAAAACAACTGCGAGAAGTTTGGGAAAATATGTATGCAGCATTGAAACTGGAAGGATGGATTTATACCTCTTTCAAATACGGAGAATTTGAAGGTGAACGGAACGGAAGATATTTTACCGATTTTACGACAGATACATTTAAAGATTTCATACATGACATGCATGGCCTTAAAATAGAAGAACAATGGATTACAGGAGATGTCCGACCGGGAAGAGGTGAGGAAAAATGGCTGAATTTACTTCTGCAGAAAAAGTAAACATCGGGTATGAAAACGAATATTCCAACTTAAGCCCAGAATGCTGAAAATTCAACGATTCTGGGCTTATATTCTGGATTTTTTATATAAATATCTTGACATATCCTCCTAAATATGTGGTTTATAGATTAAGCAATATTACGTTACCAGCGAAATATTTATCTATTCCAATACTTAGGAGGTATGCCATATGAATCGAACCAATATTTGTAAAAATATCGTCCAATCCATTAAAGATTATATCACAGATCAAGTTAAACTGGAACCCCATCGAATGGAAAAACATTTTGTACGGCGGAGAAAACTTTCACTTTTGCAAGTTATTATTTATCTGTTCTTTTCTTCAAAAGCTTCCATGTTCCAGAATCTTTCACAGATCAGAGAACTGGGCACACTTTCTTTTTCGGATGTTTCTAAACAGGCACTTTCTAAAGCCAGACAGTTCATTAATCCCTCACTGTTCAAGGAACTTTATTATCTTTCTGTTGATCTGTTTTACAGCCAGATCCCTTCAAGAAAGCTGTGGCAGGGTTATCATCTTTTTGCAGTAGATGGTTCCAGGATCGAACTTCCGAATTCAAAATCAACTTTTGATTTCTTTGGCGAAATGTCCAGCTATCCTGATCCAAACCGACGTTATACCATGGGACTGGCTTCAATAATTTATGATGTTCTGGATGATTATATCCTTCATGCATCTATCCATAAATTTCTTTCCTCTGAACGAGCAGCTGCATTAGAACATCTTAAAGTTCTTGAAGATATGGGACTATATAACAACAGTATTATTATTTTTGACAGAGGTTATTATTCAGAAGATATGTTCCGCTACTGTGTAGAGCATGGGCATCTCTGTGTTATGAGAATGAAAGAGGGAATCAATTTATCTAAAAAATGCAATGGTGATATGATTTCCATTCTTCAGGGAACTTCAAAAGAAGGTACTTCCGATGTACCCATACGTGTCCTTGAGATCCTGCTTGATGATGGTACAAAAGAATATCTTGCAACAAACCTGTTTGATCCTGCTGTTACAAAAGATATGTTCCAGGAACTTTACTTCTACAGATGGCCTGTAGAACTTAAGTACAAAGAACTAAAAAGCCGCTTTGCCATGGAAGAGTTTTCCGGTGCTACTGCAGTGTCTGTACAGCAGGAATTTTATATAAATATGCTTTTATCGAATCTGGCCTCCCTTATAAAAAATGAAGCAGATGAAGAAATACAGATTTCTGCCAAAAGCACAAATAAGTTCCGTTATCAGGCCAATCGTGCATTTATCATTGGACGGATCAAAAGTATTGTTCCCAAAATACTCTGCGGACTGTTTGAGCTTTCAATTATTGAACAGTTATATACAGATGCTGTACGCTGCAGATCACAGCTCCTGCCCGGAAGGTCGTTTCCAAGGAAGAAATTGAAATCCAAAGGACGTTCACATTTCCGAAATAAAAAAGCTTCTTTTTAAAATAGAGCCAGCATTCATCAATAGGCTTATTTAAGTGCGGCAATTTTTATGAATCTTCTGGTTTCCAGCAAAACAGCAACTGTTTTCTGTCATAAACCGATTAATTTTGTAGTTTGCATTAGAGGATATTCGCTAATATGCCCCTAAGTTGACGCTAGGTTGACCACATTGGGGTTAGACCCGGATGATTATGATTTTGACTGAGTTTTTTGCAATGGAGGCTGATTTGTATGAAAAAGAATTCATTTGGACAGGGATTGGCAATATTCTTAGTGATAATTGGTGTTCTGTTTGTAATAGGTTCAATAGGTGAAGCAAGTGAGCCTAAGTGCATTAAGTCAGGATGTGATAATAAGCAGGCAAGTGGAAGCAGTTATTGTTATCTGCATAAACCATATACTGGAAGCGGTAAATCACATAGCAGTCCTTCATGTAGCAATAAATCGCCTGGAAGTACTTCTAAGAGTAGTATGAGTAACTCCGGCTCAAGCAGTAGTTACAGTAATAAATCAAATTCTACAAACAAGCCATCATATAGCAGCGGCACAAAGAAAAGCGCAACGACAAAGAAGAGTACATATGACTCTTATGATGATGGCTATGATGATATCTATATGGATGGCGATTATGACTATGATAGATATGACAGAGACAGCGATTATGCTGATGGTGTAGATGATGCAATGGATGAGTACGGAGAAGACTGGTAAAGCCGATAAAGTTTTGCGGAAAGGAGACCATTATGGAAGAACTTTATTTTACAATAGCAGGTTGTAGCCATTATTTTGGCAGTGATTTTATGGAAAAAGGAATGAAAGTAAAACTTGAAAAAGAGCCGGATAATGAGTACGACAAGGAAGCAATACAGGTAAAGATAAAAGGACTTGGAAAGATAGGATATGTGGCTAACAGTCCTTTTACTGTAAAGGGTGAATCTATGAGTGCAGGCAGGCTGTATGACAAGATTGGAGATAAGGCGAAAGGAAAGGTAGTATTTGTAGTTGATGGAGGGGTTGTATGTAGAATTACTGATATAGAGATGAATAAACCGCTAAAAGAAATGGATAAAGAGTTATAATATCAAGATACAGATAGGGCAAATATAGTGGTTCTATCTGTATATTTCTATAAAATAAATGGGAAATAATTAAGAAAAAAGTATTTTGAAAACAAAAATGATTAGAGAATAAATAAAAATCGCATACATGTGCGAGTTTTATACACTAATGCAAAAAGAAATGTTGCCTTGAAAGAATTGAAATGATATAATAATCATGGAGCTTTGTACATATTTGAGACTTAAATTCTAGAGAGGTAATTGAATGAAGGTTAGTTATAAAAAATTATGGGTTATGTTGGCTGAAAAGGAAATTTCCAAACAGAAGTTTAGAGAACAATTAGAATTGTCTACTGGAACTATGACCAAATTGAATAAAGGAGAAGAAGTATCAATGAACACACTTCTTCGTATATGTGAATATTTTGATTGTAATTTTGGCGATATATGTGATGCTGTTAAGATAGAGGAGACAGAAAAAAAACAGGAGGAAGTGTCATGAGAGAACTTGTTTGCCCACGGCATATGTGCAAGGTACCTCTTGGAAAATGTATGGAATGGGATATAGATGAAGTTACAGGTGAAAGAATTCAATGCAATGAAAAGCCTGTAATGTCTACTACATTGTATTGGTGTAAACAATGTAATGTCCCAATTTATGAAGAAAGTTGCCCTTTATGTGGAGAAAAAGGAAAGTATATTGCAACTGATATACGACCTGTATTTCCAGAAGAAAAAATATTACTTGCGATACTTTTAGAAAAAGATGATCCACTGTGTTTTGAAGAGTTATCAGTATGGAATAATACAAATTTTTACTTTATAGATGGTGAAAAAATACAAGTTTCTATAAAGGATTTCAATGGTAAAACATTAGATGAAATTCAAAAAATTAAGAAAAAATATGATGAATACTCAGCTCAAATTGACTACTCAAAGTTTGATAAAATTGTTAGCAGATTTATTCAAGCAAATGAGAACAGATATAATGAAGTTACAGATGAGGCAATTAGTTTTGTACAGGAATATAAAGAAAGATATTCCTTAGAGGATATGTTTGTATCTTTTAGTGGAGGAAAGGACTCTACGGTTACATCAGATATAGTAAGAAGAGCGTTTTCATCGAATAAAGTATATCATATTTTTGGAGATACAACATTAGAGTTTCCTTTGACATACGAATACAAAAAGAGATTTGCAAGAGAGCATAGGGTACTTCCAGCAAAAAATTATGAAAAGAATTTTGAAACTCTATGTGAACAAATTGGACCACCAAGTCGTGTTATGAGATGGTGCTGTACTGTTTTTAAAACAGGAGCGATAACACAAACTATTGCATCAGCATTTAAAAATAAAACTAATATTTTATCGTTTCAGGGAATACGGCATAATGAATCATTAAGTAGAAGCAAATATGATAGAGAAAGTAAGAGCCCTAAGATTACAAAACAAACAGTAGCTGCACCTATTATAGAGTGGACAGATTTTGATGTATGGCTTTATATTTTAACAACTGGAATAGACTTTAATGATGCTTATCGTCTTGGTTATTCAAGAGTAGGATGTTGGTGTTAATAATGAATGGATAGTAACACCGGATAAGATATATGATTATTTCCAGAATTTGTTCAAAAAAGAAATTGGAAATGAAAGAGTTCATACAGAATGGTTAAATGCTGAGTATGCAATTGCTAAGGCGAAGGAAACAGGTAAAATACGTATGCTTAAGACCTTGGCGGTAATAAATATAATAAATAAATTTGATGAAATGCCACCTACTGAAGAAATTTTGAAGATAGCATCAGGATTGCCAAATGCTTCGGAAATTCTAAATTCATTAGTGGCGAAAGAACTCATTTATAAAAAAGAAACAAATAATTGCTATGTATTCAAAACACGGGCAGGAGCATCGCTTAAGTCTGAGATTAAGAGACGGAGAGTTTTAAAGGATTCAGTTAATTTATCGCAGGTCTTTTCAGACGTTAGTAATAACCAATATATTTTGCCTAAGAGATACAATAACACATATTCAATGACGAGATATTTTAGATTTGAATATCTAGATGTTGTAGATTTTTTGAAACTTGAAAATGTGGATGTATTATTGCGTGATGGAAAATTTCAGGATGGAAAGGTAGTAGCGTTATATTCTTTAGATAATTCTAATCGTACAGAACAGATTATGAAGAAAGTTGCGGAACTTACTTCGTATAATATAATTGTGATTTACGCAGAAAAACCATTCGCAATGATGGACAAAGCAAGAGACTATGAGATTATACAGAATATAAAATCTGATGACAAATTTATGAAAGAAAATGAGATTTTATCTAAAGAACTTGTTGTTATGGAAGAAGATATTGAAAAGATATTATCTAATTATCTTGAAAATGAATTTGAACAAATGGGTTCACATATTACTATTTATTATGATGGTGACAAATGGGTACTAGATACCCTCAAAGCATGGTATGAAAAGCAAAGTGATGTGGCAAAGCATGGATTATATAATACTTCTATATCAGGATTTATGTCTTGCATAGGAGATATAGATACTTATGATGAATATTCTGTAGTACAAAAAATAATGAAAATTGTAACTGAAGTACATGCAGATTCCTGGAACGATGATACTTATAATGAATACGTGGATAAGTTACAACAACTTAAAAATGATATTGAGGCTATAGGGAGTGAAAATAGAAAGGGAAGTTGCGTTCTGTCATTTACAGGTAAAAATGGAGAGGTGATTCAAAAATATTATGATCCAGTAGATTCTGATGAGGGAACCATGTTTAGAAACATTATAGAGGATCAATTAGAGAGTTTTTCTGATCTGGACGTAAATGTGCGAGTTGCAATTCTGTTAGAAATGATAGAAAAAGTTATGCGAAAAGAGGAATAACATATGATTTATTTGGATAATGCCGCTACAACATATCCTAAACCAGAAGAAGTGTATCAAAAAATAGATTGGGCTAATCGTAATATTGCAATAAATGCTGGGAGAGGATCTTATAAAGCGGCACAAGAGGCTTCTAGACTGATTGAGGAAACTCGAAGACAATTGATTGAGTTAGTGCATGGTTTAGGTAATGAACATGCAGTATTGCTTCCATCGGCAACCATTGCTTTAAATGTAATTTTAAATGGTTTGTCATTTTCGGATGGAGATGTTATTTATGTATCCCCATATGAACATAATGCAGTATCCCGTACTTTGTACAGAATAAGTACTATAAAGAATATACATATTGAGGAATTACCAGTAAAAGATAATCTTGAAATTGATATGGATAAGGTTAAGTATTTATTCATGAAAAATAAACCATCATGTGTATGTTGTACTCATGTAAGTAATGTGACAGGATATATTTTACCAGTTGAAGAAATATTTGAGATAGCAAAAGAGTATGCAATAAACATCATTATTGCCATATATATAGAAATAGAAACTTAATTGTAGAAAATAAAACAAAAGTGTACGAGTTTATAAATAATCATTTTATCTGGTTAACGGAGTATGGTACACGATTGACTATTAGAAGTATGACAGAGCAGCTTGCATATATGATTACGGGGGGAATGTCCTGTGAGGAAGTGACTAATAATGATGCATATAAATATCTCTTTAGCAATTTGTTTTTTGGATATATAGGTACTAAATTAAACGCTAGAGCGTTGAACATCATTGCGATAGCAGCAGCGAATAAATGCATGTATGATCATAAAAGATTGCGTTCTGATGAAAAACTTCTAGTAGGTAAAGAATATAAAGATATGTTTGGTAATGCAATTAAAGAGATTATAACGGATGCAGAAAAAAATAATGCATTTATTGGTGGTTGGACGGAATTCCTTCGTAGAACATATCTGTTTACTAATATAATCACGGATGATGTTGTGATATCACAAGATTATGAAGATGTATTTTCAAAACAATTCAAGAGATATCTTGTGTTAAGGGATGGAATAGATACTCCATCAAAGACAGATGCAAATTTGATAGCAGATGCATTATCAATGATTTATATAGGAACTCCTAGTGATGGGACAGAAATTCCATTAACTTTGAGTAGAGAATCAGGAATCACACAAAATGTACAATTAATTACAGGTACAATTCCAGTACGAAAACTGAGAGTTAAGTCAATAAAAACAAAAGACAGCACTTTTAATAAAGGTAAAGATAGATATGAACTAAGATTAGAAATTGATAGGACGAGCCTAGACACAATATTAACTTTGCCAATGTTGGATTATTTTGAAGAGCTGAAAAATGGTGTGATAGCAACAAATATTGATCCGCAACTATCGCATGGAGTTGAAAGCTTAAAAACACAAATATCTGAATTGCTTGAAGAGGATGAAGATGAAAATGTGATAGAAATTGTTGTTCTTAAAAATAGTGGCAATGATAATATTCGTCTCGAATTAACTGGTGACGGAAAAATCAGAGAAGTGTAGGAGGCAAGATTATGGAAACATTTCCAAAATGGATGGAAGATGATTATAGAAAAATTGCGAATAAAGGTCCACTATCTACATTGATTTTTGGACACAGATTTAAATCAGATCAGACTTTATATGAATATTTAACAGAATTTTTGTTAGTGTTTGTGTCTGCAAAAAATGCAGATTTAAACGAAGGAAAAATGCACTTTCATGATATTACTATTGAAAAAAGTCTTAGTTATTGGGTAGAACCAAGGATGGCTTTGCGAAGATTTATTTTTTATGACAAAGCAAAAAAGAAAGGTTCTATACCCGCAGATACCGAAGCTTATCGCGAAATGATAAATTTAATATCAGATAAAATTGATATAGGCGACAAAGAACTGGCAAAAGAATACGTTGAGGATATTCAGGATTTGTTTCATGGCTATGCTGCTGTAGTAAGAAATAGATTTTGGGGTGCTCAAACACTGTTGCCCATATATCATTTTATTGAAGAAGATGCTATGATTAAGTCCGCATCAGCAAATAAGTCTGTAAGTAAGATTAGTTTTTCAACTTGTTATGATGTTAATGGGAAAAAATTTCATCATGATTTTCAGTGGAAATTCGATGCGGCTAATTCTTGGGATAAAAATTTTGGCGAATTATGTTTACAAGATTTTTGCAAGGATAAAGAGGGTATTTACATTCCGGTATCTGAAATAAATAAAATTAACTCTTTGATATTTTCAAAGAGCGAAGAGGAATTTTTTGATCGCTTAAAAGAGAGTGATATATCATTTGATTTTAATTTGGCAGATTATATTGATAGAAAGATACCGACAGACGAGAAAGTTATTTCAGCAAGGTTTGACGAGGTAGGGATAATCTTATGACCGATGAAGTAGCATTTGATATTGTAAATGCGGTATATATGGAAATTAATGGACAGGAAATAAGATGGGATGAGGGGCTATCCGCTTCAAATATTTTAGAGATGCTTATTTCAGAATATTGTGGAATTAATGGTAGATTTGAACATGTTATTTTATTGTTTGATGAATTTGGAAGATACTTAGAATATGCTTCAGGTGTTAATGCTGCAAAGTCAGGAGATTCTGCATTACAGCAAATTTTTGAAACTGCTCAAAATGCTAATGGTGTTTTGCAGGTGATTAACTTTATACAGTCTGACATTAAAACATATTTACAACGTGTTGATCAAACAAAGAACATCAGCAGATATATTGGACGATACGATGCAAGTGACAAGTATTATATATCTTCTAATTTGGAAACGGTTTTTGCTAACTTGATTCAACGTAAGGATAAGATTGCTTTTGAAGAGAATATAATTGCATGGCAAAAAAGCAATGAAAATTTGTGGAAGAATATATTTGAAAAATTAAATAGATGGCTTGTAACAAAGGGAATGTGGAGAGATTATACATTATTCCGTAAAGTAATTGTTGAAGGAATATATCCAATGCATCCTATTTCAACATTTATGTTAACTCAATTATCGGATTATCTGCAGAATCGTTCATCATTAACTTTGATTAGCCAGTATATTGATAACTCTAAAGAAGTTGATATTTCTAATAACGAATTTTTGATTATGCCTGAAACATTGATGAGAGGCGATTTATATACAGAAATGCTTGCAGCAGAGCAAGAGGGAAACAGGAGTGGATTAATAGTGTACTTACACTAGGAGATAAAAGCAGAAAAGCGGTACACAAGTGGAAAGAAAAAACAGCCTATTTACCAGAATATCTCTCAGAAGAAACCATTGAAAAAGTAAAGATGGTCGATAAAGAAGCGGATGAGATAATAAGTGAAGGGAAAATTGAGGATGTTCTCTTTTATTTCGATAAGTTGGATGATGTGGAAAAGCTTGAGTGTATTCAGAAGTTACAAAATCGTTTAAACAGATAATATCTTAGGTAATGTGGATGGTTAATCCTTAACTTCCTGAAAAAGTAACACTCAAAAAATGGCGGATTGTAAAAAACCTCGAAAAATAGGGATTTTTTGGCAGAAAATCTTGAAAAAACGGGGAATCAGGAGTAAAATATTGAGTAGAAAGTAACACTTAATGTTTGAAGGGAGATATGCCATGTATCTGAATTTTGAGGTAGACATTCCGAAGATACCCGGAAAGATAAATTATGTGAAAAAAGGGGGTACGGTATACGTCAGATATGTGCTCGAAAGAGTATATCATCCAGAGAAAAAATATAATATTCCGGAGCAGAGGATCATTGGAAAAAGATCAGAAAATAACCCGGATAGAATGCTCCCAAATGAAACTTTTGTAAAGTATTTTGGCGGTCAGGAGATGCCGGAACAGAAAGCCGGACAGACGAGAAGCAGTTGTCTGCGGATAGGGACTTTTCTGGTGATCCAAAAGATCCTGAATGGATATAAACTGCCGGAGATCCTGGAAAAATATCTTGGAAAGAAGAAGACGGGGCTGTTTCTGGATCTGGCAGCTTATTCTCTTATCAGTGAAAATAATGCTGCACAGTATTATCCTTCCTATGCTTACAGCCATCCACTTTTTACAAAGCAGATGCATATATATAGTGATTCAAAAGTATCAGATTTTCTTGCGGGACTTACAGATGATCAGAGGATAGGGTTTGTAAATGAGTGGAACGAAAACAGGGATCACCGGGAGAAAATATATATATCTTACGATTCGACCAATAAGAACTGTCAGGCCGGGGATCTGAGATTTGTTGAGTTTGGACATCCGAAAGATGACCGTGGACTGCCGGTCTTTAACTATTCCATTGCGTATGATACATATAATAAAGAACCGTTGTTTTATGAGCAGTATCCTGGAAGTATCGTAGATATTTCCCAGCTCCAGTATATGTTAAAAAAAGCAGAAGGATACGGATATAAGAAGGTCAGATTTATCCTGGACAGGGGATATTTTGGAAGGGAAAACATCCAGTATATGGATGAATGCGGGTATGATTTTGTGATCATGGTAAAGGGGATGAGTGAATCTGTCAGGCGGGTGATCCTGGAAAACAAAGGAGAATTTGAGAACATTCGTAAATACAATATACGGAAGTACAAGACATTTGGAAAGACAATAAAGAAAAAACTCTATATATCAGATGAAAAAGAAAGATATTTTCATATTTATTATTCAGACCAGAAAGCGTGTGCGGAACATGAACAGATAGAGGCAAAAATAGACCGGATGACAAAATATCTTAACAGTTTAAAGGGAGAAAAAGCGACCGTAGGGGATGGATATAAGAAGTATTTTAAACTTGAAATATATGAGGATGATGGGACGATCATATGCGCAAGGGAGAGGACAGAAGTGATCCAGGAAGAGATTGATCTGTGCGGATATTTTGTGATCGTAACGTCAAGACAGATGACAGCGGAAGAAGCTTTGGAACTGTATAAGAGCAGGGATGTATCAGAAAAACTGTTCAGGGGAGATAAGAGTTATCTTGGGAACAGGAGCCTGCGGGTACAGTCAGATGAGGCTGCAAATGCGAAGATCTTTGTGGAATTTGTAGCGCTGATAGTAAGAAGCAGGATGTATGTCCTGCTGAAAGATGAAATGGAAAAACTTGACAAAAAGCCGAATTATATGACCGTTCCGGCAGCGGTCCGTGAACTGGAAAAGATAGAACTGGTCCGTCAGACAGATGGAAAATATCGTATGGATCATGCAGTAACAGCAATCCAGAAGATAATCTTAAAAGCATTTGATATGGATGCAGACCAGATACAGGACAAAGCTGTAGGATTGAGCAGACTGCTTGAAAAATATGCAGAAGAGGGGAAATAATATATGGCAAGACCGAGAAAAATGATATCTTTAGAAGAGCAGATAAAGAAGCAGGAAGAGACGGTATTAAAAGTAAAGGAAAAGTATGATTCCGAAATGATGAAACTGAAAGATCTTTATGCAAAAAGAAACGAAGAGAAGAAAAAAGAACTGCTCAAAGCTGTTGAAAACAGTACAAAAACATATGAAGAGATCATGGCATTTATCTGTTCTGAGGGTGAAATAAATTAGATTTTGGACTGTTTTGATGAGAAAAGGGCAATTTGAGTGTTACTTTTTCAGGAAGTTCACGATTAGACGAAAGCAAAAAATGAAGGTTATAAGCAGTTAAATATAAATTATAAAATTATATAAGCACATGTTGAGTTTTATAAGACATTAGAGTAGAATATTATTGAAAGTGGATACTTTGAGTAAATATTGTTCTATACATAAATTTTCAAAAATTATAGGCGTATCTGCCCAGACATTACGAAATTGGGATGCCAATGGAAAACTTCATCCGCATCATACTACAGTAAGTGGCTATAGATATTATTCTGATGAGCAACTCAACCAGGTAATAAATGTAAAGCCTAAAAACCGCATTACAATTGGATATTGTCGCGTTTCCAGCCATAAACAGAAAGATGATCTGGAACGACAGATTGATAATGTTAAGACATATCTTCTGGCAAAAGGACAGCCATTTGAGGTAATAAGTGATATCGGTTCCGGAATTGATTATAAGAAAAAAGGACTTCAGGAATTGATCAGGCGAATATCTCAAAATCAGGTTGAAAAGGTTGTTGTTTTATATAAAGACCGGCTATTACGATTTGGTTTTGAGCTGATAGAATATATCGCTTCACTTTATAATTGTGAGATTGAGATTATTGATAATACTGAAAA